>Ga0187809_10000007_pt1 | contig 316691 bp, 284 predicted proteins | sample NC_wetland_sal_i_8_FD_132415 | JGI IMG/M metagenome (GOLD analysis project Ga0187809, IMG submission 132415) | Wetland sediment microbial communities from Neuse River Estuary, North Carolina, USA - ASW_4 | ecosystem: Environmental > Aquatic > Freshwater > Wetlands > Sediment | place: USA... | reverse complement strand
GCGGCGGAGTGACACGGCCGCGTCAGCCGGAGGCTACACGCGGCGGAGTGACACGGCCGCGTCAGCCGGAGGCTACACGCGGCGGAGTGACACGGCCGCGTCAGCCGGAGGCTACACGCGGCGAAGTGGGGCAGGTGCGAACCGTCCGACTCTGCCGATGAGCGATCGCGACCGACTACGACGTTGCTCCCGTGTTTCCTCGCCCCTCGTCAATGTTGAACAGGCACAGCGCGGCAGTCCGTGCGGCTGTCGTGGCCCTCACGCTGAGTGCGCCGGACATCGTGACCGGCCTCGTGACTGAGGCACCCGAATCCTGGATCACAGAGACCAGGGTCTCGGCGGCACCAGCTACATCCCAATGCTCGCGGACCAAGGCAGCACCGACGCGCAGGTCCGGATCCTCACCCACTCCGCACAGCGCGGTGATCTCCGCATGCAGTTGCGGGTGGGCCGCGATCTTGCGACCAAGATCCCAGATCCGGTCCATGATCCGATTGCGCACCCGAACCGGCTTGCCTGCCGCGTCGGCAGCGGCCCACTCTGATCGGGCTTCGCGCCATTCGCCGATGAGATCGTCCACGGGCATAGCCTTGCACCGCCTTGTCCAACCCGTCCGCATCTGCCGCTGTCGCGAGTTGAGTCCGGCAAGGTGGTGTACGAGTAGCCGGTGAGCGTGTCCTGCTGATGCAGGTGCGGCCACCGCGTGATCCTTCGAGTGATCTCTCACAACCGACTCGAAGAAGGACACCACGATGACCGCGACACCAAGTATCGACCCTGCCCGGTTCTTGCACGAGGAGCTGGCCCAAGCCAGCCCGGACCTGATGCGGGAGCTGCTGGCCACGTTCGTCAACGCGTTGCTGTCGGCGCAGGCCGACGCCGTGTGCGGCGCGGAGTATGGCCAGCGCAGCGAGGATCGGGTCAACCGTCGTAACGGCTATCGACACCGGGAGCTGGATACCCGGGTCGGCACCTTGGATGTGGCGGTACCGAAGCTGCGGGAGGGGTCGTTCTTCCCGGAGTGGTTGATGACCCGGCGTCGGCGGGCGGAGGCGGCCTTGGTCACGGTGGTGGCGACCTGCTACCTGCTCGGGGTCTCCACTCGGCGGATGGACAAACTGGTCAAGACCCTGGGGATTACCGGGCTGTCCCGGTCCCAGGTGTCCGAGATGGCCAAGGACCTCGACGCCCAGGTCGCCGCGTTCCGGACCCGGCCACTGGACGCCGGGCCGTACACGTTCGTGGCGGCGGACGCGTTGACGATGAAGGTCCGTGAGGGTGGCCGAGTCGTCAAGATCGCCGTGCTGGTCGCGACCGGTGTCAACGCCGAGGGCTACCGGGAGATCCTGGGGATCCACACCGCGACAACGGAGTCCGGCGCCGGGTGGCTCGCCTTCTTCCGCGACCTGGTGGCCCGCGGCCTCACCCACGCCGGGCCGGTCGGGATGCTCACCTCCGACGCCCACACCGGCCTGGTCGAGGCGGTCGGCGCCACGCTGACCGGCACCGCGTGGCAGCGGTGCCGGACCCACTACGCGACGAACCTGATGGCCACCACCCCGAAGAGCAGCTGGGGGTGGGTCAAGGCGCTGCTGCACTCCGTGTACGACCAGCCCGACGCCGAGGCCGTGAACGCCCAGTTCGACCGGATCGTGCACGCCCTGAACGAGAAGCTCCCCGCCGTCGCCGACCACCTCGAGACCGCCCGGCCCGACCTGCTCGCCTTCACCGCCTTCCCCCGCGAGGTGTGGCGCCAGGTCTGGTCCAACAACCCCAACGAGCGTCTCAACCGGGAGATCCGCCGGCGCACCGACGTCGTCGGCATCTTCCCCCACCGCGACTCCGTCATCCGGCTCGTCGGGGCGGTCTTGGCCGAACAGCACGACGAGTGGGCCGAACAGCGCCGATACCTCGGCCTCGACCTCCTCAAACGCTGCCGGGCGGCCCTCGACCAGGCCGAAGAACCCGAGGAGGTGACCACCACCGTCATCGGCGCCATCAGCGCCTAGCCAATCAGAACCGAGGAATCACCCTCGTACACCACCCCAACGGACTTGACCCTGTCGCGGCCGTACGCTCTTGCCGCGGGTCGCGCGGTCGAACGTGCCGCTGTTGCGGTCGTACGCTCACGGCCGCTGTCGGGGCCCCCAGTCAGGAGCGCCTGCTCGTGGCCGCCTGGGCGAGCAAGCTCGGGATCCGCTCGACTTGGTCAACGGAGGCGAGGCTGTCACCGACCGAGAGCAGCGTGAGGAGCTGAAGGGGGCGACCGGTGTTCGCCGCGGCTTCCAGCTTGTGATGGCCGTCGAGCAGGAAATGGGTCAACGCCCAGTGGGCGTAGGAGTCGGTGCCTACGTCGGTGGCGGGTTGGCAGACGTCCAGGATGGAGACGGCAACGGCAGTGGGCTGGCCGCTGAGGGCCAGAGCCTCCTCGAATTCGCGGACTCGGCCGCGCTCATTCCAGGACGGAGGCACCATCGGAACCACGAACTCGTATAGGTGCGCACCCTCGTCGACGGGCGTCTCGAAGGTCCGGTAGTACGGCGTGCGGGGGTACTCGGGCAGGCCCCAGAACCCGTTAACACCTCAGGTCTCGACCTGTTCGTGAGCAAAGTAGTCGCCATCAAGAGCAGGCATCACGAGCCGGGGCTGGATGCGCTGCAGGAAGGGGAGATAAGCCCCCCGTGAGAGGGCCGCGCCGAAGGCAAGGATCACGTCTTCATCCAGGCTGTCCATGCCTCGTGTGAGTCGCTGCTGGAGATCTTGGATAGAGCCTCCCTCATTCGCCCCTTCCAGCCGCCGGAAGACGAACTGGCAGGTGCCGCACCAGAACGACAGCTCAAACGCCGGCCGCTCATTGACCATCAGAAGGCGGCGGCCGGCCCAAGCCCCGTCTGGCTTCGGCTCCTCGCCGAACCTCAGCCACGGCTCCGAGTCCGTGCCAAGATCCCGCCGCTGACCCACTGCCACGAGCATGCAACAACCCTACCTACCTCCCCGCGGCGACGGGCTGCGCCTCCGCGCTCTCATCTCCTACCGCGGGCACGCCTCAGCGATCCGCTCTTGCCGCTGTCGGCGCTAGCGTCCGACCCTTCACTGGCGTGAGACTCCCCCGTTTGGGCACATGGTGGGTATCGCTGTGGCACCGTTGCCCTGTGGATGCCGTGGTCTTCCTCGCGATTGCCGTCGGTTACGCAGGGATCGTTCTCGTGGTAACCGGTGGGTTGATCGCCCGGCGGCTTCTGGGCGCCTTGCTCCTCGCCTGGCTTCCGGCGGCCGTCGTGGCAGCCGCGGGGACAATCGGAGACCTGCAGCTCTGCTCACTGCTAGGGCTTCCGGCCACGACCGGCGCCGTCTTTGCCGCCACAGTGCGGAGCCTCCGCGGAACGAACCGACCGCTGCGGACTCCCCGGTCCGTGTGACCCAGCGCACACGATACGGATTGCGCGCGGCCATGCCGCTGTCGCGGCCGTACGCACTTGCCGCTCTTGGCGCAGAACGCGAGGTCTGACGGGAATACTGGTGCCATGCGCCTATCGCACCGCACGATGGCTCAAGCGTCCGACCTCACCATGTACGGCGCCTTCGGCTACTACCTGCTCGGCATGGCGGGTACTGGCGCGGTGCTGGGCGCCTTGATCGGCTGGACACTTGCGAAGGACGCAGGCGACGGCGCCGCGATAGGCATGGCCCTTGGCATGGTGTCATGTGTGGTCGTGGTCGTTCTTTCCAGACGTCGCCTTTCGGAGTACAGCAGCCGACACAGCGGCGCGCCAGCTCCTGATGTCCCCAATGCGGGCGATAGCGGTGGCCCCTGATCGCTCGAGCGATATGCGAGTGCCGGCTGCGACGTCCTCCTCGAACGGATGGACCGGGGTGGCCTCTCGCCAGGACGTCGCCGCCCCGTGTCCGCATCTGCCGCGATCCGGGCGGTCGACAGGCGGCGGTGTGGGGCATGTCTTGCGGCCGAGGATCCGTCCGACTTTGCCGATGAGCGGTCGTCAGTGAGTGGCGGGAGGGTCGATGGCTACGACTGCCAGAACCTGTGTCATCTCGGCGTCCAAGACGAACGCGTACCGCGTAGTTGCTCCCTCGACCATCACTCCACGTGCGGGTCTGTCTAGGTCTTCGAGAGTGCGCACGAACTCGCGCATTCCTGTGAGCCGAGGTCCTTCCCCGGCCTCCCAACGTTCCAACCTCGCCCGGTATGTCGGGAGGTCCAGCGCGGGTGCTGAGGCAGCGCCCACCGGGATCAGCAGATTCGGCTCTCGCATGAGTGCGGACTCGGGCGACTCGTCGCCAGATATGTCTACGTCCCGGCGCACGAGGTCGAGCAGTTCTCCTCGCTCGATCCACTCTCGATCGCCGCTCGCGCTCACGGCTACATCATGGTGGATACGCACGCTCATCAGCGATGCGGGCGGTCGACAGGCGGCGATGTGACGCGGGTGCGAACCGCCCGACTCTGGCGATGAGCGGTCGCCTCGCGCCTCCTACTCCCAGGGAATCGCTGGTGGGCTGATGTCGAAGTCCCAAGCGAGGTCCAGGGTCCTGGGAGGGTGCGCCAGCCGCCATGCCTTCTTCCGGGCGAGCGACTGTTCCCGCTCCTCGCGAAGGAGGGCGAGATCGACCCGCGTGCGAAGGCCCAGCACAACATCTGCGGCTTGATCTCGAATCGCCTGGGGGAGACGAGTGGGGTGAGTCCAAACTCCATCCACGACGATCCCGCCGTGATCCCCGCCAGGGACGCCAGTGCCGACTGCATGGCGCTCCAGGGCAACGGTCGCGATGGTTAGGTCCCCGCTCATCCACGTAACAGCGTCCAAGTCAGAGACAAGGGTTTGCAGCGTGGGGAGGTCGCAGCGAAGACGAGCGACCGGCACGGTCAGGAAGATCGTGCCGCCCCAGTCACCGGACAGCACGACGGCTGCATCGGGATCTCGGGCGGCTTCGTCCAGAGAGCGGTACGCCACGTACTCGGCGTTGTCCGTCTCGGCCAGGAACTGGCGGACATCGTGGGGTGGGACTTCGGACGGGACTTGGTCGTTCGGACTATTCATGTGGAGCGCCGTGACGTGGCGCGGCCCGGTGAGGTGAACTTCGGAGGCGAGAGTATCGCCAACGACGCCAATCCACCTCCCGATTCGCCCAAGAAAACGCCCGCTCATCCGCTGTCACGAGAGGCCTGGATGATCCCCTTCTCTGTGCCTCCCGGGAGCCGATGGCGGTGGCATCGAAAGCGCCCGACTCAGGGCGCCCACCGAGTTCGTGACGGCCTGCGCGCAACCCATCACTTCCGGCACGTCCACGGTTGAGCCATCCCCAAGTTCGAGCCTGATCATGAGTCGGGTGGTAGACGTTGAGGCCATGTTGAGTAAGCCCGAGTAGTTGGTGGACCCGACCGAGGCGATCTCAGCGACGGGCCAGGACCTGCTGTGTAGCCAACCACGACGGACGATCCGGTTCCGCTCGACGACGATGCCCACCAGGGGCGACCGCAGCAGCAGCGCCACCAGGATGGATTCCCATACCCAGAACATCCAGCTGGGGTCGTGAGTCGCCGGCCTCGATGCCGAGAAGAACTCACCCGCGCTGACCGCGGCCAGCAAGGCAAGAACCCCGATACAACCGACGAGGTAGCCCCGCGACCTGATGATCAGCCTCCGGGACACCCCCCGAGTCTCTCATCGGAATCCGCAAATCAGTCACCCACCCATGCCGCTGTCGCGGCGATCCGCTCCTGCCGCGATGCGGTAGCCCGGCTCGCGGCGGAAGGACTGTCGCAGCTCGCGTTCCCGCGGATCGCGGTAGGAGCAGTTCGGCTGAGACCGTCGGCTCGTTGAGCGGAAGCAGGACCTCAGTCTCGGTCGTCGCTTCGGCCGTGGCGTGCGCCTGTTGGAACCTCGGGTTCGTTCGCGGCCAGGGCGAGCGACGTCCTGCCGCCGGCGACAGACGGTCAGCGGTTCCGTTGGCGATGTCGAACGCCCCACACTCCAAGCGCGACCCCGACCAGCGTCAGCATCGGGACCAGATTCCACAGCGGCCCCTGCATCTCGCGCAGGAGACCACCGCTCCCTTCCAGCACCGGGTTGAGCACGAGGTAGATCGCCGATCCCACAGCGAAACCCAGGAGACCGCCCACCACCGCGACCACGAAGGTGCGCATGCTTGATGGTTGCAGGTGACCGGACCCCCGGACCCCAAGTACACCCTTCGTCACAAGCCAACGCCGGCAGGCGGCGGTATGCCGGGCAGGTCAGCCGGAGGCTACGCGCGGCGCAAAGACGCAGGCCCCGCCGGGTGGGCGGGGGAGCGCGCTGTCCGTAGCGTGCCTCGAGCGGTCGAAGGAGCTGACAGGGGTCTGCTGCACCGGTAGGTGACGCCAGACCCGCCCCCCCCACCCATCGACTACGAGAACACCTACTACGCTGCCAACAACCCTTCCCCGACCACCGTCGTGGAAGAACGCCTGACTCTCCACTGAACCCGGGGCGGCTCACAGGGGGTCAGGGCAGGCCAGGCGCCGCTTGCGCCACCACAGCTCGACCACCTGCCCGCACGCGTCCAGGTCCCTGACCCGCACCAGCGCCCGGTCCTTCACCTTCCCGGTGATCACCCGCAAGACGGGCAAGGCGCCTCCCGGTCCCGGTCCTCGATGACGACACGCAGGTCGTCCTTGCCCAGCCGTTCGAGACTGGTGACGACGAACTCGTCTTCCAGCCCGAACAGCACTGACGTACTGTCGATCATGCTCGTGGCCTCGTGCCGCTGAAGGAGTAGAGACCAACAGCATGACCGGGCCACGAGCCCGCCTCAGGTCAGGGCACCCGCTCAAAGTCGGAGAGCCACCAATCTTCTACCACAACTGGACCCTATGACCGCACTAACGACTGAAAGCCAGATCAGTTGGCCGCTCAATCAGAATCGAAGGTCATCGGACGCACGACCTTCTCGACGAACGCGATCTCTTCGTCAGTCAGTCTGTACTTGGCGTATAGAGCGTCATCTGTCCAAGTCTTCGACCAGTCCTGATTAGGCACAAAGGCGTACACCTTGCGCGTCGTGTTTTGCGACGGCTTGCGCAGCAGGATGAGGAATCGAGTCAGTCGGCAGGCGAGGTAGGTGCCTATGCTCTCGGCCTCGGCGCGTGAGTCAGACCCGCCGATCCGCAGATAGGTCTCCGTTGAGACGCTCCCAGGAGCGCCTAGGAACGGTGTGCTGATCACCATGCCCGGATAGGTGTCCCGGTTGCCGGTGCCCGGGGCAAGAAAACCGACAAACACCTTCCACTTGTCGATCATGGCCAAGCCCGACGGGACGTCGGCGCGCTTCATTGAGCCGTTCTTCCCTGCTTGGTACACGGTGACCTGGCGTTTGCCTCGGGCAGGCATAGCTGGAGCCTTAGGAACGTCGCCGAACGGCCGTCGCGGACTGACGAGCTCCATGAACTGCTTCTCCGAGGGGAGCGCCAGGCTCTCTCGTTGTCCGGTCTCGACCTCGATGACCTTCTGGAGGATCGACAGCCCCTCGTTGAAGCGCACGAACACGTCAGCACCCGGCATCAGCAGCGGTCGGGTCGCTGTCGAGTCGTCCCAGCCCTGATGGTGGGTGGTGATGCGGCAGTCACCTGGGTTGTCCCGGTCCCAGAGGAAGTAGCAGATCCCACCCTTGAGACCCACGTCGGTGAAGACGTCCGACGACGCCAGGTAGTCGTCGATCGACCGCACTCGGGTATCGGTCAGCATTTCCTTCCGGAAGTCGTCAAGCACCTTGCCGCCCGTGAACCAGCGCGACGGCACGACCATGCTTATGAAACGAGGGCTCAGAGCCTTCGCCTGCTCGACGAACAAAGGGTAGATGGGCATGGCGGACGTACCGCTTCCGCCCCCGTCGTTACGGTGGTATGGCGGGTTCCCCACGACTGCGCCGAACTTCATGACGCCTCTTCCCTTCCCGAACGCGGTCTGAAGTTCCGCCGGAGCCGACACGAAGTCGGAGGCGGTGAATGTTGATGACACCTGCGCGGTGTCCAGGCCGAGGATCTCGTAGAACCTGCGAGTGAATTCGTAGGCGATGGGGGACGTCGGGACGGAGAAGATCGCCGACCGGGCGATGGCAGCGTCCACATTGAGCTCGTTGACCAGTCGGTCGTAGACGGCCAGTGCGAATTCGCCCGACTTGCTGCCGATGTCCAGGACCTTTTCGCCGCTCTCGACCGCGAGCCTCAGCTGATCCCCCGGAAGATTGCCGACCAGGTCTTCGCACAGGGTGGACGGGGTGCGGACCTCGGCGTCAGACATTCTGGTGAACTTGTTGAGCGCACTGACCGCGCGGTCGATCGGATCCAGTGTCCCGTCCCGGACGAGCTGGGAGATGTTCTGGATCTTGTAGTCGAGCCGGGTGAGCTTGAACGGGTCAAAGGCGCCAAGCATCACCTGGAGCAGGTCGACGTCGAGGCCGAGGTTGGCGGCGATCCTGGGGTTCTCGCCCACCATCGCTTCCGCGATGACCTCCTCCAGGGAGCCGACGCGGTTGGTCGATAGCATCGCGAAGAAGAGGATGCGCTGGTAGTAGGTCTGAAGCCTCCGCTCCAGTGACTTGAGCTCGTCCGACGACGCGTCACGAACCTTGGGTTCAGCACGCCCCTCGACGTCGTCGTCTTCTTCGTCCCCCCCTCCCGGCGGCGTCGTGACGTCGAGGTCGTCTCCCTCGCCATCGACTGCGTTCAGCGTGAGTCCCGCCTTGGTGCCGATCTCCGCCTGGAGCTTGATGGCGCGAAGGATGTCGCTGTTGGCGAGCAGCCCCACATCGGCCGGAACGTCCCGTGCCTCGTCGGTGATGCTGCGGGCGCGGTTGTATTCACTCACCGCCTCGAGCACGTTAGCCGGCTGGACCTCGCGGATCCGGTTGTTATCGACCGTGATGATTGGCGAGATTCGAAGGTCCTCGCGAAGTCGCTCGGCAAGCTGGGCGTTGCCTGCCTGGGCCGTGTTTACGTTGGACATCAAGGACCGCTGCTCCTGCATCCGGAACATGCGATGGGGATCGAAGTCTACGAGCAGCGTTTGGGGTTTGAGGTTCACCTTCACGAGGTCGTCCTGGCCGCCCTCGGCGGCGACTGAGCGGACGAACTGGCTTTGGAGCCGGAAGGTAGCCTGGTCGTACTCTTGGGGAGATGCCGTGTCCTTGAGATAGATCATGGTGTCCCACTGCTCGACCGTGCTGCCGGTGAGCATCCGGTTGACTGTCAACGTGATCGTCTTCCGGCCTTCGTCGTCGGCGCTAGCGATGGCGGCCTTGACCGACTCGGGCGTGGGATAGCGCCGCTGGTCCTCGTGGCCGGAGATGTTGAGGATCTCGAATTTGTCCAGGTTCGTGAACTCGTCGGCGCGGTCGTCCAGCAGTGCCTGCATGGCGTCGCAGGAGGCCCGGTAGGGAAGGACCATGACAAGGTGTCGACACATCTGGCCCTCCTTGAGCTTGGCGTAGTCGAGGAAGCCGAAGACGTGTGGGTCCTGCTCGGTGCCGTCGATGGCGTGTAGGAGATCGAGAACTTCGGCCTCGTGCTCGAAGCGCTGGTGGAGGCCACCGCTCGGGTCTCGCTTGATCGAGCGCGGCTGGAGGAGCGCCGAGAGTGCGTACGTCGCGCCGCGTGCGCGGAGCTCTTCGAGCTTGCGGCGCGACGACTCGTTCGGGTTGAAGGCGAATCGCACCATCTGGGGGAAGCCGAAGTACGGGTTATCCCACTCGTCGTCGTCCGGATGGTCGGCGTTCCACTGCTCCTGCTCGCGAACGATGTCCGCGAACTGCACGAAGGCGACGATGTCCTCTGGGGTGAACTCGCTTCCCATCAGGATCCTGTATGGGGATCCGGAGAGATGCAGCCGGACACGGGCGTCGAAGCCCTTCAGCTGCTCCTCGGCGTACTCAAAGGCCACGAGTTCCTGCCCGAGAGCAGTTTCCGGCCGCTCCGTGGCCTGCTTCGCCTCCTTCAGCACCTCTCCGTACTTTTCGGCTCGGGCCCCGAAGTGGGTCTCGTCGATGAGGAGCAGATCGACCTTGTTGCTGAAGACCTCGCGATGCTTCTTCTTGATCTCATCTCCCTGGAGGTCCTGCAGGGTCAGGAAGATGACGACGCAGTCGTTGGTCACGCGAGCGTTCTTGATGGCTTTCGGGTCGTCTAGCAGTGCGTCGGAATCGAGGAAGGCGAAGCCCTCAAAGTTGCCCGCTGACTGGACGGTCTTCTTCCACTCCGTCTTGACGTCGGCCTTGCCCGACACGACGACCACTGTCGTCGCGCAGGATTCCTTAGCGCACATGAGCGAAGTGAACGTCTTGCCATAGCGCATCACGGCGTACATCAGGAGGTTGGTCCGCCCGCTGGCAACGGCCTGCGTGAAGTTGTCGACGGCCACTCGCTGGTTCGGGCGCAACTCCCACGCAGCTCCGCGTCGGTACTCATAGGTCAGTGGCAGCCTGAGTTCCGAGTCGAAGAAGGTGTAGCGGCCGCTGTTGTCGGCGTGGTCACGCGTGATGTCCTCGATCGCAGCCTGAACGTCGGAGACGTCCGTGTTAGCGAAGAACTCGTTGCTGTAGTAGACGCCTGCTTCCAACGCGCTCGGGTCTAGGCGTTGCCGGCCCCGATCGTGAACGAGGAAGTCGTGCACCGCGTAGTCCCGGAAATACACGTCGCCTGTGAGTGAGGCGGGGTGCCGGAACTGCTCCTCCAGGCCGTGGTACCTGAGTCGCCACTCACTGAGGCGTCGTTCCACGCTGCGGTAGGTATCGCCCACCTTCAGGAAATTCGGCACGCTATTGGTGACGAACGCGTAGATGTGTGGGGTCGTCCGTCCCACAATGAGCTCGTCGAGAGCCTCAAGGTTCTCAACCATGTTCGTTGGGCCTCGGGTTCACAAGGTCTTGATAGCGGTGAATACGGACCTGACGCCAATCGCGCACGATGCACGGGTGGGTAACCATAGTTGGCTCGATGTCGAATAGGCCCAACTGACTGTCGTTCGTCGGCGGGATCTGGAACGGAGGGTGAAAGGTCATTGCGTCCATCTGCCAGAGGTTCCAGGAAATGATCTCGCCGATCCGCAATATCTCGGCGAGCGGTGGCATCGATCCCAGAGCGCTGACGCTGGACTCGACATAGGTTGCCAGCAAGTTCTCGCGCGCGAGAAGAAGGTTGTCTCCCTGGAACTCGAAGGCGTAGACGCTCTCGAACGCGCGACGAGCCCACTCGGACCACTCGGAAGGGTCCGATGCATTCTCCGTCACGACCCGAAGCTTGCGATCGAGCAGCCCGATCCGGCGGCTGAGGTCGATCGGCTCGCCAGTCGTCGAGTCGTAGCGGCTGACCAGGTATGGCGCTTCCCCGCACGCCGCCTCTAGACGGCGCTCGTCGACGTACGTGTGCCACGTCCTGTCACCGTCCCGAGCGAATCGAATCGGTTCAGGATTTACCGCCCAAGACCTGTCCGTGGCGTCGTTGAACACTCCGGACCTGCCGAACCAGGCGTCGTCACACAGATTGTTCTGCTCGTTGCAGAGCCATGATGGCGTGAAAACTTCGCCGCGACCCCTGGTGCGATCCGAGCGCAGCGCCTGGGCCTTGTGGATCCGCGGCTCGATCACTCCCGCGTGGACTCCGGTGATCGCGTGCGGAGTCACCTGGTCGGATGCTTGATGCCCGGGACCGAAATCAGCGTAGTGATCCGTGGCCCAGATGATGTTCTGTCCAGTCGTTCGGTCCGCGAGCAACACCTTCAGGATCTCCGGATACTCCGCAGCAAGGAACTGCTCCTCGACGTCGACCGCGATGAAGGCCTCGAGGAGACGCGTCGGAACCGCGAGTGCGCCTGCACCTGTGGCAGGGGTATCCCGCTCTGGAGTGTTGTCGAGTGACTGCTGGGCAAGGGCTGACATGACAAGGCCATCTTGCCCGACCATACCGACATGTTGGCACGCTGCGCTCCCTGGGCAGCCCCAGTCGTTACAACCTCAATGATGGTGTGACCCTGCACGCAGGGCGACCAATGGGTCAAGGCTGGTAGGCCCGCACTGGAGTCACAAGGCTGGGCGGGTGAGCGGCCTCAGGCCGCACCATCTGGGCGCTGAGCCGCTTCCCCACAATGGGCGGAGTGCATCACCTCTGCGGTCTCCTCCTCCACCGAACCGGGAGAGCCGGGGGCTCGTCACAGCTCACGGTCGTAGCGTGCTGAGGCTGGCCCTAAGTGCCGTAGCTCGGGCCACGGCGTCGGGCCACGAGAGGGGTCCAACGTCCGTGGGACCGGATGCCCGAGTGGGTCTCGAGCTGTCGCCCCCGTCGCGTCGAGAACCCGCCCACCCCATTCTTGGGCAAGCACGCTGGATGCGGCCCGGTCGACTTCGTCGCGGGCCAGGATGCCGAGGAGGACTTCGCGGGGTTCGTTCTCGGGCTGGTCATGGTGCCGGGAGGCAGGGTCGGGGTCGGGGCTGGTGTCGACATAGAGCGCGTTCTGCTGAACTCCGCGGGAGGCCATGACGTAGAGCGCCTCTCGGGTCACCGTCGGGCCGAGATAGGCGTGGGCGCGGTCGACGGTGCGGCCCTGGGCGCGTTGCGCGGTGGTCGCGTACCCGAGCTCGACGTGCCGGACGACGTATGCCGCGGGGAGCCGGACCGGGGCTCCGCCCCCGGGGCGTTGGACGGTCAGGCTGTCGTCGTCGTGGTGGGCGAGGACGTGCCAGCGGTCGCCGTTCTTGACGAACCCACCTCCGGTGGCGAGGTGCCGGTTGTTGCACCGGGTGACGACGAGGTCGCCGACGCCGGCGGCGGTTCCGTCCGCAAGCAGCGCTCTAGGGTTTGCGACTTCGCCTTCTCGGATGCGGTCGGCTTGGGCGTGGCGGTTGAGGTCAATGACGGTTTCCGTGTCGGCGGCGATCATCAACGAGGCCAGCCCGGCCTCGGTATCGGTGCGCCATGCCTCGTAGAGCAAGTCGAGCATCGACTCACGATCGCCGCCCTTAACGCGGGCGTGGGCGAGGTACTCGTCCACCACGGCCGGGTCACCGGTGCGGAGCCGGAGAGAGGCGTCGCGTTCCCATTCGTGGGTGAAGCGGCGGACCTCGTGCAGGGTGGCGACGTCGTCTCGGTCGTGGGCGAGCAGGTGGAAGGCACCGCCGGCGGCGACGGGGGAGAGCTGTGCCCAGTCCCCGACCAGGAGCACCTTGGCCCCGGCCTGGGAGGCGTGGCTGGTGATGGTGTCGAGGTCGGCGGTGGCGGCCATGGAGGCTTCGTCGATGATGACGAGCTGCCCGGGGCGGAGCTGCCACCGGTCGATCTCGGCCGAGACTGACCAGGCTTGTTCGAGGAGGCGGCGGGTGGTCAGGTTCGGGCTGGCCCGCAGCAGCCGGGCACTGAGCGCGTCGATGGTGGCTTGGCGTTCGGCCTGGCGGGGTTGTTCGGTCAGCCACTTGGCGGTGTTCTCGGTCGCGATGCCGACCGCCTCCGCGAGCACCTCGGCCGCCGCCGCGGACGGGGCCAGCCCGACCACGGAACCCACCCCGTGCTGGGCCTCCCAGGCGGCGCGGACGCCGGCCATCGCGGTGGACTTCCCGCTCCCGGCGGGGCCGACCAGCACGTCGAGCGGCCGCCCGGAGGTCACGACGTGGACGACGGCGGCGGCCTGCTCGGCCGACAGCACCCGCCCCGTCTCATCCAGCGGCGCCGCACTGACGGCCCGGGCGAGGCGGGGGTCGACGCCCGCACCGTCGGTGCGGCGTCCCGCCTCAACCATGCGGTTCTCGGCGTCGAGGATCTCGGCGGTGGAGTACACCTCGCTGTCCCGGGCGCGTAGCCGGGACGTCCCGTCCGGGCGCCGCAACCTGGCGGGGAGGGCCGCGAGGTCGGGTGGTGTGAGCCGCAGTGCCTGACCGATCGCCAGGTCGGTGACCCGCTCCGCGACCGCGATCCGCTCGTGCGGGCCGGCGAACCGGATGCCGTGCACCTGGCGCAACGCCTCGGCATACACGTTCGGTCGGGTGAACGTCGCCCGATGCCCGGCCACCACCGAGAGGGCGAGCCTGGCGACCTCGGTGAGCATCTCGTCGGCCACCACGTCTGATCGCAGCGGCTGCACGGGTGCGCGGTCAGCGAGCCCGGCCACCCACACGGCCTGGTCGTCGCCGATGAACCGGCCGGCCCGGGCCCGCCACCTGGGGACCAGCTCGGCCAGCGGCCTGTTTTGCTTGTCGGGGCGGGTCTGCAGGGTGGCCTGCTGCCGCATCCCGATCACCTCCGCCGCAGTCGGCCGACGACCCCGCTCAGCCACGAACGCGGCCACCGCCACGTCGGTCGCCTGCTCAATCACGCTGGAGCGCTGGGAGAACTCGTCCATCAGCCCCTGCGGGACGCCGGCGACCTCCCACTTGGGCACTGAGGAGTGGGCCCGCTCCCGCGGCTCCCACCCCCACCCGAGGGACTCGGTCAGGCAGTCCGACAGCACGCCCTGGTACAGCTCCGACAGGCCGACGGTCCACCGGAACAGGGCCTTGGAGTCGATCGTCCGCCACACCCCGTCGAGGGTCTGGACGCGGTTCATCACCACGACGTGGGTGTGTAGCTGCGGGTCTCCGGCGCGGGAGTCCCAGTGGTCGAACGCGGCCGCGACCACCCCGCGCACGTCCTCCTGCACCCGCCCGCCCCTCCCGGACCGGGAGGCGAAGACCCGGTCCTCGGCGTACTCGATCACCAGCTTGAGGGCGCGCCGGTGCGCTCTGTGGATGATCTCGCGGGTGGCGGGGTCGGCCAGCGCCCACGCCACCGACACCGACTTCGGGACCGAGAAGGTCAGGTCGAACCCGGCCACCGGCCTCCGCACCCTCCCCTGCCCGTCGCGGTCGGCGTAGGCGGTGTGCCCACCTAGTGGGGAGCGGCCGAGCTGCTTCCCGGTGACCGGGTCTTGAAGCATCCCGAGCATCCGCCACAGATGCTCCTCGGTGACCTGGGTGCCTTCGGGGCTGCCGCGGCCGCCGTCCAGGCCCGCCAGGCCCGAGCCGAGGAACCAGCCCGGCGGCGTCCCGGTCGCCGTGTAGTAGGCGGTCAGCGCCGAGGCGCCATGGGCGACGTCACCGCGGGCGACCGACGACATCAGGTACCGGTACCCCGCGCCCAGGGTCATCCGCCGGATCGACATCGTCACCACCCACCACCCCTTCTCGGCCAGGCCTCGCCAGCGGCCGGGAAAGACCCGCGGGCGGGGCACCATCGCGGCCGCCACCGAACCGGGGTGCCAGAGGTGTGAAGCGAGGGGGAGGGGGTGAGCCGGGGGCTGGCGGGGTCGGATCGGGAGGTCAGGTAGGAGGGGGTGCCTGGGGTGAGGTCAGGGGCCGAGGTCGGGGGGCCTGGGAGGGCGAGGACGTGGGGGCTGACCTGAGGAACCTGGCGGGCAGCCGAGTCTGGACGGTCGTGGAGCTGGAGCCGTCGTCGACGACGGCGGCAGCGACAAAGGCGTTCCGCCGGCCAAAGCTCAATGGGGGTGGGGCGCCCGAAGTCCGTGCGATCGTGCCTCCGGCTCAGGACCCATGCGTCGGATGTTTCCCGAAATCGGTTGTCCCCCAACCGTGCAATCGCCAGGCGCGCGCCGCAGCCGGCCGCTAACGAGACCTCGCGAGCCATGGGGCACCTCGGTCAAGCCCTCCCAGCGGTCCGCGCTTCGTGCTGATGGTGCCCCGCGTCGTGGGTTGGACTCGCAGCCGGTGAGGGTCTGTGAATGCCTGGAAGCCGTCACTGGTCATCCACAGAAGGCGCCGCATGCCTTCCCCGCAGCGGCGAGGAGCGATAGAGGGGTTCGACATGAACGCGAGGAACTTGGCCGAGGATCGTCTTTGGAGCGTCGAGGACGCGAGCTACTACCTTGGGGTTCCGGTCCAGACGCTGTACTCGTGGCGCGGCCAGGGAGTCGGCCCGCCGGGTCGGCGTGTGGGCCGGCGTCTCCGGTACCGGCCGGAGGACGTGCGCGCCTGGGTCGCCGGTCTGTCGACCGATGTCGCATCATGAGGCGGCTAGGCCTGGGCGAGTATGGCGATGTCGTCTACCAGGCTAGGGGCGACAGCGTCCTTGCGATGGTCAACTACCGGGACTACTCCGGGCGCCGCCGGAGAATCAAGCGAGCCGGTCCGTCAAAGGTTGCTGCCCGTCGCGCGGTGATGAGCGCCTTGGCGTATGTGCTCACGGTCGGTGACGCGGCTGAGTTCACGGCATCCTCATCCCTCGGCGATGCGGCCAAGGCATGGCTGGCGGCCTTCGAGGCCAAGGTGGAGCAAGGGACGAGAAGCCCGTCCACCCTGGACTACTACCGGGACTCGGTCGAGCGCCTGATCATCCCGGGAGTGGGTGGCCTCCGGTTGGGGGAGGTGACGACCGCGCGACTGGACCGGCTCCTGCAGGAGGTCCTGGCGACGAAGGGCTACTCCACGGCGAAGGTATGCCGCACCGTCCTGTCGGGCATCTGCGGCTGGCTCGTGCGACGGGGAGGTTTGCCCTTCAACCCAGTTCGCGATGTCACCCCGATCGAGGCGAACCGCGACCGCACGCCGAAGGCCCTCACGCCCGCACAGATCCACGACTGGCTCGCGATCTTGGACTCCGACGAGGAGGCGCGACGGCAAGACTTGCCCGACCTGGCCCGGTTCATCCTGGCCACAGGGCTCAGGCTCGGCGAGGCCCTCGGCGTGCGGTGGTCGGACATCGACCTCGAGCGGGGAGTGCTGAGCGTCGAGCGCACAGTGCTCAGGGTCAAGGGCAAGGGGCTTGTCGCCTCTCGCCTGAAGTCTCGGACCTCCTACCGCGTCCTCGTTCTACCCGGATGGTGCCTGACGATGCTGCGCGCCCGACGAGCGTGGTGCGTCCATGGCGACGCGCCGGTGTTTCCAGATGCCAAGGGCGGCTATCGCGACCGGAACAACGTCGGAGCGGCCTTCCGACGGGCGCGGGCCGGCACCGACTTCGAGTGGGTCAAGCCGCACACCTACCGCAAGACCGTCGCCACCCTCCTGGATAGCAAGGGCGCCACGGCCCGGATGATCGCTGACCAACTCGGGCACTCGAGGATCTCGATGACCCAGGACGTCTACATGGGCCGCCGCGCGGTCGCGTCCGAAGTTGCCGTTGCTCTCGAGAGCCTCAAGCTCGAGGGCGAGGCTGCGGCGACGGGGGAGGACGTGTGAGCCTCGCATCGGCCTGCCGAACTCTGGGTGTCGGTCGGGCACCGACAGGGGCGTTGGAGCGGCCTCCCACGCCACCCGAGATCCGCGTGACTACAGACCTGCGGCCTGCTCCAGTCGGCGAAGCCCCTCGGCTGCCTGGCGGGGCTCCATGGCGATGGGGTCTGCGCGGCACGCGCGCAGCATGTTCCTCAGCCGCGTGCGGTCCTTCGTGGACAGCCGGGTCTCGCGGAAGTCCGATCGGGCGATGAGGCCCGCCAAGGTGACGAAGTCGAGGCGGTGCCGACCACGCCCGGAGTCGGCGGCCACGGTGTGGGCCGCCGCCTTCATCACCAAGGCGCCGACGAGATTCGGTCGCAGGACGGTTCCTGTCCGGCCGTCGACCACGACCCGGACGGGCTCCGTCCGGTCCAGCGACTGGGTCCCGCCCGGAGTGGGAAGAGTCGGGCCGCCCCCCACCCCCATGCGGGCCGCGGCACGTCGACCCACACCGTCGGGCAGCAGGACGTCGATCTGCGCCTGCCCCCGAAGCCATCGGTGCTGCAGCCCCTCTGCCGAGGTCTTGGCGGTGAAGCCGAGGTCGATGAGCACCCGGGTGAAGTCGGCGAGCAGGTCGGGGTTGGCTCGGACGTCGACCACAGCGTCGATGTCGTCCGTCGGTCGCTCCGGGCTCTGACCGCGCTCGGCACAGTGCAGATGGACCAGCTGCCCGCCCACCAGGGTCCAGCCGCGGGGGAGTCTCTCGTAGACGTCCATCAGGCCGTGCCACGACGCCGCCTGCCCGGCGGACATTGCCGGCAGGACCACGGTCGCGTGCTGCTCCGTCATCGCGACCCCTTGGTCGCGAACGCTGGGTGACGCCTCGCCACGTCACGGACGATCGACGCGGCACGTTCTGTCTCGCGCGGGCGGTGGTACTCGGCGAGGTCCGCTGCGAGCGGAAGCCAGCTGTCGACGAGGAGCCGCCATCCGAGTGCCACGGCCGGGTCGACGACGTGCAGGACAACGTTCGCATCGACGGGGAGGGCATCGGAGAGCAGGAAGTCGCGAACGATCCCCTCGAGCTCCTGGGAGTCGATGTAACCCTCGACGATGTCGCCGGAGGAGAGCCCCGAGGTTGCGAGGCTTATGCCCGACAGGTGGAGGCGATCGTCTGAGCGGAGGTCGCCGAGGTCCGAAGGAGCGGCGCGGAACGTGCGGCGCTGCGCCCTGTTGCGGAGCAGGGATCGGAGGCTGACCGCCACCGTGTCGGAGTCCGACTGGTCCTTTGGGTCCTCGTAGGGGGAGAGCACCTGGCGGAGGAATCCTCCCAGCCGTGCGCGGGCCCGGGACACCTCCGGTGAGGAGATCCTCGGTGGGACCGGGGCTGCGATGTCGTCCGCCGTCTCCAGGTCCCTGGCCTGCGGGGCTCCGTCGTCGGGGAGGTCCCGGGCCGCCACGTAGGCCATCGCCCAGGCGGACCGGGACGAGAGGGGGCGGCCGGTGGGGCGGTGGCCGAGCCGGATGAGGTCGGCATCGTCGATGACCCATTGGTGGCCGATCCGCTCGGCGCGCAGGGATCCATCAGTGATGCGCTGATGGACCCGCTGAACGTTGACCCCGAGGAGGCTGGCTGCCTCGGCGACGCTGACCTTAGACATGAGAAAAGTCTATAAGAACTTCTAGTATTGCAGCAATCCGAAGATGGCCGACAAGTGCGGGAACGGCGGCCGGGTCACCCGGTCGTGACGACGAGAGACATGAGTGCCCACATGTGTGCCCGACCCGACGAGCGGTGCCCGACCTGACGCCCAAACACGCGCGCTGACCTGCGCTGATGGTGGGCCCCGTGGGGCTCGAACCCACAACCTACGGATTAAAAGTCCGCAGCTCTGCCAATTGAGCTAGAGGCCCGGGAGCTCCCACGCCTCGGCCGAGCGACACCGTCACGGGAACCCTCTCTGGACGTCCGAGCGTAGCGGCCTCCGGCAGCGCCACGGCGACCCCGACCGAGAAGTGTCCAGCAACCGTCCAGGGTCGGCGCAGGGCCGCTGGTTAGCGTCACCGCCCGTGAGCCTGAGCCGGTGGACGACGTGGACGACCTGGACGACCTGGACGCGGATGCTGTCGGGGCCTGTGGCCGCCCTGCTGGTGGCCGGTGGGCTGCTGAGCCTGCTCGTCGTGACCGGTGCCACGGTCGGCGTCGACCAAGCCATCCTCACGCCGCTCAACCGGGCCGACGGGGTGCTGCTCGTCCACGACCTGGCCCGGGTGATCGTCGTCGCCGGCCAGTACCGGCTCGTCGAGCCGGTGGTCCTCGCGGTCGCGGGATGGGCGGCATACCGGACCCGGAGGTGGCGCGACCTGGCCGTCACGGCGGGGGCCCTGCTGGCCCTCGACGGCGGCGCATGGGTGCTGAAGCACGCCGTGGGGCGCACCGCTCCGCGGACCGGGTTGGACCACCTGCTGGCCGGCGGCACGTCCTTCCCGTCGGGCCACGTCGCGACCGCGACCGTGTCGACGCTGCTCATCGTCCAGGTGCTCGCCGGCGCGCGGGGGTGGACCCGGCAGAGCGCCCGGAACGCGTGGTGGGTCGCGGCCGCGGTGAGCGTGCTCGTGGGGGTGGCCGCCGTCGTGCTCGCCTGGCACTGGCCCACCGACGTCGTCGGTGGCTGGATCGCCGGTGCCGCGGTGTTCCTCGCGGCCCAGCGGCTCTTCGACGCCTCGAGCGCCCCCGCCGCGGACCCGCAGACGGTGCTCGTCGCCGCCGGGGACGGCCGCTGACGGGCCTCCTGGCTCCCGTCGCCCGCTGACGGGCCTCCTGGCTCCCTTCGCCCGCTGACGGGCCTCCCGGTTCCCGTCGCCCCCGTCGGGCCGAACCGACGGCCATGACCGGGCGGCCGGAACCTCCACCCCTGGGTTGAGTGGCCGCCACCGAGGATCAACTCCTGCGCCGATGCCCGTCCGCGTAGCCCGCCCCTAGCGTCGCGGCATACCAGCCACCACGCCCAGGAGCCCCGATGACGAACGCCGACACCGCCCGCCAGCTCTACGCCGCCTTCGGCCGCCGGGACCTCCCGGCGATCCTCGACCTGCTCACCGACGACGTCGAGTGGGGCGAGCCCGACAACCCCCACAACCCGTGCGGTGGCACCCGCCACGGCCACGCCGGGTTCCTCGAGTGGGCCACCATCGGGCGCGATGCCGAGGACATCACCGTCCTCGACATCCACGCGGTCATCGCCGAGGGCGACGCGGTCGCCGTCGTCGGCTACCTCGAGTGCGTCGCCCGGCGCACCGGCCGCGGCTACACCTCCGACTTCGTGCACCTGCTCGCCTTCCGCGACGGCCGGATCGCCCGCTTCCGCGAGTTCTTCGACACGTATGCCGCAGCCGAGGCCTTCCGCCTCGCGCCCTCGCCGGCGCTCTGACCCGACCTCGCCCCACCTGACCACGGAGACCCCAGATGACCATGCCACCGCGTCCCGCGTCACCCGCTGCCACCACGAGCGCCGTCCCCACGGGCGCCGTCCCCACCACCGGCGTCACCACGACCGCGGTCACCACGCCAGACCCATCCCGTCCGCGCCCCCGCGTCGACCGGCCCCTCGTCGCCTTCTTCATCGTCGCCTACCTGCTGCCCTGGACGGTCTGGGGCAGCCGGATCGCCGAGGAGCACGGGTGGACGACCTGGCATCTTCCCGGCGGGATCGCCCTGTGGACCCTGATGCCCGTCACCCTCACCACCGTCGCCCTCACCGGGGGTCGGGCCGGGCTGGCCGACCTCGGCCGCCGGCTCGTCCGCTGGCGGGTTCCGGGCCGCTGGTGGGCGGTCGCGGTCGCTCTGCCGCTGGCCCTCGCCGCGGCGGCGGCCGCCCTGGGTGCGGCGCTCGCGGGCACGGCGCACCTCGGCGAGACCCTCTCGCTGCCCGCGTCGCTGACCTACCTCGCCTACGGTGTCGGGCTGTTCCTCCTCACCGAGGAGGCCGCCTGGCGGGGCGTCGCGCTGCCCCGGCTGATGTCCCGGCACTCGGCGCTCGCGGCGTCGGTCATCCTCGGCGTCGTCTGGGCATGCTGGCACCTGCCGACCTTCCTCCTCGCGAGCGAGAGCGACTCGGCCATCCCGTTCTGGGGGTTCGCGGTGCTCACCGTGGCGACGAGCGTCATCACGGCGTGGCTCTACGTCGGCAGCGGCGGCAGCGTCCTGCTCTGTGCGGTGTGGCACGCGACCGTCGACGCCGCGTACTCCTACACCGGCGTCGTCGGGCACGACCACCACGCCTTCTGGGTGGCGGTCGTCCTCGAGATCGCCGTGGCCGGTGGGATCGTCGCGCGGACCGGGCGCTCCCTCCGGTAGCCCGGCTCCCGGGACAGCGACCTCCCAGGAAAACCTCAGCGCCCGCCACGACACTGTCCGGCCATGCCTCCCCTGACCGCGGCGCGCTACCTCACCGCGTGGTCACCCGACGCCCTGCTCCTGCTCCCGGTCGCGCTGGCCGCCGGGTACGTCGTCCTCCTCGTCGCCGCCCGCCGGGCCGGTCATCCCTGGCCGGCCTGGCGCAGCGCCACCTTCCTCGCCGCCACGCTGGTCCTGGCCTGGTCCGCGAACGGCGCGCCCGCGGCATACCGGGGCTCGGTCGACTGGATGGGCACCCTCTCGGTCGGTCTCACGACGGCCGTCGTGCCGCTCGGTCTCGCGCTCGGTGACCCGGTGCGGCTCTGGGAGGAGCTGCGCGGACGTCGGCTCGGCATGCTGCGCGGACGGGTCGCCCGGGCGCTCATGTTCCCCGTCGTCGCGTCCGTCATCGCCTCGGTCGCCGTGACCCTCGTCTTCACCACCGGGTGGTATGCCGCCTCCCGCACCTCGGCCGGCTCGTGGGCGCTGCTCCAGGTGCTCGTCCTCGTCGTCGGCCTCCTCGTCAACCTGCCGCTCCTCTCCGAGGACCTCCTCCCGCCCTGGTGCACCCCCGGGCTGCGCACCCTGCTCGCCTTCACCGACGGGGTCGCCGACGCCGTCCCGGCGATCGTCGTCATGACGACGATCGACTGGGTCGCCGGGGGCGCCCTCCTCGCGGCCGCCGAGTCCGTCGGGGTGCCGATGATCTTCGCGGTCATGGTCCAGTGGGTCCGCGCCGACGAGGCCGAGGCCCGGGAGACCGACGCGGAGCTCGACCGGCTCGAGGCCGCGACCGCTCCGGGATCGGTCCTCGCCGAGGGCCCCGTGCTCGACCGGCCCTGGTGGGAGTCCGACCCCCAGCTCGCCCACCGGTTCCGCCGGCCGCCGACGGGCGGCTGACCCGCCGGCCCGACCGGCATACCCGTTCGCCGCTCAGGGACGGTCCAGCCCGCCGGGAGACTGCGGTGGGAGAGTGACGACATGACCGATCCCGTCGATGTCCCCTCGGCCCGGAACGTCGTCGCCGCCCTGCGCGCAGCCGGGGTCGACCACGCCTTCACGGTGCCCGGTGAGAGCTTCCTCGCCGTGCTCGACGAGCTCCACGACGAACCCGCCATCCGCACGATCGCCACCCGTCACGAGAACGGCGCCGCGTTCGCCGCCGAGGCCTACGCCAAGCTCACCCGCCGCCCCACGGCCTGTCTGGCCACCCGAGCGGTCGGCGCCGCGAACCTCGCCGTCGGCATCCACACAGCCCTCCAGGACTCCTCGCCCGTCGTGGCCCTCCTCGGCCAGGTCTCCACCGACGCCCGGCATCGCGAGGCCTTCCAGGAGATCAGCCTTGAGCAGTTCCTCGGCGCGACGACGAAGTCGACGGTCGAGCCCGCCGACGCCGCGGCCCTCGGCGACATCACGTATGCCGCAGCCCGCCTCGCCGTCGACGGCCGGCCCGGCCCGAGCGCCGTCGCCTTCCGCGAGGACCTGCTCACGACGGCTGTACCGCCCGCGGCATACGACGCGCTCGTCGTGCCCCGTCCGCACCCCAGCCCGGACGATGCGGCCGAGGCGCTGCGGCTGCTCCGCGAGGCCGAGAGGCCGCTCATCCTCGCCGGGATGGACGTCGTGGCCTCGCGGTCTTCGGCCCGGCTCGTCGAGCTCGCCGAACGCGAGGGCGTCCCGATCGCGGCCATCTGGCGACGGATCGATGCCGTTCCCAACGACCACGAGCTCTATGTCGGGCATCCGGGTCTCGGCGTCCTGCCCTGCGTCACCGAGACGATGCGCCAGGCGGACCTGTGGCTCGTCATCGGCGACCGCCTCGACGAGAACACGACGGCGGGCTACACCCTGCCCCTGGCGGGGACCGACGTGGTCCATGTCTACCTCGATGCGGGACGCCTCGAGCCGCGCGGCCGCGGGCGCGGCATCCTCGCCGGGGCCGACGCGTTCATCGACGCGCTGCTCGAGTTCGGGTCGGCCGCAACCGACCCGGGGCGCGACCTGGACCGGCTCGCCTGGGCCCGTGAGCGGCGCGCCGCCTGGGTGCGCCAGTCGACCCCGGTCGCCCGGCCGGTCCGGGAGGGCTACGTCGACCAGTTCGCGGTCCACGCGGTGATGCGCCGGCTGATCCCGCGAGGGTCGGTCATCGTGACCGACGCGGGCAACTTCTCCTCGTACGCCTCGAGGTACCTCCCCGTGCACGAGGAGGGCACGTTCGTCGCGCCCGTGTCCGGTGCCATGGGGTATGCCGTCCCCGCCTGCCTCGGCGCCGCGCTCGCGCGGCCGGACCGGCTCGTCGTCGGGACGGCCGGCGACGGGGGCTTCCTCATGACCGCCAACGAGCTGCAGACCGCCGCGCGGGAGGGGGTCAGGTTCGTCCTCGTCGTCCTCGACAACGGGACGTACGGGACGATCCGGATGCACCAGGAGCGCCGCTACCCCGGGCGACCGATCGCCACCTCGCTCGGCACGACCGACCTCGCCGCGCTCGCCCGCTCCCTGGGTGTCGACGGCGTGGCGGTCGGGTCGACGGCGGAGTTCGAGGATGCCTTCACGGCCGCGCTGGGGTCGGACCGGGCCACGGTCATCGTCGTCCCGGCCGACCCCGAGCAGATCTCCGCGGCGATGTACGACGGCGAGCTCACCTGACCCGCGGCAGTCGACCGGGCCGCCGCTCTGGCTCGTGAGGCCCCCGCCCTGGGTCCGCGGCTCACCCCCAGCCTGGCGACGCACCCGTGCGCCCACGACGCACCCGCGCCCCGTCCGCGCGGCCGCCTTCCGTCCGCGCGCCGGCCGCGGACCCACCCTTGACGGCGGCCCGAACGATGCCAGAGTGACCCCATGACCGAGGCCCCCGACACCGCCCACACCAGCGTCGACCACGTCGTCGCGCGCGCCGCCGAGGCCGCGCCCTCCTGGGCCGCCGCCGGCCGGGCGGCCCGTGCCGACGCCTGCGAGGCCATCGCCGCCGCACTCGAGGACGACGGCGCGGCCATCGTCACCGCCGCCGCCGAGGAGTCCCACCTGCCCGAGGCGGCGATGCGCGGGGAGCTGGCGAGGACGGCATACCAGTGGCGGTTCTTCGCCGACGTCGTCCGCGAGGGCTCCTATCTGGAGGCCGCCGTCGACCACCCCAGGGACACCCCGATGGGTCCGCAGCCGGACCTGCGCCGGATGCTCGAGCCGATCGGCCCGGTCGCGGTCTTCGGCGCCTCCAACTTCCCGCTCGCCTTCTCGACGGCCGGGGGCGACACCGCCAGCGCCCTCGCGGTCGGCTGCCCGGTCATAGCCAAGACCCACCCCTCCCACCCGCGGACCTCCGACCTCGTCGCCGCCGCCGTGACCCGCGCGCTGGAGAGCTCCGGCGCTCCCGCGGGCGCCTTCGCGACCGTCGAGGGTTTCGACGAGGGCATCGCGCTCGTCGAGCACCCGCAGGTCCGCGCCGTGGCGTTCACCGGCTCGCTGGGCGGCGGCCGCGCCCTTCTCGACCGCATCACCGCGCGGCCGACGCCCATCCCCTTCTACGGCGAGCTGTCGAGCATCAACCCCGTCGTCGTCCTCGATGGGGCCGCGCGTGAGCGGGCCGCCGACATCGCCCAGGGGCTCGTCGCCTCCTTCACCGGCCGCGGCGGCCAGCTGTGCACGAAGCCCGGCCTCGCCTTCGTCCCTGCGGGCCCGGCGGGCGACGCCCTGGTCGAGGCCGCCGTCGCGGCCACGGGCGGGGTCGGCGGAATGCGGCTCCTCAACGACGGCATCCAGACCGCCTATGCCTCACGGGTCGGCGGGTATGCCGCAGACCCCCGCGTCCGGGTCCTCGCCCGCGGGACGGCCGGTGACGACGGCACCGTCACGCCGGCCCTGCTCGAGACCGATGCGGGGCGGATCGACGGTGACCTGGCCGAGGAGTGCTTCGGCCCGACGACGCTCGTCGCGCGCTATGGCTCGCTCGAGGAGGTGTATGCCGCGGTGTCCCGGCTGCACGGCTCGCTCACGGGCACCGTGCATCACGGCACCGGGGAGGACGAGCTCCTGAGCGAGGTCCTCGAGCGGCTGCGACCGATGGCCGGCCGGCTCATCGTCGGCGGTTTCCCGACCGGGGTGCACGTCGCCTGGGCGCAGCACCACGGCGGTCCCTGGCCGGCGACGAACACCCTGCACACCTCGGTCGGTGCGACCGCGGTGCGGCGCTTCCTACGGCCGGTGGCCTGGCAGAACGCACCGGAGTCGGCCCTGCCGGTCGAGCTGCGCGACGCTGCGCACCTCGTGCCGGTCCGGGTGGACGGCCGACTTCAGCTGCCCTGAGCGAGCGGGCGGGCGGGGCGCCTCAGTGCGCCGCGCGCAGCAGCCGGTGCGCAAGCTCCTCGTGGTCGGCCGCAGCCTGGAACGCGAGCCATTCGGTGCTCTCCGCGGGGGACTCGGGGTCCGCGACGAGGTAGTCCTCGGGGGCAACCTGCGGGTGGTGAGTCGTGTCGAAGGTCAGGGCGGTGGTGCCGGTGGCAGACATGATCGTCTTTCTCATGTGAGTGGTTGTGTGTCGGGCGCCGACGGCTCTGGCGGCGCGTTCCCTGTGACACGCGGGTGCAGGACAAGCGGGGCACTCGTGGGAAAAGGCCTCAGGCCCTGAGGAGCCTGTGTAACCGGTTCCACTGTCGACACTAGCCACTGCCCCAGACGGGGGTGCGGGGTGCGGAGGTGACCTCGGTCTCCTGCTGGAGCGGCCCCCCGGCATACCCTGGCGACCATGCCGCAGACCACCCCGGGACCGAGGTCGGACGGGGAGGTCGCGCCCTATGTCGCAGCCCTCGGGCTGCCCGGCCTGGCCGACATCCACGTCCACTTCCTGCCCGAGCGGATGCTCGAGAAGGTGTGGGCCTACTTCGACGAGGCGACCGAGCACTACGGGCGGCCCTGGCCGGTGCACTACCGCGGGAGCGTCGAGGACCGGCTGGCGACCGTGCGCAGTTTCGGCGTCCGCGCCATCCCCGCCCTGACCTACCCCCACAAGCCGGGCATGGCCGCCTGGCTCAACGCGTGGGGCCGCGACTTCGCGGCGGCGCACGCCGACGTCCTCCACTGCGCGACGGTCTTCCCGGAACCCGGGGCGGGGGCATATCTCGCCGCGGCCCTCGACGCCGGCGCCCGGCTGGTCAAGATGCACGTCCAGGTCGGCGGCTACGCTCCCGAGGACCCGCTGCTGGACCCGGTGTGGGCGCTTCTCGAGGAACGCCGGGCCCCGGTCGTCATCCATGCCGGCTCGGGTCCGATCGCGGGGCGGCATACCGGCCCTCAGGGCGTCGAGCGGGTGCTGGCCCGCTTCCCCGGCCTCGTGCTCGTCATCGCCCACGCCGGGCTGCCCGAGTACGACGCCTTCGCCGACCTCGCCGAGCGGTACCCCGGAGTCCACCTCGACACGACGATGGTCGGCACCGACTTCACCGAGGCGTTCATGCCGATGCCCACCGGGTATGCCGCCCGCCTGGCCCGGCTCGAGGGCAAGGTCGTGCTGGGCACGGACTTCCCGAACATCCCCTACCCATACGCCCACCAGCTCGAGGCGCTCGCCCGGCTCGACCTCGGCGACGACTGGATGCGCTCGGTGCTGTGGCACAACGGTGCCCGGCTTCTGGGGCTGCCGTCGCCGGGGTGACTGCGGTGGGGCGTGGGAGACTGACCCGGTGACCTCACCCGACGGACGCCGGCTGCCCCGCCGCCCACGCCACTTCGGGCCGGAGGCGCTCGAGGCCCACGGCGGCATGCTCCCCGGCCCTGCGGAGGTCACCGAGATCGCCCACCAGACGGCCGCGATCCTCGTCGGCACCGGCCGCGCCACGCACGACCCCGAGGTGACGGCCCGGCTCGTCGGGCTGGTCGACGAGCTCGGCCTGTCCACCGTCGCCGACCTGTGGTCCGGTCGCCCCGCGCGTACCCTCCCCGGCGCGCTGTGGCGCCTCTACGCGCTGCGGGAGTGGGTGCGCCGCAGCCCCGAGCAGGCCAGCCGCGAGTATGCCGCCGGGGTCCGGTTCACCGACGTCGCACACGCCATCGCCGGGGTCGAGGAGCCGCCGGGCCCCGACGAGGTCAACCGGCTCGCCGACCAGATCCTCGCCGGGGTCTTCGACGGCGACCTCGCCGTCGCCCTCGAGCGGGCCGCGGCGTTCTGCGCGGTCGTCGCGGCGGGTCGGGCCGAGCTGGCCCACGACCGCGACGCCGCCGATCCCGACGCCGCGGGCGCGATGACCCGCCGCGCGGCCGCCATGCAGACCACGGGCGAGGACCTGCGTTCCTGCGCGAGCCTCTGGCGCGGCGGCGAGCTCGACTGAGGTTCGGTGGGCCCGGGTTTCCACAGCCTGCGCGATCCGGGAACACCACCTGGGTATGCCGCGTTAGGGTTTCTCTGTGGGCGCCGGGCCGCGGCAGCCCCGGGTCCCAACATCAGCCGCTACGAGCGGCCACGCGCCGTGAGGCGCTCCCGGTCCGGCGTCCACCTTCCCTCCATCGGTCCTGCACCGTCCGACCCCGCGGCCTGCTCCGTGTGGGCGCCTCGGCGCGCCGACGATCCCGGTGTCGGATCGGTCACACGCTGCGCACCCGTCTCTGGCGGCGCGCCCACACCGCTGGCCCCGTCGAGAGCGCTTCCAGGTCATGAATCCGATCAACTTCCCTGGCCCTTCTCAGCAAACCACCCCCTCCAGGTCGTACCTTTGTCCCGTGGGTACGCGCTCGGAGGAACTGGTCGACGTCACCCTCCAGGACGAGATCGAACTGGTGGGTGACCTTGTCGTGGCCGCCGCCGCCAGCTCGGACCACATGAGCGAGGACGACATCGACCGGGTCCTCGGGATCGAGCCCGAGCGCGGCTCGACCGACTGATCCGAGCCCTCGCGCAAGGCCCGGCGGGCTCCCCGGACCGGCCGGGCGGCCACAGATCGTCGGGGGCGTGAACGGCGCCGATCCGGCAGGTAGCCTGGTGCCGCCACCGCCCGCCCGATCCGAGAGAACCGCCGTGGGCTTTCGCCTCACCCCCCGTGACGACACGCTGTACGAGCTCTTCGCGCGTGCCGCGCGGCTGCTCGCCGACGCCGCGCACGAGCTGACGTCCGTCTTCGGTGCCGACGCCGACGAGCGGGTCGAGATCGCCGAGCGGGTGCACGCCCTGGAGCACGCCGCCGACGAGGCCAAGCACGAGCTCGTGCGCCACGTGGGCGGGTCCTTCGTCACCCCGTTCGACCGGGCCGACGTCCATCGCCTCGCCACCCAGCTCGACGCGTGCCTGGACCACCTGGACGCCGCGGCCGACCTCATCGTCCTGCACCGGCTCAACGGGCTGCCGGCCGGGGTGGCCGACCAGGTCGAGACGCTGACCAGGATGGCGGACCTCACCGCGGAGTCCATGCAGCGGCTGCGCGCGGTCGAGGAGCTCAGCGACTACTGGATCGAGATCAACCGTCTCGAGAACCACGCCGACCAGGTCTACCGGCGCTGTTTGGCCGAGCTCTACGCCACCGAGCAGGCGAACCCGTTGCAGGTCCTCAAGGTCAAGGAGGTCGTCGACGAGCTCGAGGCGGCCGCCGACGCCTTCGAGGACCTGGCCAACCGCCTCGAGAGCATCGCGCTCAAGGGATCCTGACCGCGGTGGACACCTTCGCCGTCGGCATCGTCATCGTCCTGGCAATGGTGTTCACCTATACCAACGGCTTCCACGACGCGTCCAACGCGCTCGCCACCTCGATCTCGACCCGGGCCCTGACCCCGCGGGTCGCCGTCTCGCTCGCCGCCGTGGCGAACTTCCTGGGCGCGTTCCTCGGCAAGCGGGTCGCCGACACGATCGGCAGCGGCATCATCGACGCGCCGCGTGGCACCGCCGGGCTGACCCTCGCCGCCGCGGCCCTCGTCGGCGCCACCGCATGGAACCTGCTCACCTGGTGGCGCGCCCTTCCGTCGTCGTCCTCGCACGCCCTCATCGGCGGCCTCGTCGGCGCGGCCCTCGCGGCCGGGGCGGCAGTGCGCTGGGTCGGTGTCGTCGACCGGGTCCTCGTCCCCATGGTCCTGTCGCCGGTGGTCGGCCTCGTCGGCGGCTACCTCGTCATGGCCGCGATCCTGTGGCTCTTCCGGCGGCAGGAGGCGCGCACGGCGCGACGGCGCTTCCGATACGCCCAGACCGTCTCGGCGGTCGCGGTCGCCTTCGGGCATGGGATGCAGGACGCGGCGAAGACCGCCGGGGTCGTCCTGCTCTCGCTCGCCGTCGCCGGCCACTACGACCCCGACGACACGACGATCCCGTGGTGGGTCTTCGGCCTGTCCGCGGTCGTCATCTCCTTCGGGACGTATGCCGGTGGCTGGCGGATCATGCACACCCTTGGGCGTCGGATCAGTGCCCTGGAGTCCCCTCAGGGCTTCGCGGCGGAGACCACAGCGGCGGCGATCCTCTTCATCGCCACGGCCTTCCGGGCGCCCATCTCGACGACCCACACGATCACCGCGGCCATCGTCGGGGTCAGCGCGACGACGGGCGCGCACCGGGTGCGCTGGGGCGTGACCCGCTCGATCGTCGGCGCCTGGCTGCTCACCCTGCCCGGCGCCGCCGTGATCGGTGCGGCCGCGTATGCCGCGCTGAGCCTGCTGCGCTGAGACTGGTTGGACTGACGTCCGTCAGCCGAACCGAGCGTGGAGCCGGTCGGGTGGGCTGACGTCCGTCAGCCGAACCGACCGTGGAGCCGGTCGGGTGGGCTGACGCCCGTCAGCCGAACCGACCGTGGAGCCGGTCGGGTGGGCTGACGCCCGTCAGCCGAACCGACCGGAGATGTAGTCCTCCGTGGCCTGCTGGGTCGGGTTGTTGAAGATCTTGTGGGTGTCGTCGATCTCGACCAGCCGGCCGGGCTCACCGGTGGCCTTGAGGTTGAAGAACGCGGTGCGGTCCGAGACCCGGGCGGCCTGCTGCATGTTGTGCGTGACGATGACGATCGTGTAGCTGCTCTTGAGCTCGTTGATGAGGTCCTCGATGGCCAGCGTCGAGATCGGGTCCAGGGCCGAGCAGGGCTCGTCCATGAGGAGCACCTGCGGCTCGACGGCGATGGCCCGGGCGATGCACAGCCGCTGCTGCTGCCCGCCGGAGAGCCCCGCTCCGGGTTTGTCGAGCCGGTCCTTGACCTCGTTCCAGAGGTTCGCTCCCCGCAGTGACTTCTCCACGACCTCGTTGACCTTCGACTTCGAGGTGATCCCGTTGAGCCGCAGGCCGGCGGCGACGTTGTCGCGGATCGACATGGTCGGGAACGGGTTCGGCCGCTGGAACACCATCCCCACGGTCCGCCGCACGCCCACCGGGTCGACCGTCCGGGCGTAGAGGTCCTGGTCGTCGAGGAGCACGCTGCCGTGGACCCGCGCGCCGGGGATCACCTCGTGCATCCGGTTGAGGGTGCGCAGCACCGTCGACTTCCCACAGCCCGACGGGCCGATGAAGGCGGTGACGGACCGCGGTTCGACGGTCATCGTCACGCCCTCGACGGCCTTGAAGTCTCCGTAGTAGATGTCGAGGTCCTTGACGTCGATGCGCTTGGCCATGAGGTGTGCTCCAGATGAGGTGGGTCGATGCCGGTGGCGGCGTCAGCGGTGGACCTTGGCGAACCGCCCGACGAGGCGGCCGAGCAGGTTGATGACGAGGACGAGCAGGATGAGCGTCGCGGCCGCGCCCCAGACCCGATCGGCGCTGATCGGGTCGGCGATGTTGAGGAACTGGTTGTTGATGAGGGTCGGCAGGGCTCCCATCGACCCGCTGAAGAGGTTCTGGTTGAGATAGGGGCTGTATGCCGCGAGGAGCAGCAGCGGCGCCGTCTCGCCGGCGACGCGGGCGAAGCCGAGCAGGACGCCGGTGACGATGCCCGAGAAGGCGGTCGGGAGGACCACCTTGACAATGGTGCGCCACTTGGGCACCCCGAGGGCGTAGGACGCCTCGCGCAGCTCGTTGGGGACGAGCTTGAGCATCTCCTCGGTCGACCGCGTGACGACCGGGATCATGAGCATCGCCAGCGCCAACGAGGCACAGGCGGGCACCAGCTTGAGCCCGAAGGTCGTCACCCACACGGCGAAGATGAAGAGCGCAGCCACGATCGAGGGGATGCCGCTGAGGATGTCGACCATGAAGCTGACCAGCCTGGCCGTCCGGCCGCGCCCGTACTCCACGAGGTAGATGGCGGTGAGGACGGCGATCGGGACCGCGATGACCGACGTCAGGGTCGCCATGAGAAGCGTGCCGACCACGGCGTGGCGGCCGCCGCGGACCGCGTGGTCGAAGCCGGGCGGCAGCGCTCCGGACTGGTCCTTCTGCCACCAGGTCGCCGACGCCAGGACGTCCCAGCCCTTGCTGAGGACAACCCACATGATCCACGCGAGCGGGACGAGGGCGACGAGGAAGGCCGCCCACATGACGCCGGTGGCGATGACGTTCTTCGTCCCGCGGGTTCCCGACCGATGGCTGAACTGCGACGGTCCGGAGGGCCCGGCGGCCGTCTCGGGAGCGGTGAGGGTGCTCATTCGGTGAAGGCCTTCCGGCGCTCGATGATGACGCGGGCGATGGCGTTGACGACGAAGGTGAGGATGAACAGGACGAGGCCGGCGGCGATGAAGGCGCCGGTGGCCAGGCCGCCGGTGAACTCGGCGGCCGCGCTCTCGATCTTCGAGGCGAACGTCGACCCGCCGTTGAAGAGCGACCAGCTCCACGCTGTGCCCTGGGGCAGGGCGGACAGGATCATGAGGACCGCGATGGTCTCGCCGAGGGCGCGACCCAGGCCGAGCATCGACGCGCTGATGACGCCCGGCCTGCCGAACGGCAGGACGGCGGTGCGGATCATCTCCCACTTCGTCGCTCCGAGGGCGTAGGCACCCTCCTTGTGCGCGATGGGGGTCTGCGCGAAGACCTCGCGCGACAGCGCGGTGATGATCGGCAGGATCATGATTGCGAGGATGAGGCCGACGAAGAAGATCGTGCTGCCGCCGGTGATGCCGGGAACCTTGCCCAGCAGGGGGATCCAGCCCAGCGCCGTCGCGATCCCCTCCTGGATGGGAGCCCACTTCTGGGCGACGACGTAGCCTCCCCACAGGCCGTAGACGATCGACGGCACCGCAGCGAGCAGGTCGATGAGGGCCGCTGCCGGCTTCGCGAGCCACCGGGGGGAGTACTCCGTGAGGAACAGCGCGATCGCCACAGAGAAGGGCACCGCCACGACGAGGGCGACGAGAGACGTGGCCACGGTCGCCCACAGCAGCGCTGCGATGCCGAACGCCATCGGCGTCGAGGTCCGCCACTGCGTCGAGAAGACGAAGTTCGCGTGGTTCTGGGCCAGGGCGGGGATCGCCTGGGCCAGCAGGAAGACCGCAACGAGCGTGACGATGACGACGACCGACAACCCCGCCCCGGTCGCGGCGACGCCGAACAGGCGGTCGCCGAGCCGCCCGGTGCCGGCCCGGTCCGCGGTCAGCGGAGTGGGGCTCTCCGGGCTCGGCGTCTCGTCGACGATGGACCGCCCGGTGATGCTGCTCGTCATGTGCTCCCCTTGTCGTTGCGCTGAACGCGACGGTCCGCGGGGCTCCCGGTGACCCGGTCGCCCCGCGGACGTCAGTGACGCGTTCGGGTGGTCAGCTCGTCGGCCGTCACTTGATCGCGTCGACCGCCGTGGTCACCTTGCTGAGGATCGAAGGCGGCAGGGGAGCCGAGCCGATCGACGTCAGCGTGCCCTGGTACTCGGAGGAGACCATGTACGACAGGAAGGACTTGACGGCGGCGCCCTTGGCGGCGTCGGCGTACGTCGAGCAGACGATCTCGTAGGTGACCAGGACGAGCGGGTAGGCGCCGGGCGCCTTCGTCGCGTAGTCGATCTTGAGGGCCAGGTCGTTCCCGGTGCCCTTGACGGTGGCCGCGGCGATGGCCTTTCCGGCCGAGTCCGCGGTCAGCGCGACCGGGCCGGCGCCGTTGTCGATGTCGGCCATGGCCAGCTTGTTCTGCTGGGCGAAGGACCACTCGACGTAGCCGATGCCGCCCTCGGTCTGCTGGATGCCCTGTCCGACGCCGGGGTTGCCCTGCTTGCCCTGACCGACGCTGCCGGTCCAGTCCTTGCCGTGGTCGGCGGGCCAGTCCGTCGGAGCGGCCGTGTGCAGGTAGTTGGTGAAGTTGTCCGTGGTGCCCGAGGAGTCGGACCGGAAGAACACCGCGATGTCCTCGGACGGCAGCGTGACGCCGGAGTTGGCGGCCGCGATCGCCGGGTCGTTCCACTTGGTGATCTTGCCGCTGAAGATCTTCGCGATGAGCGACGGGGTCAGGACGAGCTTGTCGACGCCCTTGACGTTGAAGGCGACGGCGATCGGGCCGGTGATCATCGGCAGGTCCCAGGCGTCGGAGCCGCAGGCCGCCTTGGCCTTGGCCACCTCGTCGCCGTCCTTGCCCTGCGGGTTGAGAGCCGAGTCGGACCCCGCGAAGTCGACCTGCTTGCTGAGGAACGACGTGATGCCCGCACCGGAGCCGGTGCCGTTGTAGGAGACGTCGACGCCGCACTTCGACTTGTAGCCTGCGGTCGCCTGCGCCATGGCGTTCTGCTGGGCCGTCGACCCCGCCGCCGAGAGGTTGGCGGCACCGGGGCAGGCGCCGCTCGAGCTTCCCCCACCCGAGGACGTCGCGTCGGAGTTGGTCGCGGAGCCGCACGCCGCAAGGCTGAGCGAACCGACGAGGGCAAGCGCCGCCATCTGGCCGAGACGCTGATTCTTCACTGTCTACCTCTTCTTTGGAGCCGAGAGTCCGTTCCACGACGGGAGCCGGAGGTCTGAGAGCAGGGGAGGAGCAGCCGAACTGCGATGTCCGACACGGCGAAGGTAGGGACAGCGGGTGACGCGTTGCCCCGCAGGTGGTGAACGGCGGGTGAACGATGGTCGGCGATTTCGACCGGCAGGACACCCGACGCTCAGGACCGCCGGCTCGGGCTCAGGGCCGGTGCCGCTCCACGGCTGCGACGCGCGCCGCCGCACCCACCCCGGCGATGTGGCAGATGAGGACCTCGCCCTTGTCGAGACGGTCCGCGCGGGCCCTCGTCAGGGCCTCGGCGGCGCCCGCCGAGGCGGGGTCGACGGCAGGGTCGACCGCGGTGTCGACACGGTCGAGCAGGGCGCCGACGAGGTCGGGCAGCACCGGCCCGTGGCTGCACACCGCGGACGGGGTGCCCCGCCGCAGCAGCCGCTCCAGCTGCTGCACCGCCCGCTTCGGGTCCGCCGCGTAGCCCTCCTCGGACAGTCCCTGCCGGGTGCGCAGCGGCAGCTGCGCGGACCCGGCATACGGGGCGACGGTCTGGACGCAGCGGGTCGACGGCGAGGTGACGAGGCGGGTCAGCCCGTATGCCGCGAGCAGCGGCACGATCTCCTTCGCCCGTCGGCCGCCGGTCCCGTCGAGCGGGCGCTGGGTGTCGTCGGGGTCGGACCAGGCCGAGCGTGGGACGGCCTTGGCATGGCGGATGATCGCGAGCGGCCAGGTCTGCAGGGTCCCGGCCTGTTCGGCCCGGACGACCGCGAGGAGCTGGTCGCGGTCCCGGGCGTAGTCGAGCCGGTCGTAGGCGGTCTGCAGGTCGAGCCAGGCGATGTCGTCGACCTCGTGGTCGAGCCGTCCGTGGCCGCCGGTCACCTCGGCGGCCCAGTAGCGGACGATCTTGCGGTCGGGGACGCCGGCCTTGGTGAGCACCGTGTACTCCGACGGGGGCAGCGGACGGCCCAGCCGCACGGTCAGCCCGGTCTCCTCGGCGGTCTCGCGGACGGCGGTGACGACCCACTCCTCGCCGGGGTCGACCTTGCCCTTGGGCCAGGACCAGTCGTCGTAGCGCGGACGGTGGACGAGCGCGACCTCGACGCCGGCGTCGGTGCGACGCCAGGGGAGGGTACCCGCGGCGGGGATCGTCGTCATCGTGGCGGCGCGCTCAGCTCCGGCGGGCCTTGCGGCGCCGCGTCGCGTGCAGGTCGATCAGGGCGGCCTGGAGGTCGGCGAGCGGCACGCCCTCGGCATCGACGTGAACCCGCGTCCAGCGGCCGTCGCCGCCCAGGCACCAGTGGGCGTAGTCGTCGCTCATCCCGCGCGACATGAGGTCGCGCAGCTGGCTGAGGTGCCGCGGCTCCGTGATGGTGACCAGGGCCTCGACCCGCCGGTCGAGGTTGCGGTGCATCATGTCGGCGCTGCCGATGAGGGCCTCGGCCCGGCTGCCACCTCCGAAGTAGTAGATCCGCGAGTGCTCGAGGAACCGGCCGAGGACCGAGCGGACCTCGATCGTGTCCGACAGGCCCGGGACCCCGGGCCGCAGCGCGCAGATGCCCCGGACCCAGAGCTGGACGCGGACCCCGGCCGCGGAGGCACGGTAGAGCGCGTCGATGAGCTGCTCGTCGACGATCGAGTTCATCTTGAAGCCGACGTAGCCCGACCCGGGCTCGGCCCGCTCGGCCTCGATCTCACGCTCGATCCGCTCGAGCAGCCCGGTGCGCACCGACCGGGGCGCGACGAGCAGCCGCTTGAACTTGCTCCGGGGCGCCACCCCCGACAGCTGGTTGAACAGCCGGGTCAGGTCCTCGCCGACCTGGGGGTCGACGGTCAGCAGGCCGAGGTCCTCGTAGAGTCGGGCGGTCTTGGGGTTGTAGTTCCCGGTCCCGACGTGGCAGTAGCGGCGCAGACCCTCGGCCTCGCTGCGGACCACGAGGCAGAGCTTGCAGTGGGTCTTCAGCCCGACGATCCCGTAGACGACGTGGACGCCGGCCCGCTCCAGCTTGCGGGCCCAGGAGATGTTGTTCTGCTCGTCGAACCTCGCCTTGATCTCGACGACGGCGACGACCTGCTTGCCCGCGTCGGCGGCGTCGATGAGGGCGTCGATGATGGGGGAGTCGCCGCTCGTCCGGTAGAGGGTCTGCTTGATCGCGAGCACCCGGGGGTCGGCGGCCGCCTGCTCGATGAAGGCCTGCACCGAGGTCGAGAACGAGTCGTAGGGATGCTGGAGCAGCACGTCCTGCTTGCGGATCGCCGCGAAGATGTCGCGGGCCTTGGCGCTCTCGGTGGGGGCGAGGTCGGCGTTGGTCCGCGCCACGAAGGCCTCGAAGTGGAGGTCGGACCGCTCGAGGTCGGCGATGATGTTGAGCCCCCGCAGGTCCAGGGGTGCCGGCAGGCGGTAGACCTCCGCCTCGGAGACGCCGAGCTCGCGCACGAGCAGGTCCATGACGTGGTCGTCGGTGTCGGCGTCGACCTCGAGTCGCACCGGAGGCCCGAACCGGCGCCGGGTCAGCTCGCGTTCCAGGGCGGTGAGGAGGTTCTCGGCGTCGTCCTCCTCGACCTCGAGGTCCTCGTTGCGGGTGACCCGGAAGGTGTAGTGCTCGTGGATCTCCATGCCGGGGAAGAGCATGTCGAGGTGGGCAGCGATGAGGTCCTCGAGCGGCACGAACCTCGTGCGGTACATGTCTGCGAGCCGTGACTCGCCGGCCGGTGGCTCGACGCGGAGCAGCCTCGGCAGCAGGGGCGGCACCTTGACCCGGGCGAAGTGCTCCTTGCCGGTCTTGGGGTTGATGAGCACGACCGCGAGGTTGAGCGAGAGGCCGGAGATGTAGGGGAACGGGTGGGCCGGGTCCACGGCCAGCGGCGTCAGCACGGGGAAGATCTGGTCGGTGAAGTAGGCGTGCAGGGTCTCGCGCTCACCGTCGGCGAGCTCGTCCCACCGCAGGATGTTGATGCCCTCCTCCTCGAGGGCGGGCTTGACCTGGTGGCGGTAGACCTGGGCCTGCAGGTCGAGCAGCTCGTGGCTCACGAGCGAGATCTGCTCGAGGACCTCGCGCGGCTCCAGCCCCGAGGCCGAACGCACCGCGATGCCCGTCGCGATCCGCCGCTTGAGCCCGGCGACGCGGACCATGAAGAACTCGTCGAGGTTCGAGGTGAAGATCGCGAGGTACCGGCATCGCTCGAGCAGCGGCAGGTTCTCGTCGGCCGCGAGCTGGAGGACCCGCTCGTTGAACTGCAGCCACGAGATCTCGCGGTCGAGGAAGCGGTCGGAGGGCAGCCCGTCCTCCTCGACGGGCGGCGCGCCGACGACCCGGATGAACCGCCCGTCCGCCGACCGGGGCTGAGCCGGTGTGCCCTCGGTGACCGACGAGCTCGTGATCGACACCGACCGCCCCAGGGCGCCCGCTGCGTCCCCCGCGGCCGCGCTCGCCTCCATGCTCGCCTGGTCGGGGGTCGTCATGTCCCCCATCCTGGCAGGTCGTTGCCGGGAGGGGCGACCGTCGGCGGGGCGGGTCGTCGGCGACCGTCGGCCGGGCGGGGTCAGGGTGCCGCGGCGCCGGGGACGGCATACATGACGTCGACGGACTCGTCGACGAAGCCCAGCCCCGCATAGGTCCGGCGGGCCCGGACGTTGTCGCCGTCGACATAGAGCAGGACCCGGGCGATGCCCCGGGCCGCGAGATGGGCCAGGCCGAGCCGGGTCAGCGGCGTCGCCAGGCCGCGTCCCTGGTATGCCGGGTGGACGCCGAGGACGTAGACCTCGCCGACACCGTCCTCGACCTTGGTCCAGTGGAAGGCCGCCATCGGCGGGTCCGCAGGGCCGCGGGTGCTGTCCTCGACGACGATGAGCCCGGCCGCGTCGAACCACGGCAGCGCCATCCGCTCATGCAGGTCGGCGAGGTCGAGCCGGCCCTGTTCGGGGTGCTCGGCGAAGGCCGCCGCGTTCGTGGCCACCCAGGCCTCGTCGTCGCGGCCCGGGCGGAACCCCCGGGCGAGGAACCCGGGGGGCAGGGCGACCGGCTCGGCGTCGGCAGCGGCCAGCGGCCGCGCCATCAGGTGGAGGTCGCGCACCGCGGCCCACCCCAGGGCCGCGGCGAGGCCGCGGGCACCGGGCAGGTCGCCGTGGGCCCAGAACCGCTCGGCGCCCAGCCCGGCCAGGCGCTCGGCGAGGTCGCGGCCCACCCCGGCGCGGCGGGAGGTGGGGTCGACGACGAGCTCGGCGGAGTCGTCGGGCCCGATCTGGCCGTAGGCCGCGACGCCGCCGTCAGCGGCATACCCGAGCACGTGCCGGACGCCGCGGGCCGCCTGCTGCCGCAGCCCGATGACGAAGGCCTCCGAGAGCGGCTCGACCCCGTCGGCGGTCCGGGCCCGGTCGGCGAGGGCGAGGACGGCGGCCCGGGTGGGGTCGTCGAGCGTGTCCGGCTGCCGGAGGCCGACCCCGGTCAGGAGGCGCTCGCCTCGTCGGCCTCGACGAGGGCCTCGTCGGGCACGAAGCGGTAGCCGACGTTCCGGACCGTCCCGATGAGGGCCTCGTGGTCGGCCCCGAGCTTGGCCCGCAGCCGGCGCACGTGGACGTCGACGGTGCGGGTGCCGCCGTAGTAGTCGTAGCCCCAGACCTCCTGGAGCAGCTGGGCCCGGGTGAACACCCGGCCGGGGTGCTGGGCGAGGTACTTGAGGAGCTCGAACTCCTTGTAGGTCAGGTCGAGCGTCGCACCTCGGAGCCGGACCGAGTAGGTCGCCTCGTCGATGACGAGGGAGCCGCTCGTGATCCGCAGCTCGGTCTCGGGCTCCTCCTCGGTGCGCCGACCGATGCTCAGCCGGAGCCGGGCCTCGACCTCGGCCGGGCCGGCGTTGTCGAGGAGGACGTCGTCGATGCCCCAGTCGACGGTCAGGCCCGCGAGACCGCCCTCGGTGAGGATGACGAGGAGCGGCGCCGACAGGCCGGTCGTCCGGATCACCCGGCACAGCGACTTGGCCATGGCGAGCTCGCGCCGGGCGTCGACGAGGACGGCGTCGGCGGTCGGCGCGTCGACCAGGGCGGAGGCCTCGGCGGGGAGGATGCGAACATGGTGGGCCAGCAGCCCCAGGGCTGGGAGCACCTCGGCGCTCGGCGCCAAGGCGTTCGTCAGAAGCAGCAGCTGGGCCATTGCCCATCAGGATAGGACGATATGAGCGTCAGCGAGCCGGGTCATCGGGGGATGAGACCAGGTCCCGAGGCCCCCGGTGGTCCCCTCGTCGTCGTGCGCTACTGGGCCGCCGCGGCCCATGCGGCGGGTGTCGACGAGGAGCGGCTGTCCGGCGGCGCGACGGTCGGGTCCGTCCTCGACGAGGCGGTCAGCCGTCACCCGGCGCTCGCCGAGGTGCTGCCCGCCTGCTCGGTCCTCGTCGACGGCCGCGTCGCCGCACCCGACCAGGACGTGGCGACGGGCACGATCCTCGAGGTTCTTCCCCCGTTCGCCGGCGGCTGATGGGAGGATGCCGACCGTGACGTCGCCCGAGCCGCCCGAGGCAGGTTCCTCGGCGCAGCCGCACGTCAGCGGGGGTGAGGAGCCCGTCTTCGAGACGCGCGCCGCCCGCCGCGCCGCGCTCGCCAAGGGGGGCCGCGGTCACCGCCCGCAGCGGGACCCGGCCGAGCCGGGGACCCCTGCCGACCAGACCGACGCCTCGGAGCGGTCGCCCCGACGGCGGCACGAGCCGCACGAGGGTGCCCACACCGGCCACCGGGCCGAGCGGCATACCGAGCGGCACGCGGGCCGCCGCGGCGAGCGACATGCCGACGGCGAGAGCCACCACAGCGCGGTCTCCGCCCTCAGGGGCCACGCCGCGGTCCCGCTCGCGACGATCCTCACCGCTGTCCTCCTCGCCGTCGCCGGGTATGCCGGGACGGCCGACTCCGCGCTCCTGGACCGTCAGCTGCTCCTCGCCGTCGCGGTCGCCTGGGCGGGCCTGGTGCTCGCGTGGGGCTGGCCGACGCTCCTCGGCTCGCCCAGCCGGGTGGGGGCCCCGCTGGCCATCGCCGTTGCCGCGGTGGGCGCGCCCGGCGCGGTGTGGTGGACCTCGGACGAGCCCTACCTGACCTATGTCCCCGTGGTCCTCGCGGTCGCCCTCGTCGTGATGTTCCTCGGGCAGCTGCTCCGGCGCGACGGCCGGGGCCGGCTCATCCAGTCGCTCGGCGTCACCGCGGGTGGGATCGCGGTCGCGGCGATCGGGGCCTGCTACGTCGCGCTCGGCCGCTTCGACTCCGGCGTGCCGCTGCTCACGGTGGCCCTCGTCGCCGTGGCGGTGGGGTCCCTCGCCGAGGTCCTCGTTCCCCTCGTCCCGTTGCGGCACTGGCTGTTGCCCCTCAGCATGGTCCTCGGCGGGCTCGGGGCGGCGGCCACGGCGGCCGTCCAGGGCGAGCCGCAGACGGCACGGGCGGTCCTCGCCGGCTTCGTCGTCGCCGCCGTGAGCCACGCGCTGCGGCGCGTCCTCGAACCGCTCCCGGCCATGGCGCGACTGCGCGCCAAGGTCGCTTCGGGAGTCGCCTCGGTCCTCGTGTCGGGCGTCGTGGCCTACGCCTTCGGCTGGGTGTTCCTCCACTGAGCCCTCGTGGCTGCCGACGACCCGGGCCGGGCGGCGACGGTCGCGGTCGCACCGGTCGCGGTCGCACCGGTCGGGATCGCGCCGGTCCGGTGCCCGGGTGGGACGGTTAGGCTCCGAGGATGCCGTTCGTCCTCGACACCGACCTGCACCCCGACATCGCCCCGCTCGCCTGGCTCGTCGGCCGGTGGGAGGGTGCCGGCATCGTCGGGTACCCCACGATGGAGACCTCGCACCGCTTCGGCCAGGAGATCCTCTGCAGCCACGACGGCCGCCCGTTCCTGCGCTGGGAGAGCCGCACCTGGCTGCTCGACGAGGACGGCGAGGTCGTCCGCCAGTCCGGCACCGAGCTCGGCTTCTGGCGGGTCACCGAGCCCGACGCGACCGGCGCCAACACCGAGCTGCTCCTCACCCACCCGACCGGGATCGTCGAGATGTATGCCGGGACCGCCGAGCCGGCCAGGGTGCGGCTGGCCACCGACGGGGTGATGCGCAGCCCGCACGCCAAGGCGTATGCCGCGGCGACCCGCCTCTACGGCTACGTCGAGGGCAACCTCATGTGGGTCATGGACATGGCGGCGATGGGCGTCGAGCTGACCTCCCATGTGTCCGCGGAGCTCAAGCGGGTCGACTGAGCCTCGTCGACGACGGCCGGTGACGGCTCCGGGGCCGCGGCCCGGGCGGCATACAGTGGAGCGATGAGCGACCTGGGCGCCCGGCTGCGCGCACACGGCATGCGACTGACGTCGCAGCGCGAGCGCGTGCTCGACGCGGTGTCGCTCCTCGGCCACGCCACGCCCGAGGAGATCGTCGAGGCCGTCGCCGCCGACGGGGGCGCGGCGATGTCCGCGTCGACCGTCTACCGCTCCCTCGACGCCCTCCAGGAGCTCGGTCTGGTCAGCCACACCCATGTCGACCACCGGGTGCCGAGCTACCACCTGACCAGCCACGCGACCCACGTCCACCTGCTGTGCCGGCGCTGCGGGGCGGTCGGCGAGGTGCCCGTCGAGGTGGCGGACGGATTCGTCGCCTCGCTCGCGGACCGCACCGGCTTCGTCGCCGACATCACCCACGCCGCCGTCCACGGCCTGTGCTCGCGGTGCGCCTCGTCGCTGGCCGACGGCGGCGGGGCCGAGGACGAGGCGGGTCCCGTCCACCCGGTGGGGCACCGATGAGCGCCATCGGGGTCACCGGGTCGCCGTTGCTCGGCCGGCCCGGAGCGGTCGCCGCGGAGGGCGTCGATGCCGGAGTCGCCGCGCACTACGGCGACCCGATGCGCGAGCAGCGACTCCTCGAGGAGGGGCTCTCGGTCGTCGACCTCTCGCACCGCGGGGTGGTCACCGTGGCCGGTCCGGACCGGCTGTCCTGGCTGCGCTCGATGACGACCCAGGAGATCGCCGACCTGCCGCCGCGCACGTCGCGCGAGTCGCTCGTGCTGTCCCCCACCGGCCACATCGAGCACGCGCTCCACCTCGTCGACGACGGTGAGCGGACCTGGCTGACGGTCGAGCCCGGCACCGCTGCGGCCCTCGTCTCCTGGCTGGACTCGATGCGCTTCATGCTGCGCGTCGAGGTCGCCGACGTCACCGCGTCGTATGCCGTCCTCGGCGAGCCGGTCGCGGCCGAGTCCGCTCCGGGTGAGCCACCGGCCTGGCGCGACCCGTGGCCGGGGCCCGTCGGCGACACGGCGGCCTACGGCCCGGTCGAGGGCCACCCCGGTGCCGAGCGTGCCTGGCGCGAGCTCATCGTGCCCCGCGGTGAGCTCGCGGCCGCCGTGGGCGACCGGCCGCTCGCCGGGATGTGGGCGGCCGAGGCGCTGCGGGTCGTCGCCTGGCGCCCGCGGATGGGGTTCGAGACCGACCACCGGACCATCCCTCACGAGCTCGACTGGCTGCGCACCGCCGTCCACCTGGCCAAGGGGTGCTACCGGGGGCAGGAGACGGTCGCCCGCGTGCACAACCTCGGCCGGCCACCGCGGCGGATCGTCTTCCTCCACCTCGACGGATCGGGCCACGTCCTGCCGGCCGTCGGGGCGCCCGTCCTGGCTGGTGGGCGCGAGGTCGGCCGGCTGACGTCGGTCGCCCGGCACCACGTCGACGGGCCGGTGGCCCTCGCAGTGGTCAAGCGGAGCACTCCCGCCGACGTGGATCTCGTCGCCGACGGCCTGGCGGCGGCTCAGACGAGCATCGTCGCGCCCTGACGTGCCGGAGGCCCGCGGCCTCGTCCTGCCATAGTTGGGCCATGGCGACCTCCCCCACCGGCACTCTCATCACCGTCGCGCCCACCGGCGCCGAGCACGCCAAGGCCGACGTGCCGCAGCTGCCGACGACGCTCGAGGAGCTCGTCGAGACCGCGAAGCGGTGCGAAGCGGCCGGAGCGGGGCTCATCCACCTGCACCTGCGCGACGGTGACCACGCGCCGACCCTCGACCCGGGCCGGCTCAAGGCGGCTGTCGACGCGGTCCGCGCCGAGACCGACCTCGTCGTCCAGCTCTCGACCGGAGGGTCCGTCCACGACCCGCTCGAGGCCCGGCTCACCGTGCTCGACGCCGACCCCGACTCGTGCTCGCTGACGTGTGGCACGACGAACTTCGGTGACGACGTTTTCCTCAACCCGTGGTCGTTCATGAGCGACCTCTATGTCCTGGCCCAGGAGCGCGAGGTCGTCCCGGAGTTCGAGCTGTTCGACCTCGGTCACGTCCATGCCCTGCGGAGGCTCATCGACACCCACGGGCTGCCGTTCGGGGGGGCGGTCCACGTCGACTTCGTCATGGGGGTGCCCGGGGCGATGCCGGCGACGACCGCGGCTCTCATGGCCGGGGTCGCGATGCTCCCGCCCGAGACGACGTCGTGGTCGGTCACCGGGATCGGCCGGGGCCACCTGCCGATGATGGCGGCCGGGCTGTCGGCGGGTGGGCACCTGAGGGTCGGCATGGAGGACAACATCATGTTCGCCCGCGGCCGACAGGTGGCGCACAACGACGAGCTCGTCGCCCGTGCCGCCGAGCTGGCGACGATCATGCAGCGCCCGCCGCTGACGACGACCCGGGCCCGGGAGCTCCTCGGCGTCAAGGACCGTCGCTCCCGCTGAGTCCCGCGATCCCACGCCCTCGCGGGGTCGGCCCGGTGGGAGGGGAGGGCTCAGGGATGGCAGGGGAACAGGCGGCGCTGTCTCGGGTTTGCATTTTGCTAACTGAAGCAAGCATACTGGGGGCGTGAGCCGGAACCCCCTCAGCGATCTCGGTGCGCTGGGCGACTACCTGCGCGAACAGCGTCAGAACGCCCGGCTCTCCCTGCGTCAGCTCTCCGAACTCGCGGGGGTGTCCAACCCCTACCTGTCCCAGATCGAACGCGGCCTGAAGAGGCCGAGCGCCGAGATCCTCCAACAGCTCGCCAAGGGCCTGGAGGTCTCGGCAGAGACCCTCTATGTCAAGGCGGGCATCCTCGAGGAGCGGGCCGAGCAGCCCGAGCCCTCGCCCGACGTCCGACACGCCATCGCCTCCGACCCGGCGCTCAACGCCCGGCAGAAGGCGACCCTCCTCGAGGTCTACGAGTCCTTCGTCGGAGCGGCCGCAGCGGCGACGCGGGCCGCCCGGACCACCCGGACCACCCGGCATACGGGCGCCGAGCCCGAGCCCGAACCCACCACCGACCACCCGACCACCCACTGAACACCAAGGAGCACGCCATGTCCGTTCTCGAGGACCTCCGCAAGTCCGTCGACACCCCGTTCTATGCCGCGGTCGGCATGACCGACCGCGCCGTCCAGATGGCCCGTGAGGCCCGTCAGCGCGCCGAGCAGATGCGCGCCGAGCTCACCCCGGCCGTCATCCAGGCCCGCGCCACCGAGGAGGCGACCAAGGTCGTCGACCAGGCCAAGGACCTGCCCGCCCTCGCCCTCAACCGCGGCCTCGTCGCGGCCGGCAAGGTCGCCGAGTCCTACGAGGACCTCGCCGAGCGTGGCCACACCCTGCTCAAGCGGGTCCGCACCCAGCAGTCGACCAAGGACCTGCGGGCCCAGGCCGAGGCCACCATGGCCCTCGGCAAGGGTGCGATGACCTCGGCGCGCAAGGCCTACGCCGACGTCGAGCGGTCGGCCAAGGCGACGATGACGACCGGCCGCCACGAGGCCACCCGGATCGCCGACCTCATCGGCGAGCGGATCGCCGGCGAGACCAAGGCCACCGTGGCCGACGTCGAGGAGGGTGTGAAGAAGACGCGCACCGCCGCCAAGCGGACCACGACGACGACCAAGAAGGCCACCGGCCGCGCCCGGACCTCGGCCAAGGCCACCCGCACGAGCGCCCGCAAGACGGCCGCCTCGACCGTCAAGGCCACGAAGAAGGCCGCCGAGAAGATCGGCGACTGACCCGGGCCGGACCGGGCCGGACCCCCGCACCTGAACCGCCCAGACCGGGCCGCCCGTCCAGCGGCCCGACCGGGTCGCCCCTGGGGTGACCCCGCACCGGCCGGACGAGCCCACCGCTCGTCCGGCCGGTTCGCGTCCCGGCGCTGCCCGGGCTCGAGTGGCGCCGCGAGCGGGGCACGGTATGCCGCGCCCCCACCGACCCGGGCTAGGGTCGTCCTCGTGCCCGACCAGACCACCTCCGCGCTGCCGCCATCCGTCCTCGCCGACGCCGAGGTCCTCGTCGAGGTGACTCGCGACGGCTTCGTCGAGTCGGTGCACCGGGTGGCGGCGGTCGTCACGGACCCCGACGGCGCCGTCGTCCTCGCGACGAGCGACCCGAGCGGGCCGATGCTGCCCCGTTCGGCGCTCAAGCCGGTCCAGACCCTCGCCATGCTCCGGGGGGGCCTCGACCTGCCGCCGGACCTGCTCGCCCTCGCCACGTCCAGCCACTCGGCGGAGCCGTTCCACCTGGACGGCGTCCGCCGCATCCTGGCCGGTGCCGGCCTCACCGAGGCCGACCTCCAGAACACCCCGGACCTGCCCTACCCGGAGGAGGAGCGGGCCGCCTGGGTCGCCGCGGGCCGTGGGCCGGCCTCGATCGTCCAGGGCTGCTCGGGCAAGCACGCCGGGATGCTGGCGACCTGCGTCGGCGCCGGGTGGGACATCCGCACCTACCTCGACCCACGGCATCCCCTCCAGCTGCTCATCGCAGAGACCCTGGCCGAGGTGGCCGGAGAGCCGGTCGCCGCCAGCGTCGTCGACGGGTGTGGAGCGCCGGCGCTGGGGGTCTCGCTGGCCGGCCTGGCCAGGGTGTTCGGCCGGTTCGCGGCGGCGGCACCGGGAACCGACGAGGGACGGATCGCCGACGCGATGCGGGCCCATCCCGACCACGTCGCCGGAACGGCCCGCGACGTCACGGCCTTCATGCGGGGGACCCCGGGGGCCATCGCCAAGGACGGCGCCGAGGGCGTCTATGCCGTGGGACTGGCCGACGGGCGCGGTGTCGCCGTCAAGGTCGCCGACGGGAGCGACCGGGCCCGGGCCGTCGCCCTCGCGGTGGTGCTGCGCCGGCTCGGTGTCGAGTCGGCGGCATACCCGGTCCTGGAGTCGGCGCCGGTCTTCGGGCACGGCGAGCCGGTCGGCGCCGTGGCCGCCCTGGGCGCCTCCCGGACGCCCCGTCCGCCGCGATGAGGGCAGTCCTGCAACGGGTCCGGCGCGCCGCGGTCCTCGTGGAGGGGGAGGTCGTCGGGTCCATCGACCGCCAGGGCCTGCTGGCCCTCGTGGGCGTGACCCACGACGACGGCCCCGACCAGGTGGCGCTCCTCGCCCGCAAGATCGCCGACCTGCGCCTTCTCGACGACGAGCGCTCCCTGCTGGACGCGTCGGCGCCGGTGCTCGTCGTCAGCCAGTTCACCCTCTATGCCGACACCCGCAAGGGGCGCCGGCCGTCGTGGAACGGTGCGGCGCCCGGCGACGTCGCCGAGCCCGTCGTCGAGGCCCTCGTCGCCGAGCTGCGCGCCAAGGGCCTCGAGGTCGCCACCGGCAGCTTCGGGGCGCACATGGACATCGACATGGTCGGCGACGGGCCGGTGACGATCCTCCTCGAGGCCTGAGCCCTCGGAGCCCGAGCCCTCGAAACCGAGCCGCCGAGCCCGTGCCCTCAGGGCAGCGGAGCGACGGCGGCCCAGGCGACGGTGAGCTCGCCGAGCCGCCACCGGGCCGGACCGTCGAGCAGCGGCCATCCCGAGTCGGCCATGGCCTCACAGGTGACTCGGAACCGTTGCCGCACCCCGTATGCCGCGTGGCCGGCGGCTCGGGCCCACTGCTCGTCGAGCTCGGCGAGGAAGGCGTGGACCGGCTCGCCCTCGACGTTGCGGTGGATGAGGGCCTTGGGGAGCCGCTCGGCGACGACCGAGGGCCGGGTGAGCCCCCGCAGCCGCCAGGAGAGCGTGAGCGACACCGGACCGGACGCCTCGACGGCCACCCAGGTGGCCAGCCGCCCGAGCTCGTCGCAGGTGCCGTCGACGAGGAGGCCGTCGGGGGTGAGACGCGAGCGGACCAGGTCCCAGGCCGCGCCCACCGTGCTCTCGTCGTACTGGCGCAGCACGTTGAACGCCCGGACGAGGAGCGGCCGGGCCCCCTGGGCGAGCGGCACCTCGAAACCGCCGACGTCGAAGCGCAGGCCCGGGCGCTCGAGTGGCCGGGCCCCCTCGACCCGGACCGGGTCGATCTCGATCCCGACGACCTCGACGTCCGGACGGACCGGGCGCAGCCGGTCGGCCAGCTCGACCGTCGTGATCGGCGAGGCGCCGTAGCCGAGGTCGACGACCACGGGGATGCCCCGGTGCCCTCGCAGCCGCCGCGCCTGCGGACCGACGAGCCATCGGTCGACGCGGCGCAGGCGGTTCGGGTTGGTCGTCCCCCTCGTCACGACGCCGACCGGCCTGCTGCGTGCCACGGCGCCACGATAGGGGGCGCGCGGCATACGCCGCAGCGGCCCGCCCACGACGGCGGATGCCGGACCCGGGCGGTCGGGGCCGGACCTTCGGACGGGACGGGCGCATCCCCGGCGGCGGTGGCAGACTCCGATGTCATGACCCAGCTCGACCGGCGGCCCCGGGCACCCCGCCGGGTGGCCATGGTGAGCGTGCACACCTCGCCGCTCGCCCAGCCCGGCGCCGGCGACGCCGGTGGGCTCAACGTCTATGTCGTCGAGGTGGCCCGGCGGCTCGCCGAGCGGGGGACCGAGGTCGACATCTTCACCCGGCGGACCACCGCGGCGCTGCCGGTCGTCGTCGAGCTCGTCCCCGGTGTGCAGGTCTGGCACGTGGCCGCCGGCCCCTACGGCGGCCTGGCCAAGGAGGACCTACCGGGGCAGCTGTGTGCGTTCGCCGCGGGGATGATGCGCCGGGCCGCCCACGCCCCCGAGAACCACTACGACCTCGTCCACTCCCACTACTGGCTGTCGGGACAGATCGGCTGGCTGGCCGCCGACCGCTGGGACATCCCGCTCGTCCACACGATGCACACGATGGCGAGGGTCAAGAACCTCCACCTCGCCGCGGGGGACAGCCCGGAGCCGCCCGGCCGCGAGATCGGCGAGGCCCAGGTCGTCGAGGCCGCCGACCGCCTCGTCGCCAACACCGATGGTGAGGCCCGCGAGCTCGTCGAGCTCTATGGAGCCCCGCCCGAGAAGGTGAGTGTCGCTCCGCCGGGGGTCGACCTCGCGGTGTTCACCCCCGGCTCGCAGGCGCTGGCCCGCGCGGCCCTGGGGGTGCGCGCGGACGCCCGCCTGGTGCTCTTCGTCGGCCGGATCCAGCCGCTCAAGGCTCCCGACGTCGTCATCCGGGCGGCGGCCGAGGCGGTTCGCCGTCGGCCCGAGCTGCGCGAGACGCTCGTCGTCGCCATCCTCGGCGGGGCCAGCGGCGCAGGCGTCCGCACCCCGATGGGGCTGGACGCCCTCGCGGCGGACCTGGGGATCGGCGGTCTCGTCCGGTTCGTCGACCCCGTCGACCGCGCGACCCTCGCCCAGTGGTACCGCAGCGCCGACCTCGTGGCCGTCCCGTCCTACAGCGAGTCCTTCGGGCTCGTCGCCGTCGAGGCGCTGGCCTGCGGCACACCGGTCGTTGCCGCCGGGGTCGGCGGCCTGCCGACGGCGGTGGGTGACTCCGGCATCCTCGTGCCGACCCATCACGTCAGCGACTGGGCCGATGCCTTCCTCACGCTGCTCGGCGACGAGGGGCTGCGGGCCGAGCTGTCCCGACGGGCGGTCGCGCACGCCGCCGGCTTCGGGTGGGAGCGCACCGTCGACAGGCTCCTCGCCGTCTACGCCGAGGCCCTCACCGTCCAGCGGAGCGCGTCGATCAACGACGCCGACCTGCTCACCGGCATACCCTCGGCGGTGATCCCGTGACCAGCCGCGCGCCGGAGGGATCGCACCGCGAGCGGGTCCTCGGCCTCGTCGTCGACTTCGTCGAGGCCAACGGCATCGCCTACGAACCTGGCTCGCGTGACGGCGAGCTCGTCGTCAGCCTCCCGGGGGAGAAGAAGCTGCGGACCGTCGTCTCGATCCTCGTGGGCGAGCACGAGCTGTCGCTCTCGGCGTTCGTCATCCGCAACGCCGACGAGAACCACGAGGAGTTCTACCGCTTCCTGCTGCGCCGCAACCTGCGGCTGCCCGGCGTCGCGTATGCCGTGGACCGCTCCGGCGACGTGTACCTCACCGGGAGGGTCCCTGCGGCGGGGGTCACGACGGCCTACCTCGACCAGCTCTTCGGGGTGGTGCTCGAGGCGTCGGACGCGCCGTTCAACGAGCTGCTGGCGATCGGGTTCCTCACGTCGATGCGCAAGGAGTGGGAGTGGAGGGTGAGCCGAGGGGAGAGCCTGCGCAACCTCGAGGCCTTCCGTGCCCTCCTCGAGCGCGACGGCGACCCCCCTCCGTCCTGACCGCGGCGCCCGCAGCAACGAGACCCCCCGCCCGGGCCCGGCAGCGACGTGGCGGAGGGCACGGGCCGGACGGTCGGGGCGAGGGTGGCGGGTCACTAGGCTGGGTGACATGACGGCATACACGCTCATCCTGCTGCGTCACGGCGAGTCCGAGTGGAACAAGCTCAACCTCTTCACCGGGTGGGTCGACGTCGACCTGTCCGAGAAGGGGCGCGCCGAGGCGGTGCGCGGCGGCGAGCTGATGCGCGACGCGGGCATCCTCCCCGACGTGGTCCACACCTCCGTGCTGCGCCGCGCGATCACCACGGCCAACCTCGCGCTCGACGCGTGCGACCGGCACTGGATCCCGGTCCGGCGCAGCTGGCGGCTCAACGAGCGTCACTACGGCGCGCTCCAGGGCCTCGACAAGGCGGCGACGCGTGACAAGTACGGCGACGAGCAGTTCATGCTGTGGCGCCGCAGCTTCGACACCCCGCCGCCGCCGATCGAGGTCGGCAGCGAGTTCGACCAGAGCGCCGACCCGAGGTATGCCGGTGTCGACGTGCCGCTCACCGAGAGCCTCTCACTCGTCATCCCGCGGATGATGCCCTACTGGGAGAACGAGATCCAGGCCGACCTCAAGGAGGGCAAGACCGTCCTCGTGACCGCGCACGGCAACAGCCTGCGCGCCCTGGTCAAGCACCTCGACACGATCAGCGACGCCGACATCGCCGGGCTCAACATCCCGACCGGCATGCCGCTCGTCTACCACCTCGGCGAGGACTTCATGCCCACCGCTCCGGGGCAGTACCTCGACCCCGAGGCGGCCGCGGCCGCGGCCGCTGCGGTGGCCAACCAGGGCCGCTGACGCCCGGGATACCGGCCGGGGTCATCCGGCCCCGGCCGGCGGAAGGTCGAACGGGTCGACGAGGGTCACCAGCGGGGCCATCGGCCAGATCCCGACGGCGCGGCCACCACCGCGTTGCTGGAGCACGCTGAGGACGCCGGTCTCGACCAGGTCGGGCGGGACCGGCAGGACGGCGGCGCCGCCGCTGATGTCGACGTAGCCCGCCGTGTCCATCGCGCGGGAGTCGGCCGGGCCGATCCGAACGCCCTGGGCCTGGGGGACCGCGACGAGGTAGTCGACCACCCCGTCGTGCCGGAGCGCCTGCGGTGCAGGGTCCGGCATCACGCAGGGGCGGTCGGCGGGTGAGTCCGCGGGGACCACGCTGAGCTGGGTCGAGGTCGGCCGGTCCTGCACGGCGGGCCAGCGCACGGACATCGAGACGACGACCGCCCCGCCCGGCATCGTGTAGTCCACACAGGCCACGTCCACCCTGGCCGTCGAGGCGGGGCCGCCCGACGAGGGCAGCTCTCCCGACAGGGCCCCTGCCACGCTCCCGGCGGCGACGACGGTGTGACCGACCCGCTCCGCCGGGACGCCGGCGGCGGCCGCGAGCTGCTCCGCGGTGCCCTCGACGACGGCCTGGCGCCATCGCGCCACCGAGCACTGCGCACAGATCGTCGACGTCGCCGGGTGGACGGCCGGCAGGGCGTTCATCGGTGCCCCGTCGTAGCCGCCCGCCTTGACCCGCAGGGCGGGCGGGTGGTCTCCGAAGATCTGGACGAAGGCCACGCCGTCGCGCGAGTAGAGGTTCTCCCAGTTACGCTGCACCGTCCCCGCAATCGTGTGGCTGACCAGTGTCGAGAGCTGCACGTCGTCGTCGCCGGGCGCCGTGAGGACGAGCAGTGGGGTCGTCGGTCCGGCGCCCACCGGGCCGGTGACGACGACGGCGGTCGTCGTCAGGGCCACCTGGAACCGTGACACGAGGGCGAGCTCCGGGCGCAGGGCGGTCGCTCCCAGGACGATGATCTCGGCGCGTCCGGCATCGAGAGAGGGCCGCCAGCCGACGACCATCCACACACCGCCGCTCGTGTCGGCGTAGAGCAGCCGCGTCGAGTCGTCCCACCAGGGGGCGGTTGCGGTCCCCGTCGCCGGGGCGTCGGCCAGCGCCCCGCGCGGCGGCCAGGCCGACAGGGGCTGCACGACCGACGGCCCGGGGCCGGGGACGAGCCGGTCGCCGGTCCCCCCACCCGGACGGAGTCCGGAGACAGCGAGTGCCACCGCGACCGCGGCCACGCCCACGGCTGCGAGGACCGCGCGGAACCGGGCTCGCCTCCGGCGCGCGGCACGGGCCGCACGGAGCAGGGGGAGCGGCTCGGTGGGGTGGACGCCCTGGTCGGCGCGGGTCCGGAGGACCTCGCCGAGCTCGAGGTCGAGGTCGGGCGGCGAGGCGAGGCCGGCCCCGGCATACGCCCCGGCCTGGGCCCGCGCGAGGACCTCACGCGCCGACGCCAGAGCCGCCTCGACCTCGGCGTCGGTGCGGTCGAGGGCGACCGCGCGCTCGCGGCCGACCACGCCCTCGGTGCTCTCGAGGGCGAGAGCTACGCGCGCGAGCACGGGCAGGGTGGCGAAGGCCCCGAGCAGTGCCGGACCGGCCGGGCTCGCCGCCGCCCCGGGAGGCCCGACCCCGTCCGTGGGGTCCAGCCCGTCCGTCGGGTCCAGCCGGTCACGGGCCGCCGGGACCGCGGCCGGCGAGGTCGGTGCGGAAGGGCCCGAACGCTCCTCGGTGACGAGCCGCCCGACGAGCAACAGGCGGGACAGCGCCGCGGGGGCACCGCCCTCGACCGCCTCGGCCCAGCCCCGGTCGAGGTCGTCGAGGACCTGCAGGGCACACCGCTCGGCGCGCTGCGCCGAGCCCGTGACGAGGTATGCCGTCCGCACGAGGATCGGCCAGCGCGCCGCGGCGAGCAGGTCGACCTCCTCGTCGCGGCGCCTCGTCACCGCCTCAGTCTGCCTCGGTCGGGCCCTGGACCCCCAGGGCCGTGTCGAGGGTCAGGCTCCGGAGCCGACGTGGTCCTCGTCGTCCTCGTGGGAGTACTCGGCGTCGTCGTACTCGCCGGTGACGAGGTAGATGACCCGGCGGGCGATCGACACTGCGTGGTCGGCGAACCGCTCGTAGTAGCGCCCGAGGAGGGTCATGTCGACGGCCATCTCGGTGCCGTGGTCCCACGTGCCGCTCTCGAGGCGGCTGTAGAGGTCACGGTGCAGGGCGTCCATCTCGTCGTCGTCCCGCTCGATCTGCCGGGCGCCGTCGACGTCGCGGGCGGCGATGATCGACCCGGCCTTGGTGACGATGCGCTCCGCCGCCTGGCCCATCTGGAGGATCGTCGCCCGGAACTCGGCCGGCACCGCGGAGTTGGGGTACCGCAGCCGCGCCACCTGGGCGACGTGCCGGGCGAGGTCGCCCATCCGCTCCAGGTCGGCGCTCATCCGCATGCTCGTCACGACCATGCGCAGGTCGGTCGCCACGGGCTGCTGGCGCGCGAGCAGGTCGACCGACAGGTTGTCGATCTGCTCGCGCATCGCGTCGATCTCGGGGTCGGCCGCGATGACCGACTCGGCGAGCTGGAGGTCGGCGTCGAGAAGGGCCGTCGTGGCCCGGGTCATCGCCGAGGACGCCAGCCGCGTCATGTCGACCAGGGCGGCCGTGACCCGGCCGAGCTCCTCGTGGAACAGCTCTCGCATCTCGTGCTCGTCCTAACCGGCCCGCTGAGTCGGGAGCCGTCATGGGGATGGGGTGGTCGGTCGGGTGGTCGCGGGGTGGTGCTCGGGTGGTCCGGAGTTCCCGCGGTCCGCTCCGTGGGTGCGGGACGGGATGGCGCGGTGGCACGCCTCGCCCGGCATGCAGCCTGGCACGTGGCGGTGAACGGCGACCGGACCCGAGGTGAACATCTGTCGCCCGATGCCCGCGGTCGCCGCGCGCGGCCCGATCGCCCGGTCGGGCCACCGTACCCTGGAGCCGTGGATCCCACCGTCGCCGCACTGCTCGGGGGAGGCGTCGGCCTCGCGCTCGGCGCCGCCGCCGTCATCGGGGCGCGGTACTCCGAGCTCGCCGGGTCGAGCGCCCCCGAGCCGTCCGCGGCGGCCCTGCCCTCCGGGGTCGCCGACGTTCTCGCGGTCCTGCGCTCGATCGCCATCGTCCTCGACGTCTCGGACGCGGTCGTCAACACCTCCGCCTCGGCCGTGGCCTACGGGCTCGTGCGCGGCGGCGAGCTCGTCAACGGCGAGCTGCGAGAGCTGGCCAGACGAACCCGTCGAGACGGGGTGATCCGCGAGGTCGAGCTCGAGCTGGCGCGCGGCGACGTCACCGGCACGGTCATGCAGGCCCGGGTCGCGCCGCTCGGCAGCGCCCACGTGCTCATCCTCGCCGAGGACCACACCCAGGCGCGTCGCGTCGAGGAGATCCGCCGGGACTTCGTCGCCAACATCAGCCACGAGCTCAAGACCCCCGTCGGCGGCATCGCCCTGCTGGCCGAGGCGATCCAGAACGCCAAGGACGACCCCGAGGCGGTCGGCCGCTTCGCCTCGCGGATCGAGGTCGACGCGTCGCGGCTCACCCGCCTCGTCCAGGACATCGTCGACCTGTCCCGGCTCCAGGCGGCCGACGCCCTCCACGAGCCGCGCCTGGTCGCGGTGGCCGGCGTCCTCGTCGACGCGACGGACCGGCTCCGGGTCCGCGCCGAGGCCCGCACGATCACCCTCGAGGTGGCTGCTCCCGACGACCTCGCGGTCTACGGCGACGCCGAGCTCCTCGGCACCGCCGTGTCCAACCTCGTCGCCAACGCCGTCAACTACTCCGACGACGGGACCCGGATCGCCGTCGGGGCCCGCCGCCGGGGCGACGACATCGAGATCACCGTCTCGGACCAGGGCCACGGCATCCCGGCCTCGGAGCAGGAGCGGATCTTCGAGCGGTTCTACCGGGTCGACCCGGCCCGGTCCCGGGCCACCGGCGGCACCGGCCTCGGACTGGCCATCGTCAAGCACGTCTGCGCCACCCACGGTGGCACCGTGTCGGTCTGGAGCGAGGTGGGGCGGGGCTCGACCTTCACGATGACCCTCCCGGCCGCCCCGCACCCGGACCTGACCCGGCCGTTCACGACACCGGACCCCCAGCACGCCCGCGCGGGCGCGACGCCCCAAGGAGGACCCACCGCATGACCCGCATCCTGGTCGTCGAGGACGAGGCGTCGTTCTCGGACCCGTTGTCCTACCTGCTGTCCAAGGAGGGCTACGACGTCACCGTCGCCGAGACCGGTCCCGACGGGCTGACCGAGTTCGACCGCAAGGGCGCCGACCTCGTCCTGCTCGACCTCATGCTCCCCGGCCTGTCCGGTGTCGATGTATGCCGCGCCCTCCGGGCCCGCTCCAACGTGCCGGTCATCATGCTCACGGCCAAGGACAGCGAGATCGACAAGGTCGTCGGCCTCGAGCTGGGCGCCGACGACTACGTGACCAAGCCCTACTCCTCGCGTGAGCTCCTCGCCCGGATCAAGGCGGTGCTGCGCCGGGGCGGTGAGAGCGAGGACCTCAGCCCCGGCACGCTCGAGGCCGGGCCGGTACGGATGGACGTCGAGCGGCATACCGTCGAGGTCGACGGCGCCCCGGTCTCCCTGCCGCTCAAGGAGTTCGAGCTGCTCGAGCTGCTGCTGCGCAACACCGGTCGCGTCCTGACGCGGATGCAGCTCATGGACCGCGTCTGGGGCAGCGACTACGTCGGCGACACCAAGACCCTCGACGTCCACGTCAAGCGGCTGCGGGCCAAGCTCGAGCCCGACCCGGCGAACCCGCGGCACATCGTCACGGTGCGCGGCCTGGGCTACAAGCTGGAGCCCTGAGCCGACCTCAGCTCGCCGAGGGCGAGGGGGACGGCGCCGGGGTCTGGTCGGCGAGGTGGCCCTCGGGTGCCAGGACCGGTACCGAGACCGGGGTGGTGCCCGAGTCTGCGGTCTGCACGTCGAGCGTGACCAGGCCGCCGGGGATGGCGGGGACCGAGGGCAGGGTCAGCTCGGTGGCGCCCGCGGCGAGGGTCGTGGACCCACCCGGGGGGACGCTCGCCCGGACGACGTCGGTGCCGGTGCCGGTGGATCCCGCGACGGTGAAGCGCACCGTCGCGTCGAAGCTGCCGGTGTTGACGATCTGGGCCACGAGGACGCCGGGTGAGTCCTTGGCCCCGGCGACGACGAGGAGGTTGCGGATCTGCACCGACCCGAGGTCGACGGGCACGCCGTCGGAGGTCTGGTAGTCCGCGCTGGTCTGCACGGGCGAGAGGTAGGAGCAGCCGGCGAGGGCGAGCGAACCCGCCACGACGGCGGCAGCGGCAACGGCTCGGGGGGCGGCGGCCGGGGCGAGTCGGTGAGTCACGGGGGACAGCGTACGGCACCACGGAGCCGTCGCCGGGGATCGCCGAGGTCCGTCGACGCGGCCGGGAAAGGCCCGCTCGGAGAGCCGCCGGGCGCCCCTCGGGACCCGGTCGACAGCACGAGGATGCGGCCTCTGTCAACCCCCGATTGCATTCCGGGGCAACCCTTTTGGGGCACCTGACCTGCATAAACGCTTTCGCTCCCGATTCCTCGGGAGGGTCCCCGCGTGTTATCCTGGACGCCGCGAAAGGGGATAACAGCACATGGTCTTCAAGGTCGGCGAAACGGTCGTGTACCCCCATCACGGGGCAGCGCGGATCGTAGAGATCAACACCCGCACCATCAAGGGCGAGGAGAAGCTCTACCTCAAACTCAAGGTCGCACAGGGCAACCTCGACATCGAGGTCCCCGCCGAGAACCTCGACGTCGTCGGCGTCCGCGATGTCGTCTCCAAGGAAGGCCTGGACAAGGTCTTCGAGGTGCTTCGCGCCCCCTATGCCGAGGAGCCGACGAACTGGTCCCGCCGGTTCAAGGCCAACCTCGAGAAGCTCGCCTCCGGCGATGTCATCAAGGTCGCCGAGGTCGTGCGTGACCTGTGGCGCCGCGACAAGGACCGCGGCCTCTCCGCCGGCGAGAAGCGGATGCTCGCCAAGGCGCGTCAGATCCTAGTCTCCGAGCTCGCGCTCGCCGAGAAGACCGACGAGGACAAGGCCGAGTCGATCCTCGACGAGGTGCTGGCCTCCTGAGCGACCAGCCGCTCGTGACCGACGCCGACATCCCCAGCGGGGGTGTCGGCGTCGTCGTCGTCGCCGCGGGCAGTGGCAGCCGGCTCGGCGCCGCGGTGCCCAAGGCCCTCGTCGACCTCGCCGGCGCACCGCTGCTCGACCACGCGGTCGCCCGGGTGCTCGCCGTGACCGACGTCGAGCAGGTCGTCGTCGTCGCCCCGCCCGGCCTCGTCCCCGAGATTGCCGGCCGGTATGCCGCGGAGCCCCGCGTCGCCGTCGTGGCCGGTGGCGCCGAGCGCTCCGACTCGGTCGCGGCCGGGCTGGCCGTGCTCGACGAGCGGCTCGCACTCGTCCTCGTCCACGACGCGGCCCGGTGCCTCACCCCGCCCGAGGTCTTCGACAGGGTCATCGCCGCGCTGCGGTCGGGCGATGTCGGCGTCGTCCCCGGGCTCCCCGTCGTCGACACGATCAAGCGGGTCGACGAGGACCACCTCGTCACCGCCACCCCCGACCGGAGCGCCCTCTGGGCGGTCCAGACCCCACAGGGCTTCACCCGCGAGGTGCTCCTCGAGGCCCACGCCCCGGGGCGCCGGGGCACCGACGACGCCGTCCTCGTCGAGGAGGCCGGCCACCGCGTGCGCGTCGTGCCGGGTGACCATCTGGCCTTCAAGATCACGAGCCGGGCCGACCTCGAGCAGGCCGCCCGGCTGCTCGCCGGGGCGACGGCGCCGTGACCGCCGGCCTGCCGCGCGTCGGTGTCGGGGTCGACGTCCACGCCTTCGCACCCGAGGGGTCGGACCGCGCGCTCTGGCTCGGTGGCCTGCTCTGGCCGCAGGAGCGTGGGCTCGAGGGCCATTCCGACGCCGACGTCGTCGCCCATGCGGCCTGCGACGCGCTCCTGTCCGCCGCCGGGCTCGGCGACCTGGGCGCCCACTTCGGGACGGCGCGGCCCGAGTTCGCCGGCGCCGGCGGGGTCGTCTTCCTCGCCGAGACCGCCGCCCTGGTCCGGGCGGCCGGCTACGACATCGCCAACGTCGCCGTCCAGGTCGTCGGCAACCGGCCCAAGGTCGGGACCCGTCGAGCCGAGTCGGAGGCGGTCCTCACCGAGGCGCTCGGGGCGCCGGTCTCGCTCAGTGGCACGACCAGTGACGGTCTCGGGCTGACCGGTCGCGGAGAGGGGCTGGCGGCCATCGCGACCGCCCTCGTCATCGCCCGGTGACGCCCGCGGTCGTGGGGGCACCCGGTCCCTGACCGGTGAACCTGCGCGGGGTATGCCGCGCGGCCCACAGGCCCACGCCGGCCGCCACGACGCCGATCAGGACGCCGGCGAGGATGTCAGGCACGTGGTGCACGAGGGCCGCCACCCGGGCCGCCCCGAGCACCGCGCTGACGACGAGCAGCACGAGGCCGACCGTCCGGTTCCTCGTCAGCACGACGAGCGAGACGGCGAAGGCCAGGGCCGTGTGGTCGGACGGGAACCCGTTGTCGACCCCGTGCTGGATGATCGGCCTGACGTGGTCGACGACGAAGGGCCGGGGGTCGGTCCAGACCATCCCGGCGACCTTGACGAGGATCCCGACGACGGCCGCGGCGACGACCCCCGCGACGGCGAACGGGACCCGGTCGGGCCGACGGGCCATCACCCAGGCGAGGACCGCACCGGCCGCGACGACGAAGAGCAGGTAGGTCGCTGCGAAGGCCACGAGTCCGTCCATGGTGTCGCAGGCTCGCCGAGCATCCTGGGCCCGTGCTGGACGGCACGTGAACGCGGGCTGGACGGAGCAGGTGGCCACGGCATACGGCGGCAGGGCCCGGCGGCTGTTCCGGAGGGGGTTCGCGCCGCCGGTAGCCTGTGCGGGTGACCCTCAGACTGTTCGACTCCATGTCGCGCGAGCTGCGTGACTTCGTGCCCGTCACCCCCGGCCGGGTCGGCATCTACATCTGTGGGCTCACGACGCAGGCGCCGCCGCATCTCGGTCATGTCCGGTTCGCCGTCGCGTTCGACGTGCTGCGCCGCTGGCTCGCCATCGGCCACGGCTACGACGTCACCCTCATCCGCAACGTCACCGACATCGACGACAAGATCCTCACCCGCTCCGCCGAGACCGGAGAGCCGTGGTATGCCGTCTCCTACCGCAACGAGATGGAGACGGCCGACGCCCTGGAGAGCCTCGGGGTGCTGCCCCCGACCTATGAGCCGCGGGCGACGGGTCACGTTCCCGAGATGGTCTCGCTCATGGAGACGCTCGTCGCCCGGGAGCATGCCTACGCGGCGCCGGACGGCAGCGGCGATGTCTACTTCGATGTCAAGAGCTGGCCGGACTACGGCCAGCTGACCCGGCAGCGCATCGACGACATGACCCCCGCCGAGGACAGCGACCCCCGAGGCAAGCGAGACCCGCGGGACTTCGCGTTGTGGAAGGGGCACAAGGCCGACGAACCCGCGACCGCGGCCTGGCCGACCCCGTTCGGCGAGGGCCGGCCGGGCTGGCACCTCGAGTGCTCGGCGATGGCCCGCAAGTACCTCGGCGACACCTTCGACATCCACGGGGGCGGCGTCGACCTGCGCTTCCCCCACCACGAGAACGAGATCGCCCAGTCGCGGGCCGCCGGTCTCGGCTTCGCCAACTACTGGCTGCACAACGCCTGGGTGACGACCGGCGGCGAGAAGATGAGCAAGTCGCTGGGCAACTCGCTGCGGGTCTCCGAGGTCACCAAGGCCCACCGCCCGCTGGCCGTCAGGTACTACCTCACGGCGGCCCACTACCGGTCGACGATCGAGTACCACCCCGGCTCGATCGACGAGGCCGAGGCGGCCGTCGAGCGCATCGAGGGGTTCCTGCGCCGGGCGCTGCCCGGCCGGGTCGCCCTCGTCCCGGCCGGGGACGAGACCCTGCCCGAGGAGTTCGTCGCCTCCATGGACGACGACCTCGGGGTGTCCGGGGCCCTCGCCGTCGTCCACGAGCAGGTCCGGGCGGGCAACACCGCCCTCGACGACGGCGACGCCGACGTCGCGGCCGACATCGCCCGGAGCGTCGTGGCGATGACCGAGGTCCTCGGGGTGAACCCGCTCGACCCCGCGTGGGGTGCGGCCGACTCGGGGGCGGGCGACGCCATGGCCGCCCTCGACTCCCTCGTCGGCGGCCGGATCGCGGCCCGTGCGGCGGCCCGCTCGGCCCGCGACTACGCGACGGCCGACGCGATCCGGGACGAGCTGACGGCGGCCGGTGTCGCCGTCGAGGACACCGCCGGGGGCGCTCGCTGGACGCTGGCCCGACCGAAGGCGGACTGACATGCCCGGTAACTCCCAGCGCCGCGGCGCGGTCCGTCGAACCGGGTCCAAGAAGGGTGCGACGGTCGGTTCCGGTGGTCAGCGCCGCAAGGGGCTCGAGGGCAAGGGTCCGACGCCCAAGGCCGAGGACCGCCCCCAGCACAAGGCCTTCCGAGGCTCCGGAGCAGGGGGCGGCGAGACCGGCCGCGGTGGCGCCCGAGCGGCCGGCGCGCCACCCCGACGCCGTCGCGCCCCCGGGGCGAGCGAGGTTGTCTCGGGCCGCAATGCCGTCGTCGAGGCGCTCCGGGCCGGCGTCCCCGTCGCGACCCTCTATGTCGCCGGACGGGTCGACAGCGACGACCGCGTGCGCGAGGCGCTCAAGACCGCCGGCGAACGCGGCATACCCATCCTCGAGACCCCGCGCGGGGAGCTCGACCGGCTCACCGACGGGGCGGTGCACCAGGGGCTGGCGATCCAGGTCCCGGCCTACACCTACGCCCACCCCGGTGATCTCGTCGACCCCGAGCGGCCCGGTGTGCCGCTGGTCGTCGCGCTCGACTCGATCACCGACCCCCGCAACCTCGGCGCGATCATCCGCTCGGTCGCGGCCTTCGGCGGCCATGGCGTCGTCGTCCCCGAGCGGCGCAGCGCCGGGGTGACTGCGGCCGCCTGGAAGACCTCGGCGGGCGCCGCGGCCCGGGTGCCCGTGGCCCAGGCGACCAACCTGACCCGGACGCTGCAGGACTTCCGCAAGGCGGGCTTCTTCGTCATCGGCCTGGACATGGACGGTGACGTCGCCCTGCCCGACCTCGCGCTCGCCGACGAGCCGCTCGTCATCGTCGTCGGCTCCGAGGGCAAGGGCCTGTCGCGGCTGGTGCGCGAGACGTGCGACCAGATCGTCTCGGTGCCGATGGCCGGTGGCATGGAGTCGCTCAACGCCGGCGTGGCCACCGGCATCGCCCTCTATGAGGTGGCCCGCCGCCGGGCGGCGAACGTCACGCCCTGACGGCCGTCGACGCCCACAGATCCGGGCGCGGAATGCCGGTGCCGAGGCAGCGGACTGTGCAAGGATCGGGCCGTCGGACCCCGGCTGGACGGGGCCACTGAGAGAGGGGAAACCGTGTCTGACTACGGCTCGACCTTGCCGCCCTCGCAGCCGCCGGGCGGCTACGGCGCACCTCCGCCTCCCGGCGCCATGGGCGGACCGATCGACCACCCGCGGGGGATGCTGATCCTCATCCTCGGCGTCCTGTCGCTCATCTGCTGCTCCCCGCTCGGCATCGCGGCATGGGTCATGGGCAACAACGCCCTGCGGGAGATCGACGCGATGCCTGGCCGCTACGGCAACCGGCAGATCGTCCAGATCGGCCGCATCCTCGGCATCATCGGTACCGTCCTGCTCATCCTGTCGGTCGTGTGGATCTTCTTCCTCGGCGGCCTGGCCGTGCTCAACGGCAGCTCCAACTGACGATGATCACCGTCGAGCTCGAGGCGGCGGTCGCCGGTCCGGAGACGGACCGGCGGCGCCGCCTCGCGGCTCCGGCCGCCGTGGCGACGCTGACGGCGGCGGCCACGGCATACCTCTTCGCCGTCGACCCGAACCACCCGGGCCACTACCCCGTCTGCCCGACGTATGCCATCGCGGGCATCTACTGCCCCGGCTGCGGCATGCTCAGGGCCACCCACGACCTCGCCCACGGCGACCTCGCCGGGGCGATGCAGCGCAACCCGCTCGCCCCGTTCCTCCTGCTCGGTCTCGTTCTCGGCTGGGGTGCCTGGGTGTGGTCGCGGTGGACCGGTCGCCGGATCCGCTGGGAGCCGGCGCCGTGGACCCCGTGGCTCCTTGCCGCGGCCTTCGTCGCGTTCACGATCGCGCGGAACATCCCCGGCTGGACCTGGGCCTCGCCGGCCTGACTCCTTCGCGCCGGGCTCCTTGGCGCCGGGCTCCTCAGCGCCGCGCTCCTCAGCGCCGGGCGAGCTCGATGACCGTCGAGCCGACGGTCTTGTCACCGAGGGTCTGCTTGTCGGTGTCCCAGAGCATCCAGAGGTAGCCGAGGTAGAAGACCGAGTTGATGAGCTGCTGGACGAGCTCGCGCAGGAACGTCTGCCCGGCACCGATCGGCCGGCCCGTCGTCGCGTTGACGAGCATGAGCCCCATGGCCCGCTTGCCGATGCTCTGGCCCGTGCGCCCCATCCGGAAGATCCGGTTCCAGATCGCGATGGCGAGGCTGGTGAGCCAGCCGGCGACGATGAGGACGACGCCGAGCGCGAGCCCGGCACCGGAGCCGGTCCCGGCCACGGAGTGGGTCATCCCGTAGACGTCGGTCTCGGTGTCGGGCGCGCTGGCGACGACGATGATGACGCCGAGGATCATCGGGATGACCCCGATGAGGGCGACGGCGCTGTCGATGAGCAGCGCGAGGACCCTCTGGCCGAAGGACGCCACCTTGCCGAAGTGCTGCTCGACGAAGGCCAGCGACCCGGGGGGCGGGGGACCGTAGGCGGCCTGTCCCGGCATCGGGTAGCCGTAGGCGCCGGGTGCGGGGGCCGCGTAGGGCTGGGGCGGGGCGCCGTAGGGCTGGGCGCCGTAGGGCTGGGGCTGGGCGCCGTAGGGCTGGGGCTGGGCGCCGTAGGGCTGGGGCTGGGCACCGTAGGGCTGGGTCGGGTAGCTGCCCGGGGTCGGGTAGCCGCCCGGGCCGGCATACGGGTCCGAGGGCACGGGCGCGGCATAGGGGTCCGGCTGGGGCGGGGCCGCCGGAATGGCCGGGGGCACGGGTGAGGCGATCGGGGGAGCCGCATACGGGTCGGCCATCGCGGGCTCCCCGGGCAGCGGTGCACCGGCCGGGTCCGGCCCGGGGGTCAGGTCGGCCGTCGGTTCGGCCGGGGTCGGGGTCTCGGGGGCGGGGCCGGTCGGCTCGGTGCCCTCCGGGTGCTCGCTCATGACGGTGCCTCCGTGGCTCGAGGAGTGGGCGTCGCCAGCCTAGCCCGGGCCGGACCGGCCGCGACCTGGTCCGACCGGGGACGACCTGGTCCGGCCGGGTCCGACCCGAACCCGGTGCTGCGGTGCGTGGTCGGGCCTGGCTCAGAGGTCGCGGGCGACGACCGGGATCTCGAGGGTGTCGACGCCGAGGACGGAGCGCTCGTCGGGTTTGCTCGGCAGGACGGAGGCGACGTAGTCGGCGATCGCCACGTCGAGGGGGATGTCGTGCATCGCCCGTTCGGCCATGTACCACCGGTGCTCGAGGACCTCGTGGAAGAGCTCGGCCGGCTCGAGCTTGGCGGCCAGCTCGCGGGGGACCCGGGTGGTGATCGGCTCGTAGACCCGGATCAGCCACTGGTGGGCGACGATCTCCTCGTCCTCGTTCTGCTGCTCGGTCGCGGCCCGGAAGGAGTCGAGGTCGTTGAGCAGCCGGCGGGCCTGGTTCTCGCCGACGTCGAGTCCGGTCAGCCGCAGCAGCCGCCGGCTGTGGTGCCCGGCGTCGACGACCTTGGGCTGGACCTTGACGGTCGTGCCGCCGATGTCGGTGGTGATGGCCAGCTCGTCGACGTCGAAGCCGAGGGCGTTGAGCCGGCGGATCCGCTCCTCGACCCGCCACCGTTCGCCGGTGTCGAACTCCTCGGTGCTGGTCAGCTCCCGCCACAGCTCGCCATAGCGGGTGAGGATCCTGATCGAGATCTCGAGCGCGTCGGCGGACTCGTCGAGGTACCCCCCGGCCTGGAGGTCCATCAGCTCTCCGGCGATGTTGACGCGGGCGATGTCGAGGTCGTGCTCGCGCTGCCCGTTGGACAGCTGCGGGCGCAGCTGTCCGGTCTCGGCGTCGACGAGGTATGCCGCGAACGCGCCGGCGTCGCGGCGGAAGAGCGTGTTGGACAGCGACACGTCACCCCACCAGAAGCCGCTCAGATGCAACCGGGTGAGCAGCACCGCGAGGGCGTCGATGAGCCGGGTGGCCGTGTCGGGGCGCAGCGACTGGCTGAACAGTGCTCGGTAGGGGAGCGAGAACTGCAGGTGCCGGGTGATGAGGCAGGCATCGAGGGGCTCGCCCTCGGCATTCACCCGACCGGTGACGACGCCGAACGGCTCGACTGCCGGCTCGCCGAGGCGGTGCAGGCTGCGCAGCAGCTCGTACTCGCGCCGGGCGAGGTCCTCCTTGATCTCCTTGATGGCGATGACCGCCCCGCTGGCCAGCCGGACGAAGCGGACGACGTGCCGCGAGATGCCCCGGGGGAGCGCGGCGAGCCGCTCCTCGGGCCAGTCCTCGAGCGGGGTGAGCCAGGGCAGGTCGAAGAGGTCGGGTTCCGGCAGGATCGTCGTGAACTCCAGTGCCATGGCGACATTCTCCGTGGTGCAGACCCGTCTCGCCGACGGGTCGGGCGGATCGGCGGCCCGCAGCGGCGCCGTCAGGGACGTTCGGGCCCATGGACGGGCGCAGGCCCGTCGAGGGGTGCGGGGCCGAGGACGGGTGTGGGGCCCGGGTTCACCCCGAGCCCCACACCGGTCAGCGCTACTTGGTGAGCCGGCCGCCGGTCTCCTTGTTGAAGACGTGCAGGTGGTCGGGGTTCGGGAAGACGAACACCTTCTCGCCCTTGGCCGGGGGACGCCGGCCGTCGACCCGCGCGATGAAGGGCTTGATGCCCTCGTCGTCGCCGGCCTCGAGCTCGATGGTCGAGTCCGTCGGGTGGCCGTAGACGTACGCGTCGGCGCCCATCTCCTCGACGGCGTCGATGACGAGCTCGAGCCCGTCGGGGTTCGTCGTCAGCTCGACGTCCTCGGGGCGGACCCCGACGATGACCCGTGCCCCGGCGCTCGCGACGTCCTCGCGGGGGATGTCGAGCCGGTGGCTGCCGAACTTCACGCCGTCGGCGGTCACCGGGACGGTGACGAGGTTCATCGCGGGGGAGCCGATGAAGCCGGCGACGAAGACGTTCTGCGGACGGTCGTACATCTCGCGCGGCGTCGTGCACTGCTGAAGCAGGCCGTCCTTGAGGACCGCGATCCGGTCACCCATCGTCATGGCCTCGGTCTGGTCGTGCGTGACGTAGACCGTCGTGACGCCGAGGCGGCGCTGCAGCGAGGCGATCTGGGTGCGCGTCTGGACCCGGAGCTTGGCGTCGAGGTTGGACAGCGGCTCGTCCATGAGGAAGACCTGGGGGCTGCGGACGATCGCGCGGCCCATGGCGACGCGCTGGCGCTGGCCACCCGAGAGGGCCTTCGGCTTGCGCTCGAGGTACTGGCCGAGGTCGAGGATCTTGGCGGCCTCCTCGACGCGGCGGCGGATCTCGGCCTTGTCGACGCCGGCGATCTTGAGCGCGAAGCCCATGTTGTCGGCGACGGACATGTGCGGGTAGAGCGCGTAGTTCTGGAAGACCATGGCGACGTCGCGGTCCTTGGGGGACAGGTCGGTCACGTCCCGGTCGCCGATCCAGATCTTGCCCTCGTTGACCTCCTCGAGACCCGCGAGCATCCGCAGGGAGGTGGACTTGCCGCAGCCGGAGGGGCCGACGAGGACGAGGAACTCGCCGTCCTCGATGTCGATGTTGAGCTTGTCGACGGAGGGGCTGTCGTTGCCGGGGTAGATCCGGGTTGCCTCGTCGAACTTCACAGTTGCCATGGCGTCATTGCCTTCCTTCACCGGCAGGAACGTGCCGGACGATCCGTTGCAAAGGTGGAACACGCGCCCACATCGGTGTAAGCGGTTGCACCAGTGTGCCCGATGGAGGCCGACCCGCGCCAGCCCGGTCCCTGGATCGCCGTATGCCGTGGCCCACCCCCGTCCGTGACGACCTCGGGGTCCATCTCTGGCGCGTCGCTGCCGCCCCGACTACCGTCAGGACATGCGGATCTCGGACGTGGTGCGGCGCAAGGGTGATTTCGTCGTGACGATCGCCTCGGACGCGACGGTCGGCGAGCTGCTCGCCCTCCTCGCCGAGCACAAGATCGGCGCCGTCGTCGTCAGCGACGACGGTGAGTCGGTCGCCGGGATCGTCTCCGAACGCGACATCGTCCGGCACCTTCACTCGGGCGGGACCGCGATCATCGACGGTCCGGTCAGCGCGATCATGACGAGCGAGGTGCACACCTGTGACGACCAGTGCGACCTCAGCGACCTCGAGCGGACCATGACGGAGAACCGGATCCGCCACGTCCCGGTCGTCCGTGACGGCAAGCTGCTCGCCATCGTCAGCATCGGCGACATCGTCAAGAACCGCATCGACGACCTCCAGGCCGAGCGGGACCAGCTCCGCGACTACATCGCCCAGTAGCCCCCGACGGCGACCCGGACCGGGGCGACGGTCCCCGGTCAGCCCGTCGGCGCCGCATACCCTGGGTGCATGGCGGCGGAGACCGGACGCGACACCGACGACGGTGCCGTGACCGAGCACGCCATGCTCGGGCCCTACCGGCTCGTCCAGCAGCTCGGGGAGGGCGGCATGGGCGTGGTCCACCTCGCCCTGGACCCCCATGGCCGGGCGGTGGCGGTCAAGGTGCTGCGGCCCCACGTGGCGCACGACCCCGACGCCCGGGCCCGGCTGGCCCGCGAGGTCGAGACCCTGGAGCGCGTGCGCAGCCCCCGGGTGGCGCCGGTCATCGACGCCGACATCGACGGCGACCAGCCCTACATCGTCACCCGCTACGTGCCCGGGGCGCCGCTCGACGAGACGGTCGCGGCCGGCGGGCCGATGGACCCAACCCGGCTGCACCACCTCGGCAGCGGCCTCGCCGAGGCGCTGCGCGTCATCCACGAGGCGGGCGTCATCCACCGCGACGTCAAGCCGGGCAACGTCCTGCTCGTCGACGACGACCCGGTTCTCATCGACTTCGGGATCGCGCACGCCGTCGGTGACGTCCGGCTGACGATGACCGGGCTCGTCATGGGTACCCCCGGCTACCTGGCCCCGGAGGTCGTCGAGGGCGAGGAGGTGAGCCGCGCGACCGACTGGTGGGGCTGGGCCGCGACGATCGCCTTCGCCGCGTCCGGTGCGCCACCCTTCGGCCGTGGACCGATGGAGGCCGTCCTCGCCCGGGTGACCCGGGGGGAGCCGGACCTGACGGCCGTCGACCCGCGCATCGCCCCGCTGCTGTATGCCGCGCTGTCGCCGCGGCCGTTCGAACGGCCCCACCACGGTGAGGTGGTGGCGGGGTTGGCCCGGTATGCCGGTGGCGGCGCGGTCACCGACGCCGTCGAGCTGCGTCGCACCGCCGACCCGACCCAGGCGTTCGCGATGCCCCGGACGGCCGTCCTGCCGGCGGGGCGCCCCCCATCGGCCGGTGGTCCGGGTGGCGCGGCGGCGAGAGCCGGGGCGGCCCGGCCACCGGCCCCGGCCGCGGGTCCGGCCGGGTCCGGGCCGCCGCCGGGGTCGCCCCCCACCTGGGCGTCGTCGGCGCCCCCGCTGACCTACCTTCCCCCCGCGCCGCCGCCGGGGGTGGCGACGAGCCCGGCCAACGGCATGCCGGCCGACGGCAGGTCCCTCGCGCCGTGGCCCGGCCGCCCGCCCGCCGCGCCCGCGCCGGTCGACCCGGACCTGCCGCCCCCGGCGGTCGTGGACCCGCGGATCGGTCGCCCCAGTCGGAGCGGAACCCTCGTCGCCCTGCTGGCGGCGCTCGTGGCGCTCGCGGCCGCGGCGCCCATCGTGGCCGGCGCCGTTGCGCTGGCCTGGGTCGTCGTGGCACGAACCGCCGACCGCTCGGTCACCTCGCTCGTCATGCGGCGCCATGAGCGCGGAGCCCGCTCGAGCGACATCCCGGTGGCCGTCGTGTCGAGCCCGTGGCATCTCGTCGTGGGCATCGTCGGCGCCGTCGTCTCGGTGCTCGTCCCGCTGCTCGTCGGGGTGAGCGGGGCGTTCGCGACGACGCTCGTGCTGTCGGCCGACGGACGCAGGGCCGACCCGGCGGGCCCCGCGGCGCTCGCGGCCGGCGGGCTGCTCGCCGTGCTCATCGCCTGGTGGGGTCCGGGGGGAGCGAGCCTGCGACGCGGCACCCGCAGCGTCGTACGCGGGCTGAGCCCCGGCGAGATCGGGACCCGGGTCCTCGCCGTCCTCGCCGTCGTCGCGGCGCTGCTCCTCGTGGCCTGGCTGCTGAGCCGAGGGGCGCCGACCTGGTGGCCGAGCGCTGGCCCCCCGACGATCCTCGGGACGACGCTCGGCTGAGGGCGGTCGGTGCCGGGCCCGCCGCGCGGCCTGCGGCCGGTGCCGCCAATGCCGGTGTGCCACACCGTGATCGGCGCTCGATTGCGGCGTCGAGAACTACAGTGGTGTAGTTCTGTGACTGCCCTGACGCAAGTGACCTGCGTGGCGTAGCGTGCGAGACGATCCGTGCGGAGCGGCCCGGGCCGAGGCCCGAGTCCTGCCGCGTGGAGCCCTGCCAGCCGTCCCGCCTCTCCTCCCCCGGAGCCGATCCCATGCCCCTGACGAGAGCCCGATCCCGAACGGGCGCCGACCCGACGCCGGGCCGCCGGCCCGGCCGCGCGGCATACGCCCTCACCGGCCGGGCGGCCGCCACGACCCTCGCCGCGGTCGCCGTGGCGGGCGTCCTCGGGGCGGCGCCGGCCCGAGCCGCTGACACCGTGTGGGACCGCGTCGCACAGTGCGAGAGCGGGGGCAACTGGGCGATCAACACCGGCAACGGCTACTACGGCGGGCTGCAGTTCTCGGCCGGGACCTGGTCGCACTACGGCGGTCTCGCCTATGCGCCTCGGGCGGACCTCGCGCCGCGCATCCTCCAGATCGAGGTCGCCAAGCGGGTGCTCACGGTCCAAGGTCCCGGCGCCTGGCCGACCTGCGGCGCCCGGGCCGGGCTCACCGTCGAGAACGGGCTGGCCGTGCCGACGTTCGTCCGGCTCGACGCCGCCCCACCCGCGACGGCGACGATCCCCGGTGCCCGCGCCGGAGCCGTGGGTGGTAACGGCGGGTCGGCCGGCGGAAGCGGCGGGTCCACGGGGTCGGGTTCCGGCTCCACGGCGCCAGCGCCCAGCGGCCCGGTTCTCCCGCTCGCCGTCGACGGCGAGCTGGGCCCGAACACGACGATGGCCATCGAGCTCTGGGTGCACGGGACGGTCGACGGCTCGCTGAGCGCATCGGACGTCATGCTCCTGCAGGGTGTGCTCGGGGTGAGCCAGGACGGCGTCATCGGCCCGGTGACGACCCGTGCCCTGCAAGGGCTCGTCGGGGCCACCCAGGACGGCGTGTGGGGCCCGGAGACGACGCGCGACCTGCAGGCCTATCTCAACCGCGTGCTGGGCTGAGCGTCCGGGTGCCGGGTCGAGCGACGACGGTGCTGGGCTGAGCCACGACGGTGCTCGGCTGAGCGATGACGGTGCTCGGCTGAGCGGCCCCGCTCGCGGTCGCGGGCGCGGGTCGGTGACCGGCTCATCGTGGTCGCGGGGGAGGCCGCGTCCGGCGTCCGTCCGTCGAGTGGGCGACCGGCGCGCTTGTACAGTGGGGCCGCGCCGAGGTCGGTGGCGACCCACCCCGGCCCGGCTCTGGCTGGCGTGGCGCAATCGGTAGCGCACCTGTCTTGTAAACAGGTGGTTAGGGGTTCGAGTCCCCTCGCCAGCTCTCTGCGGCGACCTGACCAACGCTCGTCCACCGTGCACTCACTGTGCTTCCCTGTCCGGGGGGCGTGAGGGCGCAGGCGAAGTCCGCAGGTATGCCGCTCGCGACGACGCCATGGACACGGCATACGGCGACGACGCGGAACGTGCCGGGGGACGGGGACGTTGCCGCGTCCACGCGCAACAACCGCGTCCGGCAGGCCCGCCGTCGGACGCCGCGGACACGGCAAACGACGCCGCGGACGCGGCAGGCACGCACGATGCACCGTGCCGGATCGGCACGGTGCATCGAGAGCGGCTACGGCTGGGTCTGCCGCTATGCGACTGACCTGACCGGCCGCCCGGCCGTGTGGTTGCGCCAGTCGATCATCGTCTTGGTGAGGACGCGCGAGGCCTCGGCGAACGAGCCACCCGGGCCGAGGGCGACGCGTGCGGCCTGCAGGTCCCGGTGCCCGATCAGCGTGAGCACCCCCGCGGCCTCGCGGTGGAACTGGGCGTGCAGCGTGGTCGCCCTCTGGTGGAAGGCGGCGTCCGTGCCGGAGGGGGCCACGGCGCCGAGCCAGCGGCCGAAGGCGCACACGTCGGACTTCGCCACGGTGCCGACATCCTCGCTGTGGGAGCCCCGGGCCAGCGCCTCGGCGAGGCGACGTTTCCACGCTCCGTGCGCCCCGATCGCCTTGGTGATCTGGTCATGGACCGACGGGCCGGCACCGCCGGTGCGGTCCGGCAGGGTGAACTGGGCGGTGGCCTGGACCAGGTCGCTCGACATCCGGGCAAGAGAGTCACCGAGCTCCAGGGTCTCGCCGACCCCCTCGCTCGCCGCGGCCGCGCCCTGGGCGATGGCCGTGACGCTTCCCGCGATGTTGTCTGCGCCCTGCGCCGCCTCACTGATGTTGCGCGAGATCTCACCGGTGACGGCGGTCTGCTCCTCGACGGCGGAGGCGATCGTCGCCTGGGTGGCGTTGACCTCCTCGATGATGGTGGTGATCTCCGTGATCGCCGCCTGGGCGGCGGCGGCGTCGACCTGGATGGCCTCGATCCTCGGGCCGATGTCCTGGGTCGCCTGCGCCGTCTCGCGGGCGAGTTCCTTGACCTCACCGGCCACCACCGCGAAGCCCTTGCCGTCGTCGCCGGCGCGGGCCGCCTCGATCGTGGCGTTGAGCGCCAGGAGGTTGGTCTGCTCGGCGATCGCCGTGATGAGTCTGATCACGTCGCCGATCTCGGCCGACGACGCCGTGAGGCGCGCCACGGTCGTGGTCGCCGTCCGCGCCGCGTCGACCGCCGAGGAGGTGAACGCCACGGCCGCGCCCGTGTGCTGGGCGATCTCCTGGACGGAGGCACCCATCTGCTCGGTGGCCGCGGCGACGGTGCGCAGGTTCGACGAGACCTGTTCCGCGGCCGCCGCAACGATCCCGGCGTGTTCGGCGGTCTCGGCGGCGCCCGTCCGGATCTCTCCCGTCGACACGGTCAGCTCCTCGGCGGCCGCCACCAGCCCATCGGCGTCGGCGCCGGTTCGGGAGAGGCGGCTCGCCAGGGCGTCGGCCATCGCGGCGAACCGGCGAGCCAGGTCGCCGAACTCGCCCCGTCGCGCTACTCCGTCCCGCACAGTCAGGTCCCCAGCGGCGCCGGCGTCGAGCAGGCTCCGCAGCTCGCCCACCGACACCGTCAGGTGTCGCATCGACCACCAGGCGAGCGCGGTGCCGCCGAGGGTTCCCACGATGGCGAGCCCGAGCACACCCGGCCGCGACGCTCCGCCGGGCCACGCCACAGCGGCCGTGCAGATCAGAGCCAGCACCAGCAGCGCATGGCTCACCACGAGACGGGCGCGCAGCCCTGTCATCCTCGTTACCTTCCGTCAAACAGCAGTGGACATCCCCTGGTCGGCACCTCCGGTCCGTTCCTGAGGGGCGAGGAGCGCGAGGCCGGTCACGCCACCCGCCGGACCTGCTGGGGTCGAGTGAGAGGTCGAGTCCGTGTGGACGCAGCGGCCTCGCGCGGATCGGCCCGGGGCCCGCGCCGCCGACGCCCGTGGCGAGGCAGGTTCCGAGGCAGGGTCCCGGCGGCGGGTGTGACGTCGCAGGCACCGCGGGTGCTCACCGGTCCTCGGGCGGGATGCTGTGGGCGGCGGGGGCCCGACCGGTGATGGTGCGCCCGTGGTGACGCCCCGGCCGGTGGTATGCCGCGGTCGACCGGAGTTGCGTCATGGACGTCGTTGAGGCCGCCCGATCCCGGGCGAGGAGAAGGCCGGAGCCGGCACGAGGTGGATGGCCGGCGCTCACGCTGAGCGGAGCCGCGGCATTCTGGCTCGCCAACCTGCTCATCTCCATGACGCCGCTCGCGGCTGCGTACCGCTCGGCACTGTCGATCCGCTACCTCCCCATGCTCGCGGAGGCGGCCGTCGGCGGGTTGGTCGTCGCGGGTGTGGTCGCGGCCCTGCTGGTGCGCTTCGGGGCGCGGGTCCCCGGTGCCGGGCCGCTGCGACAGGCCCTGGTGCTGGCCGGGTGCGCCCTCGTCGTCCTCACCCTGCTCGTCGAGGTGCCGGCCAAGCTCCGCTCCGGCGTCGATGATCCGGTGCGGTGGCTCCTCGTCGCCACGGCCATCAACACGGTCCGGGTGCTGGCGCTCGGCCTGGCGGTCGGGGGTCTGGCGCGCGCGGCATACCGGCACCGGACGCCGACGCCGCCCTCGGCCACGGAGGTCACGACATGAGCACCACCAGCCTTTCCCGGAGGAGCACGTCGGAGGCCTGGGACCGCGCCACGGTCTCCCGATGGGCCGGCGGCCTCTATCTCGCCTATGTCCTCGCCAACCTCGTGGCCAGCCTGGTCGGCCACATCGGGCTCAGCGACGGGCAGACCCTTCGCGACACGATCCTGGCTCACGAGACGCTGTTCCGGCTGGGGCTGGTGTCGGCGATCGGGTCGGCGGCACTGTTCGTCCTCACCGCCTGGGCGCTGTCCGTGCTCCTGCGCCCGGTCAACGAACCCCTTGCGCTGCTCCTGCTCGTCCTCAACGCGGTCGGGGCGGCGGTCCAGTGCGCCGGCTACCTGACACTCCTCGCGTTCCTCGCGCACGGCGACGCCCCGGCGCTGACCGGGGCCCAGCTCGACGCCCTGGGGGCGCTGTCGGTCGCCACCTATCAGACCGGCTTCGTCACGGCTCAGATCTTCTTCTCCGCATGGCTCTTCCCGCTCGGCTGGCTCGTCCTGCGCTCGGGGTTCCTGCCCCGGGTCCTCGGCTGGCTCCTCCTCGTGGACGGCGTCGCGGTGCTCGTCTGGTTCATGCAGGTCTTCCTCGTGCCCGAGCACCCTGCGATCAGCTACCCCTCGTGGGTCGTCGGGTTCGTCGCCGAGGTCGGCTTCGCCCTCTGGCTCGCCGTCAAGGGCGCTCGGCCGGCGTCGGCGTCGGGGACAGCGGGGTTCGGTGCGACTGATGGTGCCGACGGCAGCCGGGCCTGAGCGCGGGTAGCGCCGACGTCATCGGTCGCGCCATCGAGCATCCCGCGAGAACACCCGTCCGGGTCCGGGAGGCGGTATGCCGCGCCACCCCCTCAGGGGCTCGGTGTCGACCCCCCAGACGTCTCCTCGTCGGCCGAGCCCCAGCGCAGGATTCCCGTCACGACGAGGATGAACCAGCCCAGGGCGGTGCACACGCCCGCGACGGCGGTGGCGAACGCCTTGAAGTCGTGGAACGACCCGACGCACTGCGTGGTGGTCGTGATCGACCCGATGGTGTTGTCGCACGGTTGACGGAGCACGTACCAGCCTGCGACAGCGATCAGGAAGGCCCCGATCGGGGTGCCGATGGCCCCCGCGAAGGCCTGTGTCTGTGAGTCGGCCATGAACCAGGCTGACATGCCGGGGGCGTCCATGGAGTGTTCCGACGGGGTGCGCCCGACCTGACGGTGCCTACCGCTCGGCGGTGGGTGGCGCGGCATACGCCATCGCCGGGGCCGGCACGGGCCGACCCCGGCGACGGCGGTCACTCCTCGGGGACCCGGCAGGCCGAGGAGGTCGTGACGAAGTGCCGGTCCTCACCGGCGCCGAGGGAGAAGCCCTCGGGCTCGCCGTCGGCGACGTCGAGGACGAACTCGTCCTGGTTCCAAGCCTCGTCGAGACGGGTGTCGATGTAGAACGGGCACCCGTCGATCTCGCCGAGCAGGATGTCGACGGGTCCGACGAGGAACTCCCCGATCGGGTAGCACATCGGCACACTGCCGGCGCAGCAGCCGCCGGACTGGACGAACATCACCGGGGCACCCTGGTCGGCGCACAGGGCGGCGATCGCCTCGCGCGCCGCCGGGGTGGCGGTGATCCGGGACCTGGGCTCAGGCTCGGACATGGGTCGATCAGAAGAAGCCGAGCGGCTTCGTGCTGTAGCTGACGAGGAGGTTCTTCGTCTGGCTGTAGTGGTCGAGCATCATCTGGTGGTTCTCGCGGCCGACGCCCGAGATCTTGTAACCACCGAATGCCGCCCCCGCCGGGTAGGCGTGGTAGCAGTTCGTCCACACGCGGCCGGCCTTGATGGCCCGCCCCATCCGGTAGGCCCGGTTGATGTCGCGGGTCCACACGCCGGCGCCGAGGCCGTAGAGGGTGTCGTTGGCGATCGACAGCGCGTCGGCGTCGTCGGAGAACGTCGTCACGGCGAGGACCGGTCCGAAGATCTCCTCCTGGAAGACGCGCATCTTGTTGTGCCCCTTGAGCACCGTCGGCTCGAAGAAGTAGCCGTTGGCGAACTCGCCCGCCATGGCGGCGCGGTGGCCGCCGGTGAGGACCTCGGCGCCCTCGCCCGTGCCGATCTCGACATAGGAGGCGATCTTGTCGATCTGGGCCTGGGAGACCTGCGGCCCCATCATGGTGTCGGTGTCGAGCGGGTCGCCCTGCTTGATCTGGGCGATCCGGGCCAGGCAGCGCTCCATGAAGGCGTCGTAGATGTCCTCGTGGATGAGGGCACGCGACGGGCAGGTGCAGACCTCGCCCTTGTTGAACGCGTAGAGCACGAGGCCCTCGATCGCCTTGTCGAGGTACTCGTCGTCCTCGGCCATGACGTCCTTGAAGAAGATGTTCGGGGACTTCCCGCCGAGCTCGGTCGTCGACGGGATGATGTTCTGGGCGGCGTACTGCATGATGAGCCGGCCCGTGACGGTCTCGCCGGTGAAGGCGATCTTGGCGATCCGGGGGTTGGTGGCCAGGGCCTTGCCGATCTCGGCGCCCGGCCCGGTGACGACGTTGACCGTCCCCGGCGGCAGGATGTCCTGGATGACCTCCATGAGCTTGAGGATCGACCACGGGGTCGGTGACGCCGGCTTGAGGACGATGCAGTTGCCGGCGGCCAGGGCCGGTGCGAGCTTCCAGGCGGCCATGAGGAGCGGGAAGTTGAAGGGGATGATCTGGCCGACGACGCCTAGGGGCTCGCGGAAGTGGTAGGCCACGAGGTCCTTGTCGATCTCGGTGCTGCGGCCCTCCTCCGACCGCGCGGCCGCGGCGAAGTAGCGGAAGTGGTCGATCACGAGCGGGATGTCGGCGTTGAGGGTCTCGCGGACCGGCTTGCCGTTCTCCCAGCTCTCGGCGACCGCGAGCATCTCCTTGTTGGCCTCGATGGCGTCGGCCACGGCGAGGAGGACGGCCGCACGCTCGGTCGCCGACTTCTCGCCCCAGGCGTCCTTGGCGGAGTGGGCGGCGTCGAGGGCGAGCTCGACGTCCTCGGCCGAGGAGTGCGCGACCTCGGTGATCGGGCCGGCGGTGGCGGGCGTGAGGTCGACGCGGTACTTGCCCATCGTCGGCTCCAGCCACTTGCCGCCGATGAAGTTCTCATACCTCGGCAGCAGCGAGACGATGCTCCCCGGTTGTCCGGGCGGTGCGTACTTCATGATGTGCTCCCTTGCGACGTGCTGATGTGGCGGGCGGGCCGGGCTCCGTGGAGGCAGCCAGGCCGATGGCGCCGACGCCGAACGCGCCGTGGAGCGGTGGCCGGACGTCGTCGTCTCGAGGTGGCCAGACGCTAGGACCGCCCACGTTGCGGTCACGTTGCACCGCAGGTCAGGACCGACGCGGCTCCCGCGGCATACCCAGCTCGCGGTCGAGGCGGGCGAGCTGGCCGAGCGCGAGCGGGCGCAGCGCCGAGGCGGGCCCGAGGGCGGCCAGCTGGGCCTGCCACATCTCGTAGTCGTCCGAACCCCACGAGGACCGGGTCCACGTCGACATGAGGTCGGGCTCGCCGCAGGTGAGGATCGCCTGGCGCAGCGAGGCCTCGAGGTTGTCGCGCAGCCGCACCACCCCCGGGGCGAGCGAGGCCGGCAGCAGCGGGCCGCGGTAGCGGCGCAGGGCCGAGGCGACGTCGCCCCGGGCCAGGTGCGCCTCGACGACGAGCCAGTCGGCGGTGAGCTCGGCCATGAGCCGGTAGGGCCGCGAGGTCAGCAGCTCCTCGCCGAGGAGGTGGCGCAGGCGGTTGAGCTCGGCCCGCAGGGTCGAGGTGCTCGAGTCCTCCTCGTAGAGCAGGACGCCCAGCTCGTCGCCCGAGAGGCCGCGGGGCGTCGGGGCGAGCAGGAGCAGGATCTCGCTGTGCCGTGGGCTGAGCCGGACGGTATGCCGGGTCCGGCGCCCGTCGTCGATCGTGAGGAGCGACCGCGACCGGCCGAGCGACTCGAGCAGCACCATGATGTGGCCACCGGTGTGCTCCGGCTGGGCGCTGCGGGCGGCAAGGCCCTCGCGGGCGAGCTCGGACTCCGCGAGGCGGGCGGCGGTCCGCACCAGCGCGGTGGTCTGGGGGACCACGAGCTGGTCGTTGCCCGTGACGTCGAGCACGCCGAGCAGCGACTGCGTCGAGGGGTCGTGGATCGGGGTGGCCGCGCAGCTCCACCGGTGCACCGAGGTCCTGAAGTGCTCGGCGCCGATGATGTGGACCGAGTCGTCGAGCGCCAGCGCCATGCCCGGGGCGTTGGTCCCGGCGACCCGCTCGTCCCAGTTGCTGCCCTCGATGAAGCCGATGCTCTCGGCACGGCGCAGCACCGCCGTCGACCCGCAGACCCAGAGCAGCTGCCCGGCGGCGTCGGACACGGCCATGATCGCGTCGCAGTCCCGCGCCGCCTGGCCGAGCACGTCGTCGAGGAGGGGGAACACGCGGGCGAGCGGGTGGGCCTCCCGGTAGTCGCGCAGGGCGTCACCGTGCAAGGTGATGGGGGCGTCGACGGTCTCGGCCCGCACACCGGCCGCAGCCGAGCGGAGCCACGACTCGACCACCTGGGCCCGGACGCGCCGTCCCGCAGGCATGCCTCCATGAGAGCACAGGGCGTCGTGCCAGTGCGAGGGCGTCACGGCGCGATCCCCGCCACGTGGGGCGTCAGGGCGGGGCCGGCAGACGCCCGGATCGGCCGCGGCGGCATACGCCCGGATCGGCCGCGGCGGCACACACCCGACGTGGGCCCGCGACCGATGCAACGCGCTTGCAACGGCCCGGTCCCTAGCGTCGGGTTCGGCGGAGACCACCGTCGCCGGCCATAGCCACCATGAAGGCGGAACCCATGAAAGCAGCAGTCGTCACCGACTTCAGCGCCCCGCTGAGCGTCACCGACATCCCGCGCCCCGAACCGGGACCCGGCGAGATCCTCGTGCGCATCGAGACCTCCGGGCTGTGCCACACCGACATCCACGCCGCCCGCGGGGACTGGCCCGTCAAGCCGACGCCGCCGTTCGTCCCGGGACACGAGGGCATCGGCATCGTCGAGGCGCTGGGCGACGGGGTGACCGAGCGGTCGGTCGGCGACAGGGTGTCGATCGCGTGGCTCGGCTCCGCCTGCGGGCACTGCCGCTACTGCATCTCGGGCTGGGAGACGTTGTGCGAGAACCAGACCAACAGCGGCTACTCCGTCAACGGTGCGTGGGCCGAGTATGCCGTCGCCCGCGCCGCGTATGCCGTGCGCGTCCCCGATGCGGTGTCGCCGCTCGACGCCGCACCGCTCACCTGCGCGGGGGTGACGACCTACAAGGCGGTCAAGGTGGCCGGTGTCCGTTCGACCGAGCGGGTCGCCGTCTTCGGGATCGGCGGGCTGGGACACCTGGCCCTGCAGTACGCCCGGATCGCCGGCGGGTTCGTCACGGCCGTCGACATCGAGGACGACAAGCTCGACCTCGCCCGCCGGCTCGGCGCCGACCACGTCGTCAACGCGCGTCGGGACGACCCTGTCGAGCGCATCCACAGCGAGGTGGGTGGGGCCGACGTCGCCGTCGTCCTGGCCGCCAGCTCGCAGGTCTTCGACCAGGCGCTGCGCAGCCTGCGCCGCGGCGGCCGGCTCGTCTGCGTCGCCCTGCCCGCCGACGGCACCCTCAACGTGCCGATCTTCGAGACGGTGTTGGGCGGCCTCACCATCATGGGCTCGATCGTCGGGACCCGCACCGACCTGGCCGAGGTCTTCGACCTGCACGCGGCAGGGCGGACCGAGGTCGTCGCGCAGGGCCGGGCCCTCGACGACGTCAACGGCTGCATCGACGAGGTGCTCTCGGGGAAGGTGCCGGCGCGCCTCGTCTTCGAGCTCTGAGGCGGTCCGTCGCGGCGGGTGGGCGCCGGTGCCGCGGCATACGACCCGTGCGGTGGCGTTCCCTGGGCGCCACCGCACGCCGGTGCCGCGGTAGGTTGCTCCCACGAACGGGTGGTCCCGAGAGGGGAGTCGCTGATGCGGTACGTCCTGGCCGCGGCCGTGGTGATCGTCGTCGTCGCGCTGTTCATCGCCACGCGGCTCGGCCGCGCCGAGGTCACCTGCTGTGCGGTGCATCCGCTCGTCGACGGCGAGGATGCCGGCGGGCAGGGGGCAGCCTCGGGGGACGCCTGCGGGCGGTGACCCCTGGCGTCGTGGCGCGCTTCACCCCCGGCGTCGTGGCGCGCTTCACCCCTGGCGTCGTGGCGCGCTTCACCCCTGGCGTCGTGGCGCGCTTCACCCCTGGCGTCGTGGCGCGCTTCACCCCGGAAGATGGCTCTTCACCCCGGAAATGTTCCGGGGTGAACGTGCAGGTTCCCCGATCCGGCGGGAATGTTGCGGGGGCGGGTCAGAGGAGGGCGAGGCCCTGTTCACCGTGGGGGAGACCCGGTCGGGTGAGGTCGATCTGGTAGCCCGGGACCTCCGGCTCGGTGATCGAGCAGATCCGCCACTGCTTGTCGCTCCCCAGGTCGAGGGTGACGTCGAAGTAGGTCGGCGGCAGGGCGGCGACGAGCGTTCCGGTGCTCGACGTCCCGGAGGCGTCGACATACTGCTCGCTGCGACGTGACGCCTCGATGGCGATCGTCGTCTCCGCGCCGACGGGGGTGCCCGGGGCCTGGATCGACAGCACCGACAGCTGGGAGGGCTGGAGGAATGCCGCGCGGTTGAGGAGCGACTGGGTCTGCAGGGACAGCACGCTGTCGAAGCTGCATCCGGGTGCGGCGACGTTCGGCACGAGCGAGGGGTCGGGGTTGGCGAGGACCCACTGGCCGTAGGTCAGGAGCTGGGGCACGACGACCGCCCAGCTGTTGCCCGTCGACAGCGGCGGCGCCGGTGTGGTCGGCGGCCGGGGGGTGGCGCTGGGGACGGGGCTGGCCGTGGCCCCGGCGGCGCTCGACCCCTTGGTCGTCGTGGTGGTCGTCGTCGTGGTCGTGCTGCCGGTGAGGGTCGAGATCATCGAGCAGCCGGCCAGCCCTGGGGAGACCACCGCGAGCAGGACGGCCGCGGCGGCCAGCCGCGTGCCGCTGCGGCGCCCGGGCCGGTTCCTCGTCGGGCTCGGACGGCCGCCGGTGGCGGGAAGGCGGGGGGCGTCGCTCACGGGATCTTCATCGCCTCGGACCGGCCCACCATGACCGACCGGGTCGCGGTCGGGCCGGCCTCGATGTCGGGGACCTGGGCCTCCACCCAGAACTCGTAGAAGTGCCCGGAGGTCAGGCCGGTCACCGTCGCACTCAGCGTGGTGCACCCGGCCCCGGCCGCCACGCTCTGCCACCGGACGGGGGTCGAGGGGATGAGGTCCTCGGCCACGGGGGCGACCTGCCAGCCCTTGACCCCGCTCGTTGCCGTCGACGGGGCCAGCCAGGAGACGACGGCGCCACCGGTGCGCGGGGTCACCGTGAAGTGCAGCTGGAGCGCCGGCCCGAGGGAGGCGGGGCAGGTGACCGTGGAGGCCGGGCTCGGCGAGACCGGCGGCGAGCTGCTCGTCGGGGTGGGGAGCACGAGCGAGGTCAGTCCCGTCGGGGACGCGGTCGACAGGGCGCCCGGCGCGACGACGGCGGGCGCGACGGTCGCACCGCTCACGCCGGCATTCGTCGACGCGACCGTGGGCACGGCCGCCGCCCCGCCCGAGGAGGACGAGGTCGAGGACGAGGACGACGTCGACGAGGCGCTGTGGCAGGCGGTGAGCGTGCCGGCGGCGAGCACGAGGGCAGGCAGGACGCGCCGAGCCCGCGTCAGGGCCCGGCGCTGGTCGACCGACGGCAGCACCTCGTCCTATCGGCCGGCGCCGCGGTGGGCTTAGGCGCGCCCCGTATCGCGCCCCGTCTCGCGCCGGTGGTCGACGGCGCCGAGGCGGAGGTGCTCGGCGTGGTGGACCGCCTGGTCGAGGAGCTCGGAGACGTGGTCGTCATAGAGGCTGTAGACGATGGTGCGGCCGTGCCGCTCCCCGTCGACGAGGCCGAGGTGGCGCAGCAGCCGCAGCTGGTGCGACACTGCCGACTGCTCCATCCCGACCGCCTCGGCGAGGCGTCCGACGGTGCTGGGGCCCTCCTGGAGGGTGGCGAGGATGAGCAGCCGGCTGGGTGTGGCGAGCGCCTGGAGAGTGGCCGCCACGGTCTTCGCGGTGGCCTGGTCGAGCCGGCTCCCGCGCACCCGGACGTCGACCCCGTGACCCATTCGAGCAGCATACCCAGGATTGAATGAATATCTGTTCATATGTCTACACTGCCGTTGTGTCGACCCAGCACCCCTGTCCCTGCGTCCCGCGCGCCCTCGCGGGTCGCCCGGTCAGCGGTGGCGCCGGATGAGCGGCCACCCGCACGGCCACGGGCCGGGCGGCGGAGCGGACCGTCGCGGGCTGGTCGTCGCCCTCGTCCTGCTGCTCGCCTTCATGGTCACCGAGGTCGTCGTGGCCCTCGTCTCGGGGTCGCTCGCGCTGCTCTCCGACGCCGGTCACATGCTCTCCGACGTCGGGGCCCTGGCGGCGGCGCTGTGGGCCCTCTCGCTCGCCGCCCGGCCGGCCTCGGGTCGGTGGACGTACGGCCTCAAGCGCGCCGAGATCCTCTCGGCGGCGGGCAACGGCGTGACGCTCCTCGTCGTCTCCGGGGTCGTCGGCATCGAGGCCGTCCGCCGGCTCGTCGACCCGCCGCCGGTCCAGGGCGGCCCGGTCCTCGCGGTGGCGCTCCTGGGTGTGGCGGTCAACCTCGTCGCCACGTGGGTCCTGGCCCGCGGCGAGCGGAGCAGCCTCAACGTCGAGGGAGCCTTCCTGCACATCGTCACCGACCTCTATGCCTTCATCGGCACCGTCGTCGCCGGCATCGTCATCCTCACGACGGGCTACGAGCGGGCCGACCCGATCGCCTCGCTCGTCGTCGTCGCCCTCATGCTGCACGCCGCGTGGGGCCTGCTCCGCGACTCGGGGCGGATCCTCCTCGAGGCCGCGCCCGAGGGGATCGAGCTCGCCACGATCCGGGCCCACATCCTCGAGCTCGGGCACGTCCTCGACGTCCACGACCTGCACGTGTGGACCGTCACCTCGGGACTGCCGGCACTGTCCGCACACGTCGTCGTCGAGGACGGCTGCTTCGTCGACGACCACGTCCCCGCCCTGCTCGACGAGCTCCAGTCCTGCCTCGGCGACCACTTCGACGTCGAGCACTCGACCTTCCAGCTCGAGAAGGCCGCGCACGCCGACCACGAGCGCGGCAGCCACGGCTGAGCGGGTATGCCGGGTGCCCCGACCCGGCAGGGCAGGCTCCACATCATCTGCACCTCCGCGGGATGGTCCCTGCACATCGATGCGGTCTCCTGGGACGGTCACCAACCGATCAAGGAGGCTTCCATGAACAAGCTCATCGCCGCAGGCGTCGGATCGGTCGCCATCGCCGCCCTCGGCTGGGGCGTCCCGGCATCGCTCGCCGCACCCGCCACCACCTCGCCGGCCGCGACCGCCCAGGTGCGCACGTCGACGGTGGCGACGACCTCGGCCGAGGTGACCGCCCGGGTGCGGACGAGGGCCGAGATCGCAGCCGCGGTCGGCCGAGGGATGGCTCGGTCCGCGGCGCCGGCGGTGACCACCCACGAGGCGACGCACACCGCGGCCCACGCGGCGGCTCACGTCGAGACGCACACCGCGGCCCACGCGGCGGCTCACGTCGAGTCCCACGCCGCGACGCACACCGCAACGCACACCGGAACCCACGACGGGACCTGCGACGGCACCGCCAGCCAGGACCGCAACCACGACGGCGGGCACCACGAGGGTGACGACTGAGGCCTCGGCGGCTCGGGCGCGTACGTGACGAATCCCGCACGTGACCGGGACACCGGGCGGTCGATGCGCTCCTAGGCTGGGAGGGCCATGATGTCCTCGGCCCAGATCGGATGGGTGGCGCGACGGTTCTCCTCGCTCACCACCCGGCTGCTGGCGGCGTTCGTCGCCGTGGCCGTGGGTGCCGTGGCCATCGTTGCCGCCGTCGCCGTGGTGGCCGTGGACCGGCGCACCGGCGACCTCATCGCGGCCCAGCGGACTGCGTTGCGCGACCAGGTGGGCCGGGTGCTCGCGGCGGCATACGCCTCGGGACGGGGCACCTGGACGGCTGAGGACCTGGCGGCCCTGCAGGCCACCGCTACCGCCAACGGCTTGACCATCACGCTGACGGATGCCGGCGGTCACCACGTCGCCACGATCGGTCCCGAGCACAGTGCAGAGCACGCGAGCCCGAGTCCCGTCCCGACGCCGAGCACCACGGCCACGGCAGCACCGAGCGCGCCGCGGATCACCTCGCCCGGGCCGGCACCCACCCACCACGCCGAGCCCGGGAGCGGCCCGCACGGTTCCGGGAGCACGCCGTCGCCGACCCATCACGACGACGGCGAGGCGGGCGTCCACGACGCCGACTACGCCGGGGCGGCGGCCTGGGTCGTCGTGGCCGCGGTGCGAGCCGGCGTCCCCCCGGCGGCGGCGCGAACGATCACCGACCCGACTGCCGGTGACGTCCTCACGGTGCCGATCGTCGTCGACGGAACCGAGGTGGGGTCGGCCCAGCTCGTCCTGCCCACCGGGTTCGACGACCCGCTCCTGCAGGCTCGTGACGCGCTGCTGCTCAGCGTGCTCCTCGCGGCGGGGCTCGCCGTCCTGCTCGCTGTCGGGGCGGGTGTGGTCGTGGCACGTCGGCTGTCCCGCCCGGTCGCCGACCTCACCGCTGCGACGAAGGCCATGACCGGCGGTGACCCGATGCCCGAACGGGGGCTGCGTCCCGGGCCGGGCGAGCTCGGCGACCTGGCCCGCGCCTTCTCGACGATGGCCGCAACCGTGCGCCGCGAGGACGACCTGCGCCGCAGCCTCGTCGCAGATGTCGCGCACGAGCTGCGCACCCCGGTGACCATCCTGCGTGGCCAGACCGAGCAGCTGCTCGACGGGATCGAGGAGCCGACGACTGCGCGCCTGGTCTCTCTCCACGACGAGGTGCTGCGCCTCCAGCGGCTCACCGACGACCTCGCCACGCTCTCCGCGGCCGACGCCGCCGGGGTCGCCCTGCACCTGGCGCCGGTCGACCTCGCCGACCTCGCCCGCCGGGCCCTGACCGCGCTGACCTCGATGCTCGACGAGGCGGGGGTGGAGGCCGGGTGCGAGACCGACGCGGCGGTGTGGGTCTCCGCCGATGAGGACCGGCTCATGCAGGTGGTCCTCAACCTGCTGACGAATGCCGCGAAGTTCACCCCGGCAGGCGGCTCGGTCACCGTCCGGGTCGACCGCGACGGGGAGAGTGCCGTTCTCACGGTGGCCGACACCGGACCCGGCATCCCCGCCGAGGACCTGCCGCACCTCTTCGAGCGGTTCTGGCGCGGAGCGGGAAGCTCCCGCCGCGGCGGCAGCGGCATCGGCCTGGCGGTCGTCGACACCCTCGTCGCCGTGCACGACGGGACCGTGAGCGTCGCGAGCCCCGAGAGTGGCGGGGCCGTGTTCGAGGTCCGGCTGCCCGCCGCCGCCCGGGATGTCGTCCGGAGCCGGCCATGACCACCGTGCTCGTCATCGAGGACGAGCGGAAGATCCGCGAGCTGCTGCGGTCCTATCTCGAGCACGACGGCCTCACCGTTCTGTCCACCGAGTCCGGCGCGGAAGGGATCGCCCTCGCCGCCTCGGCGGGTCCCGACCTCGTGCTCCTCGACCTGCGCCTACCGGACGTGCCCGGCGAGGAGGTGGCTCGTGAGATCCGGGCCCGCGCCGAGACGCCGATCCTCGTCCTCACCGCGAAGGCCGGCGCCGAGGACCGCATCCACTGCCTCGAGCTGGGGGTGGACGACTACGTGGCCAAGCCGTTCAGCCCCCGCGAGGTGGTCCTTCGGGTCCGCGCCATCCTGCGGCGCAGCCAACCGCCCTCCGCGCGGAACGGTTCGACCTCGTTCGGTGCCGGCGTCGTGGTCCTCGACGAGCCGCGCCACCGGGTGGCGGTCCGGGGAGAGGCCACGGATCTCACGCACACCGAGTGGCAGCTCCTCACCGCGCTGGCGGCCGCGCCCGGCAGGGTGTTCTCCCGGTTCGAGCTCATCAACCGAACCAGGGGCTACGAGTTCGACGGGTACGAGCGAACCGTGGACTCGCACATCCGCAATCTCCGCCAGAAGATCGAGGCCGACCCGCACCGCCCCGAGATCGTCCAGACCGTCGTGGGGGTCGGCTACCGCTTCGCCCTGGACAGGGACGGCCCGGGCTGAGCCGCCGGGCCTGGAGGTCGGACACGACGGCGGGTCGCGGGCCACGGCCCGCGAGGGCGCCGCGAGCCGGTGCCGACACCGTTGTGACTGCATGCTCCGACGACGGTCGTGCGCTCGCTGTTGCGGGTCGCGCCCGGCCTCCGCTGCCCCGGGCCTCCGCCGTCGACGGGCGCGGGCTAGCGTGGCGGGGTGACCGAAGGGGTGGCCCGCCGCGCCGAGGGGGTCCGGGCGTGGACGCCGTGGCGGGTCGTCGTGATGTTCGGGGTGACCAGCCTGGCGGCCGACCTGGTCTATGAGGGTGCGCGCTCGGTCTATGGGCCGCTGCTCGCCAGTCTGGGTGCCGGGGCCGTCGTCGTCGGTGGGGTCACCGGGGCGGGGGAGGCGGCCGCGCTCGTGCTGCGGCTCGTCTTCGGCCCGTGGGCCGACCGGAGCGGACGCTACTGGGCGACCGCCATCGCGGGATACGCCCTGACGGTCGTCGCGGTGCCGCTCATGGCGGTGTCGCCCTTCGTCGGCGGCGCCGGGCTCGTCGTGGCCTCGGCCCTCATCCTCCTCGAGCGGACCGGCAAGGCGGTGCGCAGCCCGGCCAAGACCGCGCTGCTCGCCCATGTCGCCCAGGCCGTGGGGCGGGGCCGGGGCTTCGGGGTGCACAAGGCGATGGACCAGACGGGCGCCTTCATCGGGCCGCTGCTCGTCGCGGGCGTCGTCGCCGTGACCGGTGCGCTGTGGGCCGGCCTGGCCGTCCTGGCCGTGCCGGGGGTCATCGCGATGGCGGTGCTCGTGGCGACCCGGGTCCGCGTGCCTGACCCCGCGGCATACGACACCTCGTCCGGCGCCCACGACGCCGGCCGGCCGGCTCCTCGCGGCTGGCTCGCCGAGGCCGGCGGTGCCGGGCTGCCGGCCGCGTTCTTCTGGTATGCCGCGGCGGCCAGCCTGATGACCGGCGGCCTGGTGACGTTCGGCCTGATCGGCTACCACCTCACAGTGTCCCGCCTCGCGTCGGACGCGCTCGTGCCGGTTCTCTACTCCGGCGGGATGCTCGCCGAGGCGGTGGGTGCGCTGGTGGTCGGCTGGCTCTACGACAGGGTCGGTCCGCGGGTCCTGTATGCCGTCCCGGTCCTCGTGGCGCTCGTGCCGGGGCTGGCGATGTCGGCCCGCCTGGGCGTGGCTCTGGCCGGGATCGTCGTGTGGGGGCTGGCCTTCGGGCTGCAGGACTCGACGATCAAGGCCCTGGTGGCCGAGGTCGTCGAGGCGCCGCGACGGGCCACGGCCTACGGGGTGTTCGCGGCGATCCAGGGGGCCGCGGCGTTCGGCGGCGGGCTCCTCGCCGGCTGGCTCTACGAGCGCTCGCTGCGCGCCCTCGTCGTCGGGGTGGGTGCGGTTCAGGTTCTCGCGCTGGTGCTGCTCGTCGTCTCGTTCCGCTCGATCACCCGGCACCGGGCCGGGCACTAGGGTTGGGTCCCCGACCGGTTCGCGACCCCCGCGCCCGGCGTGGCGTCAGGTAAGGGTAGCCTTACTTCTCGTACCGGTCGGTCGAGCGAGGAGTCGGGTCAGTGTCGTCGTCGCAGGTCACCCTCCTGGGTCTCATCGCGGGGGGGACGATCTTCCTCGGGCTGCCCATCGGCCGGATCCGCGCCCGGCTCCCGCGGCTGCGGGCCTGGCTCAACGCCCTGGCGACCGGCGTCCTGCTCTTCCTGCTCTGGGACGTCCTCGCCGCCGCCTGGGCGCCGATCGACGCCGGCCTGGCCGACCGCCGGGCCGGGACGGTGGCCGGGCTGGCCGTCGTCTTCGCCGCCGGGCTGACGCTCGGCCTGGTCTCGCTCGTCTACTTCGACCGGTGGGTGGCGGCCCGGCCCCGAGCCGGGACGAGCCCCGGCCCCGGCGCGGCGAGCGTCGCGGAGCTCGTCGGTGGCCCGACGGCGACCGCCCGAACGCTCGCGCTGATGATCGCGGTGGGCATCGGGCTGCACAACTTCGCCGAGGGGTTGGCGATCGGCAACAGCGCGGCGTCGGGCGAGCTCGCACTGGCGGTGCTCCTCGTCGTCGGGTTCGCCGCCCACAACGCCACCGAGGGCTTCGGCATCGTCGCCCCGATGAGCGCCGAGCAGGCCCGGCCGTCGTGGCGCTACCTCGCCCTGCTCGGGCTCATCGGTGGGGGACCGACCTTCGTGGGGACGGTGGTGGGCCAGCAGTTCACCAGCGACGCGGTGAGCGTCGCCTTCCTGACCCTGGCGGCCGGGTCGATCCTCTACGTCATCATCGAGCTGCTGGCGGTCGCGCGGCGGATGAACCTCAAGACGATCACGACGTGGGGGCTGCTCATCGGCCTGTTCCTCGGGTTCGCCACCGACGCCGTCGTCAGCCTCGCCGGGGCCTGACCCGGGCGTCGGGCGCGGTGGCGGCGACCGGCCGGGCGCCGAGGCGGGGACGCAGCACCGCGATCGTCAGCAGGCCGCCCGCACCGGCGAGGGCCACGACGAGGCCCGGCGAGAGGGTCTCGCCGAGGGCGCCCGCCGCGGCGAAGCCGAGCCCCTGGATCGTCATGAGCCCGGCGGAGTTGATCGTCATGACCCGCGCGAAGATCGCGTGCGGTGCGGTGTCGCGGACCCTGGCGTCCAGACCGAGCGAGGAGGCCGACCCGAGCCCGGCCACGGCGAGCAGGGCCATCGCCACCGGCACCGGCGGCTCGAACACGAAGAGCAGGTAGGGGAGGAAGCCGAGGACGGCGAGCCGCGCCATCCACCGCTTCTGCCGGGCCGGGCTCAGCACCCAGACCCCGGCCAGGTCGCCGACGATGACGCCCACCGGCAGGGCGGTGAGCCACCAGCCGACGAGGGCCCGGGAGTCGCCGCTGCCGATGACATAGGGCGCCGCGAGCGACTCCGGGAAGACCGAGAACATCGGCACGAGCCAGCCGAAGAGGAGCAGCCGGCGCAGTGGCCGGACGCCGAGGACCGCTCCGGCACCGCGCAAGGAGTCCATGAGGACAGTGCCCGTCGCGGCCGCGGCAGCCGGGCGATGCCGCAGGCCGACCCGGGTCACCACCGCCGAGAACACGAACGACGCGGAGTTCGCGAGGATGAGCGTCCGGGGGCTGAGGACGACGAGGAGCGCGCCACCGACCCCGTTGCCGGCGATCTGGGCCGTCTGGGCGGAGATCCGCATGAGCGAGCGGGCGGGGACGAAGGCGGCGTCGCCGACGACCTCCCGGACGATCCCCGCGCGGGCCCCGCTCGACACGCTCGTGACGACGCTGACGACGAGGAGCAGCCCGAACAGTGCGGGGAGCGGGGTCCGCGGCCAGGCCATCGTCGCGACGACGACGGCGCTCGTGAGGTCACAGGTGACCAGCAGCCGTCGGGCCGGCAGCCGGTCGACGACGGCCGACAGGAGCAGGCCGCTGAGCAGGTAGGGGAGGAAGCCGAGCGCGAAGGCGAGCGAGGAGAGCAGCGGCGAGCTCGTGCGCTCGTAGACGAGGACGGTCAGCCCCACGGTCGAGACGACGTTGCCCAGCACCGAGACGGTGTAGGCGCTGTAGAGCGCCCGGAACTCCCCGACGGCGAGGGCGTCGCGGTAGCGGACCCGCGGGGCAGGGGAGGCGCTCACGACCGCATCGTGGGCCCACCCGACCTCGGCCGGCCAGTGATTCGCTCCTGCGCGTATCTTGTGGGCCATGGTGACGCTGCGGGTCGACCGTCCCGGCGACCTGCTGGCCGTCCGGTTCGCCACATCCCCGGTCTGGGAGACCGCGCACGCCGTGAGGGCGCTGGTCCGACCCGTCACCCCGCACCAGGAGCCCTGGCTGCGGACCGTCACCGAAGCCGCCCGCGCGCTCGACCTCGGCCCGTTGCGCGCCGTCAACCCGCCCCGCGGCTACACCCCCGACTTCCTCACCCCGCCACCGACGAGCCCGAGCCCCCGGTTCGCCGACCAGCTGGCGGCGGTACGCCGGACGCCGCCCGAGCAGGTCCGCGACGAGCTCGGACGGTGCCTCGCCGAGCTGGGGGAGCGGGCCGACCCGGCCGACCGCACCGCCATCGAGAGGCTGCTCGCCGAGCCCGCGGCCGGCCTGGTGACGCTCGCCGACGGACTGGACGAGGCCTGGCGAGCCCTCGTCGAGCCCTACTGGCCGCGGGTGAGCGAGCTGCTCCGTGCCGACATCGCCTACCGCTCCCAGTCCCTCGCCGAGCGCGGCCTGGGCCACGTCCTCGAGCACCTCGACCCCAGCATCCGGTGGACGGGGTCGGCGATCGTCATCGACCGACCAGGGCCGTTGGAGGAGGTCCCCCCGGACGAGCGCGGCATCGTCCTCATGCCGAGCGCCTACACCTGGCCCTCGGTCGCCGTCGTGGCGGACCACCCCTGGCAGCCGACGATCGTCTATCCCGCGCGCGGCATCGGCCGGCTCTGGGCGGCGCCCGACCCGGCGCCGTCGGCCCTGGCCCGCCTTCTCGGGCCCACCCGGGCGGCGGTCCTCATCGCCCTCGACGCACCGGCGTCGACGACCGCCGTCGCGGCCCGGTTCGCGATGAGCCCGAGCGGGGCGTCCCGGCACCTGTTGGCGCTGCGTGACGCCGGGCTGCTCGTGACGACCCGCCACGGGCACGAGGTCCGCTACGCGCGGACCCGGCTCGGAACGGCCCTGGTGCGTGCCTCGTCACCGGGGGGGTGAGTGACGCGGCACGGACCAGGGGCGGTTCCGAGCCGGGACGACGGCGGTGGTCAGCCCCGGCCGGAGCCGGACCAGACCCAGCCGCGGACCGGGCCGGCCGGCATACCGGATGCCGGCCGGGCGACACCGTCGTGGGACAGGACGTGTGGCGCGGGGGTCGCAGGGGACACCATGACCGCCAACCTCTCGGATCGAGACCCCCGGTGCGGGGGGTGCGTCGACCCATGAATCGAACGGAATGCCGGTTGCGTTACACATTCGTCCGATCTGCCTCATGACGGGCGGTCCGGGGCCGATCATGCTCCCGTGCTGGGCGACCGCTTCGCGGAGGTCCTCGAGCGCGCCCAGGGGGGCGACGTCGAGGCCTTCGCCGAGCTGTACCGGCAGACCCAGCCGATGCTGGTCCGCTACCTGCGGGTGACGACCGGTCAGCAGGCCGAGGACATCGCCTCGCAGACCTGGGTCCGGGTGATCGAGAGCCTCGGCTCCTTCGAGGGGCCCGAGCCCGGCTTCCGGCGGTGGGTCGTCGCGATCGGCCGCAACATCTGGATCGACGAGCTGCGCCGCTCCGGGAGGAGACCGGAGGAGCTCGTCGCGGAGACGCCCGAGCGCCCGGACGACACCGACCGCGTCGACCCGGCCCTCGTCGCCCAGGCCCGGCTGAGCACCGAGGCCGCCCTCGCCCTCGTCGCCACCCTGCCGCCGGACCAGGCCGAGATGGTGGGCCTGCGGGTCCTCGTCGGCCTCGACGTGGCCGAGGTGGCCGAGCTCGTCGGCAAGAGCCCCGGCGCCGTGCGGGTGGCCGTCCACCGCGGGCTGCGGCGGCTGCGGGAGCGGCTCGTCGGCGCCGACGCCGCGCTCGGTGTAACGGGATCGGCGGGGGGCGCGTTGGTTCACCAAGATGCCTGACAACCTGCCCCTCCCCGGCGTGATCGACGACGGCTGGCTCGAGACCCTTCTCGGCGAGCCGGGCTCGACGCCGGCCGCCGACCCCGGCGACGCCGCGCTGCGTGACCTGCTCGCGGCGATGACCGCACCGACGAGCGAGGCGGACCTGGCCGGCTTCGGCGCGGCCGTCCACGCCTTCGTGGCGGCCGAGCCGAATGCCGCCCGGCTGCCCCGCCCGCATCGCCTCGGCCGGGCTCGGTCACGGCTCGCGCGACGGCTGCGCGCCCTCCCCGTCGCGGCACTGCTGGCGGCCGGCGGTGTGCTCACCCTGGGGACGGTGGCGGCGGCCGCCTACACCGGGTCCCTGCCGAGCGGGCTGCAGGACCTCGCGCACCGCACGATCGGTGCCCCCGCCGCCGACCCGGGAACTCCGCAGCATCCCAGCGCTCCGACCGGGCTGCCCACCGCCCCCGTGACCCCCCCGACCGGCGCCCGGCCCGATGTCACGCCGGGCCCGACATCGTCAGTCCCTCAGGCACGGCCGACGGGCTCGACCGACGGCACCCCGGCGCCCCGGCCCACGGCGTCGCCCACGCACACCGGCATCCCGCCGGCCCCCACGACCGCGCCCACCGGCGAGGACGGCACAGAGGCGACGGCGCCGCCCGACGACGCGCACGGGCTGTGCACGGCATACCGCAGCGGCGGGCTGCCGACCCACTCCGGGGGCTACCGCGACCTCGTGACGATGGCCGGGAGCCTCGGGGTCGACACGTTCTGCGACGACGTCCTCGGCTAGCTACCGCCGGCGCAGTGCCTCGACGAGCTCCTGCTTGGTCATCGAGGAGCGGCCCTCGACATCGAGCTCGCGGGCCCGTCGGCGCAGGTCCTCGACGGTCCAGTCCTCATAGGACCCGGCCTCGCCGCCGCGCTCGCCGACCCGCGACCGTGACTGCGCGGCGGCCGCGTTGGCGATCCGGGCGGCCTTCTCCTTCGAGGCTCCGTCGTCGCGCAGGGCCTCATAGAGCTCGGGGTCCTTGACGCTGGGTCCTGGGCTGCGCTTGGGCATGGCTCCTCCTGTCGGATGGTGCTCGGGTGGCCCGGGTCAGGGCCTCGGTGGGGTCCCGCCCGGGGTCGGGTGACCAGGGTGCGGGGGCTGCGGCGCGGGCGGCTCGGGCAGGGGGTTCGGCACCGGCTCCGGGCGCACCGGCGGGAGATCCGGTCCGGGGATCGGTGTCGTGTCGGGCCCTGGTTCGGGGGGCAGGTTGAGGCTCGGTCGGGGGATCGCGGCGGAGGTGGGTGCGCTCATGGCGCCTCCTTCGGTGCGCTGCCGGGGGGTCCGGCCGGGTCGACCGGACGACACGCCGCCCCCTGCCCGCGAGGGACGGCACCGAAACCTCGGGGTCGAGCGTGGAAGCGCTCTCGCCCGGGTGGTGCGGCCGGTCTCATCCGTTCGGACCGAATCTGCGTCGAGACGGTCGCAGGACATGCCGATACACCCCCGTCTCGGTAGGCTTCCCGCGATTCCGGCTGGTTCCCCCTGGGCCGGAGAGGGCTTGAGGAGCTCCCGTGCATCTGGCGTCATCCCGTCGTGTCCGCCCCCTGATCGCCGTCGTCGTCAGCGCCGTGCTGGCCACCATCGGCCTCACCGCCGTCGCCCCGCGGGCGATGGCAGCGGGCACCCCCAACATCACCGCGTCGATCACGGCGCCGGCGAACCCGCTGCTCGGCTCCACCGTGCCGGTGGTCGTGAGCGCGACGAACCCGACCGGCACCGACGGCTTCAACGCCCTCTATCGGCTCGTCCTGCCCGCCGGCGCCTCGCTCGCGTCCGCGACCCCGAGCCCGACGGCGCAGATCGCCGGGGGAGGCGGGACCACGATCGTCCTGTGGCAGAACGTCGCCGACCTCCTCGCCGGGGTCACCGACTCCGTGACCGCCAACGTCACCTTCTCCGGCTCGACCCCCGCGGCCGCGACCTTCAGCGGCGGGGTCTACGTCAACAGCGACGCGCGGACCGTCCCGACGTACAACGCCTCCGGCGGAGCGGTCGCCTCGTCCTACACCGGGTCGGGCACCTCGTCGGCGACCTCGAACCTCGTGCCGTTCGAGATCACCAAGACGACCCACGCCCCCGAGAACGAGGTCATCCGCGGCGTCCACGACCACAAGACCGTCGTCTCGCTCAAGGTCCAGAACAACTACGTCGGCCCCTCGACCGCCTTCGCCCTCGTCGACTACCTCCCCGCCGAGCTGGAGTTCCTCCGCTGCGGCTCCGACGACAACTCCGCGACGGGGACCGAGGAGTATGCCGGCAGCGGCCGGATCTCCGACACCCCCGCCCCGGCGATGGCGAACCCCTGTGTCACCCCGACGAGCGTCGACACCGTCACCGTCGACCCGCCCGGCCCGCAGCCCTCGGGCATCTACACCGTCGTCACGTGGAGCAGCGCCACCCTCGCGGCGGCCCTCGGCTCCTCGGCCCTGGCGACGAGCGCGAGCTTCACGATCGACTACGTCATGGCGGTCCCCGAGCACGCCAACGTGCTCTTCGGCACGGGCGCCCCGTCGGCGACGAGCGACCTGCAGGCGAGCAACCTCGACAACAACACCGGCGCCTCGACCCAGGAGGGCGGCACCGAGACCGAGGTCGTCAACGTCGCCCAGGTCAGCGGCACCTACCAGGGCACGGGCTACACCGACACCGACGAGAACCGGGTCACCCTCGAGGACCTGGCGATCCAGAAGGGGGTCGACCTCTCGACGATCGCCCAGGGCCAGACGAGCACCTGGACGCTCACGTCGGAGGTGAGCGAGTACTCCTCGACGGCCACCGGCCTCACCGTCACCGACACCGTGCCCGACGGCCTGTGCCCGCTCGGGGCCGGCAGCCCCGACGCCGAGTGCTCCGGGGGGCCCGGCCCGTCCCGGGCCTACTCCTCGGCCACCGAGAACAGCGACGGCACCTGGACCCTCGTGTGGAACCTGCCCGACGAAGTCGCCAACGACACGACGACGCTGACCTTCACCACCCGGACCCGGACGAACTACCAGGAGGGCTTCGCCGACGCGGCCCCGGTCCGGGCCAACGACTCGTGGACCAACACCGTCGCGCTCGACGGCTCGGTCCGTGAGCTCGGGGCGACCCCGCGCCTGGTCCACGACGCCTCCTCGGCCGGTCAGAGCGCCATCGGCGACAGCCTCGTCAAGGAGGTCGCGGCTCCGGTGGCCGGCACCTGTGGCGACGGCTCGGCCCTGAGCTGGCAGCACGGGCTCAGCTCGACGACCTTCGGTCCCGGCGACACCGTCTGCTGGCGGATCACGGCCCAGACCCCGGCGAACCTCGACAGCACCGGCCTGCGGCTCACCGACTTCCTCCCCGCCGCCTACGCCTACGTCGGGTCGGTACGTGGCTCCCAGTCGACCGTCGACTTCGACGCGCCGACGGTCAACGGCTCGGTCGTCGCATGGACCCTCCAGGGCGGGACCGGCGACGTCGACGCCGGGCAGATCGCGCAGGTCGTCCTCACGACGAGCATCGCCAGCCCCAACGCGGGCACGGTCGGGGACCTCAAGAACAACCTCGCCAAGCTGTCCTACAAGAACACCGCGGGCACGCCGTTCCAGCTGCGCGACGACTCGGACGCCCCGTGGCGTGAGGCGATCCTCGCCATCTCCAAGACCGCGTCGCCGACGACCGCCGTGTCCGGCGGCTCCGTGACCTACACCGTGACCGTGCGCAACAACGGCAACCAGGCGGCCCAGAACGCCGCGGTGCGCGACATCCTGCCGACCCGGCTGTCCTGCGGCGACATCACCGGCCTGACCGCCGGCTACACGTGCTCCGGCGGCCAGATCAACGGCACGATCGCCGCGCTGGCCGCGGGCGCCGCCAGCTCCTTCACGTATGCCGCGACCCTGCCCGCCGATGTCGCCCCCGGTGAGCAGTTCGTCAACCACACCGGCGTCCGGCAGTTCCAGACCGCGACGGACACGGGCGGCACCTTCACCTACGTCCCGTCCTCGAACATCGACCCGAGCCTGGAGTCCTCGGCGAACACGAGCCGCGTCGACACCACCGCCACGGTCACGGCGCGGGCGGCGACGATCACCAAGACGCACACGACCTCGGTGGTCGAGAGCGGCAACTCGGCGAGCGCCGCCACGGTCGGCGAGCACGTCGCCTACACCGCGACGACGACCCTGCCGGCCTCGACCACCATCGAGAACGCGACCATCGTCGACACGCTGCCGGCCACCCTCGCCCTCGACGCCGCCCCCGCTCCGACCGTCCTCGTCGACGGTGCGGTGGACCCCGCGGTGACCGTGTCGACCGCCGGCAACACCGTGACCGTCTCCTTCGGCAGCTCCTACGACATCCCCTCCGGCGCCGACCGGGTCGTCACGCTGACCTACAGCGCCACGGTCCGTGACGTCGCAGGCGTCGTCGCGGGCACGCCGATCGGCAACACGGCGACGCTGACCTACACGCCTCCGGGCGGCTCGCCGGTGACCCGCGCGGCCACCGACTCGACGCCGGTCGTCGAGCCCGACCTGGGCGTCACGAAGTCCGACGACGACGCCGACCACGTCGCCACCCCCGGTGAGCTCATCACCTACCACGTGGCCGTCGACGACGCCGCAGGCTCCTCCGTGGCCCACGACAGCGTCGTCGTCGACACCATCCCGACATCGATGAACCCCGTCGACGGCGGCGGTGCCGCGGTCGCCGACGGCGGAACCGTGCCTCCCCAGAACGGCGTGTGGGACGCCACGGCACGCACCATCACGTGGACCGTCGCGAGCATCGCGCCCGGCGCCGCGACGACGCTCGACTACACGCTGCGCGTCGCGAACCCGATCCCGGTGCCGTCGACCTTCACCAACTCGGTGACCGCCGAGACCACCTCGTTGGGTGGGACAGTCGCCGGTGAGCGGACGGCCGGGTCCGGGATCGACCTCGCGCGCTACCGGGCCACCGCCACCGACACCGTCGGCAGCCCGCGCCCGTCGATCACGAAGTCGGTGTCCCCGTCCTCCCTCGCCGTCGGTGAGGCCGGCACCTACACGGTGGCCGTGACGGTCCCCGCCGACATCTCGACCTTCGACGCGACGGTCCTCGACACGCTGCCAGCCGGCCTGACCTACCTCGACACGCAGTCGGCCGCCTGCACGGCCCCCGCCGGCTGCGCCGACCCGGTGACCTCGCTCGGGGCCTCGGGCCAGAACGTCGGCTGGTTCCTCGGCGATCTGGCGCCCGCCCCCCAGGCCCGCGTCTTCACGATCACCTACCGTGCCGTCGTCGCCGACGTCGCCGCGGCGACCGACGGCGCCACGCTGACCAACCAGGCGCGGGTCGCCTACAACGCCAGCGACAAGATCAGCGGCACCCCGGCGACGCCTCCGGCCCTCGGCGGCTTCGACGCCGCGAGCGGTCCCGCGACCGCCGACGTCACGGTCGTGGAGCCGAGGATCACCCTCGACAAGAACGTCTCCGGTGCGGGGGCGAGCGATGCCCGGCGGGTCAAGCCCGGCGACCTCCTCGACTTCTCGATCGTCCTGAGCAACACCGGCAGCGGCACGGCATACCACGTCGTCGTCCCCGACACGGTCGACCCGCGGATGATCCCGGTGTCCATCGCCGACGGGTCCGGCTGGACCGTGACCGACGCCGACCCGACCGACGGCACCCTGGGCTTCCTCGTCGACTCGATCGCGGCGGGTGACTCGGTGACGATCACCTACTCGATGCGGGTCCCTGCCCTCACGAGCGCCGACGAGGTCCCCGGACCGGAGCTGTCGAACACCGCCGACGCGACCTACCGCTCGGCGCCGGCCGGCTCGCCCGGGACCCCCCGCAGCTACGACGACGTCACCCCCGACACGGTCGACCTCGAGGTCGACCTGGCGAGCGTCGGTGACCTCGTGTGGTTCGACGCGAACGACAACGGCATCCAGGACCCGGGCGAGCCCGGCCTGGCCGGTGTCCCGGTCACGGTCACCTACCTCGGACCGGACGGGGTCCTCGGTGGCGGTGACGACGAGGTCATGACGACGACGACCGGGCCCGACGGGTCCTGGCACGTCGGCGACCTGCCCGGCGGCAGCTACCGGACCGCGGTCGACACCACCGCCTTCCCCGCGGGGACGAGCGCGGGCCACGACCTCGACGGGGGCGCGGACGCCACGGCCGACTACACCCTCGGCGAGGCCCAGAACCGCACCGACGTCGACTTCGCCGCCGTCGGCGACGCGGCGATCGGTGACCTCGTCTGGCTCGACCTCGACACCAACGGTGCTCGCAACGGCCAGGAGCCGGGTCTGCCCGGCATCGGCGTGGACGTCACGTCCGGCGGTCCCGACGGGGTCCTCGGCACGGCGGACGACGTGGCCTACCACACGGTGACCGCCGCCGACGGGTCGTGGCAGGTGAGCGGGCTGCCCGCCGGCCCGGTGTCCGTGGTCCTCGACCCGGCGACCTTCCCCGTCGGTGTGACGCCGGTGTCCGACCCGGACGCCGGCGCGCCGAACGGCCGCGCAGCGGGCACGCTGTCCGCCGGACAGCACGACCTCACCTACGACTTCGGTCTGGCCGGCTCGGCCGAGCTCGGCGACCGCGTCTGGGTCGACACCAACCGGGACGGGGTCCAGGACCCCGGTGAGCCCGGCGTTCCCGGCGCCACGGTCCAGGCCACCTGGGCCGGGGTCGACGGGGTCCTCGGGACCGCCGACGACGTCGTCCTCACCCGCACCACCGGGGCGAACGGCGGCTACCTCTTCGACAACCTCCCCGCGGGCGGGTTCACGGTCGCCGTGACGAGCCTGCCGACGGCGCTGGCGCCGACCTACGACGAGGAGCACGGCACCACCGGCCCGACCGGGACCACCACGGTGACCCTCGCGACCGGCGCATCACACCGGACGGCCGACTTCGGCTACGTCGCCGAGACCGGCGTCGGTGACACGATCTGGCTCGACCGCAACGGCGACGGCATCCAGGATGCCGGCGAACCCGGCATACCCGGCGTCGAGGTCACCGTGACCTCGGCCGGCGCCGACGGGGTCCTCGACACGGCCGACGACATCGTCGACACGGCGACGACCGACGCCACGGGGCACTACCTCGTCGTCGGCCTCCCGGCGGGTCCGACCCGCGTCGCCGTCACCGGGGGTCTGCCCGCGGGCGTGACCCAGAGCTACGACGCCGACGGTCTGGGCACCCCCGACGCGAGCGTCGTGACGCTGGCCGACGGCGTGACCGACCTCGACCAGGACTTCGGCTACCAGGGTGCCAACAGCATCGGCGACCTCGTCTGGCTCGACGTCGACGCCAACGGCACCGCCGACGCCGGTGAGCCGGGCATGGCCGGGGTCCAGGTCCAGGTGACCTTCCTCGGCGCCGACGGGGTGCTCGGTGGCGGTGACGACATGGTCGTGACCGCGACGACCGACGCCTCCGGTGCGTATGCCGTGACCGGCCTGCCGGACGGCGCGTACACCGTCGACGTCGTGGGTGGTGTCCCGGCCGGCTACTCGCCGACCTACGACGAGACGGGTCCGGCCGACGGGTCCTCGACCGTGACCGGCCTCGGCACGGTCGGCCCGCGCGACCACCTGAGCGCCGACTTCGGCTACACCGGCGACGGCACGCTGGGTGGCACGGTGTGGTTCGACACGAACCGCAACGGCGTCCAGGCCGGCGGTACCGAGCCGGGTCTCGGTGGCATCGGCATCGACGTGGTCTGGGCCGGCCCGGACGGCATCGTCGGCACCCCCGACGACGTGACCTACCGGGCGACGACGGCGGCGGACGGGTCGTGGGTCGTCGAGCACCTTCCGCCCGGGGCGTTCCGCGCCACGGTCGACCCCACCACGCTGCCGACCGGCGTGACCGTGGTGTTCGACCGGGAGCACGGGACCACCTCGCCCGACGGGGTCTGGGACGGCACGCTCGCCGCCGGTGAGAGCCGCCTCGACGTCGACACGGGCGTCAGCGGAACCGGCTCGGTCGGCGACCTCGTGTGGGTCGACACCAACCGCAACGGCACGCGTGACGCCGGTGAGAAGGGCGCGGCCGGCGTGAGCGTGACCGTCACCTGGTACGGCCCCGACGGGGTGTCCGGCGGCGGCGACGACGTCGTCTTCGTGACGACGACGTCCGCCCGTGGCGGCTACGACGTGACGGGTCTGCCGCCGGGTGAGTACGACGTGACGATCGACCGGGCGACCCTGCCGAAGGGCACCCGGCCCGGCTCCGACCTCGACAAGGGCTCGGCCACGGCCACCCGGATCACCCTCGACGAGGGGGCGACGCGCACCGACGTCGACTTCGCCCTCTGGGTGCCGCCTGCGCTGGCCTTCACCGGGGCGGACATCGTCCCGCTCGGGCTCATCGGCCTCAGCCTGCTGGCCGCCGGTGGGGTTCTCGTGCTCGTCGCCGCGCGGCGACGGCGGGGTCACGGTCAGCTCGCCTGACCATCGCCCGGCCCTCGCCGGGCACACCGCAACGGGCCGCCGGTGGATCACTCCACAGGCGGCCCGTCGGCGTACCCGCTGGGCGTCAGCTCAGCGCAGGTCGAACCGGTCGAGGTCCATGACCTTGGTCCAGGCGGCGACGAAGTCGGCGACGAACTTCTCGCTGGCATCGTCGGCGGCGTAGACCTCGGCGAGCGCGCGCAGCTGGGAGTTCGACCCGAAGGCGAGGTCGACCCGGCTCGCGGTCCACGTCGTGCCGGTCGCGGCGTTGCGGCCCTCGAAGGCCTCCTCGGCCTGCGACGTCGGCGACCACACGGTGTCGAGGTCGACGAGGTTGACGAAGAAGTCGTTCGTCAGCAGGCCCGGCCGCGTCGTGAGGACGCCGAGGTCGGAGCCGTCGTGGTTGGCCCCGAGGACCCGCATCCCGGCGACGAGCACGGCCATCTCGGGGGCGGTCAGGCCCAGGAAGCGCGCCTTGTCGACGAGGAGCCGCTCCGGGTGGCCGGAGGCGGTCGGACCCACGTAGTTGCGGAACCCGTCCGCGGTGGGCTCGAGGACGGCGAAGGACTCGACGTCGGTCATCTCCTGAGTGGCGTCGGTCCGGCCCGGGGAGAACGGGACCGTGACCTCGGCGCCGGCGTCACGGGCGGCCTTCTCGATCGCTGCGCATCCGCCGAGGACGATGAGGTCGGCGAGCGAGACCCGGACGGCTCCCGGCTGGGAGGCGTTGAACTCCTTCTGGATCCCCTCGAGGACGCCGAAAACGGTCGCGAGCTCGGCGGGGTTGTTGACCGCCCACTCGCTCTGCGGGGACAGCCGCAGGCGCGCCCCGTTGGCGCCACCGCGCTTGTCGGTCCCGCGGAACGTCGACGCCGACGCCCAGGCGGTGCGGACGAGCTGGGCGACGGTCAGCCCCGAGGCGAGGATGCCGGCCTTGAGCACCGCGACCTCGCCGTCGCCGACGAGAGAGTGGTCGACCGCGGAGACGGGGTCCTGCCAGATCTGCGGCTCGCTCGGCACGAGGGGCCCGACATAGCGCGAGATCGGCCCCATGTCGCGGTGGGTCAGCTTGAACCACGCCTTGGCGAAGGCGAGGGCGAACTCGTCGGGGTTCTCCATGAAGCGACGCGAGATCGCCTCGTAGGCCGGGTCCATCCGCAGCGACAGGTCGGTGGTCAGCATGTTGGGGGTGACCCGCTTGGTGGCGTCGTGGGCATGGGGCGCGGTGCCCTCGCCCATCCCGTGCTGCGGCTTCCACTGGTGGGCGCCAGCGGGGCTCTTGGTCAGCTCCCACTCGTAGCCGAAGAGGTTCCAGAAGAAGTTGTTGCTCCACTTCGTCGGGGTCGTCGTCCAGGTGACCTCGAGCCCGCTCGTGATGGCGTCGCCGCCCTTGCCGGACCCGTAGCTGCTCCTCCAGCCCAGGCCCATCTCCTGGAGCGGGGCCGCCTCCGGCTCGGGGCCCACGGCGTCGGCGGGTCCGGCTCCGTGCGTCTTGCCGAAGGTGTGCCCACCGGCGATGAGGGCGACGGTCTCCTCGTCGTTCATCGCCATCCGGCGGAAGGTCTCCCGGATGTCGACCGCCGCGGCGTGCGGGTCGGGGTTGCCGCCCGGGCCCTCGGGGTTGACGTAGATGAGCCCCATCTGGACCGCCGCCAGGGGGTTGTCGAGCTGGCGCTCGCCGCGGTACCGGTGGTCACCGAGCCAGGTGTCCTCCGAGCCCCAGTTGACCTGCTCGGGCTCGTAGACGTCCTCCCGGCCGCCGCCGAAGCCGAAGGTCGTGAAGCCCATCGACTCGAGGGCGCAGTTGCCGGTGAGGACGATGAGGTCGGCCCACGAGAGCCGGCGGCCGTACTTCTTCTTCACCGGCCAGAGCAGCCGGCGGGCCTTGTCGAGGTTGGCGTTGTCGGGCCAGGAGTTCAGGGGGGCGAACCGCTGCTGGCCGGCCCCGGCCCCGCCGCGGCCGTCCTCGATGCGGTAGGTGCCGGCGGCGTGCCAGGCCATCCGGATGAACAGCGGCCCGTAGTGGCCGTAGTCGGCCGGCCACCAGTCCTGCGAGGTCGTCATGACCTCGACGATGTCGGCCTTGACGGCGTCGAGGTCGAGGGTCGCGAACTCGGCGGCGTAGTCGAAGTCCTCACCCATCGGGTCGCCGGCCGGCGGGTTGGGGTAGAGGACGCCGAGGTCGAGCTGGTTCGGCCACCAGTCACGGTTGCTCCGTGCTGAGGGGCCGTGCTCGGGCGCACCGGCCGTGATCGTCGTGTTGTCTGCTTCCACGGTGGTCTCCTTGAGGGGGGCCGGCGGCCGCGCCGTCGCGGCGCCGGTGGGCGGGTTGGGCTGGTCAGGACTCGCTGGGGGTCGGGAGGGGGTTGGAACAGGCCGGGCAGATGCCCCAGTAGACGACCTCGGCCTCGTCGATGACGTAGCCGTGGTCCTCGGACGCGGTCAGGCACGGGGTGTCGCCGACGGCGCAGTCGACGTCGGCGATGTCGCCGCACGAGCGGCAGACGACGTGGTGGTGGTTGTCGCCGACCCGACGCTCGTAGCGCGCCACGGACCCGGCCGGCTCGATCCGCCGCACCAGGCCGCCGGCCGTGAGGGCCTCGAGGACGTCGTAGACCGCCTGTTTGGAGACCTCGCCGAGCTCGGCGCGCACGGTGCGGAAGATGGAGTCGGTGTCGGCGTGCGGGTGCCGCGTGACGGCGCCGAGGACGGCCAGCCGGGGGCGGGTCACCCGCAGCGAGGCCCCCCTGAGGAGGCGCTCGGCGTCGACGGTGTCAGGCACACGGTGAGTCTCGGTCACTTTCTGGACTGAGTCAAGAAAAAAGTTCGTCGGGCGGCGGCTAGCCTGCGGGCATGAGCGATGCCACGCCGCCGTCGGGCGGCCTCCGGTTCGTCGTCGAGCCCGAGGAGTTCCTGGCCCTGGCCGGCGCGCACCTCGGAGCCGACCCCGTCGTGGGGACGATCGTCACGAGCGTGGCCCACCGGGTCATCGCCCAGCGCGAGGCCGGGACGCTCGTGCTGCCGGAGCCGGCCTGGTGGCTCGTCGTCGCCGACGACGACGGTGGCGTCGTCGGAGTGGCGATGCGCACGGCGCCCTTCGAGCCCCACCCGCCCTACCTCCTGCCGATGCCCGGGCCCGCGGCCGTCGAGCTGGCCCGCGTCCTGCACGGCCGCGGCGAGGAGGTCCTCGCCGTCAACGGGGCCCTGCCGGCCACCCGGCTCTTCGCCGACGAGGTCGTGCGGCTGCGCGGGGGCAGGGTCGAGGTCGCCATACACACCCGGCTCTTCGAGCTGGGGACCCTCGTGCCGCCGTCCCCCGTGCCCGGCGCTCTGCGGTCGGCGAGGGCCGCCGACGTCGACCTGGTCCGGGACTGGTGGGCCCGCTTCCAGGACGACTCCGATGCCCAGGGCGGGCGCGCCCCGGGCACCTCCGCGCACGACGTCCCGTCCGAGGAGGAGATGCGCCGGCGCGTGGAGGGCGGCGAGGTGTGGCTCTGGGACGACGACTCGGGGCGGCCCGTCTCGCTCGTCTGTGCCACCCCACCGGCCTTCGGGGTCAGCCGGGTCGGTCCCGTCTACACGCCCCCACCCGAGCGTGGGCGGGGCTGGGCGAGCAACGCGGTGGCCGAGGTCTCCGGGCGCATCCTCGGCTCAGGGGTGCGGGCCTGCCTCTTCACCGACCAGGCCAACCCCATCTCCAACGGGATCTACCTCGCTCTCGGCTACCGCCCCGTCGTCGACATGGCCAACCTCGTCATCCATCGCGGTTGACGTATGCCGCGTCGCGGCACCGTTGGCGCGGCGCGGCATACCCACCCCGCGGCCGTCAGGACAAGGACTCGCGCACGCAGTGCAGGCGGAGCACCTCGACCCGGCGGCGCTCGTCGAGGGTGCGGCGCAAGGTGGCGCGCAGCATCTCCTCGTCGAGGCGACGGTCGTGGGTCGACAGCTCGATGAGGGTCGTCCAGCCGAGCGCCGTCGAGGTCAGGGCAAGGGTCAGGGCCTCGAGCTCGACGATGTCGGAGAGGGGGGACCGCGACGTGAGCCGGCCGTTGGTCTTGAGCCGCCCCGCGCGCTCGCCCACCCAGGCCGCGGCGTTCTTCACCGTCGACGGGGCGACCTCGATGGCCCGCATGACCTCGGCCAGAGCCCCTCGGTCCGAGTCGAACCGGTCGGCGATGTCGCGCAGGATCGAGCGGACCTCCGCCCGGGTCACGTCGTGCGCCGCCCGCCGGAGGAGGGCGCCGGTCGCCGTCATCGCCGCCGCGTGGTCCTGCAGATAGATCCGCACCAAGCGCTCGTCGGCCATCGGACGCCGCCCCTCTCTGGTGGTCAGACCAGCCGCCACCATCCTCCATCGCCTCCCTCGTCTGCAAGGTCCTCGGACCCCTCCCGGTCGGCGCTCGCTCGCCGGTGATGCCGACCGCTCGTCTCGCACGTCTCGTGCCCCCCGGGAAGGAGGTCAAACACCACCCCGGGACGGCCCGGGTCGCCGGCACTCCCAGTGGGGGCGGCGAGGTGCGGCCACCCGGAGCGTGTGACGTCGGCGCGGCGGGGTAAGCACCCGTGGAGGGCAGGACCGGGCACGCGTGCCGGGTCAGGGGTCCCCGGCGGTGCGGGCTCGGCCCGATGGAGGGGATCCACCCTCGGGCAGGCTCCTCCGGTTGAGACCACAGCCGGGGGAGCCTGTTGCCTGGCGCGCTGCAACCCGGCGGCCCCTCGCCGGTGTGGCAGGGACGGCCACCAGCGCTACCGGTACCCAGGGGCCGTCAGGTGCTGGAGGTCGGTGTCACCCGGGGCGGCCGGAGGCGGTCTCGTCGGCCAGGGGTGCGCGGCGTCGGTCAGGGGTGCGCGGCCCGGACACCCGCCCTGCCACCCGGCGCCGTGCGCGCCGGGTCGAGGTCGTCGCCCTCCTCGGCGAGGGTGAGCGAGGTCCGGAGCCGAGCCAGCAGCGAGCCGAGCAGGCGGGACACCTGCATCTGGCTCACGCCGAGCTCGCGACCGATCTCGCTCTGCGTCATCTCCTGGCCGAAGCGGAGCGAGACGATGAGCCGGTCGCGCTCGGGGAGGTCCCGCAGGGCGTGGACCAGGGCGTCGTGCTCGGCGAGGTCGGTGAACGCGTCGCCGTCGCCGGCCACCTGCACGGGCGCGCCGTCGGTCATCGCGAGGTCGAGCGAGAGGGTGTGGTAGCTGTCGGCCGACTCCCGGGCCGCCTCGATGTCGCGGTTCTGGACGCCGAGCGCCGCGGCGAGCTCGGCCACCTCGGGCTCGCGACCCAGGTCGTGGCGGAGCTGCTCCTCCTCGCGGGCCAGCCGGGAGCGCAGCTCCTGCAGGCGCCGTGGCGGCCGGATCGCCCAGCCGTAGTCCCGGAAGTGCCGCTTGATCTCCCCGGAGATCGTCGGGGCGGCATACCCCGCGAAGCTGTTTCCGCGCCCGGTGCGGTAGCCCTGGACGGCCTTGACGAGGGCGAGCCGGGCGACCTGGACGAGGTCCTCGGTCTCGATGCCGCGGCCGCGGTAGCGGTAGGCGACGCCGTCGGCCAGGTCGAGCGTCAGCATGACGACCTCCTCCTGGAGCCGGCGACGCTGGTGCTGGTCGCGGCACGTCTCGAGGCGCGCGAGGAGTGCTTCGGCCTGCTCGTGACGCGTGGTGGAGGGGGTCGAGCGGGTTGTCGGGTCGGTCCGGGGCAGCGCAAAGTCGGTGGAGTGCGGCAGAGCCATGACACGTCCCTTTCGTCGACGTGGGCTGGCTCTCTGCTGAACCAAGGCTTACCTCACTTCATCACGATCCCGAGGGGATCGCAAGGCGATGGGGCATCGCCCGGGCGTGTCCGGGAGGCGCTCGTGGGTGGCGTGAGGGTGGCGTGAGGGCGGGACCCCGCGGGGTCCCGCCCTCACTCAGGTCAGCCGGGTGCGGCTGTCACCGACCTCACCCGCGGGTGGCCGCGTGCGGGCGAATCGGCCCTCACCAGTAGTGCGCTCGCCCACCGACGGCCCTGCCCGTCGACCCGAGGATCCACAGGATGACCCCGATGACGGCGAGGATGATGCCGAGCGTGACGAGGATCGACACGTGCACGAGGTACCCGAGCACGATGAGGACGATTCCGAGGATGATCATGGACAGCCTCCTTCCGGCCGACCGTCGGCCGTGCCCTCCCCCCTTACCCATGGGAGTCGACGGAATGCGCGCCGGTCGCCGAGCGGATCAGCAGCCGGGGGAGTATGCCGCGAACGCCGCCGTCGTGGAGCGGTCCATGGCCGCGTTCGTCGCCGACATCACCGTGAGGGCGGAGCGGTCCGTCTGCCACCCCGCAGGGAGCTCGATGGAGTAGGCGCCGTGCGAGGCGAGCCAGGTCATGACCGACCCGAGGTCGCCGACCCCGAGGTTCTTGGCCCCGCCGCCGTAGGACTGGGTCTGCGCCATGAACGGGTAGTGCTGGGCGATGAGGAACTGGTACATGGCCAGGACGGCCGGGTGGGTGCGGCCGGCGAACGTCGACTCGGCCGCCCCGGTGTGCCCGAAGACCGTCGCGCCGGGGTCCGCCTCGTAGGTCTGGCGGATGATCTGCTCGGTGGTCGCCAGGCTGGTGCGGGGGTGGGCCTCGAGCGGGACGTAGGGCGAGGAGAACAGCACGGTGTGGGTGTGTGCCCAGGTGCGCTGCATGAACGCGATGTCGGCCATGAGAGCCGCCCGGCGCTGGGCCTCGGTGGCGCCCGCGTCGAGGAGCCGCTGGCCGTTGGTCGTGCGTGACCCGGGGATGACGTCGCTGCCCATCGTCAGCATCGTCTCGGAGGAGACCGTCCCGGTGCCCGAGATGTTGACCTCCCGGACCGTCGGGTCGGTGTCGTAGCGGGTGGCGAGATAGCTCATGAGGGCCTGCCACCGGGCCTGGTAGTCGGTCCGCCAGAACCGTCCGATGGTGCTCGTCCGCCGCTGCTGGTGGTCGTAGAAGGGGATCGGCGCACCGCCGAGGGCCTTGACGTAGCCGGGGGCGGAGGTGCCCGCCGTGACCCGGAGCCGGACGGTCAGGCCGTTCTGCCGGGCGACGGCGATCTGTCGGTCGAGGACCGAGGTGTCGTAGCGGCCCGGCGTCCCCGGCTCGAGCTGGTCCCACCCCGCCTGGACGACCACTCCCTCCACCTGGCCGGCCATCGCCGACCGCCGGCCCGAGATGGCGGTGACGTTGCGCGAGAGGTTCCCCAGGGCGTAGGGCTTCATGCAGGCCGCTCGGCCCGAGGCGCCCTGCTGCGTCGCGGTCGCGCCCGGGCGGGGGGCGCCGCCGGGGGCCCCGGCCGTCGCGCCGTCCGACGAGGTCGCGGCGGCCGTCGCGGGGGAGCGGGTGGGTGCGGCCGCGTCGTGGCCGGGTTCGCACCCCGCCAGAGCCAGTCCCCCCACCAGCACGGCCGCGACGACGACGCGGGACATGGTCGGCCTCCTCCGTGTGCTGCCGAAGGCCCCCCACGGTAACGGAACGGTCACGGAACGGCGAAGGCCGGGTCCCGGCAGGTCGGCGGCGTCGCCTTGTCAGTCTTGGTAGATTGTCAACGAAGCAGCTCGGGGGGCGTTCGCGCCGGCGGTGGCCCGACCCACCGTCCGGCCCCGTGTCCACGGTCCGTCCAACCCCCTCCTAGGACGGTGCCGCGGCCCCTCCGCGGGTGCCCCGCCTCGGCGGCGGCACCCGCGGATGTGGGCTGCCCGACCACCCCGCGCGCCCCACCGTCCACGGTGCGGCCAGGTCGCGCGTCGGGTGCCGCCCCCCGCTAGGTTGCGGCGCGGGCGCATCACCTGGAAGGACCGTTCGTTGTTCGACACCATCGCGGGTCTCCCCGTGCACATCCTCGTCATCCATGTCGTGGTCGTCATCGGGCCGCTCACCGCGGTCCTCGCGACCGCGTATGCCGTCCGCCCGACGTGGCGGCTCGCGCTGCGCTGGTGGCTCGTCGGCAGCGCGGTCCTGACGGGCGTGACCGGGGCCGTCGCGGGTGCCTCGGGGGAGGACCTCGAGCGTCGGGTCCGCCAGATCCCGGGAGCGAGCGCGAGCCAGCTCGCGCTCGTCCACGACCACGCCGAGGCGGGGGACCTGGCCCGGGCGCTGTGCCTGCTGCTCATGCTCGTCGTCCTCGCCGCGGTCTGGGCCCTGCTGCCCCCGGTCGGCGGGCCGCGGCTGGGCGGGCGCCCGATGGCGCTGCTCACCTCGGTCGTCCTCGTCCTGGTCTCGGTGGGCACCCTCGCGTCGGTCACCCTGACCGGTCACTCGGGCGCGAAGGCCTCGTGGGCCGACAAGGTCCAGGGGCCGCTTCCGGCCGAGGGGCCCGGGGGCGGGCACGACTGACCATGGCGGCGCTCGTCCGGCGGTCCCGTCGTAGCGGCATACGACATCTGGCGGGCGAGCCGGCCACGCGGCCCGGCGCGGGTCCTATCATCGGCACATGATCGAGCAGAAGCGGATCCTCGCCACCGCCATCCCCGGACCGATGTCCGTCGAGCTGGGCCTGCGAAAGGCCAGGGCCGTCTCGGCCGGCGTCAGCACCGGCCTGCCGGTCTACGTCGAGGCCGCGGCGGGGGGCATCCTGCGCGACGTCGACGGCAACCAGCTCATCGACTTCGGGTCCGGCATCGCCGTCACCACGGTGGGCAACGGCAACCCCCGGGTCGTCTCCGCGGTCCAGGACCAGATCGCCGACTTCACCCACACGTGCTTCATGGTGACCCCCTACGAGGAGTACGTCGCCGTCGCCGAGAAGCTCGCCGAGCACACGCCCGGTGACCACGAGAAGCGTTCGGCGCTCTTCAACTCCGGCGCCGAGGCGGTCGAGAACGCGGTCAAGATCGCCCGCTCCTACACCGGCCGCAACGGGGTCGTCGCCTTCGACCACGCCTACCACGGCCGGACGAACCTCACGATGGCCCTGACCGCCAAGAACATGCCGTACAAGCACCGGTTCGGGCCGTTCGCCAGCGACGTCTACCGTGCGCCGATGGCCTACCCCTACCGCTGGCCGACCGGCCCGGAGCACTGCCTCGAGGAGGCCTTCGAGGCGTTCACGAGCATGGTCCACGCCCAGGTCGGCGAGGAGAACACCGCGGCCGTGATCCTCGAGCCGATCCAGGGCGAGGGCGGCTTCATCGTCCCGCCCGAGGGGTTCCTCTCCCGGGTCGCCGACTGGTGCCGCGAGCACGGCATCGTCTTCATCGCCGACGAGGTGCAGTCCGGCTTCTGCCGGACCGGCGACTGGTTCGCCTGCGACCACGAGGGCGTCGTCCCCGACCTCATCACGACGGCCAAGGGCATCGCGGGCGGGATGCCGCTCTCGGCGGTCACCGGCCGCGCCGAGATCATGGACGCGATCCACCCCGGTGGGCTGGGCGGCACCTACGGCGGCAACCCGGTGGCCTGCGCCGCCGCGCTCGCCTCGATCGAGACGATGGAGACCGAGGACCTGGCCGGGCGGGCCCGCGCCATCGAGGCGGTCGTCGTGCCCCGGCTCAAGGCGCTCGCCGACACGTATGCCGCCATCGGCGACGTCCGGGGTCGCGGCGCGATGCTCGCCATCGAGCTCGTGAGCGACCCCGAGGACAAGGCCCCCGACGCCGCGCTCGCCGCGGCCGTCAACAAGGCCTGCCACGCCCGCGGGCTGGTGACCCTCACCGCCGGCACCTACGGCAACGTCTTCCGGTTCCTGCCTCCGCTGTCGATCGGCGACGACCTGCTCGTCGAGGGCCTCGACATCCTCGAGGAGGCCTTCGCCGAGGTGGCCGGCTGACCGCCTCGCCCGACTCCGCCCCGCCCGTCCCGGCCGCCTTCGACCTGCGCGGCCGGACGGCCGTCGTCACCGGCGCGGGCTCGGCGAGCGGGATCGGGTATGCCGCGGCCCGACTCCTCGCCGAGCTCGGGGCCCGCGTCGTCCTCGGCGCGACGAGCGAGCGGGTGCACACCCGGGCCGAGGAGCTGCGCGCCGCCGGCCACGCGGCATCCGCCGTCGTCGGCGACCTGACCCGCGAGGCCGACGCGAGCGTGCTCGTCGCGGCCGCGCTGGCCGCGACCGGACGGCTCGACATCGTCGTCGCCAACGCCGGGATGGTCTCGGTCTCGGACCCCGACTACCTCGAGGGCGACCTGCTCGGCACGCCGCCGCCGCGCTGGTCGGCCTCGCTGGCCCGCAACCTCGACACGGCATACCTCACCTGCCGCGCCGCCCTGCCCGCCCTGCGGGCCAGCGGGGCCGGGCGGGTCGTCCTCGTCGCCAGCGTCTCCGGCGCGGTCATGGCGATGCGCGGCGAGGTCGCCTACGGCACGGCCAAGGCCGCGCTCGTCGGGTTGGCACGCTCCCTGGCCGTCGACGAGGCCCGGCACGGGGTCACCGTCAACGTCGTCGCCCCGGGCTGGGTCGCGACGGGGTCGCAGACCGCCGCCGAGGCCGAGGAGGGTGTGGCCACGCCCGCCGGCCGCTCCGGTACCTCCGAGGAGGTCGCCTCGGCGATCGCCTGGCTGGCCACTCCCGCAGCGGCCTACGTCACCGGGCAGGTACTCGTCGTCGACGGCGGCAACGCGGTGAGCGAGGAGCGGTCGGTCCGCGGGCACTGACCCGTGCCGGCGCGCCACGGCGGGTGGCGCCGGGCCGATGGCTGCACGTGGGCGCACCCGTGCGGAGCAGGGGTTTCATCGGCCGTTTCTGGTGCCGCCGCGTGTCGGTCACCGACCGGTCCGTCTGTCACACGTACCGTCGGAGCGACCGGGCCATGTATGAGATGGCCCGGTCGACACGTCCGGGGCCGGCTAGCGCTGGGCCCCGCGCAGGGTCCCCGTCGTGCCGGTGCCCTCGGAGACCGAGCAGGTGATGCTGCGGTCGTGCAGCCGGCTCCAGGTCTGCGACGTCGGGGTGTAGAAGTAGACGTCGAGGACGGAGTCGTCGAACGCCACCCCGACGAACCCCTCGAAGGCCGCCTTGCAGGCGCTCTGGGCCTGGGTGGAGATGGCGTCGTCGCCGGGGTAGTCGCTGCCGTCGACGGGCACGACGGCGAAGACCTCGAAGTCGTGCGGCTGGGTGCACGGGATGCCGGTCACCGTGCTGCTCTGGGTCGTCTCGCCGTCGGCGAGGCCCAGCATCGAGGGGTCCTCGAAGCAGTCGCCGACCTGCAGCTGCTGGGTCTGTACCGAGCCGGACGTCGCGATCGTGCCGTCCGACCCGCGGACCCCGTGGCCGGGCTCGGCCGAGGTGACGGCGGTGCGGACCCTGTCCCAGCCACCGCCGGCGAGGAACGCCGCGGTGCCGCCCATCCAGACCACGCTGAGGACGACCGCCACGACCGCCATGCCGGTGCCGGCGGCCCTGCCCTGACGGATCCGCACGAGGGCCACGACCGCGAGGACGAGGGCGGCCAGCCCGACGAGCGGGATGACGCCGATGAGCGCGAGGATGAGGGCGAGCAGGGCCAGGCTCGTGGAGCGTCGCGGCGCGGGCGGGGCGACGGGGTAGCCGCCCGGAGCGGCATACCCGCCGGGGGGCGGCGGCGGGAGGTAGGGCGTGGCGCCCGGCGGGACCGGTGGCGGCGGGGGCGAGGGAACGACGGCGCCGGGAGGGGGGAGCGGGGGGAGAGGGCCGCCCTCATCGGGCGGAGCTGCCGGGGTTGACACGGGCCTCACCGTACCGGTGGGCGGGCGCGCCGTCCTGGCTTCGTGACCTGTTCGTGAGGAGCGTCGCCCGGGTCGCCCGCCGTCCCGCGGCGGCGGGCGTCAGCGGAGCAGGTCGCGGCTGATGACGAGACGCTGGATCTGGTTCGTGCCCTCGAAGATCTGGGTGACCTTGGCCTCGCGGAAGTAGCGCTCCACCGGGAAGTCCTCGACGTAGCCGGAGCCGCCCAGGACCTGGATCGCGTCGGTCGTCACCGCCATGGCCGCGTCCGTCGCGACGAGCTTGGCGACGGCGGCCTCGGTCGAGAACGGGCGTCCCGCGTCCTTGAGGCGTGCGGCATACAGGTAGGCCGAGCGGGCGCTCGAGACGGCCGCGTGCATGTCGGCGAGGAGGAAGGCCAGTCCCTGGTTGCGGACGATAGGGGCACCGAAGGCCTCGCGCTCGGCGGCGAACCTCGTCGCTACGTCGAGGGCCGACTGGGCCAGACCCGTTGCGGCAGCAGCGATCCCGAGCCGTCCGGCGTCGAGGGCCGACAGCGCGATGGCCATGCCCTGACCCTCGGCACCGATCCTCCGGGAGGCCTCGACGGGGACCTTGTCGAAGATGACCTCGCGGACCGTGTCGCAGTGCAGGCCCATCTTCTTCTCGGGGGCGCCGAAGCTCAGCCCGTCGGCGTCGGCCGGGACGACGAGGCAGCTGATCCCGCGGGCGCCCTCGGGAGAGGTGCGCGCGAACGTCGTGTAGTAGTCGGCGTGGCCGGCATGGCTGATCCACGCCTTGCGGCCGGTGATCCGGTAGGCCGCGGGCCCGTCGTCGCCGCCCGGCTCGCCCTCGGCGCGGGTGGTCATGGCGGCAACGTCGGAGCCGGCCGCCGGCTCGGACAGGCAGTACGCCCCCAGGGTCCGGCCCGAGAGCATGTCCGGCAGGAGGGCCTCGCGCTGGTCCGGGGTCCCGAAGGTCGTGACCGGGTATGCCGTGAGCGAGTGCACCGAGACCCCGACGGCGACGCTCATCCAGGCGGCGGCGATCTCCTCGACGACCTGGAGGTAGACCTCGTAGGGCTGGCCGCCCCCGCCGTACTCCTCGGGGTGCGGCAGGGAGAGCAGACCGCTGCGCCCGAGGAGGGCGAAGACCTCGCGGGGGAAGGACTCGTCGTGCTGGGCCGCCTTCTCGGCGGCGTCGGCCTGCGGGCGCAGGGACCTCTCGCAGATGTCCCGGGTCAGCTCGAGGAGCTCCTCGGCGTCGTCGTCGGGCAGGAGGCGCGCAACCGGCATGTCTCGACTGTAGTGCCGCCCTCACCGGGGCGCGGAAGCCCCGGCGCCCGCAGCGGGGTCGGGACGGCCTACCGGAGCGGGGTCAGCTCCGGGCGCTTGGGCAGCAGGGCGTCACCCGAGGAGGCCCCGCGCAGCCGGCGCTGCACCCAGGGCCCCGCGTGCTCGCGCACCCACTGGGCGTGGTCGCGCAGCTCGTCGCGCCGGCTCACGCCGGGCGCCGGGGGGAGCGGCGCGTCCCATCCGCCGTCGGTGCCGTCGGGCAGCTCGTGGCCGAGGGTGAGCAGGGCGGCGAGCGCGAGCCGGCGGTGCGCCTCGGTCGTCGGGTGGATCCGGTCCGGTCCCCACATCCGCCAGTCGCGCAGCCAGTCCGATCCCCAGATGTTGAGGACGTGGGCGCCGTGCCGGTGGGCGATGCTGAAGATGTTGGCGGCGTGGACGGCGTGACGCGGCCGCAGGGTACGGAAGACCCCGGCGTCGCGGGGGTCGGTCGGGGTCGCGAGCAGGACGTCGGCGCCGGTGGCCCTCACCCGGACGACCGCGGTCTCGAGCAGGTCGGCGAGCTCGGTGAGGTCGACGCTCGGTCGCATGATGTCGTTGCCGCCGCCGACGATGGACACCAGGTCGGGCTCCATCGCCAGGGCGGCCTCGAGCTGGGGTCCGACGATGTCGTCGAGGAGCCGGCCGCGGACCGCGAGGTTGGCGTAGGCCAGTCGGTGGCCCGCGCCCTCGGCGACCCGGTCGAGGTGGACGGCGAGCCGGTCGGCCCACCCGGCATACCCCTGCGGCGGTTCCGGGTCGGGGTCGACGAGGCCCTCGGTGAAGGAGTCCCCGATGGCGACGTAGCGCGTCCACACCCGGGGACGGGCGGCCGCGCTCGTGCTCGCCGCGGCGGTCTGCAGCGCAGCGGCGGCGCTCGGGTCGGTCTCGGGGTCGCCCGGCAGGGTCACGGAAGCCTCCAGTCGATGGGTGGGGCGCCCTGCTGCTCCAACAGGGCGTTGGCCCGGCTGAACGGCCGGGAGCCGAAGAAGCCCGAGCTCGCCGAGAGCGGCGAGGGGTGTGCGGACTCGATGAGGGGGATGCCGCCGAGGTGTGGCGCGAGGGCGCGGGCGTCGCGTCCCCACAGGATCGCCACGAGGGGGCCGCCGCGCTCGACGAGGGCGGTGATCGCCCGGGCGGTGACGTGCTCCCAACCCCGCCCGCGGTGCGAGGCCGGACGGCCCGGCTGGACCGTGAGCACCCGGTTGAGCAGCAGGACGCCGCGGTCGGCCCACGGCGTGAGATCGCCGGTGGTCGGCGCCGGGAGGCCGAGGTCGGTCTGCAGCTCGCGGAAGATGTTGACGAGCGACTTCGGGATCGGGCGGACGTCGGGCGCCACCGAGAAGCACAGCCCGACGGCATGCCCCGGCGTGGGGTAGGGGTCCTGTCCGACGATGAGGACCCTGACATCGTCGAGCGGGCGCTCGAAGGCGCGCAGGACGTGGGGCCCGCCGGGGAGGTAGCCGCGTCCGGCCTCGACCTCGGAGCGGAGGAACCCGCCCAGCTCGGCGACGGTGGCCTCGACGGGTCCGAGGGCGTCGGCCCACGAGGGGTGGACGAGCTCGTGGAGGGGCCGGGCGGTCACCCGACCAGGGTATTCGCGGGGTCGGCGGCGTCGGCGGCGGCCCCGCCCCGGACCGCACCGCGGTGACGACGCCTCGGGGCAGCACGTGGAGCACGCTCTGCCACGGAGCCCGGCCCAGACCGCTGCGGATGCCGGAGCCGCCCTCGACGACGACGAGGAGCGGCCCGTGGGCCGGGTCGAGTCCCTCGAGGGTGCGCGGGTCGGCCGCCACCTGGACGAGACCGTCCGCGCCCGCCGCACGGGCGCCGGCCACCCTGGGCACCGGTCGGTCGGTTGCCGGGCGGGTCGAGGCTGCGGGGCCCGGTGCGGCACTGCCGATCGCGGGCCGCCGGGAGGTGGACCGCCGGGACGCGGCCCCGCGCTCGCGTCGGGAGCGCAGATGGTCGCCACGATCGGGGTTGACGACCGCCACGGTCCGCACCGTCCTCCCTCGATGGTGAGCGATGTCGGGAGCCGCCCCGGCGCCGGGCCGCGTCGAGGTCGGCGCAACCCCGCGGTGCGGCGGTCGCAGTCCCACCGACGCGCGCGTTCGGCGACCGGCCCGCCGTGACGCCGATACGATGGGCGACCGACAAGGTGGCCGCGCGGACGGGGGCGAGGTGGCAGCGGACCGCAGCACGAAGGCGCAGGTGCAGGCCTACCGCTTCGGCGTCGCCGCCCTGAAGGCCCTCGGCCTCGGCGCCCGGATCGTGCCGGCGCCCCCCGAGCTCGTGTCGCTCCTCCCGCTCGGGCCCACCCTCGACCCCGGACCCGCTCGCAGCCTCTTCGCCGAGCAGGCCGGGCTCGGCGCGGGCTGAGGCATCCGGTGAGCCCCGACCACGACCCCGTCGCCGACGCCCTGGCCCGCCTCGACGACGCCGTCGCCGACGGCACGGTCGACCTCGTCGAGTACTGGCGTCGCCGGGCCGCCCTCGAGAGCGGCCAGGGCCTCGAGGGCCTCGACGGCCTCGACGGCGCGCCCCAGCGCGAGGCCACGGGCGCCCGGTCGGTCGTGGCCGGGCCCGAGCCGCCTCGGATCGCGCCGACCGAGGCGTCGGTGACGAGCGGCGGGTCCACGTCGACGGGCGGGTCCCTGGCCACGGGCGGGACCCTGTCGACGGGCGCCGCGGACCTCGTCCCGCCGGCCCCCCGGCACGCGATGGACGAGACGGGACGGCAACCGGCGCCGCGGGGGCCGGTCGTCCCGGTCGGAGCGCCCGGCGCAGGGTCGGCCTCCCCGCCGCTGCTGCCGCGGCCGGTGGCGCATGAGCCCTTCGCCCCCGAGCAGGGTGCGGTCGTCCTCGACCGGCATACCGCGGCCGACCCACCGCCGCGTCGTCGCTGGTGGCGTCGTCACCGCTGACCGGCGACCGGTGCCGGCTCAGCCGAGGTCGACGACGGGTTCGACGATCGCCGGGCTGACCTTCGAGCGATGCACCTGGGAGGGCGCGACCGGCGCGGTCGTGACCACCCTGTCGGGCAGGAGCGAGCGCAGGCTGACGGCCGACCGCCAGCGATCGCGCCAGCGCAGGTCCGCGGCGACCTGACCACGGACCCGACGGACCTGCGCCCAGGCCTCGACGGCGTCGTCGTCGCCCACGGGGGCCGGTCCGAAGGTGAGCCGGTCGGTGAGAGCGGCCACCTCGGCGACCCCCGGGTGCGGGGCCGCGGCGCCGAGCTCGGGACGGGTATGCCGCGCCGCCACCGGGACCCCGGCGTCGCGCAGCACGCCGACGACCTCCTCCCACGCGGCAGCGACCCGCTCACCGGGGCTGCCCCGCCGCGACCGGCGCAGCCGGCGCAGCGCCTTGAGGCCGACGAGGAGCACCGTCCACGCGACGACGAGGCCGATCGGGACGCTGGCGACCTTGAGCGCGAGAACGGCCCAGGCCGGCAGGCTCCAGCCCTGGTCCGCGACGAGGGAGCGGGCCCGCGACGAGCTCGTCGTGTCGAGCGCGAACCCCTCGAGGCTGCTCGGCGGGTGCTGCTCGTTCGGCGGCGGGACGACGGCGGCCTCCGCGCGGTTCTCCTCGGTCTGGTTCCGCGGCTGCGGAGCCTTGTCGCGCGGCGGGATGAACTGCTCGGGCGGGATGGTCCACCACCGGTCCGGCGCGACCTGCACCTCGACGTAGGCACGGACGTCGCTTCCCAGGATCACGCCCGAGGCCTCGGGGACGGCCCCGAGGACGACCCGCGACGGCAGGCCGAGGTAGTCGGCGACGAGGGCTAAGGCGGCGGCATACTGCTCGTCGTTGCCCGCGGGCTCCCCCTCGTCGAGGAACTGGGTGAGCCGGCCCAGGCTGTGCCCGGCCAGGAAGGTCTCCTGGCCCTGGCCACCGTCGGTGTAGGCCCCGGTCGTCCGCAGCCGGTCGGCGACGGCCCGCAGCGCCGTGATCGAGGTGCCGCTCACCCCCTTGGTGCTCGAGACGAACGACGCGACGATGCTCGTGTAGGCGTTGGGGGCGGTGGGCGGCCCGACCGCGCCCACCGAGGTCGGCGCCGACTCGTCGGGGAGGACGGCGTCGAGGCGGACGGTGTCGCCCGCGGAGAGGCCGTCGAGAACGACGGCCGAGCCCGTGACCGGGTTGTAGCGCAGGCCCTCGGTGAGGGTCGCCGCCTGCGGCCCGGCGAGGGCGATGCCGGTGGGCTCCCCGACACCCGGGACCCAGATCCGCAGGTCGGGGGTGTCGGCATAGGCACTGCCGATCGTCATCGTCGCCGACACCGGCCGACCGGACCGGCTCTCGGGGATCCGCGCCCCGACGCGCAGGAAGCGGCCCTGCGAGGCGATGGTCGAGGCCGCCGTGCCGCCGCCGACCCCGCCCTCCTCGGTGACGCCCTCCTGCCCCGCGGCCCACACCGTGCCGGCATACGCGTCGACGGTGGCGAGCCGGACCACGGTGCCCGGCGGCAGCCCGGTGACCCGCAGCAGCTCCTGGTCGGCGAGGGTGCCCACGCCGGGGCGGAACCGCCGGAAGTCGGCGAGCGGGCTCGGCTGGTCGGCCAGGTCGATCGGGGGTACGACGGTGTCGCGCAGCACGCTGCGGGCCGAGGCGGGCTGGGTCACCGCCGGGGCGAGCCCGATGCCGACGGCGCTCGCGGCACCGAGGAGCACCGCCCCCGTCACCATCCTGCGCATCGCGCCGCCACCGGTGGCCACGACGAGGCGGCGACGGCGCTCCGCGGCCCAGGCGACGCTGAGCAGGCCGAAGCCGAGCGCGCGGGCCGTGATCCCGGCCGGGTCGGTGACCCCCAGGACGGCGGCCGCGGCGAAGCCCCCGAGCGGCCCGATGACGGGCAGGAACGGCTGCCACCACCGGCGGGCAACGAGGTAGCCGACGGCGGCCGCGGCCAGCGACAGCAGGAAGGGCACCGCCGTCAGCCGTCCGGTGTCGTCGAGCGGAGGCAGCGTCGTGAGCAGCTCCTTCCAGCCGCCGATCCCGACGTCCCACATCTCGCGCAGGCCGGTCGGTCCGGGCACCCCGTGGGCGTCGGTTCCGCGCAGGACCGCCGGCGGGCCGACGACGAATGCCGCGAGCACGACGGGCAGCGCGACGGTCACCATCGGCGCCCGGCGCCAGAGGACGAGCGCGGCCGCCCCGATGCCGGCGAGGGCGCCCAGGCCGGCGGCGAGGAGGTAGCCGGGGCCGTCGTAGGTCCCGGACAGCGTGGTCATCGCGGTGAGGACGAGCGCGACGACGGCGAGGCCGTCGACGAGGGCGCTCGGGGCGATCCCGGGGCGGGTGCCGTGCTGGCCGGTGCCGCGGCGGGGGAGGCGGGCCGCGAGCCGCTCGCGAAGGCCACCCGTCGTGGTCGTCGTCATGCCAGCCCCCCGACCGTGATGAGCCGGGACAGGTCGGCGAGGTCGGCCATCGACAGGACGGTCAGCCCATAGGCCGAGGCCATCGAGCTGGGCTGTCCGGGGCGGATCCGCAGGGCGAGGACCCGGACCTGCGGGCCGAACTGGGCCGTCGAGCGCCGCAGGTCGGTGAAGGGGTTCTCGGACCCGGTCACCAGCAGGACGATGCTCGTTGCCGGGGCGAGGGTGACCAGGTGCGCGGCGAGGGCGGGCAGGTCGGTCGAGGTGGGCTGGACCCGGGCGAAGCCGTCGAGGGTGCGAGGGATGTCGCTGCGGTCCACGGCGTGGTCACCGGCGACGACCGTCACGTCCATGTCGTCGCGCAGCGCCCGGACCGCCACCGACGCCGCCGCGACGACGCCGGCCTCGAAGGCGTCGTCGTCGTGGTAGCTCGTCGGGCGGGCGTCGACGACGACGCCCAGGTGGGAGCGACGGGTGTCGGTGTAGCTCTTGACGAGCAGCGTCGTCGTCCCGCGCGCGGCGGTCGCCCGGGCCGACGAGCGCCAGTGGATGTGCCGCTGCTCGTCACCGGGCTGGTAGCCGCGCAGGGTGTGGAAGTCGAGGTCGCTGGACGAGGTGTCGCTCGTCGGCCGGCCCTCGAGGTCACGCACCAGGCCGGCGTCGACCGAGGGCAGCGGGATGACCCGGGGGTGCACGAAGAGCTCGACCGGCTCGGCGCGGCTCACCTCACGCCGGGCCAGCCCGAAGGGGTCGCCGCGCACCGTCGTCACCGGCCCGACGGTGATGACCCCGCGCCGCGTCGTCGGGACGTCGAAGAAGGCGCGGTACTGCTCTGCCGGGCGCAGCGAGGGCACGGCGAAGGTCGCGACCGTCTCGCCCACGGGCAGCTCGATCGTGGCGGGTGCGGTCTGCCGGCCCCGGTTCACGGCGGTGAGCGTCGCCTGGGAGGTGGCGCCGGCCTGGACCCGGGGCGGCATGAGCCACACCCTCAGCCGCAGGTTGGTCCCGCCGACGGTGAGCAGGGCGGCGAGCCCGACGAGGACGAGCATGCCGACCGCGGCGATGCGCGGCTCGGCCCAGCCCAGGACGGTGCCGGCGAGCCAGAGCACGGCGGCACCCACGACGAACCCCCAGCCCAGCCTCGTCACGACGGAGAGGTAGGGCCGGACGGTGGCGAGGAGGCCCCTCACCCGTCCCCGCCCCGCAGGCCCCGGCCCGTCGGGACCGGCACCGAGGCGAACACGTCGTCGATGACCTCGGCGTTCGTCGCCCCGTCGAAGAGGGCGTCGGCGTCGAGGAGCAGCCGGTGCTCCATCACCGGCAGCGCGAGGGCCTTGAGGTCGTCGGGCACCACGTAGTTGCGTCCCTGGGCCGCCGCCCACGCCTTCGCGGCGTGGGTGTAGGCCAGCAGCCCCCGGACCGAGATGCCCAGCCGGACGTGGCGGTGGTTGCGGGTCGACTCGGCGAGGTCGTGCAGGTAGCCGAGGAGCTCGTCGCTCACGAACACCCGACGGGCGACGTCACGCAGCTGTCCGACGACCTCGGTACTGATGACCGCCCCGACCGTCCGCGCCCGGTCGCGCTCGGCGGTGCCGCCGAGGATCGACACGGTCGAGGCCGCGTCGGGGTAGCCGATCGCCGTCTTCATGAGGAACCGGTCGAGCTGGGCCTCGGGCAGCCGGTAGGTCCCGGCCTGCTCGATGGGGTTCTGGGTGGCGATGACCATGAACGGCGTCGGCACCTGGTGGGTGATGCCGTCGACGGTGACCTGCCCCTCCTCCATGACCTCGAGGAGGGCGGACTGGGTCTTCGGCGAGGCCCGGTTGATCTCGTCGGCGAGCAGGACGTTGGCGAAGACCGGCCCGGGGTGGAAGTCGAACTGGCTCTTGAGCGGGTCGTAGATCGAGACGCCGGTGACGTCGGCGGGAAGCAGGTCGGGGGTGAACTGCACCCGGCTGTGGCTGCCCTGGACGGTGTTGGCCAGCGCCCGGGCCAGGCTGGTCTTGCCGGTTCCGGGGACGTCTTCGAGGAGCAGGTGCCCGCCGGAGGCGAGACAGGTGACTGCGAGCCCCACGACGTGGCGCTTGCCCAGGACCGCGGCGCTGATGTTGTCGACGAGACGCTCGGTGGTCTCGGCGAACCAGGCGATCTGGTCGGCCTGGGCCAGCATGGTCTGGGTCGAGGAGGTGCTCATCGGAGAAGGGCCCTTTCATCGCGGTGCGCGGTGGGCGCAGGTGCCGCCGTCATTGTCCGGCATGCCGCCGCAGTCGTGTGATCGCTCATGGTGCCCGCCAGGTCGTCGTCACCGGTGCGGCGGGCGTTCGGGCATCGTCGCAGCTGACCGAGTAGGCCGTGCCGGACGTGGCCTGGAAGTCCGAGGTGGCCACGTCGTAGGCCGCCCCGCCCGTCGCGTCGGTCGCGAAGCCGACGGTGGCCAGGTCGGTGCCACCGGAGGAGATCGTGCAGGAGATCTGCCGGCTGAAGGCGAGGTTGTCGACCTGGATCGTCACCGCGCCGTCGGAGCAGCCGGCGTCCGTCGTACACGTCACCGTGACGTCGCCCGAGCCGGTGTTCGTCGAGCCCCGGTCCGAGGTCGAGTCCCCACCCCGGCTGGCCACCGCCGTGACGGTGACGTGCTTGCCGAAGCCGGCCTTGACGTCGAGGTCGCGGCTGTAGGGACCGGGGCCGATGGTGTCCGAGCTCGAGTAGACCTCGACACCGTCGGCGGTGACGCTCACCTGGAGCTGGGTGGGCAGCCCGCGGGGGTCGACCGCGACGGTGAAGACGGCGTCCGGCCCCTCGTCCTGCGTCCCGGTGACCGACACGTCCCCGAGCGGTCCGTAGACCGTGTCGGAGGTGACCGTCGCCGAGCTCGAGCCGGTGCTGTTCGTCGCGGTGAGCCGTATCGTCGCCTGGATGCCGTTCTGCGGGGCGGTGATGAGCCTGTCGAAGGCGGTCGGGTCGGCGGGGGCCTGCCAGGTGCCGCAGTCATCGCCCTCGATCGTGCACGTGATCGTCACGCCGGAGTCGTGGGCCGGCGGCGAGGTGAACTGCAGGCGCACCTGCTTGCTCACGCCGGTGGCGGTCGCCGACAGGTCGGCGAAGTCGCCCGGGGCGGCCGCGGCGATCAGGCTGGTCGGGTCGGAGGCGGCCGAGTCGATGCCGGCGGCATTCGTCGCCGTCACGGTGTAGTAGTAGCGGGTCCCGTCCGTGGCCACGGCGTCGACGGTGCACTCGGTGGCCTCGCTCGCGGGACAGACGACGGTGCCGTCGGCGCTGGGTCCGGTGGCCCGGCGGACCGTGTAGGTCGTGGGCCCGGGGCCGTTGGGGGACACCGACGTCCACGAGACGTCAACCGCCTGGCCGGTCCCGCCGCCCACCGTCGTCGCGGTCACCTTCGGTGCGTCGGGGCGCGGTGGCCGGCCGGCCGACTGGCCCGTCGTCGTCGCGGGCGGACCCCATCCGGCGTCGTTGGCCGCCTTGATCGTGAACGTCGTGACGGCGAGGTTGTCGAGGCCGGTCGCGGTGACGCTCGTCCCCGACGTCGTCGAGCTCCCGCCCGGCCAGGTGACGAGGTACTTCGTCACGGGTGTCCCGTCGACGGGAGCGGGGTCCCAGCGGACCTCGATCGACCCGTCGCCGGGGGAGTCGGTGCGCGGGTTGACCGGCTCCCCGGGGACGGCGTCCGGGGTGATCGGCAGCGAGGGCTTGCTGGGCAGGCTGTCGCCCACGCCGTTGTGGGCGACAACGGTGAACGAGTATGCCGTGCCGTTGGTCAGCTTGGTGATCGTGCAGGGCGTGGCGGGGCAGCGCTGGATGCCGCCCGCCCAGGTGACGTCGTAGTAGTCGATGGGCAGGCCGTTGTTGGCCGGGATGTCCCACGCGAGCGTCGCCTCGTGGCTGGCGACCTCACCGGTGCCCGCGGGGCGCCCCGGCGGGTCGGGACGGCCGAGGATGGTGACGACGAGCAGCCCGGTGGCCGTGCGGTCGGGTCGGTTGCTCTCGGCGACGTCGGTCACCGTGATCTGGAAGACGGCTCGGCCGTGGGCACCGGGTGCCGGCGTCAGGACGATCGTCGTCGGTCCGGCCTTGACGGCGCGGGTGTCGGCGCCCGTGGGCTCGCTGATCGACAGGATCGCCTTGTGCGCGTCGCTGAGGCCGCTGGAGATGTAGCTCGCGATGTCGATCGTGTGCGCGGTTCCGGCATGGATGCCGTCGAGGGTGATCGTCGCCAGCGTGGGCGGCGGCGCCGCGTCGACGACGATCTGGAGCGTGGCCGGTCGCGCCTCGGTGCCGGGGACGGTGACCTCGAGCTCGGCACGGGTGCCGGGCTGCGCGGTGCCGGCCGCCGCGACGACGAGCGTCGACGGGTCCTGGTTCGTCACGCTGAGCCCCGTCTCCTGCCGGGGGAACCGTCCGGCGACCTGGAGGGTGTCGAGGGCGGAGGGCTGGGCGGTCCACACATGGCAGAGCTGGGGGATCCGCAGGGCCTTGGAGACACCGCCGAGGACGACGGGGATGTCGGCGGTGGGGCAGCGCAGGACGGGGGTCTCGGGGCCGACCTGGACCGGCACCGTGAGCAGGGCGCGATGGCCCGCCGGGTCGGCCGGGGTCGCGCCGTCGGTCACCTCGAAGGCGATCGCCGCGGGCCCGACGTAGCCGCGGCGGGCGGTCACCCTGAGCTGGTTCGTGCCGACGGCGACCACGTCGAGGTAGCCGGCCGGGGCCCACGACAGCTGGGCGTCGGTGGTGAGGATGACCGGCTTGCCGGCGGGGTCGTCGACGATGTCATCGAGCGAGACCGTCGTCGTGCCGTTCTTGTCGACCCGGATCAGGCCGTCGGCGCGGATGGTCGGCGCGCCGGCGCCGACCGACGGGACATAGATGGTGCCGAGCGCGACGCCGCCGTCGGCGTCGGCGATCTCGTACGCGACGATCTGCGGGGTGTCACCGACCGGGATGGTGATCCGGCCACCGGAGATCGTCGCCCCCGGCGTGGCGAAGACCGCGGTCACGGTGAGCGCGCTGTCGCCCCCGTCGGGGTCGCTGGCGGTGGCGAGGACGTCGACGGTGACCGAGCTGGCCCCCCGCGCCGGCTCGGCGACGGGGTTGAGGGCGACCGGCGGGATGTCAGCACCCGCCCGGGGCCGCAGGTGGACCGTGGCCTCCGAGGCCGTCCCGGCCGCCCCCTGGAGGGAGTAGCGGACGGTCGCGGGCTCGATCCCCGTCGGCATCCGCACGGTGAGCAGCTGGGTCTTCGGGTCGAGGGTGGCGTCCGAGGCAGGGCCGGGCGCGCTGTCGGGAAGCAGAGTGGCCGTCGCGCTGTCGCCGATGGCGACGATGTCGTTGGCGAGGATGTCGACGTGCACCGTGGCGCCCGGCGCGGCCGTGACGTAGTCGTCGACGGCCACCGGGGGCTGGGGGTCGCCGGGAGGCAGCACGGCGATGCGCACCGTTGCGGTGCCCACCTTGCCGTAGCGGTCCGCCACGACGTAGGTGAAGGTGTCCGTCTCCTGGCTCGTCGGGAACGCCTGGTAGGTGATGGAGGACAGCGTCGTCCCGAGGATCCGGCCCTGCGTCGGGGCGCTGCCGATGCCGACGAGGGTGACGGAGTCGCCGTCGGGGTCGACCTGGGTCGTGGGGATCTGGATGGTCGTCGTGTCGCCCGCGACGACCCGTCCCTCGACCTGGGGCGGGGTGGGGGCCGCATCAGGGTGGTCCGCGGTCGGCGGCGGGACGACGGTGACGTATGCCGTGCCGGCGGCCCGGTCGCCCTCCGGGTCCTCGACGATGTAGGTGACCTCGACGGTCATCCGCGTCGTGACGACGGGCGCCTGGTAGCGGACGACCCGGCCGCTGGCGTAGGCGCCACCGACGTCGGTCGTGGCGCCCCCCGGTCCCCGGACCGGGAGCATGCCGGCGTGGGCGACGCCCTCGACCTGGGTCACCAGGTCGAGGGGCTCACCGGCAGGCTGGGTGTCGTTGTCGAGAACGGGGATGGCCACCGTGTCGCCGGAGCGGACGGTCGCGTAGTCGTCGGCCGGCTCGGGGGCCCGGTCCGTGGGCACGGGCAGCTGGAGGAGCGAGACCTCCCCCTGGACCGGCTTCGACACGCCGTCGGTGATGACATAGGTGATCCGCTGCGGGTTCGGGCGCAGGACCGGGGTCAGGGGCTGGATCCGCAGCCAGCGACCCCGGATGACCGCGATCCGCACCTGGAGGTCGCTGTGGTCGGCGGTCGCGGCGCTCTGGACGGCGAGGAGCCGCCCGGAGGGGTCGAAGTCGTTGGCGAGGACGTCGACCGTCGTGGCGTTCGTCCCATAGACGACGGCCTGGTCGAGCATCGCGGTGGGGGCGTCGGTGCGGTCCACCCGCTTGGTCACGTCGACACGGATCGTCCCCCGGGCGTAGGGGGCGTCGCCGAACGACGCCGTGTAGGTGAGCAGGTAGGTGCCCGGCGCCCCGGCGACGAGGGTGACCTCGCCCGCCTTGAGGTCGGTGGTCGTCGTCGTCCCGTCGGGAGCCACGACGTCGGCGGCGAGGGCCAGGCGGGCGGAGGGCGTCGTCGGGTCGGTGCCGGGCAGGTCGTTGTCCAGCGGACTGATGGTGATGGGGGAGTCGGTCTGGCCACGGGCCACGTCGGGCTCGGTCGTCGGCGCCCGGGTCGCCGTGGAGTCCTTGGCCAGCACGACGACCGGCTGCTGCCCCTCGGTCTGGCTCTGGCCGTCGGACACGACGTAGTCGATCGTCCGGGGGCCGGCGCTCTGGGGGGCGACGTACTGGAGCCGGCCGTCGGAGGACACGGGCACGACCCGTCCGGCGTCGCTCGCCGAGGACAGGACGACGGGGTCGCCGTCGGGGTCGCGCCAGTCACCGAGGACCGGGAGCGAGAGCCGGCCCTGGTTGGCGATGTCGTGCTCCTCGGGGGTGAACCCCTGGCGCAGGAAGGGCGCCCCGTTCTCGCTCGGCGTGCGGGCCCGGACGACGACCGCCGCGGAGGACTCGTTGTTGTTGGTGTCGTCGATCGTGTAGGTGAAGGAGACGTCCCCGGAGCCGGGGCGCATGACGATCTGGATGCTCTGGCCGTCGGGGGCGATCGACAGCGTCGCGGTGGCCGGCTGGGGGCTGGTCACCTCGCGGATGGACAGGACCGAGCCGGCCGGGTTGGAGTCGTTGTCGAGGACGTGGAGGATCGAGGTCCGACCCGGCCGGGCGCCGAGGTCGTCGGGGTTGGCGCGCGGCTTGGCCTGGCTGCGGGTCTGCGTCGACGGCTTGCTCGGGTCGACGTGGTCGGTGGCCTTCGGTGGCGGCGCCACGGCGTTCCAGTTGTCGAGCCGCTTGCCGGTGTCGACGTCCCAGACCCGGCCGGTCAGCCCGTCGTTGAGGACGGCGGACTCCCGGTTGACCCGCAGCTGGGGCCCGAGCATCGTCGTCTCGTCCTGGAGGGCGATCACCGTCATCGGGTCGGCGCCACAGCCGCGGACGGCGACCCCTGGGGTGCCGGCCCAGGCGGCATACCGGCACTGGCCGACGACGACGGGGGCCGCGGCCGGTCCGGTGCCGTGCGAGAACAGGCTGCTGACCGCACCGGAGGTGAGGTCGACCGAGAGCAGGCCGGTGGCGGTCGCGAGGAGGGCGGTGTCGGGGCCGACGTGGCCAGTCTGGAGGACCCCGCCCAGGGCCGCGGCGGGGAGCTGCTTCTGCCGTCCGTCGGGCAGCACCATGGTCAGGCCGACCGTGTCGACGACGAGGGGGGCGTCGCCCACGGCGGCCACCTGGACGTCCTGGAACCCGGCCCCGAGCGAGGTCGTCGACCGGATGAAGGTGCCCCCGTCGGTGGGGCGGAGCCGGGCGAGCTGCCCGGTGCTCCCGACGGCGAGGACGGTCCCGTCGTCGGCGACGGCCAGGCCGGCGGCGCGCTGGGTGGCGGGCAGCCCCGGGGCCAGGCCCACGGTCGCCAGCGCCTTGGTGCTCGCGGAGAGCCCGTCGACGGATGCCGGCTGGCCGGCCTCGCCGCTGGAGGCGCGCACCTCCCCCGTCGCGGGGTCGAGCGAGGCGACGGTGGTCCCGCCGGCCGCGACGAGGACACCCTGGCCCATGGCGATCGACTGGTCCTTGACGAGCTCTCCGGTGCGCACGTCGACCGGGGTGAGCCGGCCCGCCTCGCGCTCCCGGGCGAGGACCGTCGTCCCGGCCTGGACCACGTCGAGGTTGCGGGCCTGCTGGTTCGTCTCGAACGGTGCGAAGGCGGCGTCGAGGGACGCCGAGGGGGTGCTCAGCCTGCCGAAGAGCCCGCTGCGGTCGTTGGTCACCCAGACCGCCCCGTCGTTGGGCTCGACGTGCTGGGTCGTGTAGCCCGGGCTGCGGGTCGCGAGGTAGGTGGCACCGGACAGGACGAGGCCGAGGACGACGGTGCCCGCGATCGCCCGACGCCGAGCGAGATGACGCGCGCGGGTGCGCCCCTCTCCGGGGCCGACGAGGCGGCCGGCGGAGGTCAGGGGGGCACGCGTGAGCACGCGCGCGCGGTTCACGGCATCCCTCCAGCGGTGGTGCGTCCGGGTGGCCTGAGACAGGCCGTCCGGCCATTCTCGGACACCCCCGGTGGGGGCCGCATCATCCCTTTGGCCACACCTGTCCCGCGCGCCGCACGACCGGCGGTCGCCGGAGCGGGTCGTGTGGTAGGCGCCCGGAAGGCTCTCACGACCCCGTCGTGGGGCTCGCGGTGGTGAGGAAGCTGGCCCCGTAGATCCCCAGCGTCGTGTTCGCCTCGGTGCCGAACGAGATCTCCGCCGCATAGTCGTCGTAGATCGAGACGACATGGTTGCCGGGCTTGTCCACGAGGGTGACGACCCTGGTGAAGCCGTGGCCGCGGGCCAGCTCCTCGACGGTGCGCAGCCGCCCGCGCAGGGCGGGGCCACCCAGCAGGCCGCCCGGACGGTCGCCCTCATCGGCACCGGCACGGTGCTGCTGTCGCTCCTGGCGGTGCTGGCGGCCGTCCTCATCCGCCGCCGCGGGGGCGGGCTCCCCCGGGCGGCCGACCGGACGGCACGCGGCATACCCTGACCCGGTGAGCCTGCCCGAGCCGGACGCCGAGCCGACGCCCCGATGGGGGGTCGTCCTCTTCGACCTCGACGGCACCCTGGCCGACACCATCCCGCTCATCGTCGCCTCCTACCAGCACGCCTTCCGCGCCGTCCTGGGGGAGGAGCCGACCGAGGAGCGGGCCCGGGCGTGGATCGGCCGGCCGCTCCTCGAGGCCCTGCTCGAGGAGTCACCCGAGCACGGCCACGAGCTCGACCGCGCCTACCGGGAGTGGAACCTCGCCAACACGTCGCGGCTGATCCGCCGGTATGCCGGCGTGCCCGAGCTGCTCGCCGCTCTGGCCGCCGCGGGGGCCCGGACGGCCGTCGTCACCTCGAAGCGGCGGCACGCGGCGGGGCTGGCGCTGACCGGGGTCGGGATCGACGACCTGGTGGGGGTGGCCGCCTCCCTCGAGGACACCGAGCGGCACAAGCCGTTCGCCGACCCGCTCCTCCACGCCGCCCGGGTGCTCGGGGTCGAGCCGCAGGAGTGCGTCTATGTCGGCGACGCGGTCGTCGACCTGCGTGCCGCTCGGGCGGCCGGCATGGCCGCGGTCGGTGTGACCTGGGGGGCCGGGGTCCCCGCCGAGCTCGAGGCCGCCGGCCCGGACGCCCTTGTGCGGACCGTCGCCGAGCTCGCCGCGGTGCTCCTGCCTGGGGCGGGTCCGCTGGGCCGGGTGTGACGAGTGTGACGCGTGAGTTGGACTGCACCCGTTCTGTCCAGTCGACACGCGGTGGGCTCGCCGAGCCGAATGACAGTGGTGTGATTCGGCGGCTAGAGTTGGCTCACTCCACGAGATCAGAAGGGTTGGACGTGAGCGCTGTCCGCGAGCAGGTCACCAGCAGTGCCGACGAGCTGTCGGAGCGGGACCGCGAGATCATCGCCTTCGAGCGGCAGTGGTGGAAGTACGCCGGCGCCAAGGAGCAGGCCATCAAGGAGCTGTTCGACATGAGCGCCACCCGCTACTACCAGGTCCTCAACGCGCTGATCGACTCCCCGGCCGCCCTCGCCCACGACCCGATGCTCATCAAGCGACTCCGGCGCCTTCGCGCCAGCCGGCAGCGGGCCCGCTCGGCGCGCCGGCTCGGCGTGCAGTCCTAGGAGGCCCCGGACCAGGAGCGCCCGTCCGTGAGGGAAGCCGGACGGGCGCTCCTGTCTGTCCGGCCGGGCCGGCCGCGGTCCCGCGTCAGGGAAGCATCCCGGGCGGGCTCAGGGGCGAGGCGGGCCGAGGGCTGGGTCGGCCCGCGCGACGGCTGCCTCAGGAGAGGGTTCGCTCGGCGTCGGGGTCGGGGAACTCGACGGGCCATCCCTTGGCGGCCAGGCGCTCGCGGACCCGCGTGACGTCGGTGGGCGAGGGCTCGGTGTTGGTCAGGTCGGTGATCGCCTCGGCGATGTCCTCGGGACCGGCCGGGCTCACGTCGGCCCGGCGCAGCGCCTTGGCGACCTTCTTGACCTCGCTCTTGGTGAGCCGTCGCTGGAGCAGGGCGAGCAGCGGCTGGTAGTCGTGCTCGGGCACGCCCATCGGGTAGCCCTCCCGCAGCCAGGCGACGATGCGCGCGAGGACGCTGCCCTCGGCGATGGGCTCGTCCTCGTCGTCCTCGTCGGAGCGCGCCGCGAGCGGCCAGCCACCTCCGGCCAGTCGCGCGGACACCCGGGCGACGTCCTCATCGGAGGCGCCCTCGAAGGCCCGGCTGGAGATGAGGGAGCGGATCTCCTGCTCGGCGATGGGGGTGTCGGCCTCGGCGTGCTCGGCGACGGCGCTCGCGATGGAGGCCACCTCCTCGTCGGTGAGGCGACGGTGGAGGATGCCGAGGAGGGCGACGTAGTCCTGCTGCGGGATGCCGCTGGGGTAGCCGGCGCGGAGCCAGGAGACGGCCCGCTGCAGGAAGGATGGGTGCTCGGTCATGGGTCGCAACGTACCTCAGTGCTTGTCGACGAGGACGGGGTAGATGTGCTCGAAGCTCAGGGCCTTGCCGAAGCCCGAGGCGACGATGAAGGTGATGCCGAGGGCGATCCCGGCGAGGACGACCGCGAAGCAGAGCGTGGCGAGGACTGTGCCCAGGAGGTTGGGGTGCAGGCGGTCCTCGTCCGGGGCGGAGCCGATGGCCAGGGCCCGGACCCCGAGCGAGAAGACGAGCGGGAGGCCGGCGCCGAGGAGGAGGCTGGCGATGAGGACCCGCCAGGTGCCCTCGAGGGCGAGCTCGACGTTGGTCATCAGCGCTGCTCCCCTGCGTTGATCGAGGTGACGGACTCGTCGGCGGATGCCGTGGAGGCCGGTGGCGTGCCGTCGCTCCAGTCGGCCGTGACGTTGTGGTGGGTGACGGGCGAGCGGCGGGAGTGGGCGTACATCCACCCCGCCAGCCCGCTGACGATGACGATGATGGTCGCGGCGCCCAGCGCCCCGCCGAGCACGTGGCCGACGGTCCACATGAGCGCTCCGACGAGACCGGCCATCGGCAGGGTGATGAGCCAGGCGACGACCATCCGCAGCGCCACCCGCCAGCGCACCTCCGCCCCGCCGCGGCCCACGCCGGTCCCGAGGATGGAGCCCGTGGCCACGTGCGTCGTCGAGAGGGCGAAGCCGAGGTGGCTCGAGGCGAGGATCGTCGTGGCGGTCGCGGCGTCAGCGGCGAAGCCCTGCGGGGCCTCGACCTCGACCAGGCCCTTGCCGAGGGTGCGGATGATCCGCCAGCCGCCCAGGTAGGTGCCCAGGGCGATCGCCGTCGCGCAGGCGACCTTGACCCACAGGGGCACCCCGCCGGTGTCGGTCCAGTGCCCGCCGGCGATCAGCGCGAGGGTGATGACCCCCATCGTCTTCTGCGCGTCGTTGGTCCCGTGGGCGAGGGAGACCAGGGAGGCCGAGCCGACCTGGCCGAGCCGGAAGCCGCGGTCCCGCTGCCGGCCGCGCATCGACCCGGTGATCCGGTAGGCGAACCACGTCCCGACGGTCGAGACGATCATCGCGACGATCGGCGCGGCGACCGCCGGGAGGATGACCTTGCCGACGACCCCGTCGAGCTTGGTCCCGTCGCCCGCCCACTTGACCCCCGAGGTGCCGAGCCCCGCGAGGGTGGCTCCGATCAGCCCGCCGAAGAGGGCGTGTGAGGAGCTCGACGGCAGACCGAGCAGCCAGGTGATGAGGTTCCAGAGGATGCCCCCGGCCAGCCCGGCGAGGACGATGAGAAGCAGGGCCTCGCCGCCGTCGGCGAGCAGCTCGGGCTTGGGGGCGCCGGACTTGTCCTGGATGTTGATCACGGCGTTGGTCACCGTCAGGGCCACCTCGACCGAGAGGAAGGCCCCCACGAGGTTGAGCACCGCGGAGAGGCCCACCGCGACCCGCGGCTTGAGGGCCCCCGTCGCGATCGACATGGCCATCGCGTTGCCCGTGTCGTGGAAGCCGTTCGTGAAGTCGAACGCCAGCGCCGTCACGACGACCAGGACGAGAATGACGGTTGCAGCGGTCACGGCGCTTAGTGTGACGTCAGTTGCCGCCCCGCCACCAATCCCGGGCATGTCGTTTTTCCGCCGTTCACCAGATGTTCACCTGGCGTGCTCGGCTCGGTGCGGCGCCGGCCCGTCCAGGGGTATGCCGGGGCCGTCCCGACGAGGGCCTGCGGCCTCCGGCGCGGCGCGCCGCCGGCCGGGCAACCGGCCCGGCGGGATCCGGGCCGTTTGCACTCTCATGGCCAGAGTGCCAATAATGGCGCTTAGCACTCTCGCTATGAGAGTGACAAACGCTTGTCCATACCGGCCAGGTGGCGAGGGCCGGGCGAGCGCGCCGACGTGAGGCGCGTGAACCGGCTCGTCCGTCGCGGGCGCCCCCTGGTCACCACCTTCGATTCGCGTGGGAGGAACCACCCGAATGGCCAAGATCATCGCCTTCGACGAGGAGGCTCGCCGCGGTCTCGAGCGCGGGATGAACACCCTCGCCGACGCCGTCAAGGTCACGCTCGGCCCCAAGGGCCGCAACGTCGTCCTCGAGAAGAAGTGGGGCGCCCCCACGATCACGAACGACGGTGTCTCGATCGCCAAGGAGATCGAGCTCGAGGACCCCTACGAGAAGATCGGCGCCGAGCTGGTCAAGGAGGTCGCGAAGAAGACCGACGACGTCGCCGGTGACGGCACGACGACGGCCACCGTCCTCGCCCAGGCGCTCGTCCGCGAGGGCCTGCGCAACGTCGCGGCCGGCGCCAACCCGATGGCCCTCAAGCGCGGCATCGAGAAGGCCGTCGCGGCGGTCTCCGAGGAGCTGCTCGCCATCGCCAAGGACGTCGAGACCAAGGAGCAGATCGCCTCGACCGCCTCGATCTCGGCGGCCGACGAGGAGATCGGCGCCCGCATCGCCGAGGCGATGGACAAGGTCGGCAAGGAAGGCGTCATCACCGTCGAGGAGTCCAACACCTTCGGGCTCGAGCTCGAGCTGACCGAGGGCATGCGCTTCGACAAGGGCTACATCAGCCACTACTTCGTCACCGACGCCGAGCGGATGGAGGCCGTCCTCGAGGACCCCTACATCCTCATCGCCAACTCCAAGATCTCCGGCATCAAGGACCTGCTGCCCGTCCTCGAGAAGGTCATGCAGTCGGGCAAGCCGCTGCTCATCATCTCCGAGGACGTCGAGGGCGAGGCGCTGTCCACGCTCGTCGTCAACAAGATCCGGGGCACGTTCAAGTCGGTCGCCGTCAAGGCCCCCGGCTTCGGCGACCGTCGCAAGGCGATGCTCGGCGACATCGCGATCCTCACCGGTGGCCAGGTCATCTCCGAGGAGGTCGGCCTCAAGCTCGACACCGCGGACCTCGACCTGCTCGGCAAGGCCCGCAAGGTCGTCGTCACCAAGGACGAGACGACGATCGTCGAGGGCTCCGGGGACGCCGAGCAGATCGCCGGCCGGGTCAACCAGATCAAGGCCGAGATCGAGAAGAGCGACTCCGACTACGACCGCGAGAAGCTCCAGGAGCGCCTCGCCAAACTCGCCGGCGGCGTCGCCGTCATCAAGGCGGGTGCGGCCACCGAGGTCGAGCTCAAGGAGCGCAAGCACCGCATCGAGGATGCCGTCCGCAACGCGAAGGCGGCCGTCGAGGAGGGCATCGTCGCCGGCGGTGGCGTGGCCCTGCTCCAGGCCGGCAAGGCGGCATTCGACAAGCTCGAGCTGACCGGCGAGGAGGCGACGGGCGCGAACATCGTCAAGGTCGCCATCTCGGCGCCGCTCAAGCAGATCGCGATCAACGCCGGTCTCGAGGGCGGGGTCGTCGCCGAGAAGGTGGCCCACCTCGAGCCCGGCTGGGGCCTCAACGCCGCGACCGGTGAGTACATCGACCTCATCGCCGCGGGGATCATCGACCCGGCCAAGGTGACCCGCTCGGCGCTGCAGAACGCCGCGTCGATCGCCGCGCTGTTCCTCACGACCGAGGCCGTCGTCGCGGACAAGCCCGAGAAGGCTCCGGCCATGCCGGCCGGTGGCGACGAGATGGGTGGCATGGGCTTCTGACCCGCCCCCGGCATTCGTGATGGGTGCCCGGACGCGCTGTGAGCGCGTCCGGGCACCCACTGCGTTGGGGGACGCCGGCTCAGCGAGGCGATGCCCGGCGGGCCGATCGCCACAGCCGGACCCAGACGACGACCCAGGCGACGACGACGGCGAGCAGGACGGCGCCGCCCAGCCACGGCATCCAGGGCGCCGGACCACCGGTGCACACGGTCGTGCCGTCCACGACGCTGTCGGCGCTCTGGCCGGCAGGCGCCGTGGTGGCCGCCGACGCGCACACCTCCGGGGAGACGGCGAGGAAGGACCCCAGGCCGGCCAGCAGCCACAACAACGGTGAGCCGGCGACGCCGAGGACGAGGCCCCCGAGCAGCTTCTCGCGCGGCGACCAGATCGTCGACAGCAGCAGCAGCACGACCGCCGGGGCCCAGAGGAAGAAGGCGAGGGGCGCAGCGACCAGGGTGGCGGTGAGTGCCGCCCCGATGGCGAAGAGGACGAGGGCCGCCACCTCCTTCGTCGTCCGTGGCGGCTGGGCCGGGCCGGCGCCCAAGGCCGGCAGGGCGTCGGCGCCCGCCGCGGCCGACCGACTCCGCCCGGCCTCGCCGCGGGCCTCGGCGACGAGCTCCTCGGGCGGCCCGAGGCGCTCGACGGCCGTCCGGATGTCGGCCTCTGAGGCCTCACCGTGCGCCATCGCGTCGCGCAGGTGTCCCTCGATGTCGGCGAGCAGCTCGGCACGCTGGTCGGGCGGGAGCCCCTGCGCGGCCGCGGCGAGGCGGGCGAGGTAGCCGCTGACGAGCGGGTGGTTCATGGCTGCGGTCACGGCCGGTCTCCTTCGTGCGTGGACAAGAGGGCGTCGACGGCGTCGCGGAACTCCGCCCATGCCCCGCCGAGCTCGACGAGGGCCCGCCGCCCCGCCGGGGTCAGGGCGTAGTAGCGCCGGGGTGGTCCCGTCGAGGACTCGCGCCAGGTCGTGGCGACGAGGTCGTCACGGCGCAGCCGGGAGAGCAACGGGTAGACCGTGCCCTCGCTGGCCACGAGGCCTGCCTGCGAGAGCTCGGCGACGAGGTCGTAGCCGTAGCGCTCCTCGCCGGAGAGCAGGGCCAGGACGCAGTGCTCCAGCACCCCCCTACGGAGCTGGGCGAGCCCACCGGAGTCCACTCCCATGCGACACAAGGTACCTGTCCTCGCCAGGTTCGACAAGGCGTTCGACGGAAGCGGTCCGGGGCTGGGTCAGAGCCAGCCGGCCCGGCGGGCCTGGTCGGCGGCCTCGATCCGGTTGCGGGTTCCTGTCTTGCCGATGGCGGAGGAGAGGTAGTTGCGGACCGTCTGCTCAGAGAGGAAGAGCGCCGAGGCGATGTCTGCGACCGTCGCGCCGTTCTCGGCCGCCCGCAGAGCGTCGGCCTCGCGCCCGGTCAGGGGGCTCGCGCCCGCGCTGAGGGCGGTCACGGCGAGGTCGGGGTCGACGACGCGCTCACCCCGGGCCACCCGCCGGATCGCGTCGGCCAGGGCCTCGGCCGGTCCGTCCTTGACGACGAAGCCGCGGACGCCGGCGTCGAGCGCCCGGTGCAGGTAGCCGGGGCGCGCGAAGGTCGTGACGATGACGACCGCGCAGGCCTGCACCTCGACGACGACCCGGGCCGCGGCGGTGAGCCCGTCGAGGCCCGGGAGCTCGATGTCGACGAGCGCGACGTCGGCCCGGGTGGCCGCGGCGAGGTCGACCACCTCGTCGCCGCGACCGCACTGGCCGACGACCTCGAGGTCGGGCTCCTGGTCGAGCAGGGCGGCGAGGGCCTCCCGCATCATCACCTGGTCCTCGGCGAGGATGATCCGGGTCATCGCTCGCCCACAGTGGCGACCGGCACGACGGCCGTCAGCCGGAACCCGGCACCGTCGCCGGACACCTCGAGCCGCCCGCCCGCCCGCTGGGCCCGCTCCCGCAGCCCGAGGAGGCCGGAGCCGTCGTCGCCGCCGCCCTCCGGGCCGACGCCGTCGTCCTCGACGAGGACCCGCGTCCCGGTGCTGTCCGTGACGGTGGTGATCCGGGTATGCCGCGCCCCCGCGTGCCGGATGACGTTGGTGACGCCCTCCCTCACGACCCAGCCGAGCATCTCGTCCTCGGCCGGGGACAGGGCCCCATGGCCGCGCACGACGTCGGCCTCCACGCCGGCGAGGCGGAGCGAGCGCGCGGCCCGGGCCAGCTCGGTGTCGAGGGTCGGGGCGCGATAGCCGCGGGCCGCCGCGCGGACCTCGGTCAGGGCGTCGCGCCCGATCTCCTCGATGTCGGCGGCGTGCTGAGCCACCGCGGCCGGGTCGGTTCCGGCGGCCCGGCGGGCCACCTGGGCCTTGACGACGATGAGCGACAGGGTGTGCCCGAGCAGGTCGTGCAGGTCGCGGGCGAACCGGTCGCGCTCCTCACCGACGGCGAGCTGGGCCAGCTCCTCCCGCGTCTCCTCCAGCTCGCTGATGACCTGGCCCAGCCAGCCGAACGCGACGGTGAGCAGCCCGGCCAGGAGCGTCGTCATGCCCGTGCCCCAGAGCGCCTGGGACCAGCCGTCGCCCTCGGCGCCCGCCAGGGAGCTCGCCCCCGCCGCGAGCACGACGACGAGCCAGGGTGCCCAGCGGACCGGGGCGGTGACACCGACCGCGATCGCGACGAGCAGGGGGAGGGCCCCCACGCCGAGGTCGGCGGCCAGGGCCGTGGCCACGGCGGTCAGCGCGGCGAGCAGGACCAGCCGGGCACCGGCGCGCGGACGCAGCCCGCGGAACGCCAAGGCGGGCCAGGTCAGCACGCCGAAGAGGACGGCGACGACCACCACGCCGACGGCGGCGAGGGCGGGGCGCCCCGAGCCGCCCACAGCGTGGACCGAGGGGATGAGCAGCAGCGCCGCCCAGGCGGAGACCCAGGCACCGGCGAGCCACGTGGGGCGCCGGGCCGGCCAGCGGTGAGACGGCGGCATACCTGACATTGTCATCGCCGGGCCGCGAGCCGGCTCGTCACGGTCGGGACGACACCGGCCGCGGTGAGGAGGTGCAGCAGGAGCAGACCGCCTGCGGCCGCCGGCGAGACGGCCCCGGCCGGGCCCGCCAACGAGACGGCGAGAACCACGCCGGCGACGACGAGGAAGGTCCTCCGGGGCCGGTCGGCCCGTCGGGCCACCCGCGCAAGGACGAGTGCCCCGAGCGAGGCGACGAGGGCCAGCCAGCCGAGGGCGGGGAGGGCGAGGCCGGTGAGCACGGTCCGGAGCGGCCGCAGGGCCCGCGACGACCGTGCGGGGTGCTCCGTGGCCACGCTGGTGTCGGTGGTGGTGGGTGGGGTGGCGTCGGTCGTCGGCATGGGGTCCTCCTTCGTCGGCGCGGTCCGGTGTCGGACCGTCCTCACCGACGCTAGGCACCGTCCGCACCGCCGGGCAGGGCCGCGAGTACCCGGGGAACGAGTACATCGGTCCTGGGGGAAGGTCAGGGTCGGCTCAGGGTCGAACCCCACAGCGGACCCGTGGGTCGGCCCTCTAGGTTGGAGGCGATCGGACAGCGGGCTCACAGCCGGCGTCCACCGAGCGGGCCGCCACCGGCCGCCCGAACCCACCGCCACGACCCAGCGCCACCGCCGCAGGAGCGAGCATGACGACCGACGCCACCACCCAGCCGACGGGCACCCAGCCGACGACGACCTCGCCGACGACGACCGCGCCGACGGACACCGACCACCGGGCCCGGGCCGACCGTCCGGCGTCCTCGGTCGCCGCGCGGGTCGATGACGTCTCGAAGGTCTACGGTCGCGGCGAGACCGCCGTCGTCGCCCTCGCCCACGTCAGCCTTGACATCCTCGCCGGGGAGTTCACCGCGATCATGGGTCCCTCGGGGTCGGGCAAGTCGACGCTCATGCACTGTGCCGCCGGCCTCGACGACGTGACCCGCGGCCGGGTCTTCCTCGGCGACATCGAGCTCACCGCGCTGTCCGAGAAGGACCTGACCCGGACCCGCCGCGACCACGTCGGCTTCGTCTTCCAGTCCTTCAACCTCATCCCGACGCTCACCGCCCAGGAGAACATCCTGCTGCCGCTGGCCATCGCCGGGCGTCGTCCCGACCAGGCCTGGTACGACCAGGTCATCGACACCATCGGGCTGCGCGACCGGCTCGACCACCGCCCGAGCGAGCTCTCGGGCGGGCAGCAGCAGCGGGTGGCGTGTGCCAGGGCCCTCGTCAGCCGTCCCGAGGTCATCTTCGCCGACGAGCCGACGGGCAACCTCGACAGCACCTCGGGGAGCGAGGTGCTCGGCTTCCTGCGGCGCTCGGTCGACGACTTCGGCCAGACGATCGTCATGGTCACCCACGACCCGAACGCCGCGAGCTGGACCGACCGGGTCGTCTTCCTCGCCGACGGCGTCGTCGTCGGCGAGCTGAGGAACCCGACCCCCGACGCGGTCCTCGCCCGGATGCGCAGCCTCGACGGCCACCACCCCGCGCCGGGGGCGCTACCCGGCGGCCCGGCGCCGAGGACCACCTCCCGACCCGGGACCACCGGCGAGGAGGCCTGACGCCGATGCTGCGCGCGAGCTGGAAGAGCCTCATGGCCCGCAAGCTGCGGCTGTTCATGAGCGCCACCGCCGTGATCCTCGGGGTCGCCTTCGTGGCCGGGTCGTTCGTCTTCACCGACACCCTGGGGCACTCCTTCGACTCGATCATGAGCGGGTCCGTCGGTGACGTCGTCGTCCGCCCGGCCGGGGTCGATGCCGCAAGCGGCGCGCAGAGCACCCGCACGGTGCCCCGGTCGGTGCTCGACGACCTGCGAGGGACGCCCGGTGCGGCCCGGGTCGACGGCAACGTCTCGCACTTCGGGACCTTCGTCATCGGCAAGGGCGGCAAGATCATCGGCGGCACCGGTGCGCCCGGGATCGCCGTCAACTACACCGGCGCCCCCGCGGCGCACGGCGTCGAGTCGGCCACGCTCGCCAGCGGCCGGTGGCCGACGAAGGCCGGCGAGGTGGCCCTCGACGCGACCACCGCCGACACGAGCGGCTACCTCCTCGGTGACACGGTCACCTTCGTCTCCAGCGGGGCCGAGCCACGGTTCACCGCGACGCTCGTCGGGACCGCGCAGTTCGGTGGCGGCAGCATGATCGGCGCGAGCCTGGCGATCTTCGACACCGCGACCGCTCAGAAGCTCTTCATGGACGGCAAGGACGCGTACTCCGACGTGTGGGTGACGGCCGACCCCGGCACCTCGCAGGCCGCCCTGCGCTCGGCGGTGGCGTCGCGGCTGCCCGCCGGCTTCGAGGCGGTGACCGGTGACGCCGCCGCCCAGGAGAGCGCGACGCAGATCCAGAAGGCACTGACCTACGTCAACACGTTCCTGCTCGTCTTCGCCGGGATCGCCCTCGTCGTCGGCGCGTTCATCATCGTCAACACCTTCTCGATCCTCGTCGCCCAGCGCAGCCGCGAGCTCGCGCTCCTGCGGGCGCTCGGCGCGAGCCGGCCCCAGGTCGCCCGGTCGGTGCTGTTCGAGGCGCTCGTCATGGGGCTCGTCGGCTCGGTCGGCGGGCTCGGCGTCGGGCTGCTCCTGGCGATGGGCATCAAGGCCCTCTTCGGGACCATCGGTCTGGACCTGTCCGGCGCCTCCCTCGTCCTCGCCCCGCGGACGGTCATCGCCTCCTTCGTCGTCGGCATCCTCATCACCGTCGTCGCCGCCTACCTCCCGGCCCGGCGCGCGGGGCGCGTCCCCCCGGTCGCCGCGATGCGTGACGACCTCGTCATCGCCGAGGGCTCGCTGCGCCGGCGCGTCTGGTTCGGCCTCGGCCTGGTCACCGTGGGAGCGGCAGCCCTGGCCACCGGCCTGTTCGGGTCCGTCCCGCACGGGACCTACTGGGTGGGTGGCGGCATCCTCGGCGTCGTCCTCGGCGTCGCCCTGACCAGCCCGGTCCTCGGCCGGCCGGTCATCGCCCTGCTCGGCCTGGTCTACCGCCGCCTCTTCGGGGCGGTCGGGCTGATGGCCGAGCAGAACGCCCAGCGCAACCCGCGGCGCACCGCCGCCACCGCCTCGGCGCTCATGATCGGGGTGACCCTCGTGTCGATGATGACGGTCTTCGGCGCCTCGGCCAAGGCCAGCGTCGACGCGGTCATCAGCCGTGACTTCACCGCCGACTACGTCGTCTCCAACGCGATCGGGATGCCCTTCTCCGCGACCGTCACCGACCAGGTCGCCGCGGTGCCGGGGGTCGGGACGGTGGCCAGGTTCCGCTACGACCCGGTGACGGTCGACGGCACGAAGACGTATGCCGCCGCCGTCGACGTCGCCGCGATGGCCCGGATCCGGCCCCTGCCGATGACCGACGGCAGCTTCACCGACCTCACCGACCGGAGCGTCCTCGTCGACTCCAAGCACGCCGCCTCGCACTCGGTCCACGTCGGTGACGTGGTGACCGTGAAGGCCGACGGTACGACGCTGACCCGGACGGTGGCAGGCGTCTTCGACAGCACCCCGATGGTCGGGACCGACTTCCTCTTCTCGCTCGGCACCTTCAGTGACCTCGGGTTCCCCGCCGAGGACAGCTACGCCTATGTCACCCGGGCGCCCGGAGCCGACCCCGCGACGGTGAGCCACGCGCTCGACGCCCTGCTCGCCGACCAGCCGCTCGTCACCGTCAAGGACCAGGCCGCCTTCGCCGCCGAGCAGCGGGCGCCGATCGACCAGATGCTCTATCTCATCGACGCCCTCCTCGGACTCGCCGTCGTCATCGCCATCCTCGGGATCATCAACACCCTGGCCCTGTCGGTCATCGAGCGGACCCGGGAGATCGGCCTGCTGCGGGCCGTGGGTCTCAGCCGGCGGCAGCTGCGGACGATGCTGCGGCTCGAGTCCGTCGTCATCGCCGTCCTCGGCGCGGCCCTCGGTGTCGGGCTGGGGGTCGTCTTCGGGATCGCCCTGCAGCGCTCGCTCGCCAGCGACGGGATCGACGTGCTCTCGATCCCCGGCGACCAGCTGGCGCTCTTCGTCGTCGTCGCCGCGGTGGTCGGTCTGCTCGCCGCCCTCTGGCCCGGACGTCGCGCGGCGCGACTGGACATCCTCCGAGCGGTGACCGCCGAGTAGGCGGACCGCGCGGCAGGACCGGTGGGCGCCGCGGAACAGGGGCCGCGGCGCCCACCACGCCCGTAGCGGGCGCGCCGAGGGTGGGCGGGAGCAGGGGCCCGCCCGCCCTCAGGTGAACATGCGCACGGCCTGGGCCTCTGCCTCGGCATACTGCGCCCCCGCCGCGCCCAGGACCTGCCCGATCCCGTCGAGGGCCGAGCGGACCTGCCGCTGGGTGCCCTGCCACTGCCCGAGGACCCCCTGGAAGCGGGCGGCGGCCGTGCCCGTCCACGCGTCCTGGAGCCCGGTGAGCCGGGCCATCATCGTCGCGACCTGGGTCTCGATCTCACCGGAGATCCGGGCGATCTCACCCGCCGCGGACTGGATGCGGTCGGTGTCGACCTGGAACTGGGCGGCCATCGGCCGGCTCCTCTCGCCGTGGCCGCCACCCCCGCGGTGCGGCCGGTCACGCCACCGTAGGCGCGCCCTGCCACGGCCCCGCCGAGTTCTCCACAGGGACCATGGGCCCACCTAGGATCAGTGGGGTGACCGTGTGGATCGACCCGCCGCGCTGGGCCGCCCACGGTCACGTGTGGTCGCACCTCATCAGCGACGCCAGCCTCGAGGAGCTGCACTCCTTCGCCGGGCGCGCCGGGATCCCGGCCCGCGGGTTCGAGGGCGACCACTACGACGTCCCCGAGGTCCGGTATGCCGACGTCGTCGCGGCCGGTGCCCGGCCGACCGACGCCAAGGACCTCGTCCGCCGGCTGCGGGCCAGCGGTCTGCGGATGCAGAAGCGGCGTGGTGAGCGAGGCGTGGCCCGGGTCGAGGGTGTGCCCCTGGTCGGCGGGGCGAGGGCCGACGTCGACCTCATCGTCTCGGCCCGGCCGGCCACCGCGTCACGGGTCTTCGCGGCGATGGTCTTCGTCCGGGACGCCGGGGGCGACTTCGCCGTCGTCCACGCCGTCCGCCGCGGCCAGTGGGGCGCACCGGGAGGCTCCCGGGAGGGCGAGGAGTCGCCGGCCGCCACCGCCTGCCGCGAGGTGCGCGAGGAGATCGGGGTCGACCTCGCCGTGGCCGACCTGGCGCCGGTCGGCTACGAGCGCTTCCACCACCGCAGCGCCGGCTGGCCGTGGCCCGCGGAGCGCGACCTGCTCCAGGCGTTCCGCGCCGACCTGCGGCGGACCCGGCCCCCGCTGCGCAGCGACCACGCCGACACGTCGGCGCGCCGCTGGGTCACCGCGGCGGAGTTCGCCGAGCTGTGCGGCGGGGAGTTCTGGTGGCCCTTGGCGGACCACCTCTTCGGAGACCGCCAGCGCCCCGACGCGGGCTGACCGGCCGCGTCGTGCGGCCGGCAGCCCGCATCGAGGCCGCCCGGGTCGGGCCGGCTACTCGGCGAGCGAGGCGTGCAGCGAGATCGGCACGGCCTGCAGGGCCTGGCTGACCGGGCAGCCGGTCTTGGCGGCCTGGGCGGCCTCCTCGAACTGCTCGGCCGTCATACCGGGCACGGCTCCGGTCACCGTGAGGACGATCTGGGTGATCCCGGTCCCGGGCACGAAGGTCACCTCGGCACTCGTGTCGAGCGAGGTCGGCGGCGTTCCGGCCTTGGCGAGGCCGTTGGACAGCGCCATCGAGAAGCACGTCGAGTGGGCCGCGGCGATGAGCTCCTCGGGCGAGGTCCGCCCATCGGGGGTCTCGGCACGCGAGGGCCACGTGACGGCATACGTCCCGAGGCCGGAGGAGTCGAAGGTCACCTCGCCGGATCCTTCGAAGAGCGAGCCCTCCCAGTGGGTGGTTGCCTTGCGGGTGGTGGCCACGGGTCCTCCTGAGGTCGAGGGGGTCGGTCGCACGGCCGGGGTCCCGGCGCGCTGTCGGACAAGGCCCACCTTGCCTCGCCGAGGGTGCCGGGGGCAACGCCGGGATACGGTTCGAGGAGGCGACCGCACCGGCCGGTGGCCTCCGACCGAGCAGGAGGACCTCATGCGCGCCGTCCAGTTCACCCGTTACGGCGGCCCGGAGGTCCTCACCTGGGGTGAGTCGGCCGAGCCGCACCCCGGTCCCGGGCAGGTGCGCGTGCGGGTCCGGGCCGCGAGCGTGAACCCGATCGACGCCAAGAAGATGACCGGTCTCCTCGCCGGGGGCGCCCCCCTCGAGGGCGTGGGTGTCGTCGGGGTCGACGCGGCGGGAGTCGTCGACGAGGTCGGTGACGGCGTCGTCGGCACGAGCGTCGGCGACGAGGTGTTCGGCCTCGGTGCCGGGACCCAGGCGGAGTATGCCGTGCTGCGGGCCTGGGCGACCAAGCCGCCGGCCGCGTCCTGGGCCGAGTCCGCGGCCGTGGCGCTCACCGGCGAGACGGCGGAGCGGGGCTGGCGGCTGTTGGCCGTGCCCGAGGGTGGGACGGTCTTCGTCGACGGCGGTGCCGGGGGAGTGGGCTCGGTCGCCGTCCAGCTGGCCGTCGCGCGGGGCCTGAGCGTCATCGCCTCGGCCGGCGAGGGCAACCAGGAGTACCTGCACCGGCTCGGTGCCCGGCCGGTGCTCTCCGGCGAGGGGGTGGCCCGGCGGGTCCGGGACATCGCCGCAGGTCCGGTCGACGCCGTCTTCGACGTCGTGGGGAAGACGCCCGCCGAGGAGCTCGTCTCCCTCGTCGAGGAGCCCCGACGGGTGCTGTCGATCGCGAACTTCGGCGCAGGGCAGGCCGGGGCTCAGGTCACCGGGGGCGGCGAGGACTCCCGCCCGGAGGAGGCCATGGCGCTCGTCGCCGACCTGCTCGCGCGAGGGGCGCTGCGGGTGCCCGTGGAGGTGCTCACCATGGACCGGGCCGGCGCGGCATACGCGGCCATCCTCGGCGGCCACGTCCGGGGCAAGCTCGTCCTGGTCCCGTGAGCGCCGAGGTCGAGCTGACCTTCAGCGGCGAGGTCTTCCAGTGGCGGGGGCCGTCGCCCTACTACTACGTCGCGGTCCCGGACGAGGAGGTCGACGTCGTGCGGGAGTGGTCGTTCGTCAGCTACGGCTGGGGCGTCATCCCCGTGACGATGGTCCTGGGTGGCACGCGCTGGCAGACCTCGCTCTTCCCGAAGGACGGCGGGTACCTCGTGCCCCTCAAGGACGCCGTCCGTCGGGCCGAGGGGGTGGACGACGGCGACGTCGTCACGCTGCGGCTGACGATCCTCGCCGACCACTGAGCCCCCCGGCACGACCGGCCCCCCTGCCCCCCCGCACGACCGGCCCCCTGCCCCCCCCGCACGACCGGCCCCCCGGCACGAACCTCTGCTAGCAGAGCTTCGTGCCGGGCGGGGGTGTTGCAACCCGGACGGCCTGCAGGAACCTGCGCATCGGTGCCCCCATGACACCCCCGTATGCCGGGCCCGACCCTCCTCCCCACCATCCCCCGGCACGAACTTCTGCTAGCAGAGCTTCGTGCCGGGCGGGGGTGTTGCAACCCGGACGGCCTGCAGGAACCTGCGCATCGGTGCCCCCATGACCACCCCGTATGCCGGGGAACCAACCCTCCCCGAACGCCTCGGCCACCCGGAGGCCCTCGGCGTCGGACCGGTCAGAGTCGGGCGAGCTCCCGGGCGAGGTTGCGGCGGCCCCGTTCCTCCCAACCGCTGCGGGCGTGCGCGGTGAGATAGAGGTGGTCCCCTTGCACCAGGTCGGTCAGGACCACACGCCGGCCCGCGGCATAGAGCTCATCGGGCACGGCGGCATACTCCTCGCGGACCTGGGCGCAGTACTCGTCGAAGCGGTCCGGCTCGCTCGCGAGGATCCACAGGTCGGCATCATGGAATGCCGCGCGCAGCCCGGTCCGCTCGGCGACGGCGTGGCGCACGGTGTCCTCGACCAGCCCGACGACGGTGGCCACACCGGCGGTGTCGAGCCCCAGCCGGGGCAGCGCCGCAGCCGCGAGGGCGGCGCTCTCGGCCTCGCCGGAGCCACCGGACCCGCCGAGAGCCACGGCATACACCGCGTCGTGGAACCACGCGGCTACCCGGCCCAGGGCCACGTCCCGCGGGTCCAGCCCCTCCGCGCCCTGGAGCTCCTCGAGGGCCCGCAGCATCTCCGCGAGGTGCACCGTCGTGTGGTAGCGCCGGTGCGGCTCGGCCCATCGGCGCAGCAGATCGGTGCCGAGACCGTCGACGAGGACGGGGTCGGCGCTCGGGCTCAGCTCCGCGAGGTCGCGTCGCCACGAGGTGAGGAGGGCCGGCACGGCTCGCCATCCTCGCAGACCGGGAGCGAACCCGCCCGGGACCCGCGAACCCCACCCGGACCCGCGCGTCCCGCCCCCCGCGGCCGGTCCAGTGGTATGCCGTCGCCGCCGGGTCCAGTGGTATGCCGCCCGGTCGCCGCCCAGGGCGTCTCACCCGGCCGGGTGGGCCGGGACCCGGGTACGTTCCAGGGCCTGGGCATAGCTCGCCCCCGCGAGGAGGAGCAGCACCCCGGTGACGAGGAACGCGGCCGCCCGCCACAGGCTGTCGAGGGCGACGAGGTCGAAGAGGAAGAGCTTGGCCACGCCGATCCCCGCCAGCACCAGCCCCACCCGCAGGGCCAGGCCGGCGTCCCGAACCCGGGTGAGGCCCCGAGCGAGCAGCCAGGCGGCGGCGGCCATCCAGGCCACCGTCGCGAGCGCGTGGCCGCCGACGAAGCCGGCCTGCTCCCGGCCGACCGCCTGGCCCACCAGCATGCCGACGGAGACCGCCGTCGTCGCCGTCACGGCCAGCCCGCCGGTCCACAGCACCGCCACGACGAGCGGGCGCGCCGAGGCCGGGACGAGGCGGCGCGCGGCGACGATCCAGCCCAGCAGCGCGAGCAGGCCGGCGGCGAGCAGGCTGTCGAGGAGCATCGCGCCGGGTCCGACCTCGGCGGCGCGGGCCGGCCCGGCGATGGCGGCGACCCGGGGCAGGTACGCGAGGAGCGCCGGGACGCTCGCGGCGGCACCGAGGCCGAGGGCGAGCCGGGAGCGCGTCGCCGCGGCGACGGCGAGGTAGGCGGCGGCGAGAGGGATGAGGCCGGTGGCGACGTGGTGGTCCGGAGCGCCGGTCCCCACCGCGATGAGGGCGGTGGCGGTACCCACGGCACCCAGCGTCGCCCGCAGCCCCGCTCCCATGGCCGCGATCCGGCCCCGGCCGCCGAGGACGGTGAGGACGAGGTATGCCGCCGCCACCATGAGCAGCCCGACGGTGCGACCCGGTGCGGCGAGGTACCAGACGGCGCCGACGACCGGGACGGCACCGACGAGGACGAAGGTCGACCCGACCGCCTCGGCGTCGCTGAGCGACATCGGGTCGGCGGCCGGCTCGGACCGCGTCCCGAGGACCGCCGCGGCGACAGCCAGCGCGGCGACCGCGCCGCTCAGCCCGATGGCCACCGCGTGCTCGATCGTGCCGTGGGTCGCCATCGCGCTCACCTGCACGACGAGGTAGAGGCTGACGGGGAGCGTCGCCGCGGCCTGGAGCACCGGCCAGCGATGGCGCACCTGCACCGGCGTGGCCGCGGCCGTGAGGACGACGAGGAACGCGGCGACGAGGGTGGACGAGCCCGGCGCGACGGTCGGTGCCAGGAGGGCGGCGCCCAGGACGGTGATGACGGACAGCAGCTGGGAGCCCCATCGCCAGGCCAGGGCCAGCCCCGACGCCGCGACGAGCGCCGCGAGCGCGAGACCGAGCGCGTCGGGGACGAGGTCGTAGACCGTCGTCGCGGCGACGATGTCGAGGTATGCCGCGGCGCAGCCGGTCGCCGTCATCGCGACGGGGCCAGCGGTCGGATGCTCGGAGTCGAGCTCCCGGCGCCGCCGCACCAGGCCGCCGCCGACGAGGGCCGCGGCGAGCAGGGCGCCGCCGGTGACCCGGGCCACCGGCCCCAGCCAGCCGTGCTCGATGGCCAGGGCCAGGAGCATGACGACGCCGGCCAGCGTGACGACCGCCCCGGCGATGACGAGGGTGATGATGACGGCCCCCTCACGCTGCCACCACCGCAGGACCGGTTCCCGCCCGGTGTCGGGCGCGAGCCGGGGGAGAGGGCCCGGGGCCGGCACGGCAGCGGACGGGCCCCGCAGGGCACTCGGCGCGCTCGGCGAGGCAGCCGGCGGGGTGCGCGGGAGGGTCGGCATGGGCGGAACCCCAGCCGACGGCAGCGGCCCGGCCGTCGCACCCGACGCGGCCGACAGGGCGGCCGCGCCGGCCGTCCCGGCAGGTGCGGGTGCGACGGTCGGAGCGGCCGCCTCCCGGTCGAGCTCTGCGCGCAACCGGGCCAGGGCGTTCCCGACGGAGTAGAGGCGTTGCATCGCCTCGGCGAAGTCGTCCTCGAGGCGGTGGATGTCCTGGGTCCGGGTCATGCGCTCAGGATGTCCGCCGTCCGCCGGGCCGCGCCTGAGCCCCGGTACTCATCCTCGCCGCTGCGGGCGGGGTCTCTCGGCCGCGCGGCATACCCGCCCGACTGCGGCCCGGATGGGCATGGAGCGGCCCCCGCGCTGGGAAGGGTTGGTGCGCGGGGGCCGCCGGGCGGAGAACCCGGTCAGAAGGTCTGTGTGGTCACCCCGATGTGCTCGGCTCCGAGCTGAGGCCGGCCTTGACGGTGACGTTGCGGCCGCCGCGGAGCACCGTCAGGGTGACGGTGTCGCCCACCGCATGGGCGCGGACCAGGCCGATGAGCGAGTCGACGGAGTCGACGCTCGTGCCGTCGATGGCGATGACCAGGTCGCCGACCCGCAGGCCGGCCTTCTCGGCGGGCGTGCCCGACAGCACCCGGCTGATCTTCGCGCCGCTGATGCTCGAGGAGCCCTCGGAGGCGGTGCCGTCGGTGAGGGAGACCCCGAGGTAGGGGTGCTGGGCGGTGCCCTTGTCGATGAGCTGGCCGGCGATCATCTTCGCCTCGTTGACCGGGATGGCGAAGCCGATCCCGATGTTGCCGCTCTGGCTCGACGTGCTCGAGTTGAGCGAGGCGATGGCCGAGTTGATGCCGACGAGCTGGCCGGAGCCGTCGACGAGGGCGCCGCCGGAGTTGCCGGGGTTGATCGCCGCCGAGGTCTGGATCGCTGCCGTCACGACCGGCTGGGAGGTGCTCTGCGGCTGCTGCTGCTGGAGCCCGAAGGGGTTGCCGAACGGGTCGACCGGCTGCTGCTGCTGGTCGCTGCTCTCGGTCGTGACGGGACGGTTCAGCGCGCTGACGATGCCCGTCGTCACCGTGCCGGCCAGGCCGAGCGGGTTGCCGACGGCCATCACCGGGTCGCCGACCGAGAGGCCTGCCGAGTCGCCGACCTCGATGGGCGTGAGGTTGGCGGGCGCGTTCTCGATGCTCACCACGGCGAGGTCGGTCGAGGGGTCGGTCCCGACGATCGAGGCGTTGTAGGTCTGACCGTCGGCCAGGGTGACCGTGAGCTTCTGGGAACCCGCGACGACGTGGTTGTTCGTCAGGACGTGGCCCTTGGTGTCGATGATGACGCCCGAGCCCTGGGCGACGCCGCTGTTCAGCTGGTTGGTGATCGACACGACGCTCGGGGCGACGGCGGCGGCCGTCTTCGTCCAGTTGGGGTTGTTCGGGTCGGCCTGGACGACCGGGCCGGTGTCGGTGCCGCGGCCCAGGCTGGAGGAGGTCCCGGACGCGGAGGTGCTCGATGACCCCAGCCGGGTCGCGGCATACGTGCCGCCGCTCGCGAGAGCGGCGGCGAGGACCGCGACGACCGAGAGCTCGGTGAGCCGGCGGCCGCTCCTGCGGCGGGGCGACCGCTGCGGGAGCGGGCTCGCCGCCACAGGCGGCCAGCCGGCGCCCTGGCCGCCGGCCGGGTCCCGGGGAGGGGACGTGGGCCCGAACACGGGTTGACCGGGCGCGGTGTCGAACCACTGCGGTGCCGAGTGGCCCTCCCGCGGCCCGGGCGAGGAGTCGGCGCTCGTCCACGTCGGCGAGGCGTGGGTGTCGGTCATGGCTCCTGAGCTCCTGGTGGTCGGTACGACCACTGTGCAAGCCGGACGTCAACGAGCCCTGTCAGCACTCTGGGAGTCCGCTGTGCGTGCCGGGATCGCCGCCGGGGCGAGGTGCCGCATGGTCCCGCTGACGGGGATCCGGACGACGAAGGTCGCGCCGCCGCCGGCGGTGTCGGCGACGCCGACGCGGCCGCGGTGGGCGGCGACGATCGCCGCGACGATGGCCAGCCCGAGGCCGTTGCCGCCGCCGGCGGCCCGGCCCCGGGACGGGTCGGCGCGGTAGAAGCGCTCGAAGACCTTCGTGGCGACCTCGCGGGGGATGCCGGGGCCGTGGTCGCGCACCTCGAGCACGGCGTCGTTCCCGTCGGTGCCCACCGCCACCTCGATCGGGGTGCCGTCCGGGGTATGCCGGATCGCGTTCGCCAGCAGGTTGGCCAGGACCTGACGGAGCTTGGGCTCCGACCCCCACGCCGGGGTCGGGGAGACCCGGCCGGTCAGCCCGACGAGGGAGATGCGGCGCTCCGGGACCCGGGCCCGGGCGTCCTGCACCGCCTCCGCCGCGATGACCGTGAGGTCGACCTCGCCGACGTGCACCTCGGGTTCTTCGCCGAGCCGGGCCAGGGTGAGCAGGTCCTCGACGAGCCCGCTCATCCGGCTCGCCTCGCCCTCGATCCGGTCCATGGCCGAGGACATGGCGCCGGGGTCGCTCACCGCCCCCTGCCGGTAGAGCTCGGCGTAGCCGCGCACCGTGGCCAGCGGCGTCCGCAGCTCGTGGGAGGCGTCGGAGATGAACTGGCGCATCCGGTCCTCGCTCGCCTCGCGCAGGGCGAACGAGCTCTCGATCTGGGTGAGCATGACGTTGAGCGACCGGGCGAGGGAGGTGACCTCGTCGTCGGCCTGCCGAACCGGGATCCGCTGGGTGAGGTCGCCCGCGGCGATGGCCGCGGCGGTGTCCTCGATCTTGGCGAGCGGGCGCAGCGCCCGCTTGACGGCATACCACCCGAGCAGGGCCGACAGCGCGAGGATGAAGACGCTGAAGACGCCGGAGGTCAGCAGCAGCCGGGTGATCGTGCGGTCGACCGAGCTGAGCGGGACGCCGACGGCGAAGGTCGCGTCGTTGTCGCCGACGACCCCGGCGATGAACCGCCAGGTGAGGTCACCGTTGACGGAGGAGACGGTGAAGGGTGTCCCGGTCCGGACCAGGGCGCTCGTCGGCGTGAGGTCGGGGACGTCGGGGGTGTGGGACTCGCCGGCGGGCCGCACGATCGTCTCGGGAGTGCCGTTGGTGGGCTGGAGGACGAAGGCATAGCCGAGGGTCGTCGTCGTGCCGCTCTGCAGGTCGCCGAGCTTCTGCGCCGCCACCGGCCGGGCGACGGCGCGCAGCTCGCTGTCGATGCGGCTGATGAGGTCGCGCTTGACGAAGTAGGCGCTGCTCACCGTCGTCACGACGAGGGCGGCGGCGAGCAGGACGAGCAGGATGAGGATGAGCCGAGCGCGCAGCGGAACGGCCTCGAGCCGCCGGACGACGGCACCGACGGGCCTGCTCGACGGAAGGGACATCGGTGAGGGGGGCGCTGGGTCAGGACTGCGGGGGAAGGCGCAGCACGTAGCCCACGCCCCGCTTCGTGTGGATGAGCGGGGTCAGGCCGTCGGTGTCGATCTTGCGGCGCAGGTAGGAGATGTAGGACTCGACGATGCCGGACTCGCCGCGGAAGTCGTAGTCCCAGACGTGGTCGAGGATCTGGGCCTTGGACAGCACCCGGTTGGGGTTGAGCATGAGGTAGCGGAGCAGCTTGAACTCCGTCGGGCTGGTCTCGATGATCCGCCCGGCGCGCCGGACCTCATGCGAGTCCTCGTCGAGCTCGAGGTCCTCGAAGGCGAGCGTCGAGCTGTCGTCCTCCTCGCCGCGGGTCCGCCGCAGGACGGCCCGGATCCGGGCGATGACCTCCTCGAGGCTGAAGGGCTTGGTGACGTAGTCGTCGCCGCCGACGGTCAGGCCCTTGACCTTGTCGTCGAGGGAGTCGCGGGCGGTGACGAAGACGATGGGGAGCTGGCGTCCGGCGTCGCGCAGCTTGCGGGTGACGGTGAAGCCGTCCATGTCCGGCAGCATGACGTCGAGCACGCAGAGGTCGGGATGCTGGGCGTCGGCGACCTTGAGCGCCTCGCCGCCGGAGGCGGCGGTGGCGACCTCGAACCCCGCGAACCGCAGGGAGGTCGCGAGCAGCTCGCGGATGTTCGGCTCGTCCTCGACGACGAGCAGCCGGGCCTCGGGCTCCTTGGTGACGGTCACGCCGCACATGGTCCGCCCACAGCCTGAGCGTTTGCTGGGAGCGTGCTGGGCATTGTCGGCAGGTCCGCGGTGTGGTCGGGTCGGGTCGCGCCGGGCACCGCCGCGGCCGACGGGCGGCGCCGGTCGCCCGGGAGCCGGCAGGGGCGCGCTGCCGAGCACCCGTGTGTCGAACGGCTCCCCGCCCCACCCCACCCGTCGTCCATCCTTCGGTGCTAGCGTGCGTCGCCGGGATGCCGCAGGTCGGCCTCCCCACGAGACCTGCACCCATCAGAGCCCGCCTCGTCGAGGCGCCGATCCGCACGGTTGCCTCCGAGGCCGACCCCCGGTTCTGAGCAGGTGCGGCACGGACCCGGTGGTCGAACCCCTGACGACCGCCGGGTCCTGTGCGCTCCGGCGACGGGCGGACGGGCGCCGGAGCCGCGAGACCGGGGCCGAGGGACCGGCCTCACGCCGTGCCGGGTGTGGTCCCCCCGGTGCCGGTGCAGACCCCGGTCTGGTGGTCGAACGCGCCGATGACGTCGGTGCCACCGTCGGGCCGGGCGACGAAGACGATGCTGGCGACCGTCGGGCAGTCGAGCCGGGTGAGCGACGGGCTCTTGCCCAGGATGGCCGCGTCATAGCTGTTGTAGGTGAACGTCCTCCCGGAGACCGCCGTCGACGTGCGGGTGCAGGTGATGTCGGCGACGCCGAGCCGGCCCGTCGTCAGCGGGACGGAGGCGGGTCCGAGCGTCGGCGCCGTGGGGCAGGAGTACTCGACGGTGGCCACGTCGGTCGACGCCCCACCGAGGTAGCTGTCGACGTTGGGGTCGACGTCCATGTTCGCGGTCGGGGTCCCACTCGTGAGGTACCGGACGAGCTGGGTCGCCGTCTCCGCGCCGGACTGCGGCGTCCCGGACCAGGTCGTCGGGTCGCCGGTCGGGGGCACGGAGCCGTCGCTGTTCACGTAGTCGAGCGCGCTGAGCCGGAACGGCGCCGTCGGGCTGCTGCGGAGGTAGACGCCGACGAAGGTGTCGGCGCTCTGCGCGGGGCCGAAGGTGACGACGGCCGCGAACCACTGGCCACCCCCGGAGTCGCCGGACCCGAGGAGCCGCACGAGGGTCGTCGTGGGGACCCCGGAGGCGGCGAACGGGTGGCCGGCCTTCTTGGCGGCCGCCTGGGCCCGGTCCGACCACAGGTCCTCGGCGAGGATCGGCTGGAGGTCGACGGTGGACCACGCGGTTCTCGTCCGCGCCGTGATGGCAGCGGCGTTGCGTGAGTCGTAGCTGCGCAGCGCGGCCTCGGCGTCGGCCCGGGTGAGCGGACCGGCGGGTGGCGCCTCGGTTCCCGCCGACGGGCCGCCGCTCGGCGACGGCTGCGGGGACGGCGCCTCGTCCGAGGACCGCGGCGTGGGCCCGGTCGGAGCGGTGTCGGCGGAGGAGCCGGAGGTGGCGGCGGCATACGCATGGATGCCGCGCGAGACGACGACCCCGACGAGCCCGCCGACGGCGAGGAGGTAGGCCGCACCCGCGGCGACGAGGACGACGACGATCCGCCTCGTGGTCCACCGTCCGGAGTCGCGCTCGTCCTGCACGGGGTCCCTTTCGTCAGCTGGTGGGGAGGTCGTCGGCGTCGACGATCCGGTAGGCGTAGCCCTGCTCGGCGAGGAACCGCTGCCGGTGGGCGGCGAAGTCCGCGTCGACGGTGTCCCGCGCCACGACAGTGTAGAAGTGGGCGGTCCGGCCGTCCTCCTTCGGGCGCAGCACCCGGCCCAGTCGCTGGGCCTCCTCCTGGCGCGAGCCGAAGGTGCCGCTCACCTGGACCGCGACCGAGGCCTCGGGGAGGTCGATCGAGAAGTTCGCCACCTTCGAGACGACGAGCAGGTCGATCTCGCCGGTGCGGAAGGCGGCGAACAGGCGCTGGCGTTCGGTGACCGTCGTCTCGCCCGTGATGAGGTCGGCCTCGAGGCGGGCGGACAGCTCGTCGAGCTGGTCGAGGTACTGGCCGATGACGAGCGTCGGCTCCCCACGGTGCTGCTCGACGATCCGCTCGACGACGGCGAGCTTGGCATCCGAGCACGAGGCCAGGCGGTAGCGGTCGTCGGGCTCGGCCACGGCATACGCCATCCGCTGGCCCTCGGGCAGGGTGACCCGCACCTCGACGCAGTCGGCCGGGGCGATGTAGCCCTGGTTCTCGATGTCCTTCCAGGGGGCGTCGTAGCGCTTCGGGCCGATGAGCGAGAAGACGTCGGCCTCGCGACCGTCCTCGCGGACCAGCGTCGCCGTCAGGCCGAGCCGTCGCCGGGCCTGCAGGTCGGCGGTCATCCGGAAGACCGGTGCCGGGAGGAGATGGACCTCGTCGTAGACGATGAGCCCCCAGTCCCTCGCGTCGAGAAGCGTGAGGTGGGGGTAGACGCCCTTCCTCTTCGTCGTGAGCACCTGGTAGGTCGCGATGGTGACCGCGCGGACCTCCTTGCGGGCCCCGGAGTACTCGCCGATCTCGTCCTCGGTCAGCGTCGTGCGACGCAGGAGCTCGTCCTTCCACTGTCGCGCGGCGACGGTGTTCGTCACGAGGATGAGCGTCGTCGAGGCAGCCTTGGCCATGGCTCCGGCGCCGACGAGCGTCTTGCCGGCGCCGCACGGGAGGACGACGACACCGGAGCCGCCGTGCCAGAAGCCGTCGACGGCCTGGGTCTGGTAGGGCCGCAGCGACCACCCGGACTCGTCGAGGGCGATCGGGTGCGCCTCGCCGTCGACGTAGCCGGCCTCGTCCTCGGCGGGCCAGCCGACCTTGACGAGCTCCTGCTTGAGATGGCCGCGCTCGCTGGGGTGGACGAGCACCATGTCGTCGTCGACGGGGTCGCCCAGCAGGGGGCGGACCCGCTTGTGCCGCAGCACCTCGGCGAGGACGGCCCGGTCCGTCGTGCGCAGGACGAGCCGGCCCTCGACGTCCTTGGTGAGGGTGAGCCGTCCGTAGCGGCTCATCGTCTCGGCGATGTCGACGAGCAGGGCGTGCGGGACGGCATACCGGCTGTGCCGGATCAGCGCGTCGACAACCTGCTCGGCGTCGTGTCCGGCGGCCCGGGCGTTCCAGAGCCCGAGCGGGGTGACCCGGTAGGTGTGGATGTGTTCCGGCGCGCGCTCGAGCTCGGCGAAGGGGGCGATGTCACGGCGGGCCCGCTCGGCGTCGGGGTGGTCGACCTCGAGGAGGAGGGTCTTGTCGCTCTGGACGATGAGGGGGCCGTCGGTCACATCACTCCCGGGTCAGGTGCCGTAGTTGTACTCGTAGGTTCCCCCTCTGGCCGCCACGACCGCGACCCAGATGATGAAGCCGACGACGGACAGGGCGACGAGGGCTCCGAAGACGATCCAGCCGGTCCGCGTGATCCGGCGCGAGCCCTCGGGGTCGCTGCTCTGCTTGCTCAGCCCGATGATGCCGAAGATCAGCCCGACGATGCCCTGGAGGGTCCCGAAGCAGGAGAAGACGGCGAGGGCGGAGACGATCGTCAGTGCGATGGCCGAGCCGTTGGTCGTGCTCTGGCCGTAGTTGACGACACCCGGCGGGGGGTAGCCGTAGCCGGGCGGGGCCTGTCCGTAGGCCTGCTGGCCGTAGGGCTGCTGGCCGTAGCCCGCCGCGCCGTAGGGCTGCGGGGCCGGCGCTCCGTATGCCGCGGGTGCGCCGGGGGCATCCTGGCCGTAGCTCGTCGGGGGCTGGGCCGGGGGGTACTGCTGCTGGAGCTGCTGCTGCAGCTGCTCCTGCGTCGGGTAGGCCGGCGCCTCGGGGTAGGGCGAGGTCCCCGGGTAGGCCGGTGGCGGCGGCACGGCCCCCGGGTAGGGCGGGGGCGGGGGCGGCGGCTCGGCCGCGGCGGGTGCCGCGGGCTCGGGCGCGGGCGGTGGCGGCGGGACCGGCTGCGTCCAGCTCGCTCCGGTCGGGTCGCGGTACAGGTCGTCCTGGTTGTGCTCGGATGACGAGGGCGTCTCGCTCATCGTCGGTGATCCCTTCCTCAGGGGGGCCTCCGGGTCCCCTCTCTGCGCCCAAACCCTAACGGGTCCGGTGTGCGCCGCGGGCCGGGATCGGTGCAGTGGGGCCGTGCCGTGCCAGGATCGAGGGATGAGCATCGCGCTGCCCCAGGTCGAGCCCGACCCGACGCTGCCCGCGCAGGTCCGGATCTATGAGGTCGGCCCCCGAGATGGGCTGCAGAACGAGTCGAGCGTCGTGCCCGCCGCGGTCAAGGCCGAGCTCATCACCCGACTCGCCGCCGCGGGGCTCGAGACGATCGAGACGACGTCGTTCGTCAACCCGGCGTGGGTGCCGCAGCTCGCGGATGCCGCCGAGGTGCTGGCCCTGCTCGGGCCGGCGGGCACCGGGCCGCACCGGCCCGTCCTCGTGCCCAACGAGCGAGGGCTGGACCGGGCGCTCGCGGCAGGGGTCGGCGCGGTCGCCGTCTTCGGCAGCGCCACCGAGACCTTCGCCCAGAAGAACCTCGGCCGATCCGTCGCCGAGTCCGTCGAGATGTTCCGTCCCGTCGTCGACCGGGCCCGGGCGGACGGGCTGTGGGTCCGGGCGTACGTCTCGATGTGCTTCGGCGACCCCTGGGAGGGGGAGGTGCCCCTCGCTCAGGTCGTCGACGCCGCCACCCGGCTCATGGACCTCGGCTGCGACGAGCTCTCGCTCGGCGACACCATCGGGGTCGGCACGACCGGCCACGTCCACCGTCTCCTGGCCGCCCTGGACGACGCCGGTCTGCCCCCGGAGCGGATCGCGGTGCACTTCCACGACACCTACGGCCAGGCGCTCGCCAACACGATGGCCGCCCTGCGCGACGGGGTGAGCGTCGTCGACGCCGCAGCGGGCGGGCTCGGCGGCTGCCCGTATGCCGAGAGCGCGACGGGCAACCTCGCCACCGAGGACCTCGTCTGGGCCCTCCACGGCGCGGGGGTCCGGACAGGCGTCGACCTGGCGTCCCTCGTGGCCACGAGCACCTGGCTCGCCGACCGGCTGGGCCGACCGTCACCGTCGCGGGTCGTCACCGCGCTGGCCGGCCGCTGACCGGCTGCTGACCCGCCGGCTCCCGAGGGTCACTCGGCGACGACGCCGGTGACCCGGTGGACCGACAACGTCATCGTCACCCCGTCGGCGGTGCCCGAGACGCGTCCGCCGTCGATCCGCTCGGGGTAGAACAGCATGCGCCGGACCCGGCCCGAGCCGTCGGCATACCCGAGCCAGGTCGCGTGGCTGGCCGCGATGGCCTCGCGCAGCACGGCGACCGACGTCGTCGGGTCGGTGTTCGGGATGGCCGGGCCGAGGCGTGCGTCGGCCGCGGCCGAGGCCTCGTCCCCGGCCCGCAGGCCCCGGACCACCTCGGTGGCGTGGGCGGCGTCGACACCCCGGATGCTGATCGGGGTCGATGACCGGCGGGCGCTGCGGCGCGCGGCGGACGGTGCATGGGCGAGCACCCCGTTGGAGGCCTCGGCGGCCGGGGCGAAGCCCGCCTCACGCAGCAGGTCGAGCACCGTCTCGGGCGCCACCGGCGACACGAGGACGCTCGGTGCGATGCGGCGCAGCTGGAGCGGCGAGAGCGCCCGGCTGGCGAGCATCTCGTCGAGCGTGCTGTCGGCGTCGGCTCGCACATAGGCCCGGATGCCGCCCACCCTGACCTGGCCGTGGCGCCGTGCGGCGTCGCGGACGAGGTAGTCGAGCGGTTGGGGCACCGGGGTGCGGCTGGCGTCGGCCAGTGCTCCGAGGACCTGGTCCCCGCTCCATCCGGCGTCGAGGGCGCGGCGGATGCTCGTCTCGCTGAACCGGTGCACGGTCGCCCCGCCTCGGGACTCGATGTCGGCGACGAGGCGGAGCAGGTCCGCGAGCGCGCCCGCGACCGGCCCGGGGGCGACGGCGGTGAGGTCGGCCTGGAGGAGGATCTGGTCCACCGGGGGCGGCAGGTGCGGATGCATCGCGGCCGCCGTGGTCGCGTCGTCCGCGGCCCCGGTCAGGAGGAGCCGCCCGGCCCCCGAGAGGGCCCCGCGACCGACGACGCCGAGCGCGGACGCCTCGTCGACGATCGCCGCCACGAGCGGCCCGATGTCGCGCGGCAGCCGGCGCGGGCGGCGCCAGGCGAGGACGTCGACGATGGCGTCGGGGGCGAGGGCGCCACCCTCGGGGGCGTCGGCCAGGACGGCGAGGACGTCGCGCCGCAGGGACACCACCGGCGGCCAGTGGGCGTCGGGGCCCAGGGCGTGGACAGGCGGTCCGTCCTCGCCGCGGTGCCCGACGAGGTGGGCGGCGCGCGTCGAGCCGAGCCAGCCGGTGGCGAGGTCGACCCATCGCTCGCCGCCGGGCTCGTCGCGCCACCTGTCGTAGGCGGCCGTCGGCGCCCACACGGGGTCCGCCTCGGCGTCGTCGGCCAGCAGGCCCGCGGCATACGCGACCTCGACGAGCAGGGCCGCGCGGGGCTCCGGGACGTCGAGGCGGCGGGCGGTGACCGCGAGGTCACGGCTCGAGAGCCCGCCGCTGCGCAGCACCCGGGGCGGGTCGGTCGACCACCTCGCCAACAGCTCGTCGACGAAGGCGAGCAGCTCGCTCGCCGCGCCACCGGCCGCGGCGTCGACCTCCCCGGTCGCGCGGACCGTCGCCGGGGGGGTCGGTGCCCGGAGGGCGACCTCCGGGCGCAGGTGACCGCCGCGCAGGGCGAGGGCCACCTCGCGGGGCAGCACGAGCTGCTCCGAGCCGAGCGGGACGAGCAGCCCGGCGGCGAGCAGCCAGCCGGGGCCGTCCTCGGGTCCGTCGCCCGCCCGGCCGGGCGGCAGGACCCCGACCGGGGGGCCCCAGGTGAGCCGGTCGAGGATCGCCCGGGCCCGCGGCGGCGCGTCGTCGACGAGGCGGGCGAGCTCGGCCGGGTCGGGCGCGTCGACCGCGAGGTCGGCCCAGGTCGGGCCGAGGCCGGCCGGGTGGGGCCCGAGGACCTCCGTCACGGTCCGCACGACGCGCAGACCCGCGGCATCCCGCCACAGCAGCGCCCGCGACCAGAGGAGCCGGAGGCGGTCCTCGACCGCGGCCACCTCGTCGGAGCCGAGCAGCCGGGCGACCGCCACCGCCTCGACGGGGGGCTCGACGAGGACCGCCGCCTCGAGGACGTCGAGGGAGCCACGGTCGAGGGCGTCGACGGCCCGGGTCGTGCTGGCCCTCGTCGAGGCGCGGGCCGCCAGCGCCGTGAGATCGCTCGGAGCAGGTCGAGCCAGGTCGGGGCGCACGAGGACGAGGTCGCGCAGCTCGGCGTCGGTCCGGGCCCGCACGTCGTCGGCGAGCGAGCGCACGACGGAGGCGGGCTGGTCGGGCACGACGCCACGCTAACCCCAGCCGGCGGCATTCGCGGCGAGGGGGACTCGACGGGGTCACGGCGCCCTATGACTTGCCTATGAGGTCAGCCCGAACCGGTGCCTCCCACCCCGGGCGCCGCGCACCATGGAGGCATGAGTGACAACCCGACGCCCGAGGGCGCCGAGCCCGGAACGACCCCGCAGCAGCCGGAGGCTGCCCCGCCGACCCAGCCGATGCCGCCGACCGACCCGGGGGCCCCGCCGGCAGCGGAGACCCAGCCGATCCCGCCGGCGGAGGTCGCGCCGACCCAGCCGGTGCCGTCCGTCGCCGCGCCCGGGGCCGCCGCGCCGACCCAGCCCGCGGCGCAGGCCGCGCCGGTCGGCCCGCCCCCACCGGGGGTGCCCACCATGGGGTATGCCGCCCCCGCGGGCCCGCCGCGTCGTGGTCCCTCACGGCTGTGGCACGAGGCGACCTCGACGACCGGCGGCCGGGTGGCCACGATCCTCGCCGTCGTCCTCGCGGCGGTGGCCGTCGTCGCGGTCATCGGTCTCGGTGCGGCCGCGATCGGGGGCCTGCATCTGCAGCGCACGACGAGCGTGGCCCGAGGCAACGGTCCGCTCGGGACGGGCCAGGGCCCGGGCATGCGCGGCTTCGGAGACAACGGCACGATGCCGTTCGACCGACAGGGTCAGAGCAACGGCGGCGGCACCGGCCGCTCGTTCGGCGGACAAGGCGGGCTCGGCGGGCTCGGCGCCGCGCAGGGTCTGGGCGGCATCCTCCACGGTGAGTTCGTCACCGGTGGCACCGGCTCCTCGGCGACGACGATGCTGATCCAGGTCGGCCGGGTGACCGCCTACACCAAGGGTTCCTCGCTCGCCGTCACGAGCTCCGACGGCTTCGCCGCGACCTACGCCATCAACTCCTCCAGCCGCCTGGTCGGCGGCGGCACGGGGCTGACCGTCGGGGACCAGGTCCGGGTGATCGCGACGAAGGACGGCGCGACGGTCACGACGGTCCAGCTCCTCGCAGGCTCCGGCGTCGGCGGGTCCGGGATCGGGGTCGGCGGGTCCGGGATCGGCGGCACGGGCGCCTGAGCCCCGCCGCGGATCCGCTGCGGGGTCGTCGCGACGTCTCGCCTCGCTCCCGGCCGACCCGGGGGCCCGTCAGCCCCGGACCGACTCCTCGGCCGGCTCCGTGGCGGTCACGCCGTTGACCGCCGGGGTGATGAGCCGCTCGACGACGAGGGACATGAGCGCGACGGCCACGCAGCCGACGACGGCCATGCCGATGAACCCCTGCGACCATCCGTGCTCGAGGAGCACGCCGGCGACGATCGGCGCCGCGATGGTGCCGCCCTGGAACGCGCCGGCGTTGACGGCGTTGTAGCGGCCGCGCAGGTGGTCGTCGGCGAGGTCGTTGACGATCGCCGGGATCGAGGGCTGCATGAGGGTCTCGCCGAGCGCGAAGACGGCCAGGAAGGCGATCACCCCGACGGTGGCGACGGCGGAGCCGGCGACGAGGCCGGTGGCCCCGAGCACGAGCCAGGACAGGACCCACAGGCCGGTCATCCCGAGGAGGACACGGGTCCGTCGCCGTCCGTCGATGAGGCGCAGGACGAGGAACTGGAGCAGCACGATCGTCGCCGTGTTGGCGGCGAAGGCGAAGCCGATGGTCCGGGTCGACACCTCGCTCACGTCGCGCGCGAAGGCCGGGAACCCGGCCTCCATCTGCCCGTAGCCGACGAAGGTCGTGGTGAAGGTCAGCACCGTCATCCAGATCACCGCCGGTCGGCGCAGGATCGTCAGGTACGACGCGGGCGCCGTCCCCGGCTCGTCGCTCGGCGCCTCGACCCGGCCGTGGACGTGCCGCAGCGGCCCGAGGAGCAGCCCGATGGGGATGAGCTGGCTCGCCCCGCAGGCCAGGAAGATCACCGTGAACGACATCGGGTGGCGGACGTCGACGAACACCCCGCCGACGATGCCGCCCACACCGATGCCCAGGTTGACCAGGGCGAAGTTGATCCCGAAGTACTGCTGGCGCATCCGGCCGCGCACGACCGCGGCGATGAGCGCGTTGAAGGCGGGCCAGGACACCCCGAAGCTCACGCCGAGCAGGACGAACCCCACCGCGAAGGCCGCGGCGTTCGTCGCGAAGGCGAGCACGGCGCAGCCGAGGAGCTCGGCGGCGCTGCCGACGAGGAGCACCGCGCGGGCACCGATCCGGTCGGTGGTCGAGCCCGCCGGACCGGTCAGCAGGAGCGCGACGATGGCGATGATGGACATCAGCGCGCCGGCCTGGCCGAGCGGGATGCCCCGGACCTCGTTGACGTAGATGATCGTGAACGGCAGCGTCAGCCCGCGGCCGACCGTCTGCACGGCCACCGTCGAGAGCAGCCAGCGGCCGGGGGCCGGCAGCTGTGCCCAGAAGGTGCGCAGGGACACCTGCCCGGCCCTCTCGTCCGTCCGCTCAGCCACGTGTTCCACCGTCGCACAGCGGACCGACAGCGGGCGAGCCGATTAGCCCGCGAGGGGCGGGGGCCCGGATTCCCGGGTACACGGCATACCGGCCCGCGATAGCCTTGTCCCGGCCGGGGCGTCCGCGACCGGCCGAGCGCGCTAGCCTGCTCCCTCGCAACCCTCACCCCCCGACCGAGAAGAGGTGGACCGTGCCCACGGGCAAGGTGAAGTTCTACGACGCCGAGAAGGGCTTCGGCTTCGTGTCCATCGACGACGGCACGCCCGGGGGTGACGTCTACGTCCCGGCCAGCGCGCTGCCCGAGGGTGTGACGAGCCTCAAGAGCGGCGCCCGGATCGAGTTCGGGGTCGTCGAGGGGCGCCGCGGCGCCCAGGCGCTCTCGGTCCGCCTCCTCGAGCCGGCACAGAGCGTGTCGGTCAACAAGCGCATCCGCGACCGCAAGCCGACCGAGGAGATGGTCGTCATCGTCGAGGACGTCATCAAGCTCCTCGACACCGTCGAGTCCTCGCTGCGCCGCGGTCACTACCCCGACAAGGCCCTCGGGGCGAAGGTCGCCCAGGTGCTCCGCGCCGTCGCCGGCGACCTGGAGGTGTGACGATGACCGTGGTCAAGGCCGACCCGACGCTGCGCGGTGCCGTCGACGTGGCCCGCGAGGCGGCCGAGTCGATCGCCGACCCCGGCAGCGTGGGTGACCACCTCGGCATGGACCTGGTCGAGGAGCGCCTCGGCACGCACTACTTCGCGTGCACGGCCCGGGCCTACCCCGGGTGGCGCTGGGCGGTCACCGTCGCCCGCGCCCCGCGCTCCAAGGTCGTCACCGTGTGCGAGACCAACCTCGTCCCCGGTGCCGGCGCGCTGCTGTCGCCGGCCTGGGTCCCGTATGCCGCCCGCCTCGCGCCCGGGGACCTGCGGCCCGGCGACATCACGCCCTACGTCGAGGACGACCCCCGGCTCGTGCCGGGCTTCGAGGCGACCGGCGACGAGGACGTCGACGCCGTCGCCGTCTGGGAGCTCGGCCTCGGCCGGCCCCGCGTCCTGTCCGGCGAGGGGCGCGAGGCGGCGGCGCAGCGCTGGTACGACGGCGACAGCGGGCCGTCCTCGGCGGTGGCCGAGCAGGCGCCCGCGCGCTGCGCGACATGCGGCTACTTCCTGCCGATGGCCGGCGCCCTGCGGGCCGTGTTCGGCGTCTGCGCCAACGAGTGGAGCCCGAGCGACGGCAGCGTCGTCAGCCTCGACCACGGCTGCGGCGCGCACTCCGAGGTCGACGCCCCCTCGCTCGAGCCCGAGCAGGTGCCGCCGCCGATCCTCGACGACTTCGCCCTCGACCCCGCCTGAGCGTCCGCCGCGCCGGGCTCAGCGGGCTCCCGCGGCATTCCCGCGGCCGCGCCGCAGGTAGGTGTAGCCGAGCAGGCCGAGCCCGAGGCCGCTCACGCACGCCCACGGCCACCACGACCGTGCCCCCTCGTGGAGCGCCGGGACGGCGAGGACGACGACCAGGGCGAGGGCCCACAGGGCCAGCCCGACAAGGACGACGCGGCCGGTCGGGACGTCGACCGGACGCAGCCGGTCCGGCGCTCCCGCGGCCCCCCCGACGGAGGTCGTCGCGTCCTGGTCGCGGTCTGCGCTGGTCACCGGGCCAGCCTAACGACGAAGGGGAGGGCCGAGGGGCGGACGCCGGCAGTGGTGACCGGGCCGTTTGTCGCTAGCCTCCTCGCATGGCTGCTGACACCCCTGCGTCTGTCGCTGCTCCGGCCGGCGTGCTCGACCGCTATTTCAAGATCACCGAACGAGGGTCGACGATCGGCCGTGAGGTCCGTGGCGGTTTCGTCACCTTCTTCACGATGGCCTACATCGTCGCCCTCAACCCCCTCATCCTCGGCTTCGCCAAGGACGCCACAGGTGCGTACCTCGGTGGCGGCTCGGGAGACGGGTCCAACCTCGCGGCCATCGCCGCCGGGACCGCGCTCGTGGCCGGCATCATGACGATCCTCATGGGCCTGGCCGCCAACTACCCCCTCGCCCTGGCGACCGGGCTCGGGCTCAACGCCTTCGTCGCGGTCTCCATCGCCTCGAAGATGACCTGGGCCGACGCCATGGGTCTCGTCGTCCTCGAGGGGCTGCTCATCCTCGTCCTCGTCCTCACCGGGTTCCGGCAGGCCGTGTTCCACGCGGTGCCCACCCAGCTCAAGACGGCGATCAGCGTGGGCATCGGGCTGTTCATCGCCCTCATCGGCTTCGTCGACGCGGGCTTCGTCACCCGGATCCCCGACGCGGCCCAGACGACCGTGCCGGTCCAGCTCGGCAACGGTGGTGCGCTGGCGGGCTGGCCGATCCTCGTCTTCGCGATCGGCCTCGTCCTCGTCGTCGTCCTGTGGGTCCGGCGGGTCAAGGGAGCGATCCTCGTCGCGATCATCGCGACGACCGTGGTCGCGATGATCGTCCAGGCGTTCGTGAAGCTCAAGGCGGACAGCCCGAACGGCTGGGGCCTGACGACCCCGCAGTGGCCGGACAAGATCTTCGCGGTGCCGCACTTCGACACCTTCGGCTTCAACCTCTTCGACTCGTGGTCGCGGGTCGGCTTCGTCGCCGTCATCCTCACCGTCTTCACGCTCATGCTCGCCGACTTCTTCGACACCATGGGCACGATGACGGCGATCGGCGCCGAGGCCGGGCTCCTCGACGCCGAGGGCACCCCGCCGAACACCAAGATGATCCTCGTCGTCGACTCGATCGCCGCGGCGGCGGGTGGGGCCGCCGGCGTCTCGTCGAACACCTCCTACATCGAGTCGGCCTCCGGCGTCGGTGAGGGTGCCCGGACCGGCCTGGCCAGCGTCGTGACCGGGGTGCTCTTCCTCATCTCGATGGTCTTCGCCCCGCTCGTCGAGGTCATCCCGAGCCAGGCGGCCGTCCCGGCCCTCGTGCTCGTCGGGTTCCTCATGATGCAGCAGGTCAAGGGCATCTCCTGGGACGACCTCGAGATCGCGATCCCCGCGTTCCTCACGATCGTCCTCATGCCGTTCACCTACTCGATCACGGTGGGCATCGGCGCGGGCTTCGTCGCCTACGTCGTCATCAAGATCGTCAAGGGCAAGGCCGCCGCGCTCCACCCGATCATGTGGGTCATCGCGGCGCTCTTCGTCGTCTACTTCGCCGTCGACCCGATCAAGCAGATCTTCGGCGTGAGCTGACCGCCTCCCTCCACCACGTATGCCGCGCGCCCCACCGGGGTGCGCGGCATACGTGCGTCCGGGGCCGTGCCGAAACCGTGAACAGCGTCCTCGACCGCGTGGAATACTTAGCCAAGGTAAGGAGTTGTCGAGGTCCGGGACGACGACGGACGACCGCCACCCGACAGCCACGCGACAGCGCGCGACAGCAGGACGACGAGGAGCACCGGTGGGCCAGGCGAGCATGACGAGACGCAGACCGGCCCTGGGCACCCTCGCCACGGATCTGCGCCTGGCCTGCATGCGCATCTCGAGGCGGATCCGCCTCGAGAGCGGCGACGACGTCGCCCCGCACCAGTTCAGCGTCCTCGTCCGGCTCGACGAGCGCGCCCGGAGCATCGGCGACCTCGCCGCCACCGAGCGGGTGAGCGCCCCGAGCATGACCCGCACGGTCAACGGTCTCGTCGAGCGTGGCCTGGTCGCCCGGGCCGACCATCCCGAGGACGGCCGGCAGGTCATCGTCTCGCTCACCGACCTGGGCCGCTCGACCGTCAAGGACACCCGCCGTCGCCGCGACCAGTGGATGGCGGTGCGGCTGGGGGTGCTCGACGCGGACGAGCTCGAGGTGCTCCGCCGGGCGACGGCGATCCTTGCGCGGGTGGCAGCCGAATGAGCCCCACCTTCACCTCCTTGTCGGTCCGCAACTACCGGGTGTACTTCGGCGGCTCCCTCGTCTCGAACATCGGCACCTGGATGGGCCGGGTCGCCCAGGACTGGCTCGTCCTCACGATCCTCACCAACCACTCCTCGCGGGACCTCGGCTACGTCACGGGGCTGCAGTTCCTGCCGTTCCTGCTGCTCGCCCCGTGGACCGGGGCCATCGCCGACCGGTTCCCCAAGCGCGACATCCTCATGGTCACCCAGACCCTCCTCGCGGTCGACAGCCTCGCCCTCGGCCTGCTCACCGTGACCGGGTCGGTCCAGCTGTGGCACGTCTATGTCCTCGCCTTCCTCATGGGTGTCATCACGGCCGTCGACAACCCGGCCCGGCAGGCGTTCGTGTCCGAGATGGTCCCCTCCGACAAGATCCCCAACGCGGTAGCCCTCAACAGCGCCTCCTTCAACGGGGGCCGGCTCGTGGGGCCCGGCCTGGCCGGCCTGACCATCGCGTGGTGGGGCACCGGTCCGGCCCTGCTCCTCAACGCCGTCAGCTTCCTCTTCGTCGTCGCCGCCCTCCTGCTGCTCCACCCGGCCGAGCTCAACCCCGCCCCGCGGGCCCGGTCGGGGCGGGGGAGCGCGGTCGAGGGGCTGCGCTACGTCCGCGGGCGCCGCGACATCCAGCTCGTCCTGCTGCTCGTCTTCGTCCTCGGCACGTTCGGGATGAACTTCCAGATCACCAACGCCCTCATGGCGACGGTCGTCTTCGACAAGGGCCCGGGTGAGTACGGCCTGCTCGGCTCGATCATGGCCATCGGCTCCCTCGGTGGCGCCCTGCTGGCGGCCCGCCGCCGGGTGCCCCGGCTGAGGGTGCTCCTCGTGGCGCTGGCCGGCTTCACGGTGTCGACCGCGCTCGCCTCCGCCTCGCCCAGCTACCCCGTCTTCTCCCTCGCCCTCGTCCCGGTCGGGCTCTCCGCCCTCACGGCGATGACGACCGCGAACGCCATGGTCCAGACCCGGGTCGAGCCCGTCATGCGCGGGCGGGTCATGGCCCTCTACATGGCGATCTTCATGGGAGGGACGCCGGTGGGCGCCCCGATCATCGGCTGGATCGGCCAGGTCTGGGGTGCGCGGTGGTCCATCGCGATCGGGACCGTCGCCGTCGGCCTGACCCTCGCGGTGGTGTCCGGGTGGCTGGTCCGCGAGGAGAATGTCAGGGTGAGCTACGAGCGGACCCGACGGCCCCGCCTCCAGGTGCGCACCGGGCGGTCCGACGACGTGACCTACCCGGCCCCGGAGGCGGCACGGTGACCCCGACCTTCCGCCGCCGGATGACGCTCGGCGTGCTCGCGGTGCTCGTCCTCGCGACCGTCCTCGTCGCTCTCGTGAGGTAGCGCTCGGCGCCCCACGGGGGTCCTCCGAACGGACGGGATGTGCCCGATGGGGCTGCTGGGGCCGCCGCGATCGGGCAGGATCGCTCCCGGCGCCGTCCCTCGGGCGCCCTCGCCCGATCCGAGAGGTCCCATGTCCCTGCGCACCGCCCGGCTCCTCGCGGGCCTGGCCGCTCTCGGCGTCGTGGTCGCCGGGGTCGGGCCGGCCCGGGCCGACGACCCGGCCGGAACGGTCACCCTGGCCTCCGGCCCCTCCGCCTACGACGTCGCGTACGCCCCGCTGGCCCACACGAGCAGAGGCACCGTCTTCGCCTCCTCCGGCGGCGCGGTCATGGTCACCGACGCCGGGTCGCCCTCGACCTTCGACCTCGCGAGCAGCTACTCCACCTCCGCGTGCACCGACACGGTCATCTCGGCCTACCCGGTCGACGACGAGCCCTTCCAGTGGACCGACGTGTCGACGGGCCACACGGGCACGGCCAAGGTGACCTCGGGGCGGTTCCTCCTCGGGGCGACGCCGGACGGCTGGCTCGAGACCGACGACACGACCGACGGCTCGACCGCGGTGACCGAGGTCCACCGGCGCTACACCGGCAGTGCGACCGACACCCTCCTGGCCACGATCCCCGACCCCACCGACCCGACGAGCTCCCCCTTCCTCAGCTCGATGGCCTACACGTGCGACGCGAGCGGGTATGCCGTGACGGCGTACACCGCCGCCGGTACCTCGATCATCGTCGGCAGCTTCGCCGGCGGGTACTCGCGCCTCGTCGACGACTCCTCGGCCCAGGACGACCTCTACCCGGCGGCAATCTCCGGGCAGACCGTCGTCTACGGCCAGGACACGAGCGACGGCCTCAACATCGTCAGCAGCACGACCTTCCGCAAGACCGTCGGCGGCTCGGCCACGGTGCTCGACACCTCGGGCACGGTGACCGCCGCGGCGATCGGGACGACGAGCACGGCATTCGCCGTCGCCAGCCTCACCGACGACACCGTGACGCTGAGGATCCGGTCCAACGCGGGCACGACCTCGACGCCCACCCAGCCGGCGGGCTGGTCGCCGTGGCTGGCCTGGCCGAGCGGCTCGGGCTTCGAGATCGCGTCCTACGGGTCCTCCGGTGGCGGGGTGTATGCCGCCGCGACCACCTCGAGCGTGACCTCCGTCTGGGTCCCCAGCGGGGGGTCGCTCTCGACGAGCGCCATCTCGCAGTCCGCCGGACGCGCGGTGTGGGCCGACGACCGGCAGCGGACGAGCCCGGTCTGGTCCCGTCCGGTGACCGGGACGACGGTCCTCACGGCGGGCCAGGAGGTGCGCGTCGGCACGGGCGCCGTCACCCTCGGCGGCGACCTCCTTGCCGACGGCACCCGCACGGTGTGGTCCGACGCGGGTGACGGACGGCTTCAGGTGAGCGACGGCACCGCGGTGTCCGAGGTCGCCGTGGCCGGCAGCCCGGCCGCCGTCTCGGGCCATCGGGTCCTCGTCGTGCCCGGCGAGGCCGGGTCGAGCACCAACATCGTCGACCTCGTCACGGGGCTCGTCTCGCCCGCTGGCAACGCCACCGTCCTCTGGGGTGAGCGGACGGCCGGGGTCGACCCCGCCACCGGCTCGATCGTCGTCGCCAGCGCCTCGACCGGGGCGACGACCGCGACGCTCGCACCCGCCGACGTGGGCGTCCCCGACGGCGGGGTCTTCGGTGACCTCGCCCTCGAGGGTGACCTGCTCGCCTGGACCTGGGTCGACGAGGGCGACACCTCGACGACGTTCGGGCTGGGCTGGAAGAACCTCGCCACGGGTGCCGTCACCCAGGCGCAGGTCGCCGACCCCACCCTGCCGCTGGAAGGGCCGTCCGTCTTCGGCGGTCTCGTCGCCGTCGACGACGTCACCGAGGCCGACGTCTACGACGCCTCCGACGGCACCCTCGTCACCGACGTCCCGGGTGCCGACCAGGCGGGCATCGGGCCGGTCGGGCTCACCTACGTCGACCACACGACCCGCGAGCCCAAGGTCGCGCCGTTGGCGAACCAGCACCTCGTCCCCCAGCACGAGGGCAACCCGGTGGCGCCGACGACCTTCGCGCTGTCCTCGGGCCCGTGGACCGGGCAGTGGGTCTTCACCCAGCCGCTCAGCACGTGTGCCGTGACGGTCACCGACGACGCGGACACCCCCGTGGCGACGCTGCCGTGTGACGCGACGGACGCCGCCTACGGCGAGGCCGTGGCCACGTGGGACGGCACGGCCACGGCCGGCGGGGCGGTCGCCCCTGGGACCTACCACTGGACCCTCCACGCCGCGGACGCCGACGGACCGGCCGTCGACGTCGACGGGTCGGCCACGACCCTGTCGGGCAGCATCGCCGTGACGGCCGTGCCGCCCGCCTACACCCCGCTCACCCCGTCGCGGATCCTCGACACCCGCACGGGCGTCGGTGCCCGCAAGGGCCTGGTCCCCAGTGGCGGCTCGGTGACCGTCCAGGTCACCGGACACGGGGCAGTTCCGGCAGGCGGCGTCGACGCCGTCGTCCTCAACGTCACCGCCACCAACGAGACCGGCACCGGCTACGTCACGACGTATCCCGCCGGCACGACCCAGCCCTCGGCATCGAGCCTCAACTACTCGACGAACCGGGCCATCGCCAACGAGGTGGTCGCCAAGCCGAGCGCCGACGGCAGGGTCACCCTCTATGCCAGCACGGCCACCCACCTCGTCGCGGACGTCGCGGGCTACTACCCCACCGGCGCCGCCTTCACCTCCCTCTCACCCACCCGCATCCTCGACACGCGTACCGGTCTCGGGGCGCCGGCGGCCAAGGTCGGCGCGGGCCGGGCCGTCTCGCTGACCGCCGCCGGGACCGGAGGCGTCCCGGCCGATGCCGCCGCCGTCGTCCTCAACGTCACGGTGACCCAGCCGTCCGCCCCCGGGTTCGTCACGGCATACCCGGGCGGGGCGACCCGGCCGAACGCGTCGACGATCAACTACGGCACGGCCCAGACGATCGCCGGCATGGTCATCGCCAAGATCGGGACCGGCGACAAGGTCAACCTCTACACCTCGGCCTCGGCCCATCTCGTCGCCGACGTCGTCGGCTGGATCCCGGCGGGCGCGGACTACCACCCGCTCACCCCGGCCCGGCTGCTCGACACCCGGGTCGGGAACGGCGCGCCCAGGGCCGTCGTCCGGGCCGGGCACGCCGTGACGGTCAAGGTCACCGGCCGCGGCGGTGTCCCCACCGGGGCGACGACCGTCATGCTGACGGTCGCCGCCGTCGGGCCGGCGTCGAGCGGGTACGTCACGGTCTACCCGAGCGGGGTGTCCCGCCCCGTCGCCTCGAACCTCAACTTCGTGAAGGGCCAGGTCATCGCCAACGCGGTCGTGGCGAGGGTGGGGGCCGGTGGCTACGTGACGGTCTACACGAGCAGCACGAGCAACCTCATCGCCGACGTGAGCGGCTACTGGACCTCGTAGCCTCAGCCCACCCAGAAACCACGGTCGCCGTACCAGCCGCCGAGGCCGCCGGACCCGTCGGACGCCCCGCGGCCGCGACCTCCGAGGTAGGAGCCGACGACGGCCGCCCCGAGGTCGTCGAGCTCCGGTGCGACGACGCGGCCGTCGACCCGTCGGGCCATCGACTCGACGAACCGGGCCAGCCCCGGGTCCTCGCCGAGCCGGAAGAACGTCGTCTGCGCGCCGAGGCGCCCCGCCGTCTCCAGCTCGCGAACGGCATACGCGATGGTGAGCGGGTGCGGGGGGTAGGCGAAGAAGACCTCGCCGTCGGGCTCGAGGTGAGAGGTCGGCTCGCCGTCGGTGACGATGAGGAGAACGGGCTGTGCCGAGGGATGCCGGCGGAAGTGCCGGTTCGCCAGGAGCAGGGCGTGGTGGAGGTTGGTTCCCTTGTCCCACATGGCATCCAGCGCGGTGAGCTCGTCGATGTCCATGACCTGGGCGGCTCGGCTGAAGGCGATGAGCTGGAGGTGGTCGCCCCGGAACCGGCTCCGGACGAGGGTGTGCAGGGCCAGCGCGGTGCGCTTCATCGGCAGCCATCGACCGTCCATGGCCATCGAGAACGAGGTGTCGACGAGCAGGGCCACCGCGGCCTGGGTGCGGGCCTCGGTCTCGTGCACCTCGACGTCGCGGACGTCGAGGCGGAGCTCCCGCCGGGGGTCGCCGCCCACGGCCACGGTCCGGCGGACGGCGTTGGTCAGTGAGCGGGTGACGTCCCACGGCTCGGTGTCGCCGAAGGTCCACTCCCGGCTGGCGCCGGAGAGCTCACCGGCGGCCCCGGCCTGGCGGTTCTCGCGCTGCCCCTGCCGGCCGGACATCCGGCGGGCGACGTCGCGCAGCAGCTCCTTACCGAGACGGCGCATCGCCTTGGGCGACAGACGCAGCTGGCCGTCGCTGCCGCGCTTGAGGTACCCCGACTCCCGCAGGGCCCGCTCGAGCTCGGCGAGGGTCCGTGCGTCGACGGCCGCGTCGTTGCCGAGCTGACGGGCCAGCGCGTCGAGGTCGACGTCGTCCATCCGGGCGCCGTTGTAGGACTGGGAGAGCTGGTCGGCGAGGGCGTCGAGCTCGGCGAGGTCCTGCAGGACGCCGGTCCCGTCGCCGAGCCCGAGGCCCTCCTGACCACCGAAGCGCTCCGACCCGGACCAGTCCTCGCCGGGGCGAAGCGCCTGCAAGGTGGCGTCGAGCCGCGAGAGGGCATCCATGAGGGCGGGGGAGCCGAAGGCCTGCGCTGACAGCTCCATGAGCTCGCGACGCTGCTCGGCGGTCATCGAGTTGAGCATCCGTTGGGCCGCCGCGGCCCGGGCGGAGAGCGCGTCGACCAGCTCGTCGACGTCGCGGGGCCGCTCGGGGAAGAAGTCGCCGTGCGCGTCCATGAACCGCTCGAAGTCCTCGGGAGTGTCCTCGCCACGGGCGTGCTTCTCGAGGAGGTCGTTGAGGTCCTCGATCATGTCGGCGACCGCCTGCCGGTCCTCGTCGGTGGCGTTCTCGAGTGCCTGCTTCATCCCGGCGAAGCGCTGGTCGAGCAGCTCCCGGCCCAGGAGGTCCTTGATCTGCTCGTATGCCGCCCGCGCAGACGGGCTGCGCCAGGGGTAGTCGGCCAGCTCGGTGACTGCGGCGGCCGTCGAGGCGGGGAGGGCGTCGAGGCGAACCTCGGCGAACCGGGCGTCGTCGTCGAGGTCGCGGGCGAGCTGCTTGCGCTCGTCGAGCACGGCGCGGTCGAGGAGCTCGCGCACCTCCTGCATCGTCCCGTCGAGGCGGTGCTGCCGGAGCAGCTCGCGCCGGCGCGCTGCCACCTGGGCGGCCAGGTCGTCGAGGCCGGTCTGGGTCCGGCCGCCGCGGCGGAGGAACTCGCGCATGGCGCGCTCGGGGCTGTAGCCGGCCATGACGTCCTCGCCGATCGCGTCGAGGGCCTCGGCGAGGTCGACAGGGGGCGCGAGGGGGTCGCCACCGGCATACCGGCCGTAGCGGGTACGGCCGCCCTGGTGTCGCCCACTCATCCGTAGATCGTCTCCCCGGCGGCCGTCTCCTTGCCGATCCGCTTGGCGAGGAACAGGCCCTCGAGGGCCAGCTCGACGGCACCGGCCCGCTCGCCGTCGGAGCGGGCGCCGAGCCGGTCGGTGACCTGGTCGTAGAGGTCGGACTCGCCGAGGGCCGGCAGCCCGAGAAGGACCTCGCGAGCGCTCACCCTGTCTCCGGTCGTCACGACGGCACCGCCCTCGAGCGCCTCGACGAGGAGGCGCAGGTCGATGCCGCGGAAGTGCTCACGCACCGCCTCGGCAGTCGCGGTGCGCAGGAGGTGGGTGAGGATGTCGTGCTCCCGGCCCTCCTCCCCGGTCTCGAACGCGACCTTGCCGCCGAGCACCTCGACGGCCGTCTCAAGGTCGACGACCCGGGCCACGGCCTCGGGCTCGCCCAGCGTGGTGGCCCGGCGGAGGGCAGCGGCCGCGATCGTCTCGGCGCCGGCGATGGCGAACCGCGCGCTGACCCCCGAGCGCTGGTCGACCGCGCTCGACGCGCGCAGCGCCCGGGTGAAGCGGGCGAGGATCTCGACGAGGTGGTCGGGGACCTCGGCGACGAGGTGAGCCTCCTGGCGGATGACGGCGACCTCGTCGTCGAGCTCGACGGGGTAGTGGGTGCGGATCTCGGCGCCGAAGCGGTCCTTGAGCGGGGTGATGATCCGGCCCCGGTTCGTGTAGTCCTCGGGGTTGGCGCTCGCGACGACGAGGACGTCGAGCGGCAGCCGCAGGACGTAGCCGCGGATCTGGATGTCCCGCTCCTCCATGACGTTGAGCATGGCGACCTGGATGCGCTCGGCGAGGTCGGGCAGCTCGTTGATGGCGACGATGCCGCGGTGGCTGCGCGGGATGAGCCCGAAGTGGATCGTCTCGGGGTCGCCCAGGCTGCGGCCCTCGGCGACCTTCATCGGGTCGACGTCGCCGATGAGGTCGGCGACCGAGGTGTCCGGGGTCGCGAGCTTCTCGGAGTACCTCTCCGACCGGTGCCGCCACGACACCGGTAGGGCGTCACCGAGCTCGCCCGCCCGACGACGGGAGGCCACGGTGACCGGCTCGTAGGGGTGCTCGCCGATCTCGCTGCCGTCGATGACCGGCGACCACTCGTCGAGCAGGCCGACGAGGGAGCGGAGCAGCCTGGTCTTGCCCTGGCCCCGTTCGCCGAGCAGGACGATGTCGTGGCCGGCGAGCAGCGCCCGCTCGACCTGGGGGAGCACGGTGTCGGCGAACCCGTGCAGGCCGGGCCACGGGTCCTCGCCGGCGGCGAGCCGGGCGAGGAGGTTGTCGCGGATCTCGGACCGCAGGGGCTTGTGGACGTGGCCGGAGGCGCGCAGCTCACCGACGGTGGTCTGGTTCGGCATCGAGGTGCTCACCCGTCCACACTACGCAGCCAGGCAAGGAGACCCTTACCTGCCGTGGAGGGTGCGCTCCTCGTGAGGGTCAGAGGTGCTCGACGACGTACTCGATGCTCGCGATGAGCCTGCTGACGTCGTCGGGGTCGACCGCCGGGAAGACGGCGACCCGCAGCTGGTTGCGGCCGAGCTTGCGGTAGGGCTCGACGTCGACGACGCCGTTGGCGCGCAACGTCTTGGCGATGGCCGAGGCATCGACGTCGTCGGCGAAGTCGATGGTCGCCACCACCTGGCTGCGGTGCGCCGGGTTCGCGACGTAGGGCGCGGCATACCCGACCTTCTCGGCCCAGGCGTAGAGGCGTCCCGAGGAGTCGGCGGTCCGCGCGGTCGACCAGGCCAGCCCGCCCTGTTCGTTGAGCCACTGCACCTGGTTGGCGAGCAGGGCCAGGGTCGCCACCGAGGGCGTGTTGTAGGTCTGGTCCTTGCGCGAGTTGTCGATCGCGGTGGGCAGGCTGAAGAAGTCGGGGACCCAGCGGCCGCGCGCCGAGATCTCGTCGACGCGGGCGAGCGCGGCCGGGGAGAACAGGGCGAGCCAGAGGCCGCCGTCGGCGGCGAAGCACTTCTGCGGGCTGAAGTAGTAGACGTCGCTCTGGGCGACGTCGACGGGCAGGCCGCCCGCACCCGAGGTGGCGTCGACGAGGACGAGGGCGTCGTCGGCGGCACCCGCGACCCGCTGGACCGGTGCCATGACGCCGGTCGAGGTCTCGTTGTGGGCCCAGGCGTAGACGTCGACGCCGTCCTCGGCGCGGGGCTCGGGGCAGGACCCGGGCTCGCTCGTGATGATCGTCGAGGAGGCGAGGAACGGTGCCTTGTCGGTCACCGAGGCGAACTTGCTCGAGAACTCACCGAAGGCCAGGTGCTGGGCCTTCTCGCGGACCAGCCCGAAGGCCGCGATGTCCCAGAATGCCGTCGCCCCACCGTTGCCGAGCACGACCTCGTAGCCGTCGGGCAGGGCGAAGAGCGTGGCCAGCCCCTCACGGGCGGCCTTGACGAGGTTCTTGACGGGGGCCTGGCGGTGGGACGTGCCGAGGACGGTCCGACCGATCGAGGCGAGGTAGTCGACCTGGGCCGGGCGGACCTTGGAGGGCCCGGAGCCGAAGCGGCCGTCGGTGGGGAGGAGGTCAGCGGGAAGGGCGAGCGTTCCGGTGTCGGTCACCGCGCCAGTGTCCCATCGGCCCGGGCGGCTCCCCCGGTGAGGTTCACCACCCGGACGCCCGCTCCTTCGCGCCCGGGTGGGGTGCACGAAGTTCTGCTAGCAGAGGTTCGTGCCCGGCGGGGATGGTGCAACACGGACGTTCTGCAGGAACCTGTCCGTCGAGCAGGAGGACGACCGGGCCAGGGGACAGCCCAGCACCCGCGGGCGGGCTCGGCGCCCCGTGCCTCAGGGGCGCGCCCGGCCCGGGTCCGTGGGCCGGGCTCAGGCCGTCCGACGCAGCCGGGCCAGGCTCCGCGCAGCCTCGATCTTGTCGCGGATCACGCCCAGCACGTCGAGGTCGGCCCAGGTCACCCGCGCCATCTGCTTGCCGAGGCTGCGCAGGGCGTCCTCGCGCCACTTCTCGGCGGCGAGCGCCCGCTGGAGCTGCTGCGGCGTGGGGGCGGCGAGTCCTGCGAGGTACTTGCCCATCCCGTCGAACTCGATGAGCACCGGTTCGTCCTCGAGCTCGAAGTCGACCCGCCAGAGCCGGCCGTCGACGGCATACTCCACCTGCGCGCGGAAGCGGTAGCCGAGCGCCCTCATCGCCTGGGCCAGCCGCGTCTCGCCGACCGACTCGTGGCGCCCGTCGGCCCAGCGGAGCAGCTCGCGGACCCCGGGTATGCCGGGGTGCCCGGCGTGGACGGCGACCGCGGCCACCAGCTCGTCGGGGCTGACGAGGCCGTCGTGAAGTGCTCCGTCGGCGGCGACGAGGCTCTCGAACGGCATGGCCGGGCGCCCCGTCCCCCTGGACCGGAGCCCGACCTGGACCACCGCGTGGGCCGGATGCACCGTGGGGACGCCGGGGGCGGCCAGGACGGTCGGTGAGGCGAGGGGGTGGATGACCGCCATCGCCCGGTGCCGCGAGTGGTCGTCGCCGGACCGGGCCAGATGCGCGACGTCGAGAGGCGAGCGCCACAACCGTCCGCCGAGGAGCACGAGGGCGGACTGGTGGCTGGCTGCGACGCGTCCGTCGAAGCTGCGGACGAGGGCGACGGTCAGCAGCCGGTGTCGCCGGCGGTGGGCCTCGAAGACGTCGTCGCCCTCCCAGGGCGCGGGGCCGGCACCGGGTGGGCGCACGGCATACCACCCCCGGATGACCCGGCGAACGGTTCCGGCGCGGACCAGCCGGCGCAGGTCGGACGGCCCCAGCCCGAGGGTCCGGGCGTCGGCCGTGGACACCAGGTCGTGGACGGCCAGCTCGTGCAGCTCCATCAGGACAGGGTGCCGCGGCCGAGGCGTCCGGCGCCGGGGGCCTGTGGACAACCCGCCGCTCACCTCACCGACGGACAGCTTCGTGCCGGGGGTCCGGGTTGCTGCCTACCCCTGGGGCACGAACCTCTGCTAGCAGAAGTTCGTGCCCCAGGGGTAGGCGACGACAGCGGGCGTGGGGCGACCCCGACCAGCGGGCGTGGGGCGACCCCGGTCAGGGGGCGCGGTAGCCCGCCACGTCGGTGATCGGGCGGGGCTTGGGCCCGACGTAGCGCGAGCTGGGCCGGATGAGCCGCCCGGTCTTCTTCTGCTCGAGGATGTGGGCCGACCAGCCGGCGGTCCGGGCGGACACGAACAGGGGCGTCATCATCGACCCGGGCACCTCGGCGAAGTCGAGCAGCACGGCCGCCCAGAAGTCGACGTTCGTCTCCATCCGGCGCTCCGGGTAGCGCTCGGCGAGCTCGGCGATGGCGGCCTTCTCGAGTTCGAGCGCGACCTCGTAGCGTGGGGCGCCCAGCCGCTGGCAGGTGTCGCGCAGCACCGCGGCCCGGGGGTCGTAGGCCCGGTAGACCCGGTGGCCGAAGCCCATCAGTCGCTCGCGCCGGTCGAGGACGGCCTTGACGTAGCGACGGGCGTCGCCCATCTGCTCGACGCCCTCGATCATGTGCTGGGCCCGCGACGGGGCGCCGCCGTGCAGCGGCCCGGAGAGGGCGCCGATCGCACCGGAGAGGCAGGCGGCCACGTCGGCGCCGGTCGAGGCGATGACCCGGGCGGTGAACGTCGAGGCGTTCATGCCGTGCTCCGCGGCGGCGATGAAGTAGGCGTCGATGGCCTCGACGTGCTTGGGGTCGGGCTCGCCGCGCCAGCGGATCATGAAGCGCTCGACGATCGTGCGCGCCTCGTCGACCCGCTGCTGCGGAACCATCGGGCTGCCCAGGCCGTGAGCGGACTGCGCGACGAAGGACAGGGTCATGACCGAGGCCCGGGCCAGCTGCTGGCGAGCCTCGTCGACGTCGATGTCGAGCAGCGGCTTGAAGCCCCAGAGCGGGGCGAGCTGGGCCAGCGCCGACTGCGCGTCGACGCGGATGTCCCCGCTGTGGACCGGCAGCGGGAACGGCTCGGCCGGCGGCAGCCCGGGGTCGAACTCGTTGTCGACGAGGAGCCCCCACACCTGCCCGAAGCTCACCCTCCCGACCAGGTCGCGCAGGTCGACGCCGCGGTAGCGCAGCGACCCACCGTCCTTGTCGGGCTCGGCGATCTCGGACTCGAAGGCGACGACGCCCTCGAGTCCGGGGTAGAAGGTGGGGTCCGCGGTCGCGGGGGTGCCCTCTGCGGCGGTGGACATGGGTGCGTCCTCTCGGTGGTCTGCCAGGGGATCCTTGCCATTGTGCCTCCCGGGTGTGGCCTTGTTCACATCGCGTCTCAGGATCGGGGTCCGCCCGGGCCGGCACCCCTGCCCGCCCGCAGCGACCGCGGCGCCGGAATAGCGCGGGGACCGGTGCGGTTCGCCCTGGGGTCCACCACGCGGCGTATGCCGCGGGCCGGCCACGGGCGTCCTCCTCGGCCGCGGCCCACGGGCGGACCACCGCCCGCTGCGGACTGTCGGTGCCCGACGGAAGGATCGCCCCCATGACCGCCTCGACCGAACCACCCGCTGTGGCACCCCGCGCCGACGGCCACGTCTTCACGGCGGGTGACAAGAAGCCGTGGCCCGCGCTGTGGGCCCTGGTCCTCGGGTTCTTCATGATCCTCGTCGACGCCAACATCGTTCAGGTCGCGGTGCCGGCGATCATCCGTGGCCTCGGCACCGACGTCAACGGCGCGGTGTGGGTGACCAGCGCCTACCTCCTCGCGTATGCCGTGCCCCTGCTCATCACCGGGCGGCTGGGCGACAAACTCGGGTCGAAGCGGCTCTATCTCGCCGGCCTCGTCCTCTTCACGGTGGCGTCGGCCGTCTGCGGTCTCGCGCCGAGCATCGCCGTCCTCATCGTGGCGAGGGTCTTCCAGGGCCTCGGCGCCGCCCTGCTCACCCCTCAGACGATGGCCGTCATCACCCGGATGTTCCCGCCGGAGAAGCGTGGCGCCGCGCTCGGCCTGTGGGGGTCGGTCGCCGGTGTCGCGATCCTCGTCGGCCCGATCCTCGGCGGCCTGCTCGTGGACCATCTCGGCTGGGAGTGGATCTTCTTCATCAACGTGCCCGTGGGCGTCGTCGGCGCCTTCCTCGCGGTCCGGCTCGTCCCCGACCTCGAGACCCACGAGCACACCTTCGACTACCTCGGGGTCGCGCTGAGCGCCGTGGGCATGTTCCTCGTCGTCTTCGGCCTGCAGGAGGGGCAGAGCCACGACTGGGGCCGGATCCTCGGCGGCATCACCGTCTGGGAGCTCATCGGGGCGGGGCTCGCGTTCCTCGCGGCGTTCCTGTGGTGGCAGACCCGGAACACCCGCGAGCCGCTGCTGCCGCTCCAGCTGTTCCGCGACCGCAACTTCACCCTCGCCAACGTGGCCATCACCGCGGTCGGCTTCGCCGTGACCGCGATGGGCTTCCCGCTCTTCCTCTTCGCGCAGGTGGCGCGCGGCCTGTCGCCGACCCAGTCGGCGCTGCTGCTCACCCCGCTCGCGGTCCTCTCGGCGGCCCTGGCACCGTTCGCCGGCAAGGCCATCCAGCGGCGCGACCCGCGCTGGCTCGCCGTCGCGGGTCTGGGTCTGTTCGTCGTCGGCCTGTGGTGGTTCTCGCGGCTGCTCACCGCGCAGACCGACATCCTCTGGCTCCTCGCACCGTCGGCCCTGCTGGGCATCGCCAACGCCGGCGTGTGGGGCCCGCTGTCGATCACGGCCACCCGCAACCTCGCCCCCCGGATGGCCGGCGCCGGCGCCGGGGTCTACAACACGACCCGCCAGGTCGGTGCCGTCATCGGCTCCGCGGCCATCGCCACGGTTCTCGACAACCGCCTCGCCGCGCAGCTGCCCGGTGCGGCGGCCGGCTTCGACCCGGCCTCGGCCGGCACCGGCGCCCTCCCCGCGGCGCTGCAGGAGCCGTTCTCGCTGGCGATGAGCCAGTCGGTCCTCGTTCCGGCGGCGGTCCTCATCGTGGCCGTCGTCGCCGCCCTGTTCTTCGCCGCGCCGGCCGCCCATCACCTGGAGGACCGGAGCGCGGGCGCCTCGACCGCGCCGGCCCCCGGTCCGGACGGAGCGCCGGGGGTGATGGCCGGTGGTCCGGACGGGGTCGCCGGCGTCGGATAATCCTCGGGTGCCCCGGCTGCTCCCCGATCTCACGCCGCTTCGGGAGAGCCCGGAGTACCGCCGCCTGTATGCCGGCTTCACCCTGTCCAACGTCGGCTCCCAGATGGCCGTCGTCGCCATCGGCCTGCAGGTCTACGCCCTGACCCGGTCCACCGGGATGGTCGGCCTCGTCGGCCTGGCCGCCCTCGTCCCGCTCGTTGTCATGGGCCTGTACGGCGGGTCGCTCTCCGACCACCACGACCGCCGCCTCGTCGGCCTCGCCGCGAGCACCGTCTCGTGGCTGACGAGCGTGACCGCGGCCCTCCAGGCCCTCCTGGGCAACCGGCACGTCTGGGTGCTCTTCGTCCTCGTCGCCGTGTGGAGCGGCTCCTCGGGGGTGTCCGACCCCGCCCGGTCGAGCATCTACCCCCGGCTCCTGCCCACCCGGCAGCTCCCCGCCGCCAACGCCCTCGGCGTCGTCGCGATGAACACCTCGATGACGGCCGGGCCGCTCCTCGCGGGCGTCCTCATCGGCTCCTTCGGTTTCGTGGGCGCCTATCTCACCGACGCCGTCATCACGACGGCTGCGCTCTACGGCCTGCTGCGGCTGCACCCGGTGCCTCCCGAGCGCCACGACGAGGGGGCGCCCACCCGCGCCGGGCTGCGCTCGGTCCTCGACGGGTTCTCCTTCCTCCGGTCGGCCCCCAACGTGCGGATGACCTTCGTCGCCGACATCGCCGCGATGGTCCTGGCCCAGCCCCGGGTCCTCTTCCCGGCTGCCGGAGCGGTCATCCTCGGGGGTGGGGCCACGACCGTCGGGTTCCTCTACGCCGCGGCCGCCCTCGGCGGCATCGTCGCGATGGGTGCCTCCGGCGCCCTCGGGGAGGTCCGCCGCCAAGGACTGGCCATCCTCGTCTCGGTCGCCGGGTGGGGACTCGGGATCGTCGGCCTCGGCGCGGCCCTGCTGGGTGCCGACGGAGTGCTCACCCGGCAGCACGCGCTGTGGGCGGCCCTCGCGGCGATGGCCTTCGCGGGGGCGGCCGACTCGGTCTCGGCCGTGTTCCGGACGACGATCCTCCAGTCGGCGACGCCGGACCGGATGCGCGGACGGCTCCAGGGGGTCTTCGTCGTCGTCGTCGCGGGAGGTCCGAGGCTCGGCGAGCTCGCCGGTGGCGGTCTGGCCCAGCGGATCGGCGAGGGGCACATGGCCGTCCTCGGCGGGATCGCGTGCGTCGCCGCCATGGCCGTCCTCGCCCTCTGGCAGCGGGGCTTCGTCCGCTACGACGCCCTGCGACCGACGCCGTGAGGCTCGACGGTGCCCCGTGCCGGAGCCGGTCGCGGCATACGATCGCGCGATGAGCCCACCCGACCAGGTGACCGAGGGCCTGTCCGAGGACGACCTCGCGCCCACGCCGTTCCGCCAGGCGGTGGGCTGGGTCGACGAGGCCGCCGCGGTGGCCGCTCGTGGCGGTCCGGTGGCCGAGCCGGTGGCGATGTCGCTCGCGACGGCCGACGAGTCGGGGCACCCCAACGTGCGCACCGTCCTCATGCGCTTCTTCGACGAGCGCGGGCCGGGGTTCGTCTCCTCGGCCGACTCGGCCAAGGCGGCGGAGCTGGCGGCCACCGGGTGGGCGGCGGCGTCCCTGACCTGGCCGGGGCTCCACCGGGCGATCCGGTTCAGAGGCCGGGTCGAGCCGATCGCCGATGACGAGGTGGAGGCCTACTGGCGGACCCGGCCATGGGGCTCGCGGATCTCGGCGTGGGCGTCGCGGCAGAGCGCCGAGGTGGCCGACCGGAGCGAGCTCGAGACCGCGGCCGCGCAGTATGCCGCGCGATGGCCCGACCGCGCCCGCCCCGACGACGTGCCCGTCCCGCCGTCCTGGCGGGGATGGCGGATCGCCGCCGAGGAGGTCGAGTTCTGGGCCGGCCGGCGCGACCGGCTCCACGACCGGCTCGTCTTCGTGCGGCGGGCTGCGGGCTCCCTCGACGACGCCGCAGCCTGGCGGGTGGTGCGCCGCCAGCCGTGACCCTGCGACCCGGTCGGGCCCCGCGACCCCACCGGCCGACGGTCGGTCACCCGCCGGGGGTCAGGACGTCCGGAGCACCTTGTGCGGGGCGGCCTGGGCGCGGGGTTTGATGACGAGGAGGTCGACGTTGACGTGCGCCGGGCGGGTGGCCATCCACACGATCGCCTCGGCGACGTCCTCGGCGACGAGCGGCCCTGGCACCCCCTCGTAGACCTTCTCGGCCCGCTCCCGGTCGCCCTCGAACCGGGTCAGCGAGAACTCCTCGGTGTGCACCATCCCCGGCGCGACCTCGGTGACCCGGACCGGCTGGTCGAGCAGCTCGAGGCGCAGCGTCTCGGTGACGACGGCGACCCCGTGCTTGGCGACGGTGTAGCCCCCGCCCCCCTCGTAGGCGAGGTGCCCGGCGATCGAGCCGACGTTGACGATGATGCCGTCGCCCGCGGCGACGAGGGCCGGGAGCAGCGCCGTCGTCACGGCGACGGTACCGACGACGTTGGTCTCGTACATCGCGCGCCACTTGGCCAGGTCGGCCCTGGCGACCGGCTCGAGGCCGAGCGCGCCACCGGCGTTGTTGACGAGGACGCTCACGGACCCGCCGGCGGCGGCGGCGAGCGCGGCCACGTCCTCGGGGGAGGTGACGTCGCACCGCACCGCGACACCGTCGACCTCCTCGGCCACCTCCCGGACCCGGTCCTCGCGCCGAGCCGCGCAGACGACCCGGTAGCCGGCCGCGGCGAGCGCCCGCGCGGTGGCGGCGCCGATGCCGCTGCTCGCCCCGGTGACGACGGCGGTGGGCCGGTGCGCGCCCGCGGGGGTATGCCGCGCCGTCGCCGTGGCCGTCATCGGGTCCCCGGCGGGGACTGCCGTCTCGCTCACCTCGTCCTCCTCACGACGGTGCGCCGGCGGGCAGGACCGTGGCCGGGTCGACGGCGATCCACGTCGCCTCGGCCCGGGCCAGGAGCTGGCCCCGTTCGGTGTACAGGGCGCTGCCGGACAGGAACTTCCGGCCCTCGCCACCCCGCGGCCAGGCGACGAGCACGTGCGCCTCGCCGACCTCGGGGAGCGCGAGGACCCGGGCGGTCATCGTCCCCAGGACCATCGGGCGCCCGGCGATCCCGGCCGACCAGCCCCCGGGGCAGTCGAGCGAGGCCCAGACGATCGGGACCGAGACCTCGGCGGGGACCCAGCTCGCGGCATACCGGCCGGTGCCGTCGTCGAGCGGTCCGGGACGCAGGCACAACGCCTCGGCCGGGTCGCGGCCGGTGCCGCAGGCGAAGCAGGTCGGGAAGGGGTGGTCGGTCAGCCCCTCGTAGCCCGCCTCGGCCGCCCGGGCCTCGGCGAGCGGCACCGGCGCACCGACGGGTCCGGTGAGGTCGGGCACCGGGGCCGCCGTCGCCACGAGGAGGTCGCCGTCGAGCAGGCGCACCCCGGCGGAGCCGTCGGCCTCGACGCCGAGCGGGCGGTCCAGCGGGGGCGGGGAGAGGAGCCGGACGCTCACGGCCGAGCCGGCGGGCGCGGCCGCATGCTCGGCGAGGGCACCGCTGACCCATCCGCCGTTGCCCGACTCCGCAGGACCCTGGAAGCGGCGTGGAACGGTGAGGCTCATTGCGTCAACCTACCCGGACCCACCGGCGGGCGACGTGTCGTCACCCGGTGACACCATGGTCCGACGATGACGACCACCCCGCCGCACCACCTGCCCCCGGACGCCGACTTCTCGCTGCGCCGCATCGCCGTACCCGCCTTCGGACCCTCGGCTCTCGCGTCGGTCGGGATGGGCGCCGTCACCCCCGTCATCGCCCTGTCCGCCCGGTCCCTGGGCGCCACGGTGGGGGTGGCCGCTCTCGTCGTCGCCGTCTCCTCCCTCGCCGAGCTCGCCGTGGCGCTGCCGGCGGGGTCCCTCGTCGCCCGGGTCGGCGAGCGACGGGCGATGCTCCTCGCCGGCTCCGTCGACGTCCTGGCGTCGCTCCTGGCGATGGCCGCGCCGAGGCTGTGGGTCTTCCTCGTGGCCCTCGCCGTCCTCGGCGCGACCCAGGCGGTCTTCCTCCTGGCCCGCCAGGCCTATCTCACCGACGCCGCCCCCATGCACCTGCGGGCCCGGGCCATGTCGACCCTCGGTGGGGTCCACCGGGTCGGCCTGTTCGTGGGGCCCTTCGTCGGGGCGCCACTCATCGCCGCGTTCGGACCCAAGGCCGCGTATGCCGTGGCCGCCGTGGCCTCCCTGCTCACCGTCCTGCTCGTGGCGCGGACGCTCGACATGACCGCCGAGCACGAGCAGGCGAGCGCGCAGCGTGACCGGGTGCCGGTGCTGTCGGTCGTCCGTGCACACCGTCGCGTCCTGCTCACCGTCGGGATCGGCGTCCTCGTCGTCGGGATCGCCCGCGCGACGAGGGTCGCCGTCGTCCCCCTGTGGGCGGAGTCGATCGGGCTGACCCCTGCCCAGACCTCGCTCGTCTTCGGCATCGCCGGGGGCATCGAGATGCTCCTGTTCTACCCGGCGGGGTCGGTCATGGACCGCTACGGCCGGGTGTGGGTCGCGGTGCCGACCGTCGTCGTCCTCGGGCTGGGGACCCTGGTCCTGCCGATGACGACGACGATCCTCGGGGTCGCGGCCGTCTCGGTCGGGATGGCCATCGGCAACGGCATGGGCTCGGGCATCGTCATGACCCTCGGCGCCGACGCCGCGCCGGTCGCCGGACGGGCCCAGTTCCTCGGCGCCTGGCGGCTCCTCTCCCTCATCGGCGTCAACGGCGGACCCCTTCTCGTCAGCCTCATCGCGACCCTCGCCGGTCTCGCGACGGCCTGCGTCGCGGTGGGTGCGCTGACCGTCCTCGGGGGGATCTGGCTGGCCCGGTGGATCCCGGCCTACGACCCGCGGCGTCAGGGCGCCACCGGCCACGGCGCGGCGTAGCAGGAACGGGTGCCGCGGCGGGCCCGGTAATGAGAGGCTTACCTCGTGAGCGACCTCATCGACACCACCGAGATGTACCTCCGGACGATCTACGAGCTCGAGGAGGAGGGCATCGTGCCGCTGCGGGCCCGGATCGCCGAGCGTCTCGGTCACTCGGGGCCGACGGTGTCGCAGACGGTCGCGCGGATGGAGCGCGACGGCCTTCTCGCCGTCGAGGGCGACCGGCACATCGAGCTGTCCGACGAGGGACGCCTCATGGCGATGCGGGTCATGCGCAAGCACCGCCTCGCCGAGCGCCTCCTGCTCGACGTCATCGGCCTGGAGTGGGAGTTCGTCCACGACGAGGCGTGCCGGTGGGAGCACGTGATGTCGGACCGCGTCGAGCGCAAGATCCTCACCCTGCTCGGCGACGAGCGGGAGTCGCCCTACGGCAACCCGATCCCGGGCCTGGACGAGCTCGGCGAGGACCGTCGGGACGCGCCGGAGTTCCGCAGCGGACTGACCACCTTGGCCGCCGTCGCCGAGGAACAGCCGGTCTCGGTCATGGTCCGCCGGATCGGTGAGCCCGTCCAGGTCGACCACGACGCGCTCAGTCTGCTCACGGCCGCCGGGCTCCTTCCCGGTCAGCCGGCGGTCGTCCGCCGCGAGGGCACGCGGGTCATCGCGAGCCGGGTCGGGAGCGACGAGGCCAGCGGGGTCTCCCTGCCCGACGACATCGCCGCCCACGTCTTCGTCGCCGCTCAGTAGCCCCGCCACGCCGACCCGTCGGCCCCGTCGGCCCCGTGCGTCACAGCGGGCTCGGCGGTGTTGTCGGATCGTGCGCCGGGAAGTGACAGCCGCGCCGGCGGAGGGCTAGCGTGAGGGCTCTCTGAACGCGTCGAAAGGCATTCCCTGGTGCCCTCCGCCCCCCTCAGAGCCGGTCGCGCCCCTGCCCCCGACCGGCGCTCCGACCGGCCCGCCGGTCGGCACGGCAGCGGTGCCGTGCGTCGTGGGCCTGACTGGTCCGCCGTCGCCGCCGGGCGGGTCGTCAAGGCCGGCGTCGGCCTGGGTCTCGCCGCCGCCGTGACGACGGTCCTGCTCGACCCGGGTCCGTCCTCGGCCGTTCCGCCCCTGCCCGGCACCGCGGCATCCGGTCTCGCCGCCCGGGCCGAGTCCGGCGCGCGGGTCTCCCGCGACGGACGGCGGACGACGCTGCGTGGCGTCTCGGTCGCGGCGCCCCTCTCACCCGCTCCGGTGGCCCCGCAGCGGGTGGGCCTGCTGCCCGTGACCGCGGTGGCCCGCGCCGACGCGGCCGGGTCCGGACCGGCCGCCGGGCCCTTCTCCGTCGTCACGTATGCCGCCCAGGGCGCCGCACTCGGGCTGGGGGCCCACGCGGCGCGCGTCTACTCGGCGGTGCGGACGGCCTTCGGGATCACGACGATCGGGGGCTACCGCCCTGGCGACAGCGGCGACCACGGCACCGGCCATGCCGTCGACATCATGATCTCGAGCACGGCCCAGGGCGACGCCGTCGCCGCCTTCGTCCAGGCCCACGCGAGCGAGTTCCACGTCACCTACGTCATCTGGCGCCAGCGCATCTGGTTCCCCGGCACGTCGACGTGGCGTCCGATGGCGGACCGAGGCAGCATCACCGCGAACCACTACGACCACGTGCACGTCTCGGTGAGCTGAGGCCACCGCGGCCCGGTCGGCCCCCGGGGGCGGCTCGCCCGGGCGTCACGAGCCGTCCTGTGACCTCCTTCACGGGTCGGCGAGGTGCGCGGGCACGTCGTGGCGGCACCGTTTGCGCAGGTGAGCGCCGTATGCCGGGGCCAACCCGATCGGTGCGCGCTACGGAGCCGGCCGGACACGGTTGACCACGCCGTGACCCAAATGTGACATCCCCGGGGAAGGTGTGTACGGTGTCTCCAGTTCGTTCTCCCCTGGAACGGACTCACGGGGACGGATCGCCGAGTCCTGCCACCGCCTCCGTGTTCACGACATTCCGCTGGCAGGAGCGGGGGACCCACCTTCGGCGTCGCGCAAGCGGCACCTTGGGGTGAAGTCCTCCGGGACGGACTCGTCCGTCTTGTGGGACCGGGCATAACCTCAGCCCGAACCCGACAGCTCACCTCGTAGGCGACGAGAGGTTGACCGTGGCTGACTTCCCTTCGACCGGCCGTCACCGTTCGCCGAGTCGCTACAACCCCCTGTCCGAGCTCGGCGTCGTCGTCTCCCGTGCGGGAGAGTCCAGCGTCAAGGCCTCGGCCGTCCTCGCCGCCTCGGGCGGCCTCGTCGCGACGTTCGCCCTGCCGGCCAACGCCGCCACCCCGCAGGCCAAGCCGGCGGCCAAGCACACGGCTACGGTCAACGCCGCTCCGGCGGTCGTCGCGCCGGTCGCCGCGGCCCCGGTCAAGGCCGAGACCGTCGGGGCCCTCGGCTTCACGGCGGTCGCCAAGCCGAAGCCGGTCCAGCTGCGGATCTCCGCGGCGGTCGTCTCGCGAGCGGCCTTCCGGGCCCCGATCCACAACATCCCGCAGTCCTCGAGCCAGATCGTCAACATCGCTCGGGGACTGCTCGGCATCCCCTACGTCTACGGCGGGGAGTCGCTGTCCGGCTTCGACTGCTCGGGCTTCACCCAGTACGTCTACCGGCAGGCCGGCATCTCCATCCCGCGGACGGCCTCGGCCCAGCAGGCGGCAGCGGCGCGGGTGTCCAACCCCCAGCCCGGTGACCTCGTCTTCTTCGGCTACCCCGCCTGGCACGTCGGCATCTACGTCGGGAACGGCCTGATGATCGACTCGGCCCACACGGGGACCCTCACCGACGTGCGCTCGATCTACTCGGGCGTCAGCGGCTACGGCCGCTTCTGATCCCCCTGCCAGCGGCGCTCCTGCCGCGCTGACGGTGCCCCTGGCCGTTCCGGTCAGGGGCACCGCCGCGTTCCGCCCCGGTCTGCGTCACCCCCGCCGACCGGGCACCTTCTCCGACACCGTGCTTGGATGGAACCCATGGCCGCACTCGCTCTCGACGTCTGGGTCGACCTCGTCTCCCCGGCGTGCTACGTCGCCAAGCACCGCCTCGAGGTGGCGGTGTCGGCGAGCGCCCACCCGGCCGAGGTCACCATCACCTACCGCTCCCTCGAGCTGGACGCGCATCCGCCGACCGACGGCAGTGACACGGTGGCCGCGCAGCAGGCGCGGATCCACCAGGTGAGCGAGGAGGCGGCAACGGCCGCGCTCGAGGCGCTGGCCGTCGAGGCCCGACCCGACGGGGTCGCGATCGACGTCGACGCGCTGCGCCCGGTCCGGACCCACGACGCCCACCGGCTTCTCGCCGCCTCCCGGGCCATGGGTGGGCCCGCGCTGCAGGGCGCGGTCCTCGAGCGGCTCTTCGCGGCCTACTTCACCGAGGGCAAGGCGATCGACGACCAGGCCGTCCTGCTCCGGCTCGGGGCGGAGGCCGGGGTCGACGAACGGCGGCTCGCGGCGATCCTCGCCTCGGACGACTACGAGGCCGAGGTCGCGGCCGACCAACAGGCGGCCGCCGAGCGGGGGATCACCTCCGTGCCCTTCGTCCTGGCCGGCGACCAGGTCGCCTCGGCGGGTCTGCAGACGGTCGACGGACTCGCCCGGTTGTTGGGTCTTGCCACCGGCGAAATTTAGGCTAGCCTTGCCTCAGCAGTTCAGCAGGAAGCGGGCCTGACACCCCTTGTGCGAGAGGCGCGAGAGCGCCGCCGGGCGACCCAGCCGGGAGGTCGTTCGTCGGTAGGGGGAGGGCCGGTGCGCCAGGGGTGGGAATTGGAGCACCGGCCCGAGGCCCGCTCCGCTGTCTCAGGAGCGTTCTCGTGCAACGCTTCTCGCGTCCTCACAGTTCCGCGGCGAATGCCGTCCGCAGCCTCTCGGTGACGAGCACGAACCGCACGAGATCGAGGTCGCCTTCGTTGTCGTCGACCCACTGTCGCACCTCCGACACCGCGACCCGGGCGACATCCGACGCCTCCCACCCGTAGGCCCCGGCACTCACCGCGGGGAAGGCGACCGAGCGGGCACCGACCTCACGGGCGACCTCGAGCGACCGGGTGAAGCACGACGCGAGGAGCGCGGGGTCGTCCTGGCCGCGATGGCGGTTCGGTCCGACGGTGTGGATCACCCAGCGGGCCGCGAGGCGCCCGCCCGGGGTCGCGACGGCGTCACCGACGGCGAGGCCGGCGGGGTGGGTGGTGGCGCGCAGCCGCCGGCACGCCTCGAGCAGGGCCGGCCCCGCGGCGGCGTGGAGGGCGCCGTCGACGCCGCCTCCCCCGAGCAGCGTGGAGTTGGCCGCGTTGACGACCGCGTCGACCTCCTGGGTGGTGAGGTCACCGACCACGCACTCCAGACGCGTCACCGCGGCGCGGACACGACGAAGGGCTGCCCGACCATCCGCTCGCAGGCGGCCCAGAGCGCGGTCGCCACGTCACGGTTGTGGGAGGCGGCGCTCGACCCCACGGTGCGGGGGTGGCCGCGCTGCTCGGCGAACCCGTCGGGGCCGATGAAGCTGCCTCCGGGCAGGTCCGGGACCGTGGCGGCATACAGCTGCGGCAGCGCACCCATCTCGGCGCTCTGCGCGACGATGCGGTTCATCCAGCCCATGGCGTTCGACTGCCACCCGCCGCTTCCCGACTGGAGGTTGGTCGCGGCATACCCGGGATGGGCGGCCATCGACCGGACCAGCGAGCGAGCGGCCGTGAGCCGACGCTGCAGCTCGTAGGCGACCATGAGGTCGCCCAGCTTGGACTGCGCGTAGGCGAGCCAGCCGTTGTAGCGGCGGCGCTCCCAGCTGAGGTCGTCGAGGGCGATCGACCCGATCCGGTGGACACCGGAGGAGAGGGTCACGACCCGGTCGGTGACCTGGGGGAGCAGCAGGGCGGTGAGCAGGAAGGGGCCGAGGAGGTTCGTCGCCAGCTGGCTCTCGTAGCCCTGGGGCGACCGCGAGAGCGGGACGTTCATGATCCCGGCGTTGTTGACGAGCACGTCGATCTGCCGGTCGGCGAGACCGGCGGCGAACTCGCGGACCGAGTCCTGGTCGGCGAGGTCGAGCCGGCGCAGCTCGGTGCTGCCGCTCAGGTCGGCGCGGGCCCGCTCGCCCTTCTCGACGGACCGGCAGGCGAGGACGACGTGGGCGCCCTTGGCGGCCAGCTCGCGGGCGGTGACCAGGCCGAGGCCGGAGTTCGCGCCGGTGACGACGACGGTCCGTCCGCTCTGGTCGGGGATGTCGGCAGGGGTCCAGTAGGTCATGGGCCCAGTCTGCGGCCTCGCGCCGCGCACGGTCCATCCGGGTCGGCGTCGGCTACGACCCGGCCCCGGCCCGTAGCCTGCTGCCATGAGCGAGGTGGCCTATGACATCAAGGAGCAGCTCGAGGCCGTCGAGGAGGGTCTGCTCGACGGGGAGAGCCTGTATGCCGTCTATGACAGCAAGGGGGCCGGGACCGGCTTCGTCGGGATCTCGGACCTGCGGGTCGTCATCCAGGACGAGTCCTACGTCGGCGGGAAGATCGCGCTGACCTCACTGCCCTATGCGCGGGTCAGCGCGGTGTCGCTCGTCTCGAACAAGTCGGTGTTCGGCAGATGGGTCGAGGCGTCGACGCTGGCGATCACGTCGGGGGAGACGATCTATGAGGTCGAGATGCGGGGCCATGACAAGGCCCGGCACGCCCACGACCTCATCCTCTACTTCATCACCCGGCGCTGACCGACCGCCCACGGCTCACCGGTCCTCAGCCGCGGCCGCGGAGCTGTTCGAGGGTGGCGGCGACCCGCCGCTGCCGGGTCTCCGGCCGTTTCGCCGAGGCGACCGCCTCGGCGTGCGCACGCTGGTGGCTGAACGACAGGGCGTCCCACGCCGCGCGAGCGGCAGCGTCCCCCGCGAGGGCCACGGCGAGGTCGGGCGGGACCTCCACGGTGCGCTCGGCGGTGTCGAGGACGACGTCGACGGCATAGACCGAGCCGGCGCTGGCGCCGGCCGCGGCCCGGTTCGCGGCGCTGACCCCGAGGAGGAAGCGGCCACCCATCGAGGCGATGGAGGTGCGCCAGGTGTGGCCCTCGACGGTGACCGTCACAGGGGGTCGTCGTCCGGCACCGAGCGCCTCGACGATCGACTCGGGCACGACGAACCCCGTCGTCGTGCCGCCGGTGCTCTCGAGCTCGGCCGTGAACCTCATGGACGGCAGTCTGCCAGCCGGGACGACGAACGCCGGCCGGACCGCGAGGTCCGAACCGGCGTCGATGCCGTCTGCGGCGGGTGGTTCAGGAGGCGAGGGCGCCGCTGCGAGCCTGGTGCAGGTTGGCGACGAGGATCGAGCGCATCTGCTCGACGTCCTCGCGCTCGTAGCGCTCGACCGTCGCGAGGAGGTCCTCGATCTGACGGGGGGTCGTGTAGGCCGCGAGGTCGCGGGCCAGGTCGCGCGCGGCCGCACGGGCGGCGCGCCGGTCCCGCAGCTCGTCACGGACGGCCGAGACGAGGCGCTCGGCGCTCGCCCGGGGGCGGAGGTTCTGCGTTGTCATGGCTCTATCGTCGCCCGATTCAACCAATGCGTCCAATGTCACCGGAGCAGCCAAAGCATTCACTAAGGTTATGGGTATGGAGACGGACGTGCTGCGCTGGTTCCAGCAGGTGGCCGACGGGGTGACCGTCACCGAGGTCAGCGAGATCTACGGGGTGAGCCAACCCGCCGTCTCCCGGGCCCTCGCCCGCCTCGAGGCCGAGGCCGGTGCGCCGCTGCTGCGCCGCTCGGGTCGGGTCCTGCGGCTCACCCACGCCGGCGCGGCGTTCAAGCGGCACGTCGACGCTCTCGTCGTCGACCTCGACGACGGTCTCGCCGCGGTGAGCGAGCTCGCCGACCCGGAGCACGGCGTGGTGACCCTCGCGTTCCAGCTCTCCCTGGGCACCTGGCTCGTCCCGGCCGTCGTCGCGGGCTTCCGCCGCGAGCACCCCGGGGTGCGCTTCGTCCTCCACCACGCCGACGATGTCGGGGAGGGTTCGCGGGCGCTCGCCTCCGGCCGGGTGGACCTCGAGCTGACCGCCCGCCGGCTGCGCGGTGCCGAGCTGCAGTGGCGGCGGCTGTTCACCGAGGACCTCTTCCTCGCCGTCCCGCCGGGACACCGCCTCGCCGCCCGCCGCACCGTGCGGCTCGCGGAGGCCCGCGAGGAGGGCCTCGTCCTGCTCCGGGCGCCCTGGCCGCTGCGGGAGCAGAGCGAGCGGCTCTGCCGGGCCGCGGGCTTCGAGCCGCAGGTGGCGTTCGAGGTCGACGACCTGCCGACCGTCCGGGGCCTCGTGGCGGCCGGCCTCGGGGTCGGCATCGTGCCCGCGATGGGTGACGACCCGGGCGCCGGAGGACGCGCGAGCGTGCGGCTGGCCCGGCTCCTCGACGAGGGCGCGTCGCGGGAGGTCGGGATGGCCTGGTCGACGGAGCGCCGGCTGCTCCCGTCGGCGGAGCTCTTCCGGCGACACGTCCTGCGCGCCTCCCGGCCACCGGCCTCGCGTCGGGCCGGAGTGTCATAGCGGACGCACAGCAACCACCCAGCCTTGATGCACATTGGTCCGGCATTCTCGACCCTCGTGACCAGACAGGACATCGTGGAGTGGGCGGCGCCCTATGACAGATGGGGCGTCCCCGAGACCCTCGCCGAGGCGCTCGGGACCGCCGACCGTCCCGACCCGGTGCAGCCGACGCACGGCGGGCCGGCCGGCAACGCGCGGCTGACCGCATGGGTCGGGGCCGTGCTCTTCGCCCTGCTGCTCGTCGAGGGGATCACCCTCGTCGACGTCCACGGGCTCATCTCGTGGCACATCACCGTCGGCCTCCTGCTCATCCCACCGGTCCTGCTCAAGCTGGCGAGCACCGGGTGGCGGATGGTCCGCTACTACACCGGCAACCCCGCCTACCGCACGGCCGGGGCGCCTCCCATGGTGCTGCGCGTCCTCGGCCCGCTCGTCATCCTCTCGACGCTCGCCCTGCTCGCCACCGGCGTAGCCGTCGCCCTGCTCGGCCCCGACGTGGCCCGTCAAGGACTGTGGCAGACGCCGCTCAGCCCGCTCTTCCTGCACCAGGCGTCGTTCGCGGGGTGGATCGTCGTGACGAGCGTCCACGTGCTCGGTCGGCTCGTCCCCGCCGCACGCATCCTCACCGGGCGGGCCGTGGCCTCCCAGCGGGTCGGCGGAGGTGTCGTCCGCGGTGTCCTCATCGCGATGGCCGCCCTCGCGGCGGTCGGCCTGGCCCTCGTCGTGTTCGGCGACACCACCGCCTGGCAGCACGACGTCTTCCGCCACTTCTCCCACCACTGACAGCGCGGCCGCGGTGAGCGCCGCCCCGCAGCCGCGGTGAGCGCCGCCCCACCGAGGCTCAGTCGAGGACCGGCTCCTCGCCCGTCGCGGCGAGGTGGTCGGCGACGTCCCTCAGCCGCCGGTTGCTGCGCTGGGAGGCCTCCTTCAGCCGCTCGAAGGCCGCGGCCGCGTCGATCCGGTGACGCTCCATGAGGATGCCCTTGGCCTGGCCGATGACGTCTCGCGAGCTCATCGCCTCGGCGAACGACCCGGCGATGTCGATCCGGGCGAGCACGAGGCCGGCGATGGCGGCGATCGGGGCCGCGGTGTGCAGGGTCGACTCGGACAGCGAGCACGGGGTCCGGCCGAGGATCGTGAGCGTGCCCACGCTGTTGTCGTCGACGATGATCGGCAGGGCCACCGCGGCGGCCACCCCCAGGTCGACCGTCCTGGGGGCCAGGGTCGGCCACCGGGGGTCGGTGGCCAGGTCGTGGCCGCTGATGATGACGAGCTCGGTCATCGCGTCGAGGGTCGGGCCCTGCGCGGCATCGCCCTGCGCGGCATACATGCCCGTGGCGACCTCGTCGGAGCCGACGACCATCGTCTCCTGGCGCGCGGGGGAGAGGGTGGCGAGCACCGACTCTGCGTGGGGGACGACCGCGAGGGTCCGGTCGACGACCTGGCCGAGGGCCTCGAGCGGGTCGGACAGCGCCGCCATGGAGCGGACGAGTGCGCGTGGGCTCATCGGGTATGCCGCCGAGACACGAGGTGGTGGCCCTCTCTGGTGTTGTGGTTGGGCTCTGGCAAGCCGGTGGGCCCGGTGGGGCCGCTCCGACGAGCCTAAGCGCGGGACACCGGGCGGGGCACACCCCAAGGGGTGGCTCTTGACGCTCCCCCGTGCTGCCCCTAGCCTTACGTTCGGATCCAAACGACTTTGTCAGGGCCGTCTCCGAGGGAGTTCCGCAATGCAGCCAACCCCCGTCCCGCTCGACCAGGTGGACCTCGCCGACCTCGACGTCTTCGAACGCAACGAGGCGTGGGGCATGTTCGACACGCTGCGGCGCGAGGCGCCGGTGCACTGGAACGAGGAGCACGACGGTGGCTCCGGGTTCTGGTCGATCACCCGCTACGCCGACATCGAGGCCATCGACAAGGACCCCGAGACCTTCACCTCGATGCGGTTCACGAACCTCGAGGAGCCCCCGGAGGAGTACCAGGAGCTGCGTCGCTCGATCCTCGAGACCGACGGTCCGCGCCACCTGGCCCTGCGCAAGCTGCTCATGCGCGACTTCAGCGCCGCCCAGCTGCGTCGCTACGAGGACTTCCTGCGCGGGCTGGCCACGCTGACGGTCGAGGCGGCGCTGCAGCAGGAGGAGATGGACTTCGTCGACGCCATCGCCGCGGACTACCCCATCGCGGTCCTCGCCAGGCTGCTCGACACCCCCGAGGAGATGACACCCCAGCTCATCGCCTGGGGCAACGAGATCGTCGGCTTCTCCGACCCCGAGTACGCCCGGGTCCTCATCAACTCGGAGGAGTCGCAGAAGTACCGGCACCTGCCGTTCAGCTCGCCGGTCTCGCAGGAGATCTTCGAGTACGGCCGCACGCTCGCCGCCGAGCGCCGTGGCGGCGACGGCGAGGACCTCGTGAGCAAGCTCGTCAACCGGATCCCCGAGGACGGCATCCCCCTCTCGCCGGAGCACTTCGACAACTACTTCCTCCTCCTCGTCGTCGCCGGCAACGAGACGACGCGGCAGGCGATCAGCCACTCGATGAAGGCGCTCATCGACAACCCCGACCAGATGCAGTGGCTCCTCGAGCACCCCGACAAGATGCAGCAGGCCATCGAGGAGCTGCTGCGCTGGGCCTCGCCCGTCTATCACTTCCGACGGTCCGCGACCCGCGACGTCGAGCTGCACGGCCAGCGGATCAAGGCCGGCGACAAGGTCGTCATGTGGTTCGCCTCGGGCAACCGCGACGACGCCAAGTTCGAGGACCCCTACGCGCTCCGCCTGGACCGGATGCCGAACGACCACATGACCTTCGGCAAGGGCCCGCACACGTGCATGGGCTCCAACCTCGCCCGCTTCGAGATGCGGATCATCTTCGAGACGCTCCTGCCGCGGATCGCCCAGATCCAGCAGACGGGGGACATCGAGAGGGTGCGGAGCAACTTCGTCAACGGCATCAAGCGCTTCCCGATCCGGGTGCAGACGAAGTAGCCGCTGGTCATGACCGAGAGCCGTACCACCCTGCGCGAGCACGAGGGCGAGCTCGTCGTCGCCGCCGTCACGCCGGTCGCCGACGCCGTCGTCGAGCTGCGACTCGTCGACCCCTCCGGACGCGCGCTGCCACCGTGGACCCCGGGCGCCCATGTCGACCTCGTCCTGGGTGACCTCGTGCGCCAGTACTCCCTGTGCGGCGATCCGACGGACGCGACGGCCTACACCGTCGCCGTGCTCCGTGAGCCCGACTCGCGCGGTGGGTCGTCCTTCGTCCACGAGCGGCTCGGGGTCGGGTCGCGGGTGCTCGTCCGTGGGCCACGCAACCACTTCCCGCTCGTGTCGGCTCCTCGCTACCTCTTCGTCGCCGGGGGCATCGGGGTCACCCCGCTGCTGCCGATGATCGCCGAGGCCGACGCATCCGGTGCCGACTGGCGGCTCGTCTACCGGGGCCGGAGCCGGGCCACGATGGCGTATGCCGCGCGCCTGGCCGAGCTCGGTGAGCGGGTCACCCTGCTGCCCGGCGACGAGACCGGGCCGATGGACCTGAAGGCCGTTCTCGGTGAGCCGGCGGAGGGCACCCTCGTCTACTGCTGCGGGCCGGAGCGACTGCTCGCGGGGGCCGAGGAGATCTGCACCGCCTCCTGGCCGGCCGGCGCGCTGCACCTGGAGCGGTTCGCTGCGAAGGAGGCCGAGGTTCCCGCCGAAGGAGAGCGCGCGTTCGAGCTGGTCCTCGCGGGGTCCGGGGTGACGCTGCAGGTTCCGGTGGACCGGTCGGTGTTCGACGTCATCCAGGACGCCGGCATCAGCGTCCTCGGCTCGTGCCACGAGGGGATCTGCGGGACCTGTGAGCAGGTCGTCCTCGAGGGCGAGGTCGACCACCGGGACTCGGTGCTCAACGAGGCCGAACGCGCGGCCAACGACGCGATGATGGTCTGCGTCTCGCGCTGCCGGTCCGACCGCCTCGTCCTGGACCTCTAGGAGGGAGCCGCCATGGGAGCCACCCGCCGCGCGACCTCGGCCGCCGTGCCGACCGACTGCTGGTACGCCCTCACCACCTCGGCCGAGGTCGGCCGGAGCCTGCTGTCGGTCCGGGCGGTCGGGGTGCCGGTCGTCCTGTTCCGTGCCGAGGACGGCGGGGTCGCCGCCCTGGAGGACCGGTGCGCCCACCGCGCCTACCCGCTCTCGGCCGGGACCCTGCTCGGGGACCGGGTCCGCTGCGGCCTGTGTGGCTTCGTCTACGACGCCGCCGGGCGCTGCGTCTCCGTTCCCACCCAGCCGCGGGTCCCCCTCGGGGCCGAGGTCGCGGCATACCCGGTGGTCGAGCGCGACGGGCTGGTCTGGGTCTGGCTCGGCGAGCCGGGCCGGGCCCGGCTGCACCGGGTCCCCGAGCTGCCCTGGCTCGCCGACGAGGGCTGGGCGAGTGTCGGTGGCGCGGCCGAGGTGGCCGCCGGCTTCCTCCTGCTGCACGAGAACTTCGCCGACGTCACGCAGGTGCCGCACGTCGCCCCCGAGATCGCCCCGGTCGCCCTGGCGGCGGCCCCGCCCCCGCTCGACGTCGTCGTCACCGAGACCACCGTCGAGCTGCGCCGGACCTTCCCGCCCGCACCCATGCCCCCCTGGCAGGCCGAGCTCGTCGGTGGCGACACGGGTGAGCAGGCCACCGTCCAGGAGGGCTACTTCGTCTCGCCCGCCGTGTGGGTCGACGTGTGGGACGTCGTCGGCGACGCGGGGCCGACGGCCCGGTTGCGGTTCTCGCACCTCGTGACGCCCGTCGACGAGGGCACGAGCCGGCTCGTCTGGCGGGTGAGTCGTGACTTCGCGGTCGGCGACCGGTCCGCGGACGAGCGGCTCCGCGCGATGTTCGCCGACTACTACGACCGGGTGCGGACCGCCATGGAGACCGCCCAGGCCGTCCTCGACCTCGACGGCCCAGGGCCGGAGGTCAACGTCGCCGCCGACGTGGCCGCGCTCCGGGTCCGCGAGATCGTCCTCGGGATGCTCGCCGACGAGGGCGTCGTCCTCACCGGGCCGCGCCGGCGGACCCGCCGCCCGTCCTGACCGACCCGCTGACCCTCCCGACCCACCTGACCGACCCGCTGACCCTCCCGACCCACCTGACCGACCCGCTGACCCGCCCGACCGATCGTGCTGCCGACCGACGAGGAGACCCGACCGTGCCCGAGCTGAGGGGCTTCGCCCCGCCCTACACCGAGACCGGGCGCAGTGCGCTCATCCCCGACCCGCCGTGGTTCTACAGCGGTGACCTGCTCACCGTCGAGTACCGCACCGACGTCGAGAAGGTCCGGGCGCTCCTGCCCGACGACGTCGAGCTCGCCGAGGAGGACCCCGGCGCCGTGGCCTTCATCTGGGCCGACTGGCAGTCGTGCTCCAGCGGTGGCGCGGAGCTGCTCGACCCGGCGCGCTCGCAGTACAAGGAGGCCTTCGCCGTCGTCCGGTGTCGCTACGAGGGGGTGACCTACTCCCGGTGCGTGCTGATCTGGGTGACGACGGACTTCGCCATCGCCCGGGGGGTCCACCAGGGCTACCCCAAGAAGCTCGGGTCGATCCACCAGACGCGGCCGATGCCCTTCGGCCGCGGGGCGCCCCGGATCGAGGCGGGCGCACGCTTCGGCGCGACCCTGGCGGCATACGACCACCGTCTCGCCCAGGCGGTCATCACGCTGACCGAGCCGAGCGAGAGCAACGGGTTCGTCAACGCCCTGCCGATGCTGCACCACCGTCAGGTGCGGCCCATCGAGCGTGGGGCCGAGGGCTGGGCCCTCGACGAGGTGCTCACGATGAGCGGTGTCGGCTTCGAGCACGGCCAGGCCTGGCGTGCCGAGGCGAGCCTGGACCTGTTCGACTCGCCGTGGGACGACGTGGCGTCCACGCTGCCCGTCCGCGAGGTCATCAGCGGCTACTACGTGCAGGTCGGGACCAGCTGGGACGGCGGGACGACCCTGGCGCACCGCTGAGAGTCGTTCTGGGACAACGGGAAGGGGATCTCCGCCGCCGGTCGGCGGAGATCCCCTTCCTGGTCCTCGGGTCAGAGGTGGTAGGCGTACTCGCGGAACTCCCAGTCGGTGACGTGGTGGTTGAACCGCTCGACCTCGTTGCGCTTGTAGGCGAGGAAGGACTCGACGAAGAAGTCGCCGATCGTCCGGCGGAACTCCGTGTCCGCCTCGAGGGCGTCGAGCGCCTCGGTGAGGGACTGCGGGAGCATCGGGGCGCTCTCGGGGTCGTAGCCGTAGCCCTCGAGGGGGCTCGGCGGCTCGAGCGAGTTCTTGATCCCGAGGTATGCCGCGGCACCGACGGCGGCGATGGCGAGGTACGGGTTCGCGGTGGCGTCACCGAGCCGGACCTCCATGCGGGCCGCACCGCCGCGCTCCGGCGGGATGCGGACCATCGCGCTGCGGTTGTCCAGGCCCCAGTCGACGAGCCAGGGCGCGAGGGTGTCGGGCCCGAACCGCTTGTAGGAGTTGATCGTCGGGTTGAGGATCGCGGCGAGGGCCGGGGCGTGCGCGAGGACCCCGGCGATGGCGTGCCGTCCCGTGTCGGACAGCCCGTGCTCGCCGTCGGGGTCGCCGAAGACGTTGGTGTAGTCGTTGTCGACGATCGAGACGTGCAGGTGGAAGCCGCTGCCGCCCTCGTCGTTGAACGGCTTGGCCATGAAGGTCGCGAGCATCCCCTCGTGGCGAGCGATCTCCTGGACCGCGGACTTCATCCGGAACGCCCGGTCGGCCGCGTCGAGGAGCTCGGAGTGGTTGAGGTTGATCTCGAACTGCCCGGGGGAGAACTCGTGGTTGGCGGCGGTGACCTGCAGGTCGGCGTCCCGCAGGTGGCGCAGCATGGTGAGGAGCATGCCCTTGGGGTCGCCCTTGCGGCCCACGACGTAGACGTTGCCGGGGGCGTCGGCATAGCGGCGCCACCCGGTGTGCGACGTCGCGTCCTCCTCGAGGAGGTAGAACTCGAGCTCGGGACCGACGACGGCGTGCAGGCCGAGCTCGTGGAGGTGGTCCATGACGCGGCGGGCGATCTCGCGCGGCGCCTCACCGGCGGCCGCTCCGCCGAGGACCGAGGTGTCGGCGAGGCACCACATGGCGCCGGGCTCCCAGGGCAGGTCGGTCAGCGTCGACAGGTCGGGGTGGGCGCTGATGTCCGGCAGCCCGGCCTCCAGCCCGCCCTGGACGGGGACGACGTCACCCATGGGGGAGGTGTGGTAGACGGCGCGGCAGAAGGCGATGCCGTGCGACATGACGCTCTCGAGCTCGTCGAGGAGGACGTCGCGCCCTCGGTCGACGCCGATGAGGTCGGAGTAGGAGACGCGGATGACGTCGACGCCCTTGGCCCGAAGCTCCTCGACCAGAGCGGACACGTCGGTGGTGTTCATGCAGTGCTCCCTCGCACGCGGCCGGCATTGCCATTCGTTCGGGACCGAACGATACCTGCACGATAGTGGCCACTCGCCGGCATGGGAAGAGGGCCGCGCCCGGCTATTCCGCCCTTGCCCGAGGGCCCTGGCACTCATATGTTTGTATCCGAACGAAAGGTGGTGGCGGTGCGCGCGCTCTTCATCCAGCACGACCATGTCTCGCCCGCGGGGCACATAGGTGCCCAGTTCGCGGCGCGCGGCTACGACGTCGAGGAGCTGCTCGTCGTGCCCGAGCACCGGTTCCACGACCCCGGCATCGCCGTGACCTTCCCCGACCCCACGGCATACGACGTCATCGTCCCCATGGGCGCGCCGTGGTCGGTCTACGACCACGAGACGATCGGCGCGTGGGTCCTCGAGGAGCTCACCGTGCTGCGCCGGGCGCACGAGCGCGGGGTGCCCATCCTCGGCATCTGCTTCGGCGGCCAGGCGCTCGCCTCCGCGCTCGGCGGCTCGGTCGTGCGTGCGGACCGGTCCGAGATCGGCTGGTATGCCGTGGACACCGACGAGCCGGGCCTGGTCGAGTCCGGGCCGTGGTTCGAGTGGCACCACGACCAGTGGGTGGCCCCGCCCGGGGCCCGGGTCCTCGCGCGGACCGGGAACGCCGAGCAGGCCTTCGTCATGGGCCGGAGCCTGGCCGTGCAGTTCCACCCGGAGCTGACCCCCGCCACCCTCGACGGCTGGCTCGCCAACGGAGGGCTCGCCTACCTCGAGGCGCAGGGCCGTGACGTCGCAGCCCTCGTCGCCGAGACCGCCGCGACGTCGGTGCCGGCGCAGGAGCGGGGTCGACGCCTCGTCGACCGCTTCCTCGACCAGGTCGCCTTCCCCGGCGCGGGCCGGGCATGACATGCGGACCCGAACGACCCACGTAGACTGACGTCCGTGTCAGCATCCCGGTCACCCTCGGCCCTCGACCGGTCATCCGGTCGGGGCCGCGCTCGCGCGGTGTCCGCCGTGGTGCCTCCGGAGGAGTGCGACCCCCAGCGGTGTCCCTGCGACGACACGGCGTGCTCGTTGAGCCGCTACGCGCGGGCCACCGCGGCTGCCGACAGGGGTGTCTCCTCGGGCGAGTACACCCTCGAGGCCACCGAGCAGGCCGTCGCCGAGCGCCTCGAGGGCCTCTCGATCGACATGTCGGCGATGACCGCGGTGTCGAACATCTACCGGGCCGCCAACGCCGTTCGCAACTACGTCGAACGCCAGGTCCTCTCCCGGCACGAGCTGACCTGGACGGCCTGGGTCGTCCTGTGGGTCATCTGGATCTGGGGTGAGATCGAGAGCCGGCACGTGGCCGCCGAGGCGGGCATCTCCAAGGGCACCCTGACCGGCGTCCAGAAGACCCTCATGTCCAAGGGTCTCGTCGACCGGAGCGTCCACCCCGACGACGGTCGTCGGGTGCTGCTCTCGCTCACCGACGAGGGCCAACGGCTCATGGCCGAGGTCTTCCCCGAGTTCAACGCCGTCGAGCGGCACGTGACGAGCGGGTTGAGCGAGACCGCCGTCATCGACATGGCACGGTCCCTGCGGGCCGTCGTCAAGCGCGCCGAGAGCGACTGACCTCTCGGCGTGCGCCTCGACCGCCCTCCGGCGGTCGCCCGGGTCAGTGGCTCGCCACGCGCGCCCGGGCGTGTTCGCCCGCGGCCACGACGAGGGCGCGGACCAGCTCGACCTGGGCCGGGTCCGTGGCGGCCGTGTCCTCCGGGTGCCACTGGACCCCGAGGAACCAGCCGGGCGAGCCGGGGAGGTCGCCCGCTTCGACGGTCCCGTCGGCGGCACGGGCGATGGGCCGCAGCCCGTCGCCGAGCCGGCTGACCCGCTGGTGGTGGTAGCAGGAGGCCGCCACGGCGGTGCCGACCGCGGCGGCCAGGGGTGTGCCGTCGTCGACCGCGACCGGGTGGGTGAGGTGGCGATGCGGCTGCGCCATGTGCTGCTCCAGGTCCCCACCGAGGGCGACGTTGACGACCTGCCAGCCGCGGCATACGGCCAGCAGGGGGATCCCCTCGGCCAGCGCCCAGCTCGCGACGGCCAGGTCGAAGGCGTCCTGCTCCTCGTCGACGTCGTAGACCTCCTCGCTCGCCCGGTCCTGGCCGTAGGCCGCGGGGGAGAGGTCGCCGCCGCCGGGCAGGAGGATGCCGTCGGCGAAGCCGAGCCGGGCGCCCACCTCGGCGGGGCTCACCGACCCTCCGGGCGCGACGGGGTGGACGGTGAGCGGCTCCCCGCCGGCGGCGAGGATCGCCTCGCTCAGGCTCCGGGCCGTGCTGAGGGCCCGGTGGCGGTGGGCCGAGGCCGACGCCGAGAACCGCGCGGGGATGGCGATGAGCGGAGTCCGTGACATCTCTTGACGCCTCCAGGGCACCCTAATAACGTTTGTATCCGAACGATATCCCACCCACAGCCCGATGACCAGGTTCGTCGCCCGAGGTCGTCGCCGCGTCCCGGACCACTGGAGGCCCGCATGACCACTGTGACCGTCGCCGGTGTCGAGGTCGACACCCGGCACTGGATCGGCGGGCGGCGGGTGGCCGGTGCCGAGACCTTCGAGGACGTCTCGCCGCTCGACGGCGAGGTCATCGCGCGGGTGAGCCGGGGCGGGAAGGCCGAGGTCGATGCGGCGGTCGCGGCGGCGGCCGAGGCGTTCCCCGCGTGGGCGAGCACGCCTCCGGCCGAGCGCGCCGAGATCCTCGGACGGGTGGCCGACGGGGTCGAGGCCCGGCTCGAGGACCTCGCCCAGGTCGAGACGCGCGACAACGGCTCGCTGCTGCGCTCGCACCGCCGCGGCGTGATGCCTCGCGTCGCGGCGAACATCCGCTTCTTCGCCGAGCACCGCCTCTCGCTCGAGCACCCCGACTTCGACACCCGTGGCCACCGCAACCACGTCTCGTGGGACCCGGCCGGTGTGACGGCGGTCGTCACCCCGTGGAACGCCCCGCTCATGCTCGCCACCTGGCGGATCGGCCCGGCGCTGGCGGCGGGCAACACCGTGGTGGCCAAGCCCCCGGAGTGGGCCCCGCTGACCGCGTCGCTGTTCGCCGACATCGCTCACGAGGCCGGCCTGCCCGACGGGGTCCTCAACGTCGTGCAGGGACTGGGCACCGAGGCGGGGGCGCCCCTCGTCGCCCACCCCGGGGTGCGGCGGATCTGCTTCACGGGCTCGGTGCCGACGTCCGTGCGGATCGGTGAGGCGGCGGCCCGCAACGTCACGCCGGTCAGCTTCGAGCTCGGCGGGAAGTCGCCGCTGCTCGTCTTCGACGACGCCGACCTCGACCTGGCCGTCGACCTGGCCGTCGAGCAGTTCGACAACTCCGGCCAGGTCTGCCTGGCGGCGGTCCGGATGCTCGTCCAGGACGGGATCTACGACGCGTTCCGCGCCCGGTTCCTCGACCGCGCCGCGGCGATCGTCCAGGGCGACTCGCGCGACGAGAGTGTCGACATCGGCCCGCTCATCAGCAGGACCCACTTCGAGAGGGTCGACGGCTTCGTCCGGCGCGCCGTCGCCGAGGGCGCCTCCGTCGTTCTGGGCGGCGGACCGAACGAGGAGCTCAACGCCGCGACGGGCGGGTTCTACTACCGCCCGACCGTGTTCGAGGGGGTCGACCGGTCGATGGAGGTCACCTGCCAGGAGGTCTTCGGGCCGGTGCTCACCCTCCAGCGCTTCTCCTCCGAGCAGGAGGGGGTGGCCATGGCCAACGACACCGACTACGGACTCGCCGCGACCATCGTGACCGGCGACGAGGAGCGCGCCCAGCGCGTCGCCGCCCAGGTGCGGGCCGGGACCGTCTGGGTCAACTGCTTCTTCGTCCGCGACCTCGCGGCGCCCTTCGGCGGCAGCGGCCGCTCCGGCATCGGCCGGGAGGGCGGCCCCTGGTCCTTCGACTTCTACTGCGACGTGAAGAACTCGGTCTTCGCTCCGAAGGGATGGAACTGACATGGGCGAGGTTGTCGGCGCGGGGATCCTCGCGCATGTCCCCACGATCATGCTGCCGCCGCAGACGCGGCTCGAGCTCAACGAGGGACGCGAGATCTCCCTCGTGCCGGGCCTGCACCGGCTGCGGGAGGAGGTGTTCGAGACCCTCGACTACGACACCGTCGTCGTCCTCGACTCGCACTGGTTCACGACCGTGGAGTTCGTCGTCACGGCCCAGGACCGCCGGGCCGGGCTGTTCACGGCCGAGGAGCTGCCCCGAGGGATGTGCCGCATCCCGTACGACTGGGCCGGTGACCCCGAGCTCGCTCGGGCCATGGCGGACGCCTCCGCGGAGCACGCCACCTGGGTGACGGCGATCGACGACCAGTACCTGCCGATGTACTACGCCACCCTCAACCTCTGGACGTTCCTCGGCAAGGGACTGGACAAGCGGTGGGTGTCGGTCAGCGTCGCCCAGACGGGGGTGACCGAGGACTTCCTGCGGGCCGGCCGCGCCCTCGGGGACGCCATCGCCCGGACCGACCGCAAGGTCCTGCTCATCGCCTCGGGCGCCCTCTCGCACACGTTCTGGAAGCTGCGCGAGCTGCGTGACCACGAGGCGAGCGACCCCTCGCACATCCGCACCCCCGAGGCGTATGCCGCGGACCTGGAGCGGATCGGCTGGTTCGCCGAGGGCGACCACGCCAAGGTCCTCGACACGATGGAGGACTTCCTCCGCTACCGCCCCGAGGCGATGTTCGCCCACTACCTCATGATGGCCGGCGCCCTCGGGGAGTCCGACCTGCGGGCCGCGTCCCGGCAGTACGGCGACTACGAGAACTCGATCGGGACCGGCCAGGTGCACCTGTGGTTCGACCGTCCGGAGGGCGGGTTCCCGCGGCCGCGCCGCACGCCCGAGGATCCCGACTACGTGCGCCAGGTGGGCGGGCCGGACCTGCCCGCCGCGGGCTGAGCTTCAAGGAGCGACATGACCGAGTACCGCAGGATCCTTCTCGACGGGGTCCCCGTCCAGACCGTCCGCCACGGCGACGCCCTCGTCGCCGCGGACGGCCGCGAGGTGGGCGTCGACGAGGCCGTCCACCTGCCCCCGACACAGCCCTCGAAGATCATCGCCGTCCACCTCAACTTCGCCAGCCGGACGACGGAGTTCATGACCCGGCTCCCCGCCGCGCCGACGTACTTCCACAAGCCCGTCACGGCGCTGAACTCCCACGGGGGGGCCGTCGTCCGCCCCCAGGGCTGCCGCTGGCTCAACTACGAGGGCGAGATCGTCATCGTCATCGGGGCGACCTGCCGCAACGTCTCCCCGGACGAGGCGGGCGACTACATCGCCGGCTACACCGTCGGCAACGACTTCGGCCTGCACGACTTCAGGGACACCGACGCCGGCTCGATGCTGCGTGTCAAGGGTTCCGACACCCTCGCACCGGTCGGCCCGGGGCTCGTCACCGACTGGGACTTCCGCGGCAAGACGCTGCGGACCCTCGTCAACGGCGAGGTCAAGCAGGAGGCCTCGACGGACGAGATGGAGTGGGACATGCACTACCTCGTCGCCGACATCGCGCGGACGATCACCCTCTCGCCGGGCGACCTCCTCTTCTCGGGGACCCCGGCGAACTCCCGGCCGGTGCAGCCCGGTGACGTCGTCGAGGTGGAGGTCGAGGGCCTCGGCCGGCTGACCAACCACATCGTCACCGGCCCGACACCGATCCGCACCGACGTCGGCGCCCAGCCCACCGAGAGCGAGGAGGTCGTCTCGACGGCGCTCGGCGGCGACTGGGAGTTCCGCGGCATCCGCACGCCGAGCAAGGACCTCTACCCCTCGACCGTCGAGGGCGAGCAGTGAGCCCGTCGGGGGCCACCTTCACCGAGGACCCGGCCCACTGGGACCAGGTCGCGGCCACCTTCGACCCGTGGACGGCGATGCTCATCGACGGTCGGGAGGTCGGCAGCGACGAGCGCCTCGTCGTGACCTCACCGCGCGACGGGAGCACCCTGGCCGAGGTCGCCGTCGCCTCCGACGCCGACGTCGACCGGGCCGTCGCGGCCGCGCGGGCGGCCTTCGACGACGGGCCCTGGCCACGCCTGGCACCGCGCGAACGGGGTGCGGCGATGCTGCGCTGGGCGGACCTCATCGAGCGCGACCGCGATGTCATCGCCACGACGGTGTCCCTCGAGATGGGCAAGCCGATCCGCGAGGCGTGGACCATCGAGCTGCGCGCCCTGCTCGCGACGATCCGCTTCTATGCGGAGCTCGCCGACAAGGAGGCGGGGGAGATCCCGGCCGTCGGCGAGGACAACCTCGCTCTCGTCACCCGCGAGCCGAGCGGGGTCGTGGCCGCCGTGGTGCCGTGGAACTTCCCGCTCACCCTCGCCGGCTGGAAGATCGCCCCGGCGATGTCGGTGGGCTGCACCGTCGTCCTCAAGCCCTCGGAGCTCTCGCCCCTCTCGGCGCTGCACGTCGCCCGGCTCGCGCTCGAGGCCGGCATACCGGCGGGCGTCCTCAACGTCGTCAACGGCACCGGGGTCACGGCCGGGAGGGCCCTGGGGCTGCACGCCGGCGTCGACGTCCTCGCGTTCACCGGGTCCACGCAGGTGGGCAGGCACTTCCTGCGGTATGCCGCGGACTCGAACCTCAAACGGGTCTGGCTCGAGCTGGGCGGCAAGTCGCCCAACCTCGTCTTCGCCGACGCACCCGACCTCGACGCCGCCGCTGAGGCGGCGGCCTGGGGAATCTGCTTCAACTCCGGTCAGATGTGCACGGCCGCCTCGCGCCTCCTCGTCGAGGAGCCCATCGCCGAGGACTTCACCCGGCGGGTCCTCGCCAAGGTGGCCGCGTGGACCGCCGGGGACCCGCTCGACCCGGCCACCCGGCTCGGGCCCGTCGTCAGCGAGGGCCAGCTCGACCGGGTCCTCGGTCACGTGCGCCGCGCCGAGGCGCAGGGTGCGCAGCTGCTCACCGGCGGCGAGCGGGTGCTCGCCGAGACGGGTGGCTCCTATGTGGCACCCGCCGTCCTCGACAGGGTGGACCCCGGCAGCGACCTCGCCCAGCAGGAGGTCTTCGGCCCGGTCCTCGCCGTCCTGCCCTTCACCGACGCCGAGGAGGCCGTGCGGCTCGCCCGGGACACCGAGTACGGGCTCGCGGCCGCGGTGTGGACGTCCGACCTGCGCACCGCGCACCGGGTCTCCCGGGCGGTCCCCGCCGGCACCGTGTGGGTCAACTGCTACGAGGAGGGCGACCTCACCGTCCCCTTCGGAGGCATGAAGGCCAGCGGCAACGGCCGGGACAAGTCCCGTCACGCGGTCGAGAAGTACACCGAGCTCAAGACCACCTGGATCAACCTGTCCTGAGCGGGACGCACGAGGACGGTCCAGGCGGCGTCGTCCAGGCGGCACCGCATACCCACCGTGGAAGGAGCGACGATGGCCGACCTCCGATGGCTCATGGTCCTCACGGAGAACAACGCGATCGTCGACCCCCGCGACCTCGGCGGCCTCGTCGACCTCGCCGTGACGGCCGAGGCCAACGGCATCGACGGCGTGATGCTGAGCGAGCACGTCGTGCTCGGCCGCGACTCCGGTGCGGCCGGCGAGATGGCCAACCCGCGTGACTACGCCGCACCGGGCAACCAGTCGCCCGACTACTCGTGGCCGAGCAGCATCGTCCTGCTGTCGGCGATCGCCCAGGCCACGACGCGGCTGCGGCTCGTCGCCGGCGCCGTCATCGCGCCGCTTCGTCATCCGCTGCTGCTGGCCAAGGAGCTCGGCACCCTCGACCTGCTCTCCGAGGGCCGGCTCGTCGTCCTGCCCACGGTGAGCTGGAGCCGCGAGGAGTATGCCGCCCTCGGCGTCCCCTTCGCCGAGCGCGGGAGGATCCTCGACGAGCAGCTCGAGGTCCTCTCGGCCGCGTGGGGGCCGTATCCGGTCAGCCACCCCGGGCCCAGGTTCCCCTTCACCGACGTCTGGCTCGAGCCGGGCGCCGCCACCCCGGCAGGGCCGCCGTTGTGGTTCGGTGGGCAGGGGATGCACCCGCCCCTCATCCGGCGGATCGTGCGCCACGGCCGCGGGCTCAACCCGTTCGGCCCGTTGTCCGACGCCGACCTGGCCGCGCTCGCCCAGGAGATGCACGCGGCCGGCCGCGAGATGGGCGAGCTCGAACTCGTCGGCGGCATCCGCGGCACGTTCCATGGGCCCGACGACGTCGCCGACGTCGACCTCGCCCTCGCCGACCTGCCGCTGCAGGTGGCCCAGGGGTTCACGACGATCTGCGTCAAGCCGGCGATGTTCTGCCGCACGGTCGAGGAGGTCCCGGCCCTGTGCCGCCACCTCGTCGAGGAGGGGCGCCGGCTCGCCTCGGCCTGAGCGCGGAATGCTTCGCGTCGGCCTGAGCGCGTCCTGTTGCTGGCGTCGGCCTGAGGGCCGCCGGGCTGCCCGGCTGCCCGGCTGCCGGCACGGGCGAGGGCCCGGGGTGACGGTCCCCGGGCCCTCGCGTCGTGTGGCGGCAGGGGCGCTCAGGTGACGAGGTCGGCGATCGCGTCCTCGTTCTCGTCGGTGAGCCGCAGCTTCCCGACGATCGTCCCGACGACGAACATGACGAACGGTGCGATGACGAGCACCCAGCCGGTCAGGTTGAGGCCCCACGGCTGGGTCGTGGGATCCACCCCGGCCTTGACGGTGCCGGCGAGGAGCCCGAAGCGCGACGCCAGCAGCCAGAGGCCGACCATGAGGCCGCCGATGGACAGCAGAGGTGCGAGCACCGAGGCCCACACGGACGCCTCACCCTGGTGCCGTGAGAAGAAGGCGATGACCGCCACCGAGACGAGGATCTCGACGAAGACGATGGCGAGGACGGCCAGCCCGGAGAACCAGTAGAAGAGGTTGAGCACCGGGTCGAGACCCTTGACCGCGAAGATGACGATGACGAGGAGTGAGATGACGGACGTCGCCACGGTCGCGGTCCAGGGCGCACCTCGCCGGTTCACCCTGTCGAGCCCCCGCGAGAGGACGCCGGCCCGCCCCATCGCATAGAAGTAGCGGGCAGCGGAGTTCTGGAAGGCCAGCAGGCCGGCGAAGAGGGACGACACGACGAGCCAGGTCATGAGGTCGCGGATCCAGGTGCCGACATAGGTCTGGGCGACGGTGAAGAGGACGTTCGCCGGGTCGGCCAGCGGCACCTTGTCGACGGTGGACAGGGCGACGGTCTGGTCGACGACCTTCGAGGCGCCCAGGCCGGTCACGATGCCGAAGGAGGTGAAGCCGAAGATGACGGTGATGAGGATGACCGCGAGGTAGGTCGCCCGCGGGACGGTGCGGTGCGGGTCGCGCGACTCCTCGCCGTAGATGGCCGTGGCCTCGAAGCCGATGTAGGAGGCGAAGGCGAAGGCGAGGGCGATGCCCGCCGTGCTGCCCAGGCCGCCGACGAAGATGTTGGGCAGCGAGAACGACGCGCCGAGGTTGATGCCCTCGGGCTTCTTGCCCGAGAAGAGGACGGCGAAGGCCGTGATGATGAGCGAGAGCAGCTCCAGGGTCATCAGGACGCCGAGGACCTTGGCGCCGATGTCCACCGAGAGGGCGGACAGGCCGGTGACGAGGACCCAGGCGATGAGGGTCCACACCCACCACGGCCAGCTGATCCCGAAGGTCGAGTCCATCTGTGACGTGATGACCCCGCCGAAGAAGCCGAAGACGGCGAGCTGGACGGCGATGTAGGCCACGAGCGAGACGAAGGCCGAGCCGACGCCGGGGATGATGCCCAGGCCTCGTCCGACGAACGCGAAGAAGGCGCCGACGTTGGTCACCTTCGTCGCCATCGCGGCATACCCGACCGAGAAGAGCAGCAGGATGATGCCGACGACGAGATAGGCGCCCGGGGCGGCGGCGCCGTTACCGAGCACGATGGCGACCGGGACGGCGCCCGTCATGCCCACGAGCGGTGCCGCGGCGGCGACGACGAAGAACACGATCCCCAGGATCCCGAGGCGGCCGCGGTGCAGCGCGGTCTCGGCGGTCTCCTCGGGTGCGGACTGGAGCTGACTCATGCGGCACTCCTCGCTGGCCAGGTCAGTGACAGGGTCGGTCTCGAATCCGTTCGGATGCGAATGACTTGGTGAGCAGAGTGCCGTTCGGCACATCCGGTGTCAAGGGTTTGGCCAGGTTGACCTCACCCGTCGTCCGGCCAGGGGGCGCCGGAGCCGGCCCGGACCGATGCCCTGCCGGGGTCGGTATGCCGCGCCGCGGTGTCCGCGCTTCGGTGGACAGCGCCGGATCCCTCAGTGGCGAGCCGACCTTGTCGATAGGGATGCGGAGCAGGCTCGAAAGGGACTCGGCCTGCCACAGGACAGGAGACACGACCATGACTGAGGTCGCTCTCGCCGGCGTGCGCGCCGGCGGCCTCTCGGACCGGGCGACCCGCTCGGCCACCAGATCGTCAGGGCTCGCCGAGCCGGTCTTCGCGCTGCTCAGGCGGCTTCGGCTCACCGCGCGGCTCGTCGTCCTCGCCCTCGTGCTGCTCGTCCCGACCGGGGTGCTGGGCCAAGCCTTCCTGTCGACCACGAACGGCCAGATCTCCTTCGCCAACGAGGAGCTCGGCGGCGTGGCGGTCGTCCAGCCCGCCCTCAGCGCGATGGCCGCCGTCGTGTCCGGTGCCACCGTGGACCTCGGTCCGCTCCGGTCGGCCGTCCGGGCGCATCCAGGACTCGGCCTCGACAAGGAGCTGGCCGACGTCGTCGCCGCCCAGGGTGCCGACTCCGCCACGTCTCGGGCCGCCCAGGCCGAGGCGCTCTCGACCCTGGTGACGAAGGCGGGCAACAGCTCGAACCTCATCCTCGACCCCGACCTCGACTCCTTCTATGTCATGGACGCCCTCGTCGTCGAGCTGCCGTCGGCTCTGGCCGCGGCCGCCGACGCCGCCGTCGGGCCGACCGGCGCCACGGCCGCGGCGAACGTCGCGGCGCAGGCGGTCCTCGCCGGCGGCCTCGCCCATGCGTCGTCGGCGATGCGCTCCGACCTGAGCACCGCGGTGGCCAACACCGCCCAGTCCGACCTGAAGGCCAGGCTCGCCGAGCTCGAGAAGGTGGCCGTCGCCACCGACGCGCTCCAGAAGTCGCTCTCCGACACGCTGTCGACCCCCGCGGCCGCCGACGTCCGGCCGTTGGCCACGACGGTGGGTGCCTCGGCCCAGCCGGTCGCGGCCGCCCTGCAGTCGCTGCTTCAGGCCCGCATCGACGGGTTGTCGTCGCGTCAGCGCGAGATCATCGCGATCACCGCCGTCAGCCTGCTCGTGGCCGCGGCATTCGTCGGCTTCGTCGTCCAGCTCACCCGTGGAGAGGCCGCGCGCACCGTCGCCGCCGTCGAGGCCCTGGCCCGGGGCGACCTGCGCGACCAGGAGCTGCCCTCCGGCTCCGACGAGTTCGGCGACATCGGCCGGGGACTGGCCACGGCGACCGGCACGCTGCGCCAGGCGGTGTCCGAGATCGGCGAACACTCGGTCACGCTCGCCGCGGCGAGCGAGGAGATGTCGTCGGCGAGTGCCTCCATCGCCGAAGCCGCCCAGACGACGACGGCGCGAGCCGCCACCGTCACCCAGTCCGCGCGAACGGTCTACGAGCACGTCGACAGCCTGTCGGCCGCCTCGACGCAGTTCGGTGCCTCGATCGGCGAGATCGCCCAGAACACCTCGCAGGCCGCCCGGGTCGCCGCGACCGCCAGCGACCTGGCGCGCCAGGCCACGACCCTCGTCGACCGGCTCGGCCGCTCCTCCGAGGAGATCACCGACGTCATCCGGGTCATCCGCACGGTCGCCGAGCAGACGAACCTGCTCGCTCTCAACGCGACGATCGAGGCGGCCCGGGCGGGGGCGGCCGGCAAGGGCTTCGCGGTCGTGGCGAGCGAGGTGAAGGAGCTCGCCCAGCAGACCTCCAACGCGACCGCCGACGTCACGAGCCGGGTCACCCAGATCCAGGACGACAGCGCCTCGGCCGCCAGCGCCATCGGCCGGATCGTCAGCGTCATCGCCGAGATCGACGAGTTCCAGACCTCGATCGCCGGGGCGGTGGAGGAGCAGTCGGCCACCGCGGCCGAGATCGGCCACCGGGCGGCGGAGGCCGCGTCGAGCTCGTCCAGCATCCACGACGGCATCGCAGAGGTCGCCTCGACGGCCGAGCTGACGAGCGGTCACGCCGGTGACTCCCTCGTCGCGAGCCACGAGCTGGCCCGGATGAGCACCCAGCTCCAGGACCTCGTGGGGCGCTTCCAGCGCTGAGGGCGCCCGGCCGGCGCGCGTCCGCGGTGCCGGCCGCGGCGCCGGCCAGGGTCGGCCGGGCACCGGCCGGTCCGTGCCCCAGGTCACGTGGCGGCGGCGCCGGGAAGCGGCATACACTTCAACCGTGGTTGATTCAATCTCAATTGAGATGAGCCCCGCTCTGGCTGCCGAGGCCGTCTCGCTCCTGGCGGTGGTCGCCGACCCCGTGCGCCACCGCATCCTCACCCGGCTCGCCGCCGAGGGCACCCTGTGCGTGTGCAACCTCCAGGGTGACCCCGACGTGGCGGGCAACCTGCTCAGCTACCACCTCAAGGTGCTCAAGGAGGCGTCCCTGGTCACCGCCGCGCGACGCGGCCGGTGGGTCGACTACACCCTCGCCGACGACGCCCTCGGTCGGCTCCGGGGATCGCTCCCCGGATCCCGGTGATGAGCCTGCATCCCGGCGGCGCCGTCGACGGGTCGTCGACCGCGCAGGCCGGGCGACGCCGTGCGGGGCGGCTGGCGCTGGCGGTCGTGGTGTGGGTCGCCGCCTACACCCTCAACGGTCCCCTGTGGGACTGGGTCGTCTGCGATCTCCTGCGGTTGGACCTGGGCTCGCGGGTGGGCTCCGGGGTGCACTTCTTCCTCTTCGACACCGTCAAGATCGTGCTGCTGCTCGCCGGGATCATCTTCGTCGTCACCGTGCTGCGGTCGTTCATGAGCGTGGAGCGGACCAGGTCGCTCCTCGGTGGCCGTCGTGAGGGCGTCGGCAACGTCGTCGCCGCGTCGCTCGGCGTCGTCACCCCGTTCTGCTCGTGCAGTGCCGTGCCCGCGTTCATCGGGTTCGTCGCCTCCGGCGTCCCGCTCGGAGTCACCATGAGCTTCCTCATCGCGAGCCCACTGGTCAACGAGGTCGCCATCGCGCTGCTGCTCGGGATGTTCGGTCCCGGACCCACGGCCCTCTACATCGGCGCGGGGCTCGTCATCGCGGTCGTGGCCGGGCTCGTCATCGGTCGGCTGCACCTCGAGCGGTGGGTCGAGCCCTTCGTCTTCGAGACCCGACTCGGCGGCCAGGTCATCGACCCGGCCCTCGGGCTCACCTGGGACCAGCGCATCCAGATCGGCGTCGAGGAGGTGCGCACGATCCTGCGTCGGATCTGGCCCTACCTGCTCGTGGGGATCGGGCTCGGGGCGGCCATCCACGGGTGGGCACCCCAGGACCTCTTCGTCCGGTATGCCGGTCCCGGCAACCCGCTCGCGGTGCCCGTCGCCGTCGTCATCGGCGTCCCCCTCTACTCCAACGCCGCGGGGATCCTCCCCCTCGTCGAGGCGCTGCACGACAAGGGGCTGCCGATGGGGACCCTCCTCGCGTTCATGATGGCCGTCGTCGCGCTCAGCCTGCCCGAGATGATCCTGCTGCGCCGGGTGCTCAAGCCACGGCTCATCGTCACCTTCTCCGGCGTCGTCGCCCTGGGCATCGTGGCCGTGGGCTACCTCTTCAACGTCCTGCTCCCTGCATGACCCATCGTTCCCCCCACCTGGAAGGCACTCTCATGGAGGTCTCGATCCTCGGCTCCGGCTGCGCCAACTGCGTCGCCCTCGAGAAGAACACCCGAGCCGCTCTCGCCGATCTGGGCATCGACGCCGAGGTCGCCAAGGTGACCGACGTCGCGGCCATCGCGGCATACGGAGTCATGCGCACCCCCGGCCTCGTCGTCGACGGCCAGGTCGTCGTGTCGGGTCGGGTCCCCAGGCCCGAGGAGATCGCTGCCCTCCTCGGCGCGACCGGGCCCGCCTGAGCCACCGGTCGGTCCGCGGCCGGCGGCCGTCGCCTGACGAACCCCTCGACGCCTACCGAGCTGGAGACCACCGTGCCCGATCCCGAGACCTCCGCGGCACCGCACGCCGTGGCCGCCCGGCTGTCCGTCCTCGACCGCTACCTGCCGGTCTGGATCCTCGCCGCCATGGCTGCCGGCCTTGTCCTCGGCCGGACGGTGCCGGCCCTCAACGGCTGGCTGGACGCGGTCAAGGTCGGGAACGTCTCGCTGCCCATCGCCGTGGGGCTGTTGATCATGATGTACCCCGTCCTGGCGAAGGTCCGCTACGCCGAGGTCGGCCGGGTCGCCGGCGACCGACGGCTCCTCGTGACCTCCCTCGTCCTCAACTGGGTCGTCGGTCCGGCGCTGATGTTCACCCTCGCCTGGGTGTTCCTGCCCGACCTACCGGCCTACCGGACCGGCCTGGTCATCGTCGGCCTCGCCCGCTGCATCGCCATGGTGCTCATCTGGAACGACCTGGCCTGCGGTGACCGCGAGGCGGCCGCCGTGCTCGTGGCCGTCAACTCGCTCTTCCAGGTGCTCGCCTTCGCCGGCCTCGGCTGGTTCTACCTTCAGATCCTGCCCGGCTGGCTCGGCCTGGCGACGACGAGCGTGCGGTTCTCCGTCGCCGCGATCGCGGTGTCGGTGCTCGTCTTCCTCGGCGTTCCCCTGGTGCTGGGCTACCTCTCGCGCGTCATCGGCGAACGCCGTCGCGGGCGGGACTGGTACGAGCGCAGGTTCCTACCCCGCGTGGGACCGTGGGCGTTGTACGGGCTGCTCTTCACCATCGTCGTCCTGTTCGCCCTGCAGGGCGACGCGATCACGACCCGTCCGGGCGACGTGGCCCGGATCGCGGTGCCGCTCGTCGGCTACTTCCTCGTCATGTTCAGCGGCGCACTCCTGCTCTCCCGTGCCCTGGGCCTGGACTACGCGCGGTCGACGACCGTCGCCTTCACGGCCGCCGGCAACAACTTCGAGCTGGCCATCGCGGTCGCCATCGGCACCTTCGGGGTCACCTCCGGTCAGGCCCTCGCCGGAGTCGTCGGTCCGCTCATCGAGGTGCCCGTGCTCGTCGCGCTGGTCTACGTGTCCTTGTATGCCGGGCGGCACCTGTTCCGCGGCGACCCGACCGTCCCGACGCGCTGACCCGCCGGGCCGGCATACGCCGGGTCAGTGGGTCGCGACCGGCGGCACGCCGAGGGAGTCGAGCAGGCCGAGGATGCGGACCTTGATCTCGTCGCGGATGGGGCGGACGGCGTCGACCCCCTTGCCTGCCGGGTCGTCGAGCTTCCAGTCCTCGTAGCGCTTGCCGGGGAAGATCGGGCAGGTGTCGCCGCAGCCCATCGTGATGACGACGTCGGAGTCCTTGACGGCCTCGGTGGAGAGGATCTTCGGGGTCTCGGTGGTGAGGTCGATCCCCTCCTCGGCCATCGCGGCGACCGCCGAGGGGTTGACCCGGTCGGCCGGCTCCGAGCCGGCCGACCGGACCTCGACCGCCCCGCCGGACAGGTGCTGCAGGTAGGCCGCGGCCATCTGGGACCGGCCGGCGTTGTGGACGCAGACGAACAGGACGGAGGGCTTGGCTGGCATGAGTGCTCCTCGGTGGGTGGTCAGGACGTCGGCTGCAGGAGCGGCGCGAGCCCGGCGACCCTGGCCGCGATGTCGTCGAAGGCGGCGTCGAAGGCGGCGTCGGTGCCCCGCCTCGCCGGGTCGGGCACCGACCAGTGGAGGTCGCCGCGGGCACCGAGCTCCTCGTGGGCCGCGTCGCACACGGTGATGACGAGGTCGGTGTCGGCAACGACGTCCGAGATGTGCCGGGGCCGGGTGCCGCGCATCGGTATGCCGTGACGTGCGGAGGCGGCGACCGCCTGAGGTGCGACCCGGTCGCCGGGGTGCGTCCCCGCCGAGGTGACCGCAAGGCGCGACGCCCGGCGCCAGAGGGTGACCGCCAGCTGTGATCGTGCGGTGTTGGCGGTGCAGACGAACACGACGCGGGCCGGCGCCGGTCGGGTGGGGAGGGTGAGCGCGTCGAGGCTGCCCGGGACCAGCCGGAGGTAGCGCCGACGCCGGTCGCCCTCGGACGGGTGACCGCTGACGAGGCCGGCGTCCACCAGGACCTTGAGGTGGAAGGCCATGAGGTTGGAGGGCAGCTCGACCAGCGCTGCGAGCTCGGACGGGGCGGCATCCCCCTCGGCGAGCCGGTCGACGATCCGCAGCCGGGTCACGTCGGCGAGGGCGGCGTGAAGCCGGGCGCGGGCGGCCACGGAGGCGTGCTCCGGGTTTTGGTCAGGAGACATTGACTCAACTATCGTTGAGCGGGTCTTCGAACGCAAGGCCGACGGCCGGCGGTCGGCGGCCGGCGAGGGAGCGCATCGGCATCCGGCGGGCCGTCCGACTGTTCACAGGTCGTGAACTCCTCATCGAGGTGACCTATCCTGGCGTCTTCTGTCCGGGGCGCTCACCAGACGGACCCGGCTCGGCGACGATGATCGGAGGACGTCCGGTGGTCGGAGAGGACACGGGGGACGAGGTCCCACCTCCGCTGGGTGACGCGTTCGTGCAGCTCAGGGAGCGGTTGTTCGGCGACAGCGCCGCAGGCCTCGATCCCCGCCTCGTCGTGAGGCTCGCGGCCCGGGCGATGCCCGGACCGGCGCAGGCCGCTCTCACCCTGCTCCGCGCCGGCCGTCGGCCGCAGACGGTGGCGGCGACCGGTGACCTGGGTGAGGTCGTCGATGCCCTGCAGCACGAGGTTCGCGAGGGACCACTGCTCGACCCGGCGACGGATGACTCGGTGACGATCGTCGGTGACCTCGCGGCGGACGAGCGCTGGCCGGCCTTCGCCGACCGACTCGTCGCGGAGACGGGGGTGCGCAGCATGCTGGTGGTGCGTCTGATGCTGTCGGGGGAGGACCAGGCGGCGATGAGCATGTACTCCCGCGAGCGAGGTGCGTTCGGGGACCTCGAGCTCGGCGTCGCGTCGATGTTCGCGCCCTTCGCCTCCCTGTCGCTGCAGCAGTGGATCCACGAGCGCGCCGTGCTCAACTTCGAGGCCGCCCTGTCGAGCAGCCGTCAGATCGGCACGGCCATGGGCATCGTGATGGCCCGCAACCTCGTCACGTCCGACGAGGCCTTCGAGCTGCTGCGTCAGGCGAGCCTGCATCTGAACCGGAAGCTCCGCGACATCGCCGCGGAGGTCGAGGAGACCGGTGAGATCCCCTCCGCCGGCTCCTCCCCGACGGCCCGGGAGAACGCAGGCTGAGGACGGCACCCTCCTGCGCGGAACGCCGGCGCGGCGGCGCGCGCTGCGCCCCGCGTCGCCGTCCGCCACGGCGGCATACTGGCTGGCGTTGCCGACCCGACCAGGAGCCGCCATGTCGCCCGTGCGTGCCGCCCACGACGCCGTCCTGCCCCTCACCCGCATCCCCGTCGCCGAGCTGGCACCCGACGTCGTCGTCGTCGGTGACCCCGAGCGCGCCCGCGCGGTGGGTTCCCGGCTCGAGGGGACCCGCGAGATCGCGCGCAACAGGGAGTACCTGAGCCTGACCGGGAGCTACCGCGGCAGGCCGGTCACCGTCGTGTCGCACGGCGTCGGCGGTCCGGGGGCAGGGGTGGCCTTCGAGGAGCTGTGCCGAGGCGGGGCGCGCCGGATCGTCCGGGCGGGGACCGCCGGAGGTCTGCGGCCCGACGTCACGGACGGGTGCGTCGTCGTCGCGACGGCCGCGGTTCGCGAGGACGGTCTCACCGACCTGCTCGTCCCCACGGGGTTCCCGGCCGTCGCCGACCCGGGCCTGACGATCGCCTTGGAGGATGCCGCCCGCGCGGCCGGCGTGGGCGCTGACCGGCTCCGGCGGGGGGTCGTCTACTCCAACGCCGCGTTCTACCCCCACGACGTGCTCGGCCCCCGGCTCGAGCTCTGGCAGCGGGCCGGCTGCGTCGCCGTCGAGATGGAGGCGGCGGCGCTCTTCGTGGTCGCCGCGCTCCACGGCGTGGCGGCGGGGTGCGTCCTGGCCGTCGACGGCAACCCGCTGGCCGCCGACGACACGTCGATGGAGGGGTACGACCCGTTCCGGGACATCGTGCGCGAGGCGGTCGACGCCGCGGTCACGGCCGCCCTCGAGGCCGTCACCGCACCGGTCGCGGCGGGCTGAACCGGCACGCCGGCCGGCTCCGGAGACGGGCGGGACGGTCAGGTCCGCAGGTACGACGCGCCGTTGAGGTCGAGCACCGCCCCCGATGACCAGGTCGCCTCGGGGGAGGCGAGGAAGACGATCGCCGCGGCCACCTCGTCCGGGGTGCCGACCCGGCCGAAGGGGCTCTGGTCGCGCAGGGCTGGTCCCCGCGGCCCGTCGAGCGTGGCGCGCTGCCGTTCGGTGGCGACGAAGCCCGGCGCCACCGATGTCACCGCGATGCCGTGCGGCGCGAGGGCGACGGCGAGCGACTGGCCGAGGGCATGGAGGGCCGCCTTGGTCGCGGCATACGCGGGATGGTCGGGCTCGCCGCGGAAGGCGCCCCGCGAACCCACGTTGACGATCGCGCCGGGGGCGCCCCGCTCGATGAGGTGGTGGGCGAGCGCCCAGCCGGCATGTGCCGCGCCGAGCAGGTTGACCCGGACCATGGCGTCCCACGCCGCCACCCAGTCCTCGAAGGCGGTCTCGCCGGCCCGGTGCCGGTTGAGCTCGTCCGGACCGACCGCGGCGTTGTTGACGAGGACGTCGACCGTGCCGAGGCCGGCCACCGCGTCGTCGACGACCCGTCGGGCCGCGACGGCATCGCCCAGGTCGCCCCGGACGACGACGTGGCCGGAGCCCGCCAGCAGACCGAGGGTCGTCTCGGCCTCGTCGGGGGAGTGGGCGTGGTGCACGGCGACCCGGTCGCCGCGGGCCGCGAAGGCGATCGCCGTCGCGCGACCGATCCCGCGTGAGGCGCCGGTGACGAGAATGCCGCGGGCGGTGGGTGTCATGGGAGTACCTTGCGGCCCGGCCCGGGACCGTGTCGACCTCGGGACGTGGGACGGAACCGGCAGGACCTGGCCGGCATTCGAGGGAGTTTGCCGCGCGGGGCCCGGGGTAACCGCGGCGCATGACGTCGACAAGCAGGTTCACCGCATCCCGCACGGACGATCAGGGCAGGGCGCCGGTCGCCTTCCGGGCGGCCCGTGCCCTCGAGGAGTGGCCGATGGGCGAGCGGCTGGCCACCGTCCTGGAGCCGTTCGCCCGCCCCTTCGACGGTGCGCCGCTGGGCCCGGTGCTGCGCGAGCGGGTCGTCGGCCATGCCGCCCATCCCGGCATCGTCCACCTGCCGGTCGGCCTCTGGCTGGCCGCGCAGGCCCTCGACCTCGCCGGCCGTGCCGACGACGAGGACGCCGCGCTCCTGCAAGGGTTCGGCGTCCTGCTCACCGTGCCGTCGGTCGCGACCGGTCTCGCCGAGTGGAACCGGACGCGGGGCCGTGAACGTCGACTCGGCGCCATCCACGCTGCGGCCAACACGGTCGGGGTGACGTGCCACGCGGGGGCCTGGTTGGCCCGGCGGAGCGGACGGCGTCGGACGGCGGTGTCGCTGACCGCCCTGGGCAACCTCGTGGCCGGAGCGTCCGCCTACGTCGGCGGCCATCTCGCCACGGTGCGGCACGTGGGGAGCGCGTGGGGGAGTGACGGCGCGAGCGACGACGCGAGCGAGTACGGCCGGGAGAACGGGAGCGGGAGCGCGAGCGCGAGGCCGAGCGGAAGCGCGAGCGGCGGGCCGGTTCGCGCCGACCTCCACCCGCTCTGACCGTCGCAGCCTCGGTCCGGAGCGGGGGCGGCGCGCCGTGCGGTGCTCTGCCGACCCCGCGGCTCGTCGAGCCGGCCCTACCCGCCGCCGAGCGACCCCACGGCCCGGGCGACGATGATGAGGGTGACGACGAGCGCGGCGGTGGCCTGGGCCGCCATGAGCAGCTTGGCGCGGGTGCTCAGCGGCATCGTGTCGGTGGGGCTGAACGCGCTGGAGTTCGTCACCGACAGATACAGGTAGTCGACGAACAGCGGCACCCAGCCGCTGTGTTCGCTCGCCGTCTTGGCGACCTCGGTGACTGCTCCGCCGTTCTCGTCCTGGGAGAACCGCCAGTCCGCCGGCGGCAGGTGGTCTCGACGCTCGGCGCGTCGGGCGACGGGTCCGCCGCGGTCGAGCTCCCAGAAGAGCAGCGCGAAGCCGATGACGTTGGTCAGCCACACCTGGACCCCACCGATGAGCAGACCCGCGGGGCGTTGGCGGCTGCTGTCCACGGTCCCGATGAGCATGGCCAGGGCGCCCAGGTCGGTGGCGATGACGATCCCCGCGAGGACGACCGACGCGCCCCTCGACCAGCGCGTCTGGCGGACCAGCCGCACGGGGTTGACCACCATGACGGTGATGAGCAGCAGCCCCTCGACGGCGGGGATCGCGAAGCGGGGTCCGATGAGGAGCGAGTCCGGCAGGAGCGCGTATGCCGCGATCGCCACGCCCACGGCGAGCGCGGGCGGCAGGCGGTGCTCGCCGTCGTGGCAGCGTCGCGAGGTCAGCTCCGCATCGAGCTCGTCCTTGGGCATCGGCCCTCCCGTGTCAGGTGGCCCCGCTCCGTGGGACCGGGCGTCCTGTACCCCGGTTCGGGACGGTTTGCGCGGGCTGACGTGGACCGGGGTGCGGGCTTCACCCCGGAAGGTGGCTGTTCACCCCGGAAATGTTCCGGGGCGAACAGCCACCTTCCCTGATCGGGCGGGAAAGTGAGCCAGGGGGATCAGGCGTAGGCCGCCCGGGGGCCCTCGGACCACGGCGGAGGCGTCGGCAGTGCGGGGTAGACGGCCAGGTCCCGGGTCTGTTCGGTGAGGGAGAGCAGCTCGCGGGCCCGGCCGGTCAGCCCCGAGACGGCGAACCGGGCTCCGGTCGCCGTCACCCGGCCGTGGAGTCGTGACAGCAGGGGCAGGGACGCGACCTCCAGTGTGGCGCGACTGAGGTCGGCGATGAGGACGGCGGGGCTCAGGGTGAGCGCCGCGTCGATGCCCCGCCGGTGCTCGGACTCGTCGGCGTCGGTCATCGGGCCGGCCAGGGCCACGACGGCGAGGGGCGCGAGGTACCGGACGGTGCTCGGCCAGAGGGTGGGGGCGGTTCTGGGGACAGCCGGCATGCGGGCCTCCTGGAGGGTTCCCACCAGGGTGGGGTGGGCGGCGGAGGGACACCAGGGATGAAGGTCCCGGACGTGCTGCTCTCGACGCCGGCCTGCGGAGGAGCGTCCTCGGGGCAGGCGGGCGGACCCCGCCCTGGGGACCGGCGGGCGGGACCTTCGGCCCTGGTCGGCTCCCAGGCCCGGTCCTACGGTGTCAGGCATCGCGGAGCCGGGTCAGCCAACCGCAGTCGAGGACCCCGGGGGCGGCTCCGCCGGCGTGGCGGGCCTGAGCAGGGGGGCGGGCCCGCCACGCCACTGGACACCGCCGGCCGCGGTTCGGTCTCAGCGGTGACGGGCCCCGACGGCGAAGATGGCGGCCTGGGTACGCCCTGTCAGCGCGAGCTTGGCGAGGACCTGGGTCACGTGGTTCTTCACCGTCTTCTCACTGATGCCGAGACGAGCCCCCGTCTGGCGGTTGCTCAGTCCCTCGGCGATGCAGTCGAGGACCCGTCGCTCCTGGGGCGTCAGTGCGGCCAGCCGGGGGTCCTCGGCCGCCTGGCGCGCCCGCTCGGCGGCCGCTGCCGCCGTGGTGGCGTCGAGGAGCTGCTCGCCCCGGGCCACGCGGTGCATCGAGTCGACGAGGTCGCCACTGCGGATCTCCTTGAGGACAACCCCGGACGCCCCGGCGAGAAGGGCGGACAGCTGGGCCTCCTCGTCGTCGTAGGTCGTGACCATGAGCACCCGGATCGACGGGTCGAGGGCTCGGAGCTGGCGGCATACCTCGATGCCGGACCCATCCGGGAGCCGGACGTCGAGCAGGGCCACGTCCGGTCGGGCGGCGGGGATGCGACGCACGGCCTCCCGGGCCGAGCCCGACTCGCCGACGATGACGAAGCCTCCAGCGGCCATCAGCAGGTCCCGCAGCCCGCGCCGCACCATCTCGTGGTCGTCGACGAGGAAGACACGCACCGACGTCGACGACGGACCGGTCGGCATCGCCGAACCCACCGTCACCACCTCCTCGACCGCTTCGGCGCGGTGACCTCGGGGAGTGTCGGTTGTCGACATCTTCAGGGTAGTGCGCAGGCGGTCCCCCGGCGGCGCCGGGGCGAGGCTGTCCCAAGCGTCACATGACCGCCGCCCGGGACGCGTGCGCCGTCAGGCGGGAACGGGGCGCCGCGACCCGCGCAGCCGTTCGTCACCGGAGGCGCCGAGGGCACCCACCGCGCCCAGCGCGACCGGCACGGTCGGGTACGTCGGGTAGAGAGCGCTGCACCGAGCCTCGCCGAGGAGGCTCTCGCTCGCGCTCGAGAGGCCCACGAGAACGACGCGGACCCCTGCGCGCGCGGCACGCCGCCGGATGAGACCGAGGAGCCCGACGCCGAACCGGGACACCTCGAAGGCCGTGAGGTCCGCGATGACCATGCGCGGCCGCGGCGTGAGGACTGCATCGAGCCCGGCCAGCACCGCGTGCACGCTCGCACCGGAAGGAACGGCCGTCCCATGGTCCAACGCACCCGCGAGGACGAGGACCGCGGCCGCCCCGCGGCGCTGCGCCGAGACGATGAGCGTGTCGGAGGAGTGGACGATGGGACGGCTCACGGGCGGACCTCTCGGGTCGGCTGCTGGGCTTCGAGCGTGCCGGGTCCGCGCTGTCCGGCCCAGGGCCGAAGGTCCCGGGAGGGTCCCGGGGACGGCTTCGGGGACGGCTTCGGGCGAGGTTCCGGGCGACCGGTCCGCGGGCTGCGTCGTGCGGCCCGGCACCCGGAGGGACCGCACCGTCAGCGCGGTGCGCTTCGTGGCTGCGGGGGGATGGGGCACGACCAGACCAGGCGGCTGCCGCCGTGGGCCCGGGTCCGGAGTGTGGCGCTGCCGCCGCGCGCGGTGGCCCGGTGCTCGATGTTGGAGATCCCGTAGCCCCGCTCGGCCGACGCCGGTATGCCGCGGCCGTCGTCCTCGACGACGAGCTCGACCTCGTCGTCGGTGACCCGCATCGCGACCCGGGTGTGCGTTGCCCGGGCGTGACGGGCGATGTTGGACAGGGCCTCGCGCAGGACGCTCAGCACGTCGGCGGCGACTGCGGTGGGCAGGAAGTCCACCGGGCCGGTCAGAGCCAGCTCGGGCTCGTGCCCGAGCAGCCGCGAGGCCTCCGACGTCAGGTCGCGCACGGCCTGGCTGAACCGCGCCCAGGGAGGGCTCGTCCGCAGCTCGAAGACGATGCGCCGCAGCCGGCGGACCGCCTCCTCGAGCTGCACGACCTTGTCGAGGTCGCGCTGGCGCCGCTCGGGATCATCGCTCACGACCTCGGCCGAGATCTGCATGCCGACGCCGATGACGTCCTGGGTGACGGTGTCGTGGAGGTCTCGCGCGATGCGTTGGCGCTCCTCGAGAAGGGCGAGTCGGTACTGGTCGGTCCGGGCGCGGGCCAGCCGGACGGCCAGGTCGGTCTGGGCCGCCAGCCGAGTGAGCCGGTCGACGTCGTCCGCCAGGAAGGGTGGCGCGCCCGAACCCCGGACCACCGCCAGGAGACCGCGGGGGCCGTTCGCCGTTCCGCCGAAGGGTGCGACCGCTGCTGGGCCCCACGCGTCGACGAGGGTGCGGGCTCGGGCGTCCGGCGCCTCGCGAGGCACCGTCCGGTCGCGCGTGAGCCAGTCGGCCAGCCCTTCGTGATCGGACCCGTTCCGGAGCAACGGCGCGACGACGCCCGCCGCTGCGCCGAGATGGAGCCTCTCCTCGCTCCCCGAGCCATGGAGCATCAGGAGGGCACCGTCCCCCTGCAGCAGCCGAGTGGCGCCGTCGGCGATCCGCTCGAGCACCTCGGACTCGGGCGCGTCCCCGAGCACCGCGGTGGCCACCTCGGCGACGCAGGTGCCGAGGGTGGCCTCGGCGGCCTCCCGCTCCTGCTGGGCCACGCGTTCGCTCACGTCCACGAGGTGGATGAGGGCCAGCGGTCCGGGCTGGTCAGGCAGCTCGAGCCTGGTTGCACGGGCGTCCGCCCAGAAGGACTGCCCGTCGGGACGGGTGTACCTCTTGAGCCGCGACACCTGCTGCACGATCCCGGAGGCGAGATCGACCCCGGCGGCCCGGTCCTGGGCCTGTTCCTCCGGAGAGGTGTACTCGTCGATGTCGTGACCGACCAGGTCCGCCACCGAGCAGCCGAACATGTCCGCCATGGCCTGGTTCGCCATGAGGATCACCCGCTCGCCCGTCGCGGAGAGCGCGACGACCTCGACGCCCACGGGTGCCTGCTCGAAGGCCGTACGGAAGGAGGCCTCGCTGGCCCGGAGCTGCTCCTCACGCTCGAGCCGCTCCCGGAGGTCCCGGGCCACCGCCACGACATGCCGCGCCCCGTCCGCGTCCGTGACCAGCCGTTGGTGGGTCTCGACGGGGACCGGCTCGCCCGACCTCGTCCGCAGGACGAGGTCGACGTACTGGGCCGTGACGTCCACGCGGCTGAGGCCGCCGATGACGGCGTGCCGCTCCGCGTCGGTGGCCTCGGGCCGCAGCCGGCCGATCGAGCCGCCGACGAGCTCATCGGCGGCATACCCCACGAGGGCGGACAGTGCGCGGTTGGCGTACTCCACGGCGAGGGTGGACGCGTTGACGACGAGCACGGCGTCGGGAACCAGGTCGAGCACCTCGAGGAGGCGGTTCCTTTCCGCCTCGAGCTCGCGACGGACGGTGATGTCCCGCACTGCGGTGACCGTCATGGAGCGACCGTTCTGGACCAGGGGGGCCAAGGCGATCTCGACCGCCAGCGTCGACCCGTCGCGGCGCCGGAGCATCAGGTCGCGGCCCAGGCCCATCAGCCTGGCGGCTGGAGCACCGCGATAGGCCTCGTGCAGCGCGGCGTGCCGTTGTCGGGCCTCGAGTGGCACGAGGACCTCGACCGGCCGCCCGAGCAGCTCGGCCCGCGAGTAGCCGGACATCTGCTCGAGCTGCGGGTTGAGATAGGCCACCGCGCCCGACTCGTCCGAGACGAGGATGCCGTCAGGGGTGGCCTCGACGACGGCCTGGCACCAGGTCCCGTCGGCGGAGGCAGTGGGCGGTACCACCTCACGACCGCCGCGACGTGGTGCCATCGGCCCGGTCCCTTCGGACGGATCCTCGCGCGAGGAGCCGGTGTCGGCGCTCGCCCGCCACTTCCAGGGGTACACCCGAGAAGCGGCGCAGACAATGGCTCGCGTGGTCCGGGGTGCGAGCTTCACCCCGGAAGGTGGCTGTTCACCCCGGAAATGTTCCGGGGTGAACAGCCACCTTCCCTGATCCGGCGGGAAAGTGAATCCCCCGAGGGCGGGCCCGTCTCGCATCGCGCCGAGCGGGACATGTCAGGTAAGACTGGGGGATGGCCACCATGTCCTTCGGGCTCAAGCTGAGCCAGAACGCCACCATCGACCAGCTGCGAGAGGTCTGGCGGACCGCCGACGACGGCGGCTTCGACAGCTGCTGGGTCATGGACCACTTCGCCACCCTCGGGCCCCACGACGACGGACCGATCTTCGAGGCCTGGGCGATGCTCGCCGCGATGGCCCAGCTGACGACGCGAACGCGGCTCGGGTGCGCGGTCGTCGGCAACACCTACCGGCACCCCGGGGTCCTCGCCAAGATGGCCGTCACCGTCGACCACCTGTCCGGCGGCCGGCTGGACTTCGGGATCGGCACCGGCTGGGCCGAGAACGAGCACGCGATGCTCGGGCTCGACTTCGGGACCCGGGCCGAGCGTGCCGACCGCCTCGACGAGAGCCTGGAGATCATCCGGTCGTTGTGGACCGAGCCCAGGACGACCTTCGAGGGCACCCACTACCGGCTGCGCGATGCGGTCGCCGAGCCGAAGCCGGTGCAGCAGCCGCACCCGCCGATCTGGGTCGGCGGGTCGGGGCCGAGGCGGACCCTGCGCACGGCGGCGCGCCATGCCGATGTGTGGAACGCCGCCGGCGGCAGCCCCGAGGAGGTGGCCGCCTCGTCGGCGATCCTCGACGAGCACTGCGCCCGGCTCGGGCGCGACCCGGCCGAGATCCGCCGCTCGGTCCAGCTCCGCGCATCGTCGGACGGCCTTGCGGGGCTCCCCGGGACCGTGGCGTCGTATGCCGCGGTCGGTGTCACCGACGTCATCCTCATCGTTGCCGGCGAGGACCCCGTGGCCACGGCCCGACGGGTGGCCGAGCTGCTGCCCGAGCTCCGCGGCCTCGGCTGAGCCTCCCCGAGGGCCTGGGGTCGCACGGGTAGGCTCGGCGGGTTCGCTCGAAGTGGGAGGCTCACATGTCGTACGTCGTCGACTTCACCAGCGTGTCCACCGAGGGGCTGGAGTCCTCGCCGGTGGCGCAGGCGCTGGCCGGGCTGCGGGCCAACGAGGCGCGCTACTTCAAGAACAAGTACGACCACGTCTTCACGGTCGAGCCGGCGAGTGAGGCGCGCGACCTCGTCGACTACGTCCACCGCATCCTCCAGGAGGAGCGCGACCTCGTGATCGCCTCGCCACCCCTCGAGGCGACGTCCTTCGAGGTCGAGGGCATCAGGTGGACGTACGTCTTCTACGAGTCCGGCCTGTCGATCAACGTTCTCTACAGCCTCGAGAACGGCCAGAAGCGAGCCGTCGGGTTCAAGCTGTCCGACGGGATGGAGGTCCCGGAGGAGCTGGCGACCCGCTTCAAGTTCGCCCGCCAGAAGTCGAAGCTGGCCGGGACGATCCGCGGCTCGTTCTTCGTCATCAAGGGCGAGTACTAGCGGCTCGCCGCGCCGTCATCGGCCCTGTCGGCGGGGCCGACCAGGCAGGCCGCTGACCTGCGCAAACACCAAGTGCCCCCGGCAGGATTCGAACCTGCGACACCCGCTTTAGGAGAGCGGTGCTCTTCCCCTGAGCTACGAGGGCGGGGAACGGACGCCCCTACGGAGGTGGGCGCACCGCACGCGCGGGGCGTGGCTGGCGCGGCACGGCCGGTCGGGGTCGGACCGGCGACCAGCCTACGGGACGGCGGCGGCGGCCAGGGACCCTCCCGGCAGGCCTCCCGGAAGGTCAGTAACTAGTCAGCAACGAGTAAAGAAATAGTCAAGAAGACACCATGACAGAGTAAAGCGTTGCGTCTATAGTCATCGACATGAGGAGCCGCCCGGTGGGCCGGTGCAGCCGAGGGGCAGCCGGCCGAGGGACATCGGGCGGCTCCTCACACCAGGGTGGCGCCATCAGCGCTTCCGCCGCCGACACCAGCATCGGCGCGGGCACTGCCGGGTCGTCGGATCCTCAGGGGTGGGGGGATCCGGCGCTCCACCCGACACTCAGGCACCAGGCCTGACCTCCGACCCCGTGGGCCGGGCGTACCCGAAGCGCCCGGCCCACGGCATACTCACCCCCCGTGACCCTCCCGCAGCCCCGCACCGGCACCCAACGGCGCATCGTCGGCACGCTCGTCGGCTCGCAGGTGCTCGGCGGCGTGGGTCTCTCGGCGGGCGTGGCCGTCGGGGCGCTGCTCGCCGAGGACGTCTCGGGGTCCGCGACGTATGCCGGCCTCGGCGGCACCTTCCAGGTCCTCGGCGCGGCGCTCATCGCCGTCCCGATGGTCCGGCTCATGGCCGCGCGCGGCCGCCGCCCCGGCCTGGTCTTCGGCTACGTCCTGGCGGTACTCGGGGCGCTCGGGCTCATCACCGCGGGGACGATCCGCAGCTTCCCCCTCCTGCTCGTCTCGAGCGTCCTGTTCGGGGGAGCGACCGCGTCGAACAACCAGGCCCGGTATGCCGCGGTCGACCTCTCCCCGCCGGCCCACCGCGGGCGGGACCTCTCCGTCGTCGTGTGGTCGACGACGATCGGCAGCGTCTTCGGACCCAACCTCGTCGGGCCGAGCGCCCCGGTGGCCGCCGCGCTCGGGATGCCCCGGCTCACCGGACCCTTCGCGTTCTCCCTCGTCGGCTTCGTCCTCGCCATCGTGGTCGTCGTGGTGCGGCTGCGGCCCGACCCGCTCCTCGAGGCGCGCCGGCTGGCCAGCACCCCGGTGGCCCCGGCGGTCGACGACGCGGCCGCGGTCGACCCGCCCGTCCGGGAGGCCCGGGCGGGCCGTCCGCACGGCTCGGTGCTGCGCGGGCTCGGTGTCATCCGACGCAGCCCGACCGCCATGCTCGGGCTGCTCGCGCTCGCGCTCGGCCACGGAGTCATGGTCAGCGTCATGGTCATGACGCCCCTGCACATGAAGGCGGGGCACGCCGAGCTGACGATCATCGGCTTCGTCATCAGCATCCACATCCTCGGGATGTATGCGTTCTCACCGCTGACCGGGATGGCCGTCGACCGCTTCGGCGGCCGGGCGGTCGCCGTGGCCGGCTCCCTCATCCTGTCCACGGCCTCCCTGCTCGCCGCCGCCTCACCGGCGGGGAGCTCGGGGCGGCTCCTGCTCGGGCTGTTCCTCCTCGGCCTCGGCTGGTCGTGCACGCTCGTCGCGGGGTCGACGATGGTCACCTCGGCCGTTCCCGCCGATGAGCGGCCCGGCGTGCAGGGTGCGTCCGACCTCGTCATGGGGCTGACCGCCGGCCTCGGGGGTGCGGTCGCGGGGGTGATCGTCGACCGGGGCAGCTTCCATCTCCTCGCCCTGGTCGCCCTCGCCTTCGCCGTCGCGATCGGCGTCGCCGCCGGCCTGACCCCGCTCGGCCCGGGGGCGGGCGAGGGCGCCGCCGAGGAGGCCCCACTGTCGGATCCGCAGCCGGTCTGAGCGCGGCATCCGCCCTCCCCCCGGCCCGCCTCACCGACGCCCGGCTCCGGCGTTGTTAGCCTGCCGAGGTGAGCACGGCCGGTTCTGACCCCAGCCGGGACACCGGACCCAGCGCCGGCCCCGGCGGCCCGCCCGACGGCGACCCGCGCGCCGACCGGGTCGCGGCTGCCGTGAAGGCCTGGACCCGCCACCTCGTCGACCTCGGCGGGCGCAACACCCTGCTGTGGTACCGCGACCTGCCGACCGGAACCCTCGACCTGACGACCGCGCACCCGGCGGGCCTCGCCCGGCTCATGGCGGGAACCCGGACCACCCTGTCCACCCTCGTCCGCGAGCCCGGAGCCCACGACGAGGCGCTGCGACGGACCCGGGCGATCGCCGCCAAGAGCCGCGAGCTGCAGGAGGAGCGCGGCATCTCGACGGGCTTCCTCGCCCTCGGCCTGGCCACCTGGAGCCTCGGCCCGTCGATCCCGCGCACGCCGGCGGCCCCCGTCCTGCTCCGGCCGGTCACCCTCCGGCCCACCGGCGCGGCCGAGCGCGACTACGTCCTCGACCTCGGCCCCGACGTCGAGCTCAACCCCGTGCTCGTCCACTACCTCGCCACCGAGCAGGGGCTCACCCTCGACGTCGACGGTCTCGAGGAGCTCGCGACGAGCTCCGGGTCGGTCGACCCCTTCCCCGTGTATGCCGCCCTCAGTGCGGCCTGCGAGGGGGTGCCCGAGTTCTCCGTCGCGCCACGCCTGGTCCTCGGGACCTTCTCCTACGCCAAGCTCCCCATGGTCGCCGACCTCGCCGCCCAGGGCGCCGACCTGGCCGACCACGACGTCGTCGCCGCCCTCGCCGGCGACCCCGACGCGATGCGTGCGGTGCGCTCCGAGCTGCCCGACCGCGGGGAGCCCCTCGACCAGGACCCCGACCTGGACCGGACCATCCTCGACGCGGACTCCTCGCAGCAGGAGGCCATCGAGGCGGTCCGCGAGGGCAGCCACCTCGTCATCCACGGACCGCCCGGCACCGGGAAGTCCCAGACCATCGCCAACCTCGTCGCGGCGCTGGCCGCCGACGGCAAGCGGGTGCTCTTCGTCGCCGAGAAGCGGGCGGCCATCGACGCGGTGCTCGGGCGTCTGGACCGGGTCGGCCTGGGCGACCTCGTCCTCGACCTGCACGACGGCGCCCAGTCACGACGACGGACCGCCCAGCAGCTCGCGACCGGCCTCGACCTCGCCCGGTCGATCCGTCCCGCCCCGACGAGCGACCGGCCGATGCCGAGTGACACGCTCAGCGCGGTGGCCGCCTCCCGCGGGGTGCTGCTGGACCATCTCGCGGCGATGCACGAGGTGCGCGCGCCCTGGGGTGTCACCGTCTTCGAGACCCAGGAGGCGATCAGCGCCCTGGCCGCGCGACCCCGACCGCCCCGGTGCCGGGTCCGGCTGCGTGGTCGGCCGCTCGCCGACCTCGACCGCGAGCGGGTCGCCGAGCTCGGCGCGCGACTGGCCGGTGCCGCGGCCGTCGGCGCCTGGGGTGGTGACGAGCCGGGCGCGGACCCGTGGTTCGGCGCCCGCATCCGGACGCCGGAGGAGGCTGTCGAGGCCCGCGAGATCACCGCGCGGCTGGCCGGCGGCGCCCTCGACCGGCTGTCGCGGACGATCGACGACGTCTTCAGTGGTGTCGACCTGCCCCGGGCGACCGGGCTGCGTGACTGGGGCGCGACGCTCACCACGGTCGCCCGGGTGCGCGAGACGCTCGAGGTCTTTAGGCCCGAGGTGTTCGACGTGCCCCTCGACGACCTCGTCGCCGCGACCGGTGACCGGGCCTACCGCACGAGCCACGGCATCGAGTTCGGCTGGCTCGAGCGCCGCAGCCTCGTCCGCCAGGCCCGCCGCCTGCTGCGCCCGGGCCCGCCGCCCCAGGACCTGCACGGCGCGCTCATCGAGGCCAGCGCCCAGCGCAGCACCTGGCGCGAGCTCGCGGGCGCGGGTGGACGTCCCGAGCTGCCGGTCGAGCTCGACCTCGCGCAGGCGGCCTACGACGACGTCGTCGACGACCTCACCTGGCTCGACGCCCGGCTCGCCCCCGACGAGGCCCCCCGGCTTCTCGACACCGACCTCGACGCCCTGCGGGTGCGCCTCGCCGCGCTCGACGCGCGGCCCGACCGGCTCGCCGTCGTGCCCACCGTGATCGGCGCGCTCGACGAGCTCGAGGCCGCTGGTCTCGGAGGCGTCGTCGCCGACCTCGCCGACCGGCGGGTCGACCCCGACGACGTCGGTGCCGAGCTGGAGTTCGTCTGGTGGACCTCGGTCTCCGAGGAGCTCATGCTGACCGACCCGCGGATCGCGGGGCATCACGGCGACCGGTTGCGCCGGATCGCGTCCGACTTCGCCGTGGCCGATGCGGACCTGGTGCGGGACAACGCCGCCCGGGTCCGCGACGCCGTGGCAGGGCACGTGCGTCGGACCGTCGAGGACGACCCTGCCGCCGAGAGCCTGCTGCGGACCGAGGCCGCCAAGTCGCGGCGCCACCGCTCGCTGCGCGAGCTGCTCCCCGTCGCGGGACGGCTCGCGACGACGGCCCGGCCGTGCTGGGTCATGAGCCCTCTCGTCGTCGCCTCGGTCCTGCCCCCGGGCCGATGGTTCGACGTCGTCGTCTTCGACGAGGCCTCGCAGATCCCGCCGCCCGAGGCGATCTCGGCCATCTCGCGGGCCCACCAGGTCGTCCTCGCGGGCGACGCCCGCCAGCTTCCGCCGACGACCTTCTTCACGACGGTCACCGACGGGGGCGACGAGGCGCCCGACGCGCCGACCGAGGGTGCGGAGTCGGTGCTCGACGTCCTCGCCGCCCTGCTGCCGAGCCGCCGGCTCACCTGGCACTACCGGTCCCTCGACGAGCGGCTGATCGCCTTCGCCAACGCCGAGCTCTATGACGGGGGTCTGGTCACCTTCCCCGGCACCGGCACCGAGCCGGTGCTGCGGCACGAGGTCGTCGAGGGGTCCGGCGTCCCGCACGACGGGTCGGGCGGGGTCGAGTCGACCCAGGCCGAGGTGGAGCGGGTCGTCGCACTGGCCCTGGAGCACGCGCGGACCCGGCCCGAGGAGTCGCTCGGGGTCATCGCCCTCGGCATCAGGCACGCCGCCCGCCTCGAGGACGCCCTGCGCGACGCGCTCTCCGACGAGCCCGAGCCGGTCCAGGCGTTCTTCGCCGATCGCGCCGACGAGCCGTTCTTCGTCAAGAACCTCGAGCGGGTCCAGGGCGACGAGCGCGATGCCATCATCCTGTCCGTCGGTTACGGCAAGACCCCGCACGGCCGGGTGCTCCACCGCTTCGGCCCGCTGAGCGCCGAGGGCGGCGAGCGGCGCCTCAACGTCGCCGTGACCCGAGCGCGGCGGCGGATGGTCCTCGTCTCCTCGCTCGTCGCCGACGACCTCGACCCGAGCAAGCTCAAGTCCCGGGGCGCGCAGCTGCTGCGCGACTTCCTCCGGTATGCCGCGGCCGGCGGCGGGCCGACCGCGCCCGCCGAGAAGCGGGCGGGGCATCCGGGCCGGTCGGTCGTCATCGGCGAGCTGGCCAGGGGTCTGCGCACCCACGGGCTCGTCGTGCACGAGGAGTACGGCGCCTCGAGCGACCCCATCGACCTGGCCGTCGAGGACCCGCGACAACCGGGCCGGCTGGCCCTCGCCGTCGAGTCCGACGGCTCCGCGTATGCCGCGATGCGCAGCGCCCGCGACCGCGACCGGCTGCGCCCGGAGCACCTCGGTCGGCTGGGCTGGCGGCACCTGCGGGTGTGGAGCAGCGACGTCTTCCGTGACCCGGCGCCGGACATCGCCCGGATCGTGGCGGCCGCCGAGGGCCGCGAGGAGGCTCCCGACGAGCCGGCCGCCGACGCCGTCGTGCCCGAGGAGGGCGAGGCCGGCCGGCACCCCGAGGACCGGTCGGGTGACGACGGCTCCGACCCGTCGGAGACATCGGAGGGTGAGCCGTCGCCGGCCGGCGCCTCCGCTCCGGCGTCGGGTGCCGAGGGTCCCCGCACCGGCCGGATCCGCCGACGGGGGCGGCGCGCGCCGGACCAGAGCACCGACGACACCGATGCCGGGTGGGGCGAGTACACCGACGAGAGCGCCCACGACCGCTGGCTCCGCGAGCAGCGGCCGCCGCACTGGGAGTGAGCCGAGGGGTCTGCGGTCCGTGCCGGGCCCGGCGGACCCGACCACGGCGGCCCGGTGGGCCCGACCACCGCGGCTGGGCCGACGGCACCGTGTCATCGGGGCCGGGCAGCCGTGAGGGCGGGGAGCACGTGCTCCCCGCCCTCACCCGCGCCGGTCGCCGGCGGGGGTAGTGCTCAGACGCCGCGGGCCTTGATCGCGTCGCGGATCTCCTTGAGCAGCTCGATGTTCTCCTCGACGGCGGGGGCCTCCTCCTCGGCCGGCTTGGTGAAGCGGGCCTTGGCCATCTCATAGGGCTTGACGACGAAGAAGTAGACGATGGCCGCGAGGATCACGAAGGCGATGACGGCCGTGATGAACGCCCCGACGTGCACCCCGCCGGGGACGTACCCGGAGAAGTTGGGCGAGCCGAAGATCTTCCCGATGAGGTCCATGAGCATGTCGGTGAAGGTCTTGACGACCGTTCCGAAGGCACCGGCGATGATGAACGCGACGGCGATCTCGACGAGGTTGCCTCGCATGATGAAGTCCTTGAAGCCCTTCATGGGCGTGTCCCTTCTGTCCGGGTGACGACGGTCCCAACCTAGCCGGGGCGGATCGGTCGTGGCGCGCTGTGCGCAAGCGATTTCTCACCGGTCAGGGCCCGCCGGTGACCGTCTCCACCACCTCGCCCCCGGGGGAGCGGACGACCGACACGACCGGGGGCCCGGAGTCCGGGCGCAGGGTGGCGAAGAGCCGGTCCGCGACGGCCGGGTCGAGGGCGAGGACCAGCCCACGTGGTGCCGCCGTCCCGATGAGAGCGGCCGGGGAGGTCCCCTCCCGCACGGCGTCGACGGCGACGACGGTGGCCCCCCGGGCCAGGACCGGTCCGCCGCCGCCGGGATAGAGGGTGACCCGGTCGCCCGGGCCGACGAGGTCGAGGGCGTCGGGGTCGTCGCTGAGCAGGTGGACGACGACGCCGTCCGCAGCCGGACCGGCATACCCGCCGCCCGTCCCGCCGGGCACGAACCGCGCGCGGGTGAGCACCTCCCCGGCGAGCACGGGGCCGACGACCCGCCTCCCCACGACCTCGGCCGTCGAGGTCAGCGCGCTCGGGGGGACCGCGCTGCGCGGGGTGGTCGCAGACGTGACATCCGACGCCGTCAGCCGGGCACCGGCGGGGACGGTCCGGACGAGGGTGACGACGTGGACCCGAGGCTCCGGCTGGGCGCTGCGCCGCGCGGCGGCCCCGGTCAGGACGACGGCGAGGGCCGCCAGGACCGCGGCCAGGGCCCGCCGGAGCACCGACCGCCGCCACCGGGCCAGCCGGCCCGGACCGAAGAGGCCGTCGGTCAGGCCGCCGGCCCTGGGAGTGCCGCGACGACGGGGTGGGGGACCGGCCATGTCGCCGACGCTAGGGCCGGCGGCCGTTGGAGCGACGCGCTCAGCTCGCGGCTGTGGACGACGCGGCCGGGGAAGCCGGGGCTGTGGACGACGACGAGCCGGTCCCGCTGCCGGAGGTGGCCGGAGCCGCCGAGCCGGAGACGGTCGAGGAGCTCGAGCTGCGCGAGTCGGTGCGGTAGAAGCCGCCGCCCTTGAAGACGACCCCCACGGCGTTGAACACCTTGCGCAGGCGGCCCTCGCACTCGGGGCAGACGCTCAGCGCGTCGTCGCTGAAGGACTGGACCACCTCGAAGCGGTGGTCGCACTCGGTACACGCGTAGGCGTACGTGGGCACGGTGGGTCTCCTCCTGGCGGATCCGGCGACGGTCAAGGATACGGGATACCTCGGCGGGTACCCCTGCTCGTCCCGTCAACGCCCGCGGCGGCGCACGTATGCCGCCGCCCCGGCCCGCCCCGAGAGGCGCCGGGCGGTGGTGTCCGGGTTCTCGTCGGTGGCGGTCCGGATGCGTGCCGGGGGCAGCCGGGGAGCGACACGGGTGCAGCGTTCCCGGCATTCCGGCCGGGGCGCTCGTCGTTCGGGCGATAGGGGTCTCCTCCGTTCGGCTCGGTGCGGCCCCGCCGAAGGTGTCGTCCTCGCCTGAGCTGTAACGCAGGAATACGGTTTCTCGAGCCCGGAAATGGGCGGACGGCCTCGAGATGTCAGCACTCTCCGATTCTGCCAACGCCGTTGCGTCGCAACGGTATTCGCTTGGAATGGACGATCGACCCAGCTGTTTGTCGGGATTGCCGCAATGGCCGTGCGGCACATTTCTGAGGCATGCCTTACCGATGTCCAGGGCCCTCGCGCCGCACCTTCCGCGCTTTACCTTTCTCTTGGAAAAGTAAAGAGCAGGTCAGAAACCTCCAGGGGCAGGTCAAGAGGCTCCTGGTCAAGGTCAAGAAATCGGCGTCGTGCACCCCCTGCCCCGGTCATCCCGGGAGGCACCGCCCACCCCCAGTCAGAGCCCCCTGGACGGGGCCGCTCCATCACCCTCAGGAGAGTCCACTCATGTCCGACCAGCGCACCGAGAAGCCGCGCCGCCACGCCATTCTGTCCCTCGTCCTCGTCGCCGTCAGCCTCCTCGGCCTGACGGCCGTCACGACAGGCGCCCTGTTCACCGACACGGCGGTCGCCGGCGGCAACCAGTTCGTCACCGGCACGGTCAAGATCGGGACGACCCCCACCCTGCTCCCCGTGACCGTCAGCGCGATGGCACCCGGCGACGAGCTCGTCGGGCCGGTCCAGGTCGACAACACCGGCACCCTCGAGGAGCGCTACTCGATGACCGCGAAGACCGACGACGCCGCGAGCGACCTGCTCGCCGGTCAGCTCGTCTACACCGTCAAGACCGGCGTCTCGACCTGCACCTCGGCGGGCTTCGACGCGACCGGGTCCGTGCTCTACACCGGCCCCCTGGCCAGCACCGCCGGCATCAACATCCTCGGCGACCCGGCCCAGGGTCAGCAGAACGGTGACCGGGTGCTCGCGGCCGGCGCCCACGACGGCCTGTGCATGCGGATCGCCCTGCCGAAGTCGACCGGCAACGCCTACCAGAACCAGACGGCGAACGTCACGGTGACGATCAACGCGGAGCAGACCGCCAACAACTGATGGGTCTCCGGGGTCCGGACGCCTCTCCCGGCACACCGGGGCGTCCGGACCCCGTCAGCAGCACCGTTCCCCTCAACGGTTAGCCAAGGAAGGCGCCCGCAATGCTGGCCACCACCGTCCCACCCCGCCGCTCGGCACTGCGCCGGGCCGGCGCCCGCCTCATGAGCCTCGTGCTCGTCGTGGCGACCCTCAGTGCCATCCTGGCCGTCGGGGGTGCCGCCGTGCTGCGGCTCACCGGCCGCCAGGTCGCGGTCGTCCTCTCCGGCTCGATGACCCCCCAGTTCGTCGCCGGCGACGCCGTCGTCGTCAAGCCCGCCCCGAAGCCTGCGGACCTCAAGGTCGGCGAGATCGTCACCTTCCACGCCCCGGGCACGGCGCACCTGACGACGCACCGGATCGTCCAGCTCGTCCCGCGCCCGGAGGGCCTGTTCATCCAGACCAAGGGCGACGCCAACGCCGCGCCCGACCCCAACTTCACCCCGGCGAGCAACGTCGTCGGCCTCGCCGGGACGGTCATCCCCCGGGCCGGCCGGTTCGTCATCCTCTACACGAACCCCACCTTCCGGCTCTTCACGCTCGGCATCCCGCTCCTCCTCCTGCTCGGCTACCACCTCGGCATCGCGGTCCAGGAGCTCCGGCCCCGCCGCAGCGTGGCCGACAGCGCCGAAGACCTCGCCGACGTGGTGACCCTGGAGGCCGCGGAGCCCGCCGACGAGGACCACGCGGACGACCAGGGCACCCCTCACGACGAGGATCACGCCGCCGACCACGACGAGGACCGCGACGACGACGCGGGCTCCGGCCCCGGCGGCCCCGAGCGGACGACCCGCCCGCTCGCCGACCGCCCGCCGCGCCAGGCTCGTCCGGTGCGGCAGCGTCCGGCGCACCGTCCGGTCGCCCAGCCCGGTCGGATCATGCGCCGCGCCGCCACGGCGGCCCTCTCGGTCGTCGGAGCCGTCGGTATCACCCTGGGCGCCACAGGCGCGCTCTACAGCGCCTCGGCGGCGACCCGCACGTCCTACACCGCGACGACCTCGATGTGTGCCTCCTCGCCCTACGAGCGGGCCGTGGCCAAGGACGCCCCCGACCTCTACTGGCCCCAGGGGAGCGCGGCCGCGAACCCCACCGCGACCTACAGCGGCACGGTGAGGATGCCCGTCGACGGTGCGATGTACTGCTCGGACGCGACGACGTTCGATGGTGGCGCCCTCGCCCAGTCCTCGGCGACGACGGCCGGCGGCAGCTACACGGTCGAGACCTGGTTCCGGTCGTCCTCGACCCAGGCCGCGCAGATCGTCGGCTTCGGCAACGTGCGGACCGGCACGAGCACGAGCCGCGAGCGGGTCGTCTACCTCACGAGCGACGGGCGGGTCGCCGTGTGGCTCAACTACACCAGCGGTGGCTCGAGCTATGCGCTCGCCTCGCCCGCCTCGGTCGTCGACGGCAGCTGGCACTACATCGTCGTGACGTTCCAGGCGTACGCGGCCACGATCTACGTCGACGGCAAGGCCGTCTCGTCGACGACGCTCGCCCGCTCCCCGGGCACCGACACCGGGTACTGGCGGGCCGGCACCGACAAGGTCTCGGGCCTGCCCGGCGTCACGACCGCCGGCAGCCTGACGGCGACGCTCGACGACACGGCCATCTACTCGCGCGTTCTCACGAGCGCGCAGATCTCGGCGCACTGGGGTGCCGCCGGGAGCTGACCGTCCGGTGAGGGTCGGACGGTTGTGGGCGGCATACCGCGAGGGGCGGTATGCCGCCCACCTTCATCCCGGCGGACGCCGCCACGGGTCACCTCGGCGACCAGCGGGCCAGCCGGCCGCCGCGGCTCACGTCGAGGAGCCGCTGCTCGGCGAGCGCCCGACAGCGGGACGCCGTGACGACGAGCATCCGGTCGCCGTGCCGGAGGACGGTCGTCTCGGCCGGTACGAAGGCCTCACCGCCACGGACGACGAGCGCGACGTTGGCGCCCACGGGCAGCCGCAGCTCGAAGACCCGCACCCCGCCGATCCGTGAGCCGGGACCGACCGTGATCTCGAGGACCTGCGCGCCGAGCTCGTCGAGAGTGGTCGTCTCGACGTCGAGGTCGACGCTGCGGTGCGGGTCCTCGATGCCGAGCCGCCGGGCGACCCACGGCAGGGTGGGGGCCTGGATCGCGGTGAAGACGACGACGAGGTCGAAGACGAGGTCGAGGAGCCAGCCCAGGCCCGGCACCCCCGCGGTGAGCGGGATGGTGGCCAGGACGACCGGGACGGCGCCGCGCAGGCCGGCCCACGACAAGAAGGCCTGGACCCGCCACGGCATCCCGAACGGCGTACACGACACGAGCACCGACAGCGGGCGCGCGAGGAGGACGAGGGCGGCGCCGATGAGCAGGGCCGGGCCGATCTGCCCGGGGAACCCCGAGGGGGAGGCGAGCAGGCCGAGCAGGACGAAGAGGCCGATCTGGGCCAGCCAGCCGAGCGCGGCCGCGAAGCCGTGGACGGCCGGCCGGTGGGGAAGGCCGAGGTTGCCCAGGACCAGCGCCGCGAGGTAGGCCGCGATGAAGCCGGACGCCCCGGCGAGGTCGGCCACGGCATACGCCAGGAGGGCGACGGCGACGACGCCGATCGCGAACAGCGTGGAGGTGCCGCCGGCGACCCGGCGCATCACCCACCCTCCGGCATACCCGACAGCGAGGCCGACGGCGACGCCGCCGGTCAGCTCGCCGAGGGCGATGGCGGCGATGGCCCACCACGAGTGGGCTGCCGTGCCGGCCACCGCCTGCTCCGAGAGGGCGACGACGAGGAGGACGACGGGGGCGTCGTTGAAGCCCGACTCCGCCTCGAGCATCCCCGTGACCGGACGCGGCAGCGGTACCCGGCGCAGCACCGAGAAGACGGCGGCGGCGTCGGTGGAGGCGAGGACGCCGCCGACGAGGAGGGCCACCGTCCAGTCCAGCCGCAGGACGAGACGGGCGACGACGGCGACGACGACCACCGACACGCCGACCCCCACGGTCGCGAGGACGGCCGCAGGGCCGACCGAGCCGCGGATGCCGTCCCAGCGCGTCGTCAGCCCGCCCTCGATGAGGATGACGACGAGCGCGGCGTAGCCCAGCACCCGGGTGAGGTTCGCGGAGTCGAACTCGATGCCCAGCCCGGACTCGCCGAGGGCCAGCCCGATGCCGAGGTAGATGAGCAGCGAGGGCAGGCCCGAGCGGGCGGACAGCCGCACCGCCACGACCGAGACGACGAGCACCGCCGCCGACACGAGCAGCACGAGGGTGAGGTCGTGCACCGTGAAGGTGCCCGACCCCGCGGCGGCGAACCAACCCGAGCTCATCTCACCGGCCCGTCTCGTCCGTGGTCGTCGTGTCGTGTCCTAGTCTCGCAGGGTGACCCGCGCGAAGCTCATCCGTCGTCTCGGTTTGGGCGGTCTGGCCCTGGTCCTCGTCGTCGCGGTCCTGCTCGTCGCGGTCGTCGCGACCTATGTCCGCAAACCGTTGCCACAGACGAGCGGCCAGATCACCGTCCCCGGCCTCGTCGACAAGGTGAGCGTCGTGCGTGACGCCCAGGGCGTGCCGCAGATCTACGGCGACTCGGTCGGCGACATCGCCCGCGCCGAGGGCTACGTCCACGCCCAGGACCGGTTCTTCGAGATGGACCTGCGCCGGCACATCACCTCGGGCCGGCTCGCCGAGCTCGTCGGCAAGGACGGCCTCGACACCGACAAGGTCATCCGGACCCTCGGCTGGCGGCAGGTCGCCGAGGAGGAGCTCCCCACGCTCGCGCCCGCGACCCGTCAGTACCTGCAGGCCTACGCCGACGGGGTCAACGCCTACCTGCGCGGCCGGTCGCCCTCCGAGGTCAGTCTCGAGTACAGCGTGCTGTCCACCCAGCTGCCGGACTACCAGATCGAGGAGTGGACCCCCGTGGACTCCCTCGCCTGGCTGATCGCCATGGCCTGGGACCTCAAGGGCGACTACTCCGACGAGCTCGCCCGGGCGCGGCTCGCCGGGCGGATGCCGCTGTCGCAGATCAACCAGGTCTACCCGGCATACCCCGCCGACACCCACGACCCGATCCTGTCCGCACAGGACTGGCAGCCCAGCTCCGGTGCCGGGACGTCGGCGTCCGTGTCGACCGTGCCCGGGGCGCTGCGCTCGCCCGGTGCCGAGTCCGCGTATGCCGCGGTGTCGGCCGCGCTGCGGACGGTGCCCCAGCTCGTCGGCAGCGGTGACGGGGTGGGCTCGAACGCCTGGGCCGTCTCGGGGTCGCTCACGAGCACGGGCAAGCCGCTGCTCGCCAACGACCCGCACCTCGGGGTCGGCATCCCCGGCATCTGGTACCAGGTCGGGCTGCACTGCACGACGGTGTCGGCGGCGTGTCCCCTCGACGTCGCCGGGTTCTCGTTCAGCGGCGTCCCGGGCGTCGTCATCGGCCACAACCAGTCCATCGCCTGGGGCTTCACCAACCTCGGCCCCGACGTGACGGACCTCTACCTCGAGCGGGTCGTCGGCGACACCTACGAGAAGGACGGCCAGTGGCTGCCCCTCCAGACCCGGCAGGAGACCATCGCCGTCCGCGGGGGCGACCCGGTGACGATCACGGTGCGCAGCACGACCCACGGGCCGATCCTGTCCGACGTGATGACCGACGTCGCCGACGCCGGGTCGACGGCGCCGACACCGGACAAGGCGGACAGCGGGGGGACGTATGCCGTCTCGCTCGCCTGGACCGGGCTGACGCCGAACAAGACCGCCGACGCGATCTTCGCCCTCGACACCGCCCAGAACTTCCAGGAGTTCCGGCAGGCCGCCCGATCCTTCGCGGTGCCCTCGCAGAACCTCGTCTACGCCGACGTCGCCGGGCACATCGGCTACCAGGCGCCCGGGCTCGTGCCGATCCGGAAGCCCGCGCTGCCCGGCACCCCGCCCGGGTACTGGCCGGCGCCCGGGTGGGACTCCGCCTACGACTGGCAGGGCTACGTGCCCTTCGACCAGCTGCCGTGGGTGCTCGACCCGCCCGAGGGGGAGATCGTCACCGCGAACCAGGAGGTGACCTCCTCGGCCACGCCGTTCCTCACGACGGAGTGGGACTACGGCTTCCGGTCCCAGCGGATCCACCAGCGGCTCGCCGAGCTCAAGAGCGTCACCCCGGCCGACATGGCCTCGATCCAGCTCGACACCCGCAACCTCGCCGCGGAGACCCTGGTCAAGGCCTTCCTCAGCGTGACCCCGACCGACGAGAACGGCTCGGGCGAGGCGACCTTCACCCGTGAGGCCCAGGATCTGCTCCGTGGGTGGGACTTCACCAACCCCGCCGACGACAGCCGCAACGCAGCGGCCGCCGCCTACTACAACGCGGTCTGGTCCAACCTGCTCCGCCTCCTCTTCGACGACGAGCTCCCTCCCGACCTGCAGGCCGACGGCGGGGACCGGTGGATGCAGGCGGTCATCACCCTGCTCGACAACCCCAAGAGCCCCTGGTGGGACAACAAGCAGACCCCCGACATCACCGAGGGCAGGGACGAGATCATCCGGCAGGCCCTCGTCGCCGCGCGGCTGGAGCTGACCAAGGAGCTCGGCAAGGACCCCGACGACTGGCAGTGGGGCAAGCTGCACCAGCTGACCCTGCGCAGCGCGGTGCTCGGTGGGGACAACCTCGGCGGGCTGTCCGGGTCGGTCCTGCGCGCGATCTTCAACCGGGGCGGCCTCGAGATGCCGGGTGGCTCCTCGATCGTCGACGCCAACGGGTGGAACGCCGGGGTCGGCTACGAGGTCGACTGGGCACCGTCGATGCGGATGGTCGTCGACCTGTCCGACCTCGACGCCTCGACCTGGGTCAACCAGACGGGCGAGAGCGGGCACCCGATGAGTCCCCACTACTCCGACCAGATCGACGCCTGGGTCGAGGGACGTCAGTACCCGTGGCCGTTCTCGCGCAAGGCGGTCCAGGCCGCGGCGTCGGACACGTTGACCCTCCTGCCGAGCGGCTGACCGGCCCGGCCGGGCTCAGGGCCGCGGCATACCGACCGCGTCGGCGCCCCCGCTGCGGGGACGGAGCCAACGCACCCCCTCGACCGAGAGCACGGCGTCGACGGGCGCGTCGTGAGCGTCACGGGGCAGCGGGTCGTCGGCCACCTCACCGGGGTGCAGGAGGACGACGACGGGGGCGCCGTGGGCGCGGCGGGGGAGGGCTCGGTCGTAGCAGCCGCCGCCCTGGCCGAGCCGGGTCCCTTCTCGGTCGACGCTGAGACCGGGCGCGAGGACGAGCGCCGCCTCGCCGATGGCCGCCCGGCCGAGGGCGGCACGCTCCGGGTCGGCGACGTCGCACCAGTCGAGGTCGAGGTCGGGTTCGGTGATCGGGACGACGACCCGGAGCCCGCGCGCGACCAGGGCCGCGACGAGCGACTCGGTCGGCGGCTCCCCCGCGAAGGACTCGTAGAGGGTCACGGTGTCGCCCTCGTCGAGCCCCAGCGCCCGGACCAGGTCGACCCCGGCCTCGGCGATCGCCGCGGCGTCCGCGGCGGGGTCGCGCCTCGCGGCGATCTCGCGCCGCAGGGCCCTGCGGACACTGCGCTCGCCACGTTTGTCCGATCGGGTCATCACTGCATCGTAGGGTTGGGCGCATGACAGCGGAGGGGTTGGGCCGCGCCGTCGCGAAGATGCGTGCGGCCGGCACCGATGAGCGGGCGGTGTCGGTCTTCACCGACTACTACCACCAGCTCGAGGCGGATGCGACGGGCTACCTGCCCGAGGACACCATCGCCCCTCTCGGCGACCTGCGCCGGCTCGAGGACCTGGCGGCGGACGACGGCACGGTGCGTGAGGCGCTGGCCCGCACCGTGGTCATCAAGCTCAACGGTGGACTCGGCACGAGCATGGGGATCGCCGGGCCCAAGTCGGCGCTCGCGGTCCGCGAGGGGCTGACCTTCCTCGACGTCATCGCACGGCAGGTCCTCGCTCTCCGGCGGGCCCACGGGGTCGACCTCCCGCTCCTCCTCATGGACTCGTTCCGCACCTCGGCCGAGTCGCTCGCGGTGCTCGCGGCATACCCCGGGCTCGCCGTCGACGCACTTCCGCTCGACTTCCTCCAGAACGCTGAGCCCAAGCTGCGGGCCGACGATCTGACCCCCGTCGAGCACCCGGCCGACCCCGACCTCGAGTGGTGCCCTCCGGGGCACGGCGACGTCTACGTCTCGCTGCTCACGTCCGGTCTGCTCGACACGCTGCGAGGGCGGGGCATCCGCTTCGCGTTCCTGTCCAACGCCGACAACCTCGGTGCCACGTGCGACCCCGCCATCCCGGCGTGGATGGCTGCGGCCGGGGTGCCCTATGTCGCCGAGGTGTGCGCCCGCACGGCCAACGACCGCAAGGGCGGGCACCTGGCCGTCCGCCGCTCCGACGGGCGGACCGTCCTGCGCGACTCGGCCATGGTCGTCCCCGGCGAGGAGGGCTACTTCCAGGACATCGAGCGGCACAGCGTCTTCCACGCCAACAACATCTGGGTCGACCTCGACGTCCTGGCCACCCGGCTCGCCGAGCGCGACGGGGTGCTCGGGCTGCCCATCATCGTCAACCACAAGACCGTCGACCCGACCGACCCCGCCTCGACGCCGGTCATCCAGATCGAGTCGGCGATGGGGGCCGCCATCGAGGTGTTCGAGGGCTCGCAGGCCCTCCTCGTGCCACGCACCCGCTTCCGGCCGGTGAAGACGACGAACGAGCTCGCCCTTCTCCGCTCCGACCTCTACCACTTCGACGACAGCTTCCACGTCCGGTCGACGATCGAGGGCGTCGAACCCTTCGTCGACCTGTCTGCGGAGTACCGGTTCGTCGACGGGTTCGACGCCCGCTTCCCCGACGGGGTGCCCTCGCTGCGGCGCTGCCGGTCCTTCCGGGTCGAGGGTGACGTGACGTTCGGGAAGGGGGTCGCCTGCGTGGGCGACGTTCTCGTGCGGGCCGAGGAGCCGATGACGGTCCCCGACGGAGCGGTGCTCGGCGAGGCGGTCGTCGATGCCTGAGCTGCGCCCGGTCCGGACCCATCTCGAGATCATCCTCGAGGCGCTCGGTCCGCTTCCGCCGGTGACCAGGCCCCTGCGCGAGGCCCTCGGGCTCACCCTCGCCGCCGACGTGGCATCCCGGACCGACCTGCCGGCCTTCACCAACTCGGCCATGGACGGGTATGCCGTCCGCGCCCAGGACCTCCTCGGTGCCGGCCCCGCCTCCCCGGTGGCCCTCCCCGTCGACGGCGACATCGCCGCGGGGGACACCCGGTGGCACGTCCTCGCGCCGGGGCACGCGATGCGGATCATGACGGGGGCGCCGCTCCCCGAGGGCGCCGACGCCGTCGTGGCGGTCGAGGACACCGACGGCGGGACGGCCGAGGCGGCATTCCTCCTGGCCCCGGCGCCGGGTCGGCACGTGCGCCACCAGGGCGAGGACGTGCGGGTCGGCGACGTCGTCCTGCGCTCCGGCACGCTGCTCTCGCCGGGCCATCTCGCGCTGGCCGCGGCCGCCAACGTCCCCGAGCTCGAGGTCATCCGCCGGCCTCGGGTGAGCGTCGTGTCGACGGGCGACGAGCTCGTCCCCGCGGGCAGCGAGCTGGGCCACGGCCAGATCGTCAACTCCAACGAGCTCATGCTCGCGGCGCTGGTCGAGGCCGCGGGGGCCGAGGTCGCCCGCTCGAGCCACCTCCCGGACGACCTCGAGGTGATGCGCGAGGTCCTCCTCGACCCGCCCGGCGAGCCCGACCTGGTGCTCACCTCGGGCGGGGTGTCGATGGGTGCCTACGACACCGTCAAGGAGGCCCTCGGTGGTGCTGGGGTGGTCGAGTTCGCCAAGGTCGCGATGCGCCCCGGTATGCCGCAGGGGTTCGGCCTCGTCGGCCCCCGGGCGGTCCCGGTCATCACCCTGCCGGGTAACCCGCTGTCCTCGCTCGTGTCGTTCCACGTCTTCGTCCTCCCGGCGCTGCGCCGGCTGAGCGGCCTCGACCCCGAGGGGACCGCGCGCTTCACCGCGGTGGCGGGGACCGGTTGGCGCTCGGTGCCGCACAAGGTCGAGTACACCCGGGTCGCCGTCGAGGCCTCGCCCGACGGCCTGCCCCGGGTGCGGCCCTTCGGCGGGCAGGCCTCGCACTCCGTGGGCGCTCTGGCCGAGGCGAGCGCCCTGGCCGTCGTCCCGGTCGACGTGACCGAGGTCCGCGAGGGGATGACGCTGACGTGCATCCCCCTCGTGGGGCAGGATCGGGCGCATGTCCTCTGACCGGGCCGCGGACCGCACGCCGCGGCTCACCCACGTCCGGGCCGACGGGACGGCCCACATGGTCGACGTGTCCGACAAGGCGGTCACCGCCCGGTCCGCCAGCGCCGCGGGTCGGGTCCTGCTCTCCGCCTCGGCCGTCGCCGCGCTGCGCGAGGGCACGGTCCCCAAGGGCGACGCCCTGGCCGTGGCCCGGATCGCCGGCATCCAGGCGGTCAAGCGGACCCCCGAGCTCGTCCCGCTCGCGCACCCCATCGCCGTGCACGGGGTCGAGGTGGACCTCACCGTCGCCGACGACGGGGTCGACATCGTCGCGACGGTCCGCACGGCGGACCGGACCGGCATCGAGATGGAGGCGCTCACCGCCGTCGCGGTCGGAGCGCTCGCGCTCGTCGACATGGTCAAGGCGGTCGACCGGCACGCCCGGATCACCGACGTCCGGGTCACCGCGAAGTCGGGCGGCCGCTCGGGCGACTGGACCGAGCCGTGACCGCCGACCCGCCCCCGGACCCCCGGCCGCTCGCCGGGCGCACGGCCGTCGTCGTCACGTGCTCGACCCGGGCGGCCGAGGGCGTCTACCCCGACCGCGGCGGCGCCCTCATCGCCGAGACCCTCACCGGGTGGGGCTGCGAGGTGCTCGGCCCGACCGTCGTGCCCGACGGCCCGGCCGTCGCCGAGGCGCTCGCCGCCGGGCTCGCGCACGCGCCCGACCTGCTGCTCACGACGGGCGGCACCGGGATCACCCCCACCGACCGGACCCCCGAGGCCACCCGCCCGCTCCTCGACCTCGACCTGCCCGGCGTCGCGGACGCCATCCGGGCGGCCGGCGCGGCCAAGGGCGTGCCCACCTCGGCGCTCTCGCGCGGTGTCGCGGGAGTGGCCGGCCGGACCCTCGTGGTCAACCTGCCCGGCTCCAGCGGCGGGGTCCGCGACGCCCTGGAGGTCCTCGAGCCACTGCTGGCGCACGCGCTGAGCCAGCTCGCAGGTGGTGACCATTGATGTGGCGCCGCCGCAGCGACCCGGCCGCCGGGTGGCCGGTCCGTCTCGTCGGGGTCGCGCCTCTCGGTGACCCGCTCGTCCTGCGGCCGATGGCGGCGAACGACGCCCGCGAGTACCAGTGGGTCCGCCGGCAGAACGCCGCGTGGCTCGAGCCCTGGGACGCGACCTCGCCGATCGACGAGGCCGGGCTACGGACCTTCGAGGACCTCGTGCGGCACTACGACGCCGAGGCGGCGGCGGGCCGGATGCTGCCCCTCGTCATGGAGGTGGACGGCCGGATCGTCGGCCAGATCTCGTTGAGCAACATCGTGCTCGGCTCGTTCCGCTCGTGCACCGCGGGCTACTGGGTGAGCCGGGCGATAGCGGGCCGAGGGGTGGCCCCGATGGCCCTCGCCCTCGCCGGGGACCACGTCTTCGACGTGCTCGGCCTGCACCGGCTCGAGGTCAACATCCGCCCCGAGAACGCCGCCAGCCTCGCGGTGGTCCGCAAGCTCGGCTTCCGTGAGGAGGGGACCCGGCTGCGGATGCTCCACATCAACGGGGAGTGGCGCGACCACCTGTCCTTCGCGCTGACCTCAGAAGACCTCAACGGTCGCTCCCTTGTCGATCGCCTCAGGAATTCACAACCGTCACTTTGGCGACACACCGACGTGGGTCCGTCGTAGCGCAACCCCGGCGGCATAGCCTCGGCACCGTGCCGCCGAGCAGCGTGATCTTCATCGTCCTCCTCGGGGTGTGGGCTGCCTACTTCGTGCTCTACTGGCTGCGTCGCCGCGAGCACCTCGCCACGGCCCGCACCGCCGACCAGCTCACGACGTCGTTGCGGGTCCTCGAGCGCCGCAGCCCGGTCGCCGAGACGACCGCCACGCCGCGCTCGTATGCCGCGAGCCCGACCCGGGCGGTCAGCCCCGGCGTGCGCGCCGCGCTCGACGACGACCCGGTCGCGGCCCCCGTGACCCGGCCCGAGCGGGCCCGGGTCACGTCGATGCGACCGAGCCGTCGGGTCCGCGGGCTCACCCTCCTGCTCGGGCTGCTCGCCACCCTGGTGGCCGTGCCGACCGCGGCGCTGGGCTACCTGTCGTGGCCGACCGTGCTCGCCCCGGCCGCCCTGCTCGTCCTCGGCTTCGCCTGGCTGCGCGCCGGCGTCCAGGCCCAGATCCGGGCGCGGCGGCTCGTCGCCGAGGCCCGCCCCGGCGCGGCACCGGCACCCATCGAGATCGTCCCGACGCCCGCTGCGGGGTCGTCCCGTTCGGCTGTGGACGCCGACGTGATGCTGCGTGAGGACCTGCGCGAGGAGGAGGTGGCCGACCTCGCCGACGAGGTGGTCGCACCCGCCCCGGCGCCGGCCGCCGCCGCGCCCGCGCGTCCGCTCGTCGACGAGGACGACATCCCGCTCACCTGGGACCCCATCCCGGTCCCGAAGCCGACCTACGCGATGAAGGCCAAGGCGGAGCGCCCGGCCCCGGTCCCGGCCGAGACCACCCCGGCGCCGGAGCCCGTGCCGCTGCAGGACGCGGCATACGCCGAGCCGGAGCGGCGCGTGGCAGGCGCCTGACACCACCGACCCACGACGGAGCGGGCCGACCCATCAGGGGGGTCGGCCCGCTCTGTCGGTCCGGGGCCTGGCCCCGACCGGTCAGTCTGCTCGGGGCAGCCTCGGCGGGGCCTGCTCGACGTCCTCGGTCCCGTCGTGCACCACGGCGGATCTGGCCCGCAGCGCCTCCGCCGGCGTGGGCGGCTCGTCGGCGGACTCGGCGTCGTCGTGGTCGTCGAGCAGGTGGTGGCCGACCGCGTTGAGCACCGCGACGGTGGGGACGGCGATGAGGGCACCGACGATCCCGGCCGCCACGACGCCGGCCGCGATGGCGATGATGACCGACAGGGGGTGGACGCGCACCGCGCGGCCGAGGAGGAACGGCTGGAGCACGTGGCTCTCGAGCTGCATCGTGCCGACGACGACGGCGAGCATGATGAGCGCCTTGATCGGGCCGAAGGCGACGAGGGCGAGGAGGACGGCGACGGAGCCGGAGACGAGGGCACCGATGATCGGGACGAACGCCCCGAAGAAGATGAGGACGGCGATCCCCGACGCGAAGGGCACCCGCAGGATGGCGGCTCCGGTGCCGATGACGATGGCGTCGACGGCCGCGACGAGCACCGTGGCGCGGGTGTAGGCGGACAGCTGGCCCCAGGCGACGAGGCCGGAGGTGTGGACCCGCTCGCGGGCGGTGCGCGGGAAGAGCCGGACCGACCAGGCCCAGATCCGCTCGCCCTCGTAGAGGAAGAAGAAGAGGGAGAACAAGGCGATGGCCAGCCCCGCGACGGCGTGGGTCGCGGTGACCCCGGCCTGCGCGGCGGTGTGTCCGATGTTGACGTTGCCCGAGGTGATGTCGGTCTTGATCGTGGTGATCCACTGGCCGATCTGGGTGTCCGACACGTGGAAGGTCGAGTGCAGCCACTCGCGGACCTCGTCGATGCCCGCCGTCGTCTGGTTGACGATGTTGCCGAGCTGGGACGAGAACTGGGTGCCGACGAAGGAGAGGATCCCCGAGATCAGGCCGAGGGTCCCGAGGACCGTCACCCCCGCGGCCAGCCCCGGTGGCAGGACCCGCGAGAGCGACACCGAGACGGGGCGCAGCAGGGCGGTGAGCAGCAGCGCGATGACGAGGGGGATGACGACCTCGGAGAAGCGGCCGAGCAGCCACAGGATGCCCGCCGTCGCGGCCGCGATGACGATGAGCCGCCACGACCACTCGCTGGCCGTCCGCACGCCGCGGGGGACCGACCAGGCGGCGGGGCGCCGGTCGTCGTCCTGCGGCTGTGCGCCCGTCCACCCCGGGTCGGGCGCGGGCGCGGCGACAGGTGCGGGGGAGGGCGCCGCGGCGACGCCGCCCTCGGCGGGGTCGGTGGGCAGGGCCGGGGGAGGTCGCATGGCCGACAGCGTATGCGCTGGTTTCAAGGCGGGGCGCGCCCGGTGTTATCGTGTCTCCCGCACTTCGGGGCTGTGGCGCAGTTGGTAGCGCGTCTCGTTCGCAACGAGAAGGTCAGGGGTTCGAATCCCCTCAGCTCCACCGAAGGACGGCCGCCGGCACCCCGCCGGCGGCCGTTCGCCGTGTCGCGGGGCCGAGTCGGGCCGGCCGAGCTGGCGCGGCCGAGGCGGCGGGGACGAGGCGGCGCGGCCCGACCGCGCAGCCGGGTTGCCCCGGGCGCCGCGGGCGTCTTGGATGGGCCGATGAGCGACTCCTGGACCACCCCCGAGGACGACCCCCGCACCTATGGCAACCCCGTCGGCGAGCTCGCGACCTATCGGGAGTACCTCACGAACTACCGCCTGACGATCGAGATGAAGGGCGAGGGCCTCGACGCCGAGCAGCTCGCGCGGCGATCGGTCCCACCCAGCACGATGAGCCTGCTCGGGCTGGTACGCCATCTCGCCTACGTCGAGAACCACTGGTTCGTGCGGGTCCTGCAGGGACGGCGGGAGGGGCCGCCGCTCTACCACCGCGACGACGACCGCGACTGGGACTTCACCGGTGCCGTGGCCGACCCCGAGGTCGTCGCCGAGGCGATGGCGAGCTGGCACGGCGAGATCGCGGCCGCCGACGCCTGGCTCGATGCGCTCACCGAGGACCGGCTCGGCGAGGAGGTCCCGCACCACGGCGGGACCGTCTCGGTCCGCGACACCCTCGTCCACCTCATCGAGGAGTACGCCCGGCACGCCGGCCACGCGGACCTGCTCCGGGAGTGCCTCGACGGGCGCACCGGCCAGTAGCGACGGCGCGGGCCGGCCGCGGCGAGGAACCTCGCCCCGGTGCGCCACCGGCATACATCGGGGCCCCGACGACGCGGACGCTGCCCGTCGTGGGGGCCCCGATGCCCCTGTGTGCCCTGAGAGACGTCTGGGGGGGTGACGTCTCTCCTGCGGCGACCTTCGCGAGGGTACGACCGAGACGGGGGGCGTCTCGTCGTCCCTGGTCCCTCGCCAAGGTTGACGTGCGGCGGTCGGAGATCGATGAACGATCTCGCGGCTCCGGAGCGCTCGGAACGAGCCGGGGCCGTCGCCCACCTGCACGTCGGTGGGGGATCCGCGCGATGTGGGGGGGCCAGCCGGGAGCCGGGGGGGGGGTGGCTCTGTCGGGGCCTGCGCGGACGTCTGTGTGCCGGTGTTCAGTTGAAGCCGTGCGACGGGCGCACGGGCGCATAACGAGACTACGGTTCCCTTGGTATGCCGTGGGGCTGGCCCTGGTCAGGCCTTGCTTCTGGTTTGGCAAAGACTCGTCAAAGCCGACGACGGGCCTCGGGCGGACCTGCGGGCCGAGAAGGTGGTCGGCCCGGGTAGGTTCGCGTCATGGAGCAGAACAGCCATGGCGCCGTCCTCAGCGTGGTCGGCCGATGGGACTTCCACATCACCGACCTCGGGCCGGTCCTCGAGGCGGGCCGGTCCGCCTACCGGATGAACCACCCCGAGGACCCGGGCGAGGCGGAGTCGGCCGTCACCGGTCCCGAGGAGGCGGCCGAGCAGCTGCTCGAGGCCTACGGTGTCGACGCGGTCTTCGACACCGAAGGGCTGACCGCTGTGCGGATCTTCACCGCGGCCCTGACCCATGACGAGGACGACGACGAGGCCTTCGACGAGGACCCCTTCGCGATCGCCTACGAGGACGTCGAGTGAGCTGACCCTCCGGCCCTCGCCGGCGTCGGCCTCCGGTCCGCGACGGGCGGGAGGTCCCGGGTCTCGACCGCTCCCTCGCACAGGCCGAGGAAGGCGCCGAGGGCGATGAGCTCGCCCGGCGACCGGGGCACGACGTCGCCGAGCGCGACCGAGCGGACGACGAAGGCGGCCCACTGACCCCGGGAGACCGCGACGTTGAGCCGGTGCCGGTCGAGGAGGAAGCCGACCCCCCGCGAGACGTCGGCCTGCGCCGAGGCCGCCATCGAGACGATGACGACCGCGGCCTCGCGCCCCTGGAAGCGGTCGACGGTACCGACCGGGACGTCGACGAGCCCGGCCTCGTCGAGCATCGCCCGCAGCAGGCCCACCTGGGCGTTGTAGGGGGTGATGACGCACAGGTCCCGCTGGCCGAGCGGGCGGCCCACGGCCGCGTCCGGGTCGTCCGGCGCCCGCCAGGTCCGGCCGAGCAGCTCGTGGGCGAGGTCGAGCACGACCTCGGCCTCCTCGACCGAGAAGGTCGCGTTGTCGTGGTGGTCGACGCGGAGGACGTGCAGGCCCGCGGCGACCCCGGAGAGCGAGCGGGCCGCCGTCACCGACTCCTCCGAACGCAGCCGGCCGGCATAGGAGAGCCGCGACACCGGCGCGGTGAGCGCCGGATGCATCCGCCACGTCGTCTCGAGGAAGTAGCCGTGGCCGGTCGGAAGCACCGGCTCCTCGCCGAGGAGCCAGCCGAGCGCCGACGCGTCGACGGGATCGGGATGGGAGCCCTGGGAGACCTGCGGCAGCTGCTGGGGGTCCCCGAGGAGCAGCAGGCGGTCGGCGGCGCGGGACACCGCGAGGGTCTTCGCCAGGCTGAACTGCCCGGCCTCGTCGATGACGAGCAGGTCGAGCTGGCCGCGCCCGACGCGTCCCTCGTGGCAGAGGTCCCAAGCGGTGCCGCCGACCACGTAGCCACCGGGTCGGGCGGCGGCGAAGCCGGCCAGCTGCTCCGAGGAGCCGACGTCGGTCCACCCCGGGTCGCTGGTGTCGACCGCGGCCTTGCCGACGAGGTCGCCCGGCACGCCGGCCCCGACGACAGCGGTCAGCACGTTCTCGACGGCGGCGTGCGACTGCGCGCTGACGCCCACCCGCCAGCCGTGCTCGAGGACGAGTCGGGCGATGACCCGGGCGCCGACCCAGGTCTTCCCGGTCCCGGGCGGGCCCTGGACCGCGAGCGCGGAGTGGTCGAGGTCGAGGACCGCACTCGTGATGGCGTCGACGAACCGGTCCGAGCCGCTGCCCACGGCGGGCAGGGCGGCCCCGCTGCGGAGCCGGGGTGCCCGGCGCAGGGCAAGGTCGACCCCGGCCTGTGCCGGCATCGCCGGGTAGGCGGACAGCACCTGCGCGCCGAGCTCGGCGAGCGCGGCGTCGATGCGGTCGGTGCCGATGACCCGGCTCGGGACGAGGGCGACGGGCTCGTGGCCGTGGTCGTCGCCCTCCTTGGGCTGGAGCTCCTCGACGGTGAGGACCTGCGCGGTGCGCCCTCGGTCGTCGACGACCTCCTCGGCCGCCAGGATGGCCAGCCCGGAGGGTGAGCGGGCGTGCAGGTGACCGGGCTGGGTCTGCATGCCGGCCGGGGGCGGGTCGAGGTAGATCGCGGCGACGTCGGCGCCGGGCCCGAGCGGGACCGCGTCCATCGGCTCGCCGGTGAGCCGGATGACCCGGCGCGGCCGTTGCCGCGGGGTGCTGCGGAACCACGGCGTGAGCACCTCACAGCCCGCGATCACGAACACGCCGGGGTCTGCGGACCAGTCGCCGACCGGGAGCCGGAGCCGCTCGAAGTGCTTCCACCAGAACGGCTTGTCCTCGCGGGCGTGGAACTGCAGGGACGCCGCGACGAGGGCGACGGCCTGCTGCTCGGGGGTCCGTTTGTGCGGCTTGACCTCGTCGATGAGCCCCCGCAGCCGGGCCTCGAGGTCGGCGAGCGCCCTGCGGCGCTCGGACAGCTCGATCGTCGACGGCGCCAGGGGCTCGCCGACGACGCCCTCCGAGGGCTCGTCCGCCGTGCCCGCCTCGGGCCGGCCCACCCGGGCGAGCAGCCAGTCGCGCAGCAGCAGGGTCGAGACGCAGTCGTCCTTGTTGTAGTCGGCGATGTCGGCGAGGAGCTGCCGGGCGTCGTCGTCGCGGCCGGCGATCCGGGCGGCGATGACCTCGTGGTAGACGACGATCGACTCGTCGGCCCGGGTGACCGCCCCGTCGCGCCCGGCCATGTAGAGCGGCTCGAGCTTCTTGATGCTGTAGGAGCGCTGTGAGACCCGGACACCGGCGCGGACCGCGGCATACAGGTCGACGAACACCCCGTCGCGGAGCAGCTGGTCGACGTCGTCCTCGCACACCCCGTGCCGGGCGGCCAGGCGCAGCAGTGCCGTCGGCTCGTAGGGCGCGTAGTGGTAGACGTGCAGGTCGGGCCACCGGGTCCGGCGCTCGGCGAGGTAGGCGACGAAGTCGACGAGCGCCTGCTTCTCGGCGGCGCGGTCGTGCGCCCAGAACGTCCGGAACCGCGGCGGCCCTCCTGCCGCGACGTCGACCCCGTCGACCTCGACGAGGCCGAAGAGGTACTCCAGGCCCCAGATGTCGGAACCGGGCTCGCTCCACAGCGGGTCGCCCTCGAAGTCGAAGAAGACATCGCCCGCACTGGGCCGCGGCAGCCGTCGGAGCACCTCCGGGTCGATGATCTCGAAGGCGACCGCGCCGCTGGGGTCCGCCTCGGCGGCGACCTGGAGCCGGGCCTGCGCCCGGATCCGGTCGAGGGTCCCGTCGCGGACGTCGGGGACCGGACCGGTGCTCGCGGCGAGCTCGTCGATCGTTCGGATGCCGGCCTCGAGGAGGTGGCGCCGGGTCGGCATCCGGACCCCGTGGACGAGCAGCACGTCGCGGTGGGCCTCGATCCCGGCCTCGCAGACCTCGCAGCGGCCGCAGGCGAGCCAGCGGTCGTCACCCCACCCGGCCGGCCCGGGGTCGCCGCGATGCTCGGCGAGGACCGCGTCGAGCCGGGCGCGGCGGGCGCGGTAGGCGGGGAGGATGTCGGCGAGGGGATGCTCCGAGACGGCCCCCGAGCCGAGCACCAGCCGGGCCGTGGGGGCCGTGGCGACCCCCGCGGCACCGAGGGCCGCGGCATACGCCGCGATCTGGAGCAGGGCCGGGACCGAGTCGGTGCGGGCGAGCTTGGTGTCGGTGACGAGCCAGCCGTCGAGGGTCCGCTCGAGGAAGTCGGCGTGCCCGACGAACCCGCCGTCGAAGAAGGTGGCCTGGTAGACGACCTCGGCGTCGGAGCGCAACGCCTCGAGCGTCTGCTCGGCGGCGCGGGTCAGGCCGGCGAGGTCGTAGTGCGGTCGCGGGAACTGGACGACCCGACCCGGGTGGTCGGCCGCGAGCCGGCGCAGCTCGCGCTGCTCGTGGGCGTTGCCGAGCTCGATGACCCGGGCCGCCATCGGGTCCTCGGCCGGAGCCGGTCGCTCGACCCGGCCGAGGGCGACGTCGAGCTCGCGGACCAGCGCGAACTCGCACCCCGCGGCCAGCCGCAGGTCGCTCGGACTGATGACGAGCCGACGCGCGCCGGCTCCGTCGCCGTCAGCAGCGGGGTCGAGGAGGAACACGGGCCTAACCTAGCCGCGGCCCCGGACACCCTCCGTGGGCCCGATACGGCCCCGTGCCCGATGGTCGCGGCCCGGGACAGAGCCCCCGGGACCCGTTCCGAGACCGCGCGGATACAGTTCGGTCGTCAATGACCTCGACCGGCCCGATGGAGCGGTGATGCACGTGGAGTCCCCCCTGCGCCGCGTCGAGCCGTTCCTGCACCGCGTCGAGCCGTTCCTGCAACGCCTCGACCGGTTCGCCGGCGGGCGTCAGGCCCGGTTGCGGGTCGCCGAGGCCGCGCGGACGGCAGCGACGACGCGGCGGGGGCTGCGGGTCCTGGCGTGGGCCCTCGTGGGCGAGCTCGTCCTCGCGGCGGCAGCGGTCGCCGTCGCCGTGCTCCTCACCGACGAGGGCCAGTCGGTGCCGCTCATCGTCTGGTACCGGCTCCTCGTCATCCTCGCCATCACCGCCACCCTCTTCTACTTCCTCTGGCGGGCCAGCCTGGGCTGGGTGTGGGCCTACTCGCGCCTGCGTCTCTTCAGCGTCGTCTTCCCGGTCATCGCCCTGGGGACCTGCCTCATCCCCGGCCTCTACCCCCCGTGGATGGTCGTCGAGCAGGTGCTCTTCAGCCTCGTCCTCGTCGGCGTCGCGGTGCTCCTGTGGCGCCCGCCGATGCGGACGACGTATGCCGTGCGCCCCGTGTCCGATGCGCGCGACGCTGTGACGGACTAGTCCGTCGGTGCTTGGTCACACCTGCGCGTCGCGCCCGGCCCGCGGCTCTACCCTTCCCCTGTGAGGTCTGCGGCGCCCAGGCGCGCGCCGGCCCGAGCCGTGGTCGCTGTGGCCGCGGCTGCGGTGCTGGCCGGGGGATGCTCGTCCGGCTCCCCGAGTACCGGGGGCTCCCGGTCGGGTGGGATCGGGACGCTCCCGGTGTCGCCCCCGACGGCGGCCACCGTCGTCTCGTCGGTCCGTCTGTCGCAGTCCGGCCCGACCTGGCAGAGCAGTGGGGTCCGGTTCACCCTGCCTGCCGGGTGGAGCATCGTCACGGGCGCCGACGTCGCGAACGACCCCGCAGCCCTCGAGGGCATGCGGTCGATGAGCGAGCACCTGGGCCTGGACCCCGGAGCCCTCGCGACGTCGCTGAGCGGGTATGCGCAGGTCGGGTTCGGCCCCGACGAGGGTCTCCTCCTCGTCGCCCAGGTCCCGCAGTCCGACCTCGACGCCACGACCGAGGCCTCGGTCCGCGCCTACCTGCGGGCGGTCTGCGCCCGACAGCCGCGGCTGTGCGAGGAGCTCGTCGGCTTCGCCACGCGGCATACCGGCCAGGGCGATGCCGTCGTCACGGTCACCCGCAGCGTGGACGGGACCGTCTCGGGGAGCATCGGGCTGCCCTACGTCGCCCGGGCCGGCGCCGGGTCGTCGACGAGGCAGGGGCGCCGGATCAGCGTCGTGGCCTCCGACCAGGGCAGCGTCGAGGCCGTCGTGAATGTGATCCTGGCCACGATCCGACAGTCCTGAGCGGTACGACCGGCTCATTCTGACCCTCGGGACCCCGCGTCGGCGCCAGACGGTGGCGTCGGGGCCCTAGCCTGTGGTTGACGAAGAAACCATCTCTGGCGGCGAGGAGGCCACCGTGGCGCGAGAAGCCCCCGGGCCGACGTGGGTGCGCGCCTCGTCGGTGCGCCGGAGCCGTCGTGTGCAGCTCACCGCGCCGCGCCCCTGGCTCGTCGGCGCGGTCCGTCCACGCTGGCTCGCTCGTCACCTCATGGTCGTCGCGATCACGCTGCCCATCGCCTTCGTCCTCGTCGTCGAGGCGCTCCGGTTCGCCGTCGCCGGCTCCGCCAGCGAGGCCGTCCCCCCGTGGCAGGGCTACCACCTGCTCGTCATCCTCATCATGGTGGCCGGGATCGTCGGCTTCTCCGTGACGATGTTCCACCTCATCGACCGGGCGCAGGCGGCCCTGCAGTGGCAGAACCGTGAGCTCGCCGCGACGAATGCCGTCTCGGCCGCGGTCCAGGGCGAGCAGAGCCTGGACCGCATCCTCGACGCGGCGCTGGGGATCCTCCTCGACTCGACCGGCGCGGCCTACGCGTCGCTCACCGTCTTCACGGGTGAGGGTTCGGGCTCGGGCGACACGGCCCGGCATACGAGGTTCCGGGTCAGCCGGACGGCGGTCGAGGAGTCGAGGGTCGAGGAGGAGCCGAGCATCGTCGTACCGCTCGCGCGCGGTGCGGCATCCCTCGGCCAGCTCTGCCTCTGGCGGGTCCGGGACACGATCGAACCGCTCGGCCTGGCCCGCGAGACCCTCGACGCGATCGCGAGCCAGCTCGCCGGGGCCATCCAGCTGGCCCAGCTCGTCGGCGACCTCAACCGCCGCAAGACCGAGGGACACGCCTTCTACGACATCCTCCTGCAGATCTCGCACCAGACCGCCCCGGCCGACGTGCTCACCGCGGTCGTTCGGCATGCCCTGAACCGGGTCGGCGCCGACGCGGTCGCGCTCACGCTCTCGGACGAGGCCGCGCGGGCCGTCCAGTATGCCGCCGACGAGGGGGAGGCGGTCGGACGGCCGGGCGCGCCGACACCCCGCGACCGGTTCGAGCTCGGGACCGAGCACGCCCCCGAGGACGGGGGGTGGCCGGCCGAGGCGGTCGTCCCCGTCAGCGGCGCCTCCGACGAGCTGGGTCGGCTCTGGGTGGCCCGGCGGGATGACGAGCCCTTCGCCGGTCGGGAGGTCGGCTTCCTCACGACACTGGCCAGCGTGGCGGCGATCGCGATCACGAGCGCCCAGCTGCGCGAGGCAGGGCGCCAGCGCGCGGTCCTCGACGAGCGGGAGCGGATCGCGCGCGAGATGCACGACAGTCTCGCCCAGGTCCTCGGTTCGACCCATCTGCGGCTGCGGCTCATCGAGAGCACCGCCACCGTCGCCGGGGACCCGGCGGTCCATGCGGAGATCAGCGACCTGGCCGATACCTGTCACGAGGCGTACCTCGACGTGCGCGAGTCGATCCTCGGCCTGCGCGACTCGGCCAAGCGGCACGGGCTCGAGGAGACCCTGCAGACCTTCCTCACCAAGTACGCCAGGACCAGCGGGGTGCGGGCGACCCTGGACAACCGGCTCGACCGTCGGCTCACCCTCAGCCCGCCCTGCGAGGTCCACATCATCCGGGTCATCCAGGAGGCGCTGACCAACGTCCGCAAGCACGCCGGTGCCCGCGAGGTCGTCGTCCGCATCACCGAGGACGACAGTGGGACGGTCTTCCAGGTCGAGGACGACGGCGACGGCTTCGACCCGGCCGGGCAGGACGGCGACGGCTTCGGCCTCTACACGATGCGGGACCGGATGGCCATCCTGCGCGGTAGCCTCGCCGTCGACTCCGCTCCCGGCCGGGGTACCCGCGTGGTCGCCACGGTTCCGGAGCGGTCCAAGCCCTGTTCCGTCGACCTGAGGTGACCCGCATGCCCGAGGACCGTCCCCCGCTGAGGATCCTCCTCGTCGACGACCAGCCGCTCTTCCGCGGAGCCATCGCTGCTCTCGTCGAGCGAGAGCCCGACATGGTCGTGGTCGGCGAGGCGGCCAACGGTCTGGAGGGCGTCGAGAAGGCCCTCGCCCTGCGACCGGACCTCGTCGTGCTCGACGTCGAGATGCCGGTCATGAACGGCATCGAGGCGGTCCGCCTCATCCGCGAGCAGCTCCTCGACACCAAGGTCGTCATGCTGACCGTGTCCGAGGACGACGAGCACGTCTTCGAGGCGATCCGCCTCGGCGCCCACGGCTACCTGCTCAAGGACCTGCGCCCGGACCAGTTCTACGACATGATCCGCGCGGTGGCGCGCAACGAGACGCCCATCGCGCCGGCGGTGGCGGGTCGCCTCCTCGCCGAGATCCAGTCCGGGTCGGTGACCCGCGCGACGGCTCCGGCAGCGACCGAGGGCACCCCCATCACCCGCCGTGAGCTCGAGATCCTGCGGCTCGTGGCCGAGGGGCTCAGCAACCGCGAGATCGGCCGCAAGCTCTCGATCACCGAGGGCACCGTCAAGAACCATGTCCACAACGCCCTCGAGAAGCTGCACATGGACAACCGCATCCAGGCGGCGGCCTACATCGTCCGCCAGGGCCTGGGCCGGCCGTCGAGCGGGGAGTGAGCGCCGCGGACCCGTCCCGCGGGCATACCGGGAGATAGACGGCGTGCCTGCCGAGGTTGTGCCCACTCGGGGATGGTGGCGCTCGCCCTCGCCTCGCTAGCGTCGGGAGCGTCAGCGCCTTCGTCGGAAGGACAGCCCGGTGGTTCCCGCCACAGCCCGCTCCAGGTCGGTCGTGATCGTTCACGAGCACGGCCTCCTCGGCGAGGGGCTGGCGCAGTACCTCTTCCAGGAGGCCGGGGTCCACGCCCGCCTCGTCACCGTGACCGACGAGCCCGCCGTGCGTGGGGCCCTGGCCCGGCGCCCCGCCGTCGTCGTCTACGAGTCGAGCCTCCCGGGCGGGTCGGGCGCGCTCGCGGCGCAGTGCCCCGGGGCCGTGCTCATCGATGTGAGCGGTGTCTTCACCGACGAGGTCGCGGCGGGACCGGCCGTGCTCCTCGGCCGCATCCTCGACGCGGTCGGGTCGAGCGCTCCTCCCGCGTAGCCCACTCGGCCGGGCGCCCTCCGCCGCCGACGGCCCTATGCCCATCGGCACCACCTGTATCTCATCTCTACCCTGCGGCGGATGGTTCGCCGGTGCTCCGGTCGTCAGGATCGAGGACGAGGCCAACCCGCCTCGACGACAGGAACGCGCCCACCCCTGCGCAGGGGGCGCGGGAGGACGAACGAGATGAGCACCGCGACCGGAACCGCACCTGCACTGTCCGACCGCACCCTGACCCGCCTGCTCCGGGTGTCCGTCGTCGTCCTCGTCCTGGGGCTCGTGGCCTTCGGTGTCTTCTACTACCTCGACCAGCACGTCGCCGGCCCGCCGTCGCTCGTCGACCAGCAGATCACCTCGGCCGAGGCTGCGGTCCGCAAGGCCCCCAACGACCTCGACGCGCGGCTCCAGCTCGCCGCGGTCTACCAGGCGGACAAGCGCAACGCGGACGCCCTGACCCAGTACGACGAGATCCTCAGCGCCGACGGCACGAACCGGCTGGCGCTCCTCGGGCGCGGGTACGTCTACCTCCAGCAGGGCTCGCTCGACAAGGCGCGAGCCGACTATGCCGCCATCACCGGCGCCGTCGCCTCGGGCGAGTTCGCCGGCGCGGACCCGCAGCTCCAGGAGGCGTACTACTACCTCGGCGTCATCGACGTCAGGGAGAAGAAGCCCCAGGAGGCGCTGACCCAGCTCGACGCGGCCCTGAAGATCGAGGACACCGACTCCGACGCGCTCTACCAGGTCGGGCTGGCCCAGCTGCAGCTGAACCAGCCCAAGCTCGCCGTCGAGGCGTTCACCAAGGCCCTCACCTTCGTACCCACCGGCTGGTGCGACCCCTACACCCAGATGGCGGCGGCATACACGACCCTCGGTGGACCCCAGGAGGCGAGCTACGCGACGGCGATGGCGACCTTCTGCAAGGGACACACCGCCCAGGCCAAGACGGCCCTGCAGGGTCTGACCGACGGGCCGGCGGGGGTCGACGCGATGCTCGGCCTGGCCCTCATCGCCCAGACCGAGGGGTCCACGGCCGACGCGGTCGGCTGGTACAAGAAGGTCCTCACGGTGGACCACAGCAACGTCCAGGCGATGTCCGCGCTGTCCGAGCTCGGCGTGGGCCCCAAGGCCGCGACGAGCGGGACCGCGGCCACGAGCGCGAAGAGCAGCAGCACGTCGACGCAAGGACACCAGTGAGATGAGCGTCTTCGAGACGATGGCGGCCGACCAGGCCGAGGCCACGACGACCGAGCCCGAGGCACCTCCGACCGAGGGCACGCCGAGCGGCGGGGGAGCCGCCACGCCGCCCCCCGCGGGCCCGAAGGACAGGCGGCGGCGACGCAAGGTCATCGCCGTCATCGTCGTGCTGGCCCTCCTCGCGGCCCTGGCATCCGTCGCCGGCTGGTACCTGCTGAACCGCAAGCCGCTGACCGAGCTGCCCGGGCTGGCGACGGCGAAGCTGCCGCACTACGAACGCAGCATCTACGGCGTCAGCGAGCCACTGGGCGTCGCCGTGAGCGCGGACGGGGAGCGCATCTACGTCACCCAGAGCGGCACCGACCCGGCCGTGCTCGTCTTCGACAAGGACGGCAAGAAGCTCGGTCGGCTCTCGGTGCCCGGCCAGACCGGCGCGATGCCGCAGCCGGTCTACCTCGCCATCGACCCGACGAACCAGGACCTCTATGTCAGCGACCGGCTGGCCAAGGTCCTCTACATCTTCGACGCCAAGGGCAGCTACCTGCGCACGTTCGAGCCCAAGGGGTCCTTCGACGGCAAGTGGAGCCCGCTCGCGCTCGCCTTCGCCCCCGACGGCACGCTCTACGCCTCCGACGTCCTCAGCTCCGACCCCACGAAGCACCGCATCGTCGTCTTCGGCCCGGACGGGACCTACGAGCGCTCGTTCGGCGCCCCGAAGCTCAACTACCCCAACGGGATCTGGGCCGACAGCCAGGGCAACGCCTGGGTCGCCGACAGCAGCGACGGCCGTCTCGTCGTCGTGGACCGCACGGGCAAGTCCCTCACCGAGATCTCCCGCGGGATGGGGGACGGTGACCTGGGTATGCCGCGCGGTGTCGGCATCGACGACAGCGGCCGCCTGTTCATCGTCGACACGACGGACCACATGGTCCGCGTCTACACGGTCGGCCCCACCGCGGGCGACACTCCGGCCTACGTCGGGTCCATCGGAGGCGAGGGCCGTCTCGACGGCACCTTCGAGTACCCCAACGGGCTGGCCCTCGATCAGCGCGCCCACGTCTACGTCACGGACCGCGAGAACAACCGCGTCCAGGTCTGGGGCTACTGACGCGCACAGAGGTGACACCACGCGGTGGCGAGGCGGTTCCCGGTTCGGACATCGCGACACCACAACAAACCGAATATCGAAAGCAAGTGAGGAGGTAAGGCAGTGAAGCGACTACTCCTCCTGGTCGCGGGGAGTGCCCTGGCGTTCTTCATGGGCATGGCTCCCGCCCAGGCGGATAACGGCCCGCACATCATGCAGGCGGTTTCTGGTCCGACGACCGGCGTGGTCATCGCCCAGGCTGGTGCCGGCAAGTGCGCCGGGTGCCACCGGGCGCACACCGCTCAGGCGAGCTACTTGCTCGTCCAGGAGCAGCCGGCGTTGTGCTACACCTGCCACGGCTCTGGTGGGACCGCCGCTCAGACCGACGTCCAGCTCGGTGTGTACTCCAGCACCGGTGGCGCGCTGCGCGGTGGCGGCTTCGACCAGGCCATGATCGGCGCCCACTCGGCGACGAAGGATGTCGTGCTCAGCGGCACCCGGCTCTCCGGCGCGAACCAGATGATCCCGGTCATCGGCGGCGAGGCCACGACGTCGAAGCACGACATCAACACCGTGGGCACGATGTGGGGCAACGGAGCGATCAACTCCGGTGCCGGCACCACCGTCACGCTCGAGTGCGGGTCGTGTCACGACCCGCACGGCAACGGCAACTACCGCATCCTGCGGCCGGTGCCGGTCGACTCGGGCGCGGCCACCCCTGGCGTCACGATCCCTGACGCCACCTCGAAGGTCTACACCACGACGAACTACTGGCTGTCCGGTGACACCAACGTCCCGAACACGACCGCCGGCTCCACCCCTGGCGTCGACGGCTACATCCAGAACGTCTCGGCCTGGTGCACGACCTGTCACACCCGGTACCTGGCGAGCTCCGGCTCGTACAAGACCCCGAACACCGACCCGGCAACGGGCACGGTCGACGGGATCTTCATGTACCGGCACCGTTCGGACGCTGTGAACAAGGAGGCCGGTGCGGCGAACTGCATCACCTGCCACGTTGCCCACGGTTCGAACGCGACGATGACCGGCAGCGCGGCCACCCAGGTCAAGCTCCCGGACGGCACGGTGTCGGGCGACAGCCGCCTGCTCCGCGTCGACAACCGTGGCACGTGCCTCATGTGCCACAACGTGTGACCCGACACCTCGCGTAGGTGTCTCGGACGTCGGGTGGCCCGATCCCTCGCGGGCGGACCACCCGGGGTCCGGCACGACCGTCCCTGCCGACCGACGACCCGAGGACCACCCCGTGACCCGTCCGAGCCCGGCCCGCGCCCCCCGGCGGCGCGCCGTCGATGCGCTGCGGGTCGCCGTGCTCGCCCTCGGGCTCAGCCTCGGGGTCCTCGCCGTCCTCCCGACGCAGGGGGCCCTGGCCGACGACCAGCCGGCGGCCACCGTGACGGCCGACCCGACGAGCGACCCCTCGGCCCCGTCGCCGACCGACGGCGCGTCGCCGTCCTCGACCGCGGACCCCTCGCCCACGGCGACGGCCGACCCGACCCCCAGCGACCCTCCCAGCACGACCGCTCCGGAACCGACGTCGACGGACGCCCCCTCGGACCCGCCGACCGACACGCCCCCGACCTCCGGTGCCGACGACCCGGCCAGCCCGAGCCCGTCGCCGGGGCCCACCCCCGTCCCGAGCGACGCGCCCACCGGTGCGGCGACCGCCGTGCCCCTCTCCGTCGACCATGTCGTCCTGGCCCGCGTCGGTACGGGCCCGACGGTCGCCGACTACCTCCCGGCCGACAGCCCCCTCACGGACGCGGCGGCCTTCGAACAGGTGCGGGTCCGCTTCGAGCTCGCCGACCGCGGCGGCACGGACGAGGCGCTCACACCGCTCCTGGAGTACCGGGTCGCCGGCAGCGGCACGGCATACCGCGCCGTTCCCGCACAGCCCACGCCCGGCGAGCCGCTGCACCTCTCGCGCGAGTGGGTGACCGGCGCACACGGGGGCACGAGCGAGGCCGCCGGGAGCTCACCGATCGACCCGGCGGACCTGCGGCTCTGCGCCGACCCCACCCTGGCGGGGGTGACCGGGCGTCATGAGCAGATGGCCAACCCCTCTGCCGTCCTGTCCGTGCCGGCCGGCGCCTGCACCGACTACGAGGTGACGGTCGGGCTCTCCGTCGACGCGGCCTACGACACGACCTACGAGCTCCGCCTGACCGACGGCGGCTCCGGGCTCGACGGCACGGCGAGCGCCGTCGTCGCCCTCGGGCACGCACCGGGCGTGCAGCTCTCGCCGGGTCAGCGCTCGGGCACCGCCGTCCCCGACGCGCCGACGCCGCTCACGGCCGCGGCCTACCCGCTCACGGCCGGGACCACCCTCGGTGACACCGTCCCGGTCTCGCGCCCGCTCCTCGCCGCGGCAGCCGACACCACCGAGGCCACCGGGACCGATGGGATCCACGGCCCGTATGCCGCGGGGTCGGGCCAGTGCGCGGTCTGCCACAGCGCACACACCGCGCAGGGGGCGAACCTGCTTGTCACGAGCGGCCCGTCGAGCTCGCTCTGCCTGATGTGCCACGACGGGCTCGGGGCCGCGAGCGACGTCAAGACGGAGTACGCCCTGACCCGTCCGGCCGACTCCCCCTCGACAGGTGAGTACTACTCGCACGACGCCCTCGCCCCCAGCAGCCACACCCTGGCGAGCGAGGAGGAGTTCGCGGGGGTGCTCAACCGGCACAGCGACTGCTCCGACTGCCACAACGCGCACCAGGCCCGCAGTGGGGTCGACAGCGTGGAGCTGAGCGACCCCCAGAACCCCGGCGTGCCGACCGGATGGAGCGCCTCGGGCGCGCTGGCCGGGGTCACCGGTGTCGCGGTGACGAACGGGTCCGCAGGCTCCGAGCCGGGCTACACCTTCCTCGACGGCGTCCTCCAGCCGGTCACCCACGAGTACCAGCTGTGCTTCAAGTGCCACTCGGGCTACACCCGGCTTCCCGACGGCGTGGCCGGCAAGCCGTCGACGGACATCACGGACACCGCGGCCGAGTTCAACCCGGCCAACGCCTCGTTCCACCCCGTCGAGGGCCCGGGCACGAACCGGACCCCCGCCATGCAGGCCAGCCTCGACGGGACCTCTCCCTACAAGCTGTGGAACTTCAGCGCGGGCGGGACGGTGCGCTGTCTCAGCTGTCACGCGAGCAGCCAGACGCCGGACACCGCCACGCCGGGTGGCAGCCTCGCTCCGCACACCTCGGCCAACAGCGGGATCCTCATCCGCAGCTACCAGGACCGCGTCCTCGCTTCGACGACGGCCCTGTACAACTCGGGGGACTTCGCCCTGTGCTACGTCTGCCACGCGGAGGCCCCGTTCGCCAACGCCTCAGGGCCGGGCGCCTCGACGGCGACGAACTTCGACCTCCACGGGCTGCACCTGACCAAGCTGATGGGCTACGGCAGCGGCGGCACCGACATCGACACCCCGGGTGACGGCCAGGGCAACGCGCTGTGCGCCGAGTGCCACTTCCGCACCCACTCGACGACCGACGGCCCGGCGGGGCAGCAGGTCGACGGCAGCCGGCTCGTGAGCTTCGCCCCGGACGTCCAGCCGGACACGCCCGGCGGGACGATCGCGTGGACACCCACGGGTACCGGCAGCGGGTCCTGCACGCTGACCTGCCACGGCTACACCCACTCGGCGCTCGCCTACGGAGGCTGAGCCCGGCGGGTCGATAGGGGCCGGGCGGGGCACCTGTACCCCTCCTCTATCCGATATGTGCCTCCCGGCGGATGGTGCGCCAAAACGCTCAAATCGACACTTGATGCAGCGGTCGTGACCCTGCCCGAACGACCGACGAAGCCCGCGACAAGGAGTGCGAGACCCATGAGCCAGGCGCGCGGATCCGGCGGCGGAGCCGCCTCGACGCTCGAGTACCGCAGTCGTCTGCTCGGCCGGCTCGGGCTCGACGACAAGGCCGGTGACCAGGACATCGAGTCGACCTACCGCGAGGTCCTCGACTTCCTCGACAGCGCCCCCCACTCGATCGCGCCGTGGGCGAGCGCCCAGCGCGACGGGGCCGACGAGGCCTTCGCGCTGCTGGCCTCCTCCGAGGAGGACCTCGCCCAGCTGTCGTCCGCAGCCTCCGACGACGAGGACGAGGCGCCGACGGGGACGCGTCCCGCGCGTCCCGCGCGCGCCGCCCGTGCCACCGGCGCTGCTCCCGCCCGGGCGGCGAAGCCGGCACGCCCCGCCGACCCGGTGGAGGCCGGGGCGCCCCAGCGCGGGCGCCGCCATCTCCTCGCGTGGGTGCTCGCCCCTCTCGTCGTCGTCGCCGTCGTCGTCGGCGTCTACCTCTCGGGCAAGGGCTCCGCGGTTCCCGGGATCAACGGCACCCCGACCTCGACCGCCTCCTCGACGACCGCGACGATCGACCAGGCCCAGGTGGCCGCGCTCATGCAGAAGATCGCGGCGGACCCCAAGGACGTCGTCTCGCTCCAGGCTCTCGGTGACCAGTACTTCCAGGGCGGGGACTACAAGACGGCCGCGTCGTGGGAGACCAAGGTCCTGGCCCTCGACCCGACGAACCAGACGGCCCTGCTCGCCCTCGGGGCGGCACAGTTCAACCAGGGCAACAGCGCCGACGCCAAGGCGACGTGGCTCAAGGCCGAGAAGCTGTACCCCAACGTCGCGGAGGTGCACTACGACCTCGGCTTCCTCTACATGAGCCAGCAGCCGGCCGACACGGCCAAGATGCGGGCGGAGTGGCAGAAGGTCGTCGACATCGACCCGAACTCCGACCTCGCCAAGACCGTGGCCACCCACCTGTCGAGCTCGACCCCCTCACCCAGCCCGAGCAACTGACCGCCGCCATGACCACCGTCAGCCTCGTCGTCGCGTTCGTCGCAGGAGTCGTCTCCTTCGCGTCGCCGTGCTGCCTGCCGCTGGTCCCGGCCTACCTCACCTACATGGTCGGGACCACACCGGCCGACGGGGCCTCGGCGCGCCGGGTGGCCCTGCGCCAGGCGCTCGCCTTCGTCCTGGGCTTCACCGTGGTGTTCGTCGCACTCTGGGCCTCCGTCGGCCTCATCGGGTACCTCCTGCGCGACCACGTCTCGCTGTTCCGCCAGGTCGGCGGCGCGGTTCTCATCGTCATGGGCCTGCACGTCGCCGGCCTCGTCGACATCCCGGCTCTCTACCGCCAGGTGGGCCTGCCCACCGACCGGGTCGTCGGCGCTTCCCGGGCCGCGGACGGCACCCTCGTCCTGGAGCGGCCCCGGGTCGCGCGGTCGGTCCTCCTCGGCGTCGTCTTCGCCGCCGGGTGGACCCCGTGCATCGGCCCGATCCTCGGCGGCATCATCGGCCTGGCCTCCCTCCGGTCCACCGTCGGGCAGGGCGTCGTCCTGCTCCTGGTGTATGCCGTCGGGCTCGGAGTGCCGTTCGTCCTCGTCGCCGTCGGGGCCACCGCGGTGAGCCGGCGGCTCGGCTGGTTCCGCCGCCACGAGTCCGCCGTCAACCTCGCGACCGGCGCGCTCCTCGTCGTCGTCGGGTTCCTCATGATCACCAACCTGCTCGTCATGCTCCCCGCCGCTCTGCCGAGCGTCGGCATCTGAGAGAGAGAACGCATGAGCCAAGACCTGCGCAGCCGCCCGGTCCGCCGGGAGAGCGTCGACGCGCTCGACGACGTCGGTGACTACCCGGCATACACCGGTCGGACCCTCAACCTCGGGTTCGGCTCGCTCCTGGACCACGTCTGGCGCTTCTTCATCTCGATGCGCACCGGGCTGTGGCTCATCCTCGTGCTCGGCCTGCTGTCCCTTGCCGGCACGCTGCTCGAGCAGGCACCGGCGGCGGTCCGCAACGACCCGGCCGCCTATGCGCAGTGGGTCGACGGGGTGTCGTCGACCTACGGCGGGTGGACGAAGATCCTCAGCTTCCTCGGGCTGTTCGGGGTCTTCTCGTCCTACTGGTTCAAGGGGATCACCATCCTCCTGGCCACGAGCATCCTCGCCTGCTCGGTCAACCGGGCGCCGAAGCTGTGGAAGGTCGCGACGCACCCGCGCCCGAGCATGGGCCGGACGTTCTACGACCACGCCCCCCTGCGCGCCGACGTCGTCGTCGACGAGGACCCGGAGAAGGCCCTCGCCGACATCACGACGGTCCTGCACCGGCACCGCTTCCGGGTGATCCAGCAGCCCGAGGACGACGGGCGCAACCTCTACGCCGACCGCTACCGCTGGGGGCCGTTCGGGACCGTCCTCGCCCACGTCAGCTTCGTGCTCATCCTGCTCGGCTTCCTGCTCACCGCGACGACCGGCTTCAAGGACGAGGGCTTCGTGGCCCCGGTGGGCCAGACCGTCGACGTCGGTCACTCGACCGGGCTGTCGATCCTCACCAAGTCCTTCACCGAGACCGACTACGCCAACGGGATGCCCAAGGACTACGCCGCCGACCTGGTCCTCTACAAGAACGGCAAGCAGGTCCAGCACCAGGTCGTACGGGTCAACCACCCGATGACCCAGGACGGGGTGTGGATCTACCAGAGCTCCTTCGGGATCGCCGCCTCGATGGTCGTCAAGGACGCCCAGGGAGCGGTGCTGGCCGACGTGTCGCCGGCGCTCTTCCAGTCGACCGACAACCAGCACATCTTCGGCTCGTTCACCATCCCGAGCCAGGACCTCACCGTCTTCGTCGTCGAGCCCGCCTCGGGCCAGACCGACCCCGCGATCAAGGCCGGCCAGGTCCAGCTCGAGATCCACAAGGGCCAGAACGCCACCCCGCTGGCCGTCCAGGTCATCTCGCAGGGCAAGGCGCAGACCATCGACGGGCTGTCCTACACCTTCGACCGCAACCGCCAGTACACCGGGCTGATCGTGGCCCACGACCGCGGCCAGGCCTTCGTCTGGGTCGGGTCGGCCCTCTTCGTCCTCGGCCTCGTCCTCGTCTTCTTCTTCCCGCACCGGCGGATCTGGATCCGGGCGCACGAGGTCGACGAGGGGACCGAGATCCGGTGCGCCTCCACCGTCAAGCGCGACCCGGCGTTCGAACCGCAGTTCCACCAGATGATCACCGAGATCCAGCAGGCCGGTGTCCGGCCGAGTGACAGCACCGAAGGAGCGGAGAACGATGCTTGAGTTCTCGCAGTACACCCTCATCGCCGGCCTGGTCTTCGTCGTCCTCGCGACGATCTCCTACATCGTCGCGTTCATGAACGGCCGGGCCCGCGTCGCCGAGCTCGAGGCGTCCCGGACCCGGGTCCCGGTGGCCGTGGGCGCCGGTCCCTCCGGCGCCGGCGCCGTGTCGGACCGGCCCGTTCCGGCGGCCGCCGGGGCGTCCGGAGCAGCGGCGCGGACCCTGTCCGGCTACGGCGCGCTCTTCGTCAGGCTGGCGCTGGCCTTCCTCACCGCCTGCCTCGTCCTGCGTGGCATCGCCGTCAAGCACGGCCCGTTCACCAACCAGTACGAGTTCTCGGTCTCGTTCGGCTGGGGCATCGTCGCGGCCTACACCTTCTTCGAGATCCGGTACCGCATCCGCACCGTCGCCCTCGTCGTGCTGCCCATCGCCGGGGCGATGCTCCTCTACGCCCTCACCGAGGACGCCACGGCGAACCCGCTCGTGCCCGCCCTGCAGAACAGCCTGCTGCTCACCGTGCACGTCGTCGTCGCGATCTTCGCCTACGGGGCGTTCGCCGTCTCGGCCGCGGCCGCTGCGATGTACCTCGCGCAGGACTACTTCCGCCCAGGCGTCGGGATCAAGGGCCTGCCCAAGCCCGAGGTGCTCGACCGGCTCGGCTACAAGGCCGTCATCATCGGCTTCCCGCTCCTGACGATGGTCGTCGTCCTCGGCGCGGCCTGGGCCCAGATCGCGTGGGGCTCCTACTGGAGCTGGGACCCGAAGGAGACCGCGTCACTGGTGACGTGGCTCATCTACGGCGGCTACCTCCACGCCCGGGTCGCCCGTGGCTGGGTGGGCCGGCGCGCCGCGTGGCTGCTCGTGCTCGGCTTCGCCTCGGTGCTGCTGACCTTCTTCGGCAACCTCTTCTTCGGCGGCCTGCACAGCTACGGACGGATGTAGCCGCACCACCTCGCTGACCCCCCACCCCCTGACCATGAACGGACGACGGCGATGACCGACCTCCTGCCCGACCGGACCACCGGACCCCGACCTGTCACGTGGCAGGATCGGTTGCGGGGCAGCCGGATCGGCACCATGGTCGTGCTCGCGGTGACGGCGTGCCTCGTCATGGGCGGTGTCTATCTCGTCGACCGGCCCAAGGACAGTGCGGCATCGGTCTCGGTCGGCACGACCGACGACGCACCCGGCCCGCGGGTCGGCAGGCCCGCGCAGGACTTCACGGCGACGACGGTCACCGGGCAGAAGGTCTCCCTCAGCTCCCTCAAGGGGCATCCGGTATGGCTGACCTTCGGGGCCAGCTGGTGCACCGCGTGCCAGGCCGAGGCGCCCGACATCGAGGCCGCCTACCGGAAGGTCGCGAGCCAGGGCGTCGTCGTCCTCCAGGTCAACATCTCCGAGGACGCTGCCGCCGCGAAGGACTACGGCGACCGCATCGGGGTCACGTACGACATCGTCGCGGACCCGGACTCCACGATCGCCGACGAGTACAAGGTGTCCGGCATACCTGACCACTTCTTCATCGACGCGAGCGGAACGGTCCGAGCGATGAGGTCCGGCGGGCTGTCCCCCGACGAGATGGCGCGAGAGCTGGCGACGATCACGTCATGACCGCCCCCGAGGACCCCGGCCCCGACCCGGCCGTGGACGTCGAGCCCGAGCCCAACGCCGAACCCGAACCCGAGCCCAACGCCGGGCCCGGGCCCGGGCCCAACGCCGAACCCGGGCCCGAGCCAGAGCCCGAACCCGCTCGGCGGACCCCTCCGCGGGTCCTGCAGCCGGTCGTCGCGGTCGCCCGCGCCCTCGACCGGCTGCCGCACCCGCCCTGGAGCTCGTGGCAGGGGATGCTGCTGCTGTTCGTGCTCATCGGTGGCTTCGGGTCCGTGGTGACCATGGCCGGGGCCACGGCCGTCGGCTACTCCGAGAGCGCCTCCTTCTGCACGACGTGCCACACGATGGAGCCCGAGAAGAAGGCGTATGCCGTCTCGCCGCACAGCGACGTCGGCTGCGGCGAGTGCCATGTCGCCCCGGGCGTGCTCGGCTTCGTCAAGGCCAAGCTGTCGGGCACCCGCGAGCTCTACGCGCTGGTGACCGACACCTACCCCACCCCGATCGAGCCGCTCGACCACACCGAGATGCCGCCGACGAGCGAAACCTGCCTCAGCTGCCACTCCATCGACCAGATCACCGCGAACGGCGGGCCGACCCAGCTCATCGTGCGGCCCATGTACGCCAGCGACGAGCAGAACACCCGCCAGACGATCTCGGTTCTCCTCAGGCCGGTCGACCTGGGACCCACCGCCGGCACCCGCGGCGTCCACTGGCACGTCCAGGAGAAGGTCACCTACACCTCCGAGGACACCCAGGACCAGAAGATCGACCTCGTCGAGACGACGACGCCCGACGGGCAGACGATGCAGTTCATCGCCTCGAGCCAGGTGCGGATCTCGACGGACGTGTCCAAGGACGTGGCCCGGCTGAAGTCCACCGAGACCAACCGGACGATGGACTGCATCTCCTGCCACAACCGGGTCGGGCACGAGGTCCCCAGCCCCGACAAGGCCGTCGACGAGGCGATGGCGGCGGGCAGCATCAACGCCACACTTCCCTACATCAAGAGGGACGCCGTCGCCGCCATCAAGGGCGACTACCCCACCGCCGAGGCGGCCGACCGCGCCATCGACGGCATCGCGACGTCGTATGCCGCGAAGTACCCCCTCGTGGCGAAGAACCAGGCGGCCGACATCGCCCAGGCCGTGAGCACCATCAAGTCCATCTACCATCTCGTCGCCACCCCGCAGATGGGTACGCTCGCGACGACCTACCCCGACAACCTCGGCCACCAGAGCTCGCCAGGGTGCTTCCGCTGCCACGACGGCGCCCACTACCTCATCAAGGACGGGCAGGTCACGAACGAGGTGATCCCATCGACGTGTGACACCTGCCACACGTTTCCCCAAACGGGAGTGAGCCCTTCGAACATCCCGATCGGGATCAAACCGGCCAACCATGACGACGCACTCTGGGCCTTCGACCACAAGAACGCGACGTCGAGCGTGCTGCCCGAGGCCGGCTCCTGCGGGGCCTGCCACGCACCGAGCTACTGCGAGAACTGCCACGACAGCGGTGCGATCAAGGTCGACCACGCGACCATGCTGTACAACCACGCCGAGGCCATCACGGTGGCCGGTGGGCCGAACGCCTGCGCCTACTGCCACCAGAAGGCCTACTGCGACCAGTGCCACAAGAACGCCGTGCTCGGCTCGAGCAAGGCGGCGCTCGGCGAGCAGGCAGGGAGCGGGCCATGACCGTGCCCCGGACCGACCACGTGAACGACACCGAACAGTGGCTGAGCGTCCACGACGCGTGCTCGCTGCTCGGCGTCTCGCCGGCGACGTTGCGCCGCTGGAGCGCAGCCGGGGAGGTGCAGGCGTTCACGACCCCGGGCGGGCACCGCAGGTACGCGCGCTCGACGATCCTGGGGCTGCTCCCCGACGCGGGCCGGGCCAGGCCCTCGCTCGCCGAGCTCGGCGTCACCCCGGAGCGGATGGCCCGGGTCCTTCGTCGGCGGCTCGCGCCGACCGTCGGCGGCCCGGAGTGGCTCGCCGGGCTCGACGATGCCGCGCTGGCCGACCTGCGGGGGCTGGGGCGGCGGATCGTGGCAGCCCTCATCGCCGCCGTCGACGCGGCCGGTCCTGCGTCGTGGGAGCGCGCGCTCGCGGACGGCTGCGCCGCTGCCTCGGGCTACGGACGGGCGGCGTCGGCGGCAGGTTGGCAGCCCGTCGACATCGTTCGCACCCACCTGGCGATGCGGACCCTCGTCGTGGAGGAGCTCGCTCACGTGGCGCGCCGCCACGGCTTCGACACGGGGGAGTCGACGCGCCTCGTCCTCGACGCCCTCCGGGCGGCGGACCGACTCCTGCCGGCGCTGCTCGACGGGCTCGGCGCGGGCGCCGTCCTGGGCTGACCCGGCATACCCCGGTAGGCCCCGCAGCCACGGGCTGGTCCGCGGGCCGGTCTACACCCAGCTCGGGAACCACATCCGCAGGTGCCACGAGGTGTAGGGGATCACCTCGGCGGTGTAGATCGGGTAGTAGAACGCGAAGATCGCGAGGGTCAGGAGCAGGTACCCGCCGACGAGGAGCAGCCCGCGGCGACGTCGTGCGGGGGTGGCGCCGCGTCCGCCGAGGACGAGCCCGAGGACGAGGACGTCCGCGAGGATGAGCCACGGCTCGAAGGCGATCGTGTAGAACTCGAAGATCGTCCGGTTCTGGTACATGAACCAGGGGAGGTAGCCGCCGATCATCCCTGCGGCGATCGCCCCTGCGCGCCAGTCGCGCCTCACCAGCCAGGCCCAGAGGACCACCGCCAGGGCGACGACGCCGAGCCACCAGACGGTGATCGTGCCGACCGAGTGGATCGCCTTGGAGCACTGGTCGACCGCGCATCCCTGTTGTCCCAGCTTGGGTCCCTCGTAGAAGAAGGACGTCGGCCGGGCCTGGACGAGCCAGCCCCACGGGTTGGACTGGTACGGGTGCGGGGTCGACAGCGTCGTGTTGAAGTGCCACATCTCCTCGTGGTACTTCGCGAGGGAGCGCAGGGCCGGCGGCAGCCAGGTGATGCCCTGCCCCGGGTTCTGGACCGCCCACTGCCTGTCGAAGCCGTAGGGCGACCGGAACCAGCCCGTCCACGACGTGAGGTAGACGGCCCCGGCGACGAGGACCATCGAGACGAACGCGAGGGGACCGTCGACGAGCAGGGGCGAAAGGACCCAGCGCCGCACCCCGACCGCGCGGCGGGCCCCCATGTCCCACCAGATCGACATGACCCCGAAGGCCGCGAGGAAGAACAGGCCCGACCACTTCGTCCCCGTCGTCAGACCGAAGGTGACTCCGGCGACCCAGCGCCACGGACGCCAGCCCAGCCAGGGGCCGACGGCCGGCCAGGTCCCGCGCGGCAGGGCACCGACCTTGCGGGCGAGGATCTCACGGCTGCGGTCGCGGTCGATGAGCAGCACCGCGAAGGACAGCAGCGCGAAGAACATGACGATGCTGTCGAGGATCCCGGTGCGCTGGATGACGAACGCGTGGCCCTCGAAGGCGAGGAGGAATGCCGCGATGCAGCCGAGCAGGGTCGAGCCGAACATCCGGCGGGCGACCCGGCCGATGATGAGGATCGACAGGGTTCCCAGGAGTGCGACGGAGAAGCGCCAGCCGACGGAGGAGTCGATCCCGAAGAGCCACTCCCCGACGGCGATGACCCACTTGCCGACCGGCGGGTGGACGACCATGTCCCCGTTCGTCGTGTCGAAGACGTTGGTCGTCCCCGCGGTGAAGAGCTTGTCGGGGGTCTGCAAGGTGCTCTGCACCCGCATCTCGACGCCCCAGTGCAGGAGCGAGTAGGCCTGCTTGACGTAGTAGGTCTCGTCGAAGACGAGCTCGTGGGGGTCCCCGAGCCTGAAGAAACGCAGGAAGCCGCCGACGAGCGCGATGAGCCCAGGTCCGAGCCACCCCCAGAGCCGGTCGGTCGGCCGGAACCCGAGCAGCCGGTCGCGCAGCTCCTCGGTCCGGTCCACGGGCACATCGTAGGGAACCGGCCCGTGGGCGGTGCCCCACCCCGCTGTGCCGGCGTCCGGAAGGTCGCCTCGAGGGGTGGGTGGGTCGCCGGCCGGCGGGCGGCGGGCGCGGCATACCGGCCGCTCGCCGGGGACGGGACCCGGTGCGGGCGTGCGAGGATCGGGCCCATGAGCGACGGTGTCCTCGTCCTGGCGGCGACCCCCATCGGGGACGTCCGGGACGCCTCGGCACGGCTCGTCGAGGAGCTGGCCGCGGCCGACGTCGTCGCGGCCGAGGACACCCGCCGGCTCCTGCGCCTGTGCCGCGGCCTGGGCGTCCAGCCCGGCGGCCGGGTCCTCAGCTACCACGAGCACAACGAGGCCTCGCGCACCGCGGAGCTGCTCGAGCGGCTGCGCGCCGGCGACCGGGTCCTCGTCGTCACCGATGCCGGTATGCCGTCGGTGTCCGACCCGGGGTTCCGGCTCGTGGCCGCCGCGGTCACCGATGGGGTGCGGGTGACGGCCGCTCCCGGGCCGAGTGCCGTCCTGGCGGCGCTGGCGGTGTCGGGGCTGCCGGTCGACAGGTTCTGCTTCGAGGGCTTCCCGCCGCGGCGTGCGGGGGAGCGGGCGCGGGCGCTCGCGGCCCTGGCGGCCGAGCGGCGGACGATGGTCTTCTTCGAGGCGCCGCACCGGGTCGGGGACACGCTCGCGGCGATGGCCGACGCGTTCGGGGCCGACCGCCCGGCGGCCGTATGCCGCGAGCTGACCAAGAGCTATGAGGAGGTGGTCCGCGGGCCCCTGGCCGACCTCGTCACCTGGTCGCGCGGGGAGGTGCGCGGCGAGATCACCCTCGTCATCGGGGGCGCCCCGGACCGGCCGGGCGCCGGGCTCGACGAGGCCGTGTCGGCGGTGCTCGCCCGAGTGGCTGCGGGGGAGCGGCTCAAGGACGCCTGTGCCGGCGTGTCCGCCGCGACCGGGGTCTCCAAGAAGGCCCTCTACGACAGCGCGCTGGCGGCGCGCTGACGCGGTGCGTCGCCAGGGGTACCCGAAACCCCCGTGCCGATGGAGGCTTCTGGCTGGGGGGAGGCCGGGGCGGGGCGGCGATGGTCGCTCGACGGACAGGTTCCTGCCGGGCGGGGGTGGTGCAACCCGGCCCCCCTGCACGAACTTCTGCTAGCAGAGGTTGCTGCCGGGCGGGGGTGGTGCAACCCGGCCCCCCTGCACGACCTTCTGCTAGCAGAGGTTGCTGCCGGGCGGGGGTGGTGCAACCCGGACCCCCTGCACGACCTTCTGCTAGCAGAGTTTCGTGCACGGGGCTGGTGCCCCGTTCGGGCGCTCGCCGGGTCAGGCCCAGCCCGCCCGACCGGCGAGCGGGACGGTCCGTGCGACGAACGGTCGACCCCCGCCGAAAAGGGTCGCATCTCACACTCGGTAAGGTTCGCCTCACCCGTTACACAGGTCCGCCGGGGAGGTAGGTTCGGACGGTGGCCACCACGACTATCGCTCCGCGCCCTCTGACGTCGCGCAGGACCACGGTCTTCCTCAAGTTCCTCATGGCGTCGACCGGCCTGCTCTTCGCGCTCTTCGTCCTCGTGCACATGTACGGCAACCTCAAGCTGCTCGCCGGCGAGAGCGCCTACAACACCTACGCCGAGCACCTGCGCACGATCTTCACGCCGATCCTCCCGTATGCCGGGTTCCTCTGGATCATGCGCGTCGTCCTCGTGCTCTCCCTCGTCCTCCACGTCTACGCCGCCGTCACCTTGTGGGCCCGGTCCGGGTCGGCACGCCGCACCAGGTATGCCGCCGGCAAGGCCGCGCTGAAGACGACCTGGATGCGCTGGGGCGGTGTCACGCTGTTCCTCTTCATCGTCTGGCACCTCATCGAGTTCACGATCGCCAAGGTCAGCGTCAACCCCGACGCGACCGGGGTGGCCGTGACCCAGAACCCGTACGCCCTCGTCGTGGCGAGCTTCCAGGTCTGGTGGCTCACGCTCATCTACGTCGTCGCCATGCTCACGCTCGGCCTGCACCTCGAGCACGGGGTCTTCAGCGCGATGCAGACGCTGGGCTGGACCAACAGCGTCCGCACCTACGGCTACGCCAAGATCCTCGGCTACGTGAGCGCCGCGCTCGTCGTGGCCGGGTTCCTGATCCCGCCGCTGGCCATCCAGTTCGGGCTCGTGAAGTGAGGAGTGAGCAGATGACGACCACGACCCCCGCTCCTGACACGACCCCCGCCGGCCCGTCCGGTGACGGCCCGCTCGTCCAGGGTCTGTACCGCGAGGGCGACCCGATCCACGACACGAAGGCCCCGGGCGGCCCGATCGACCGGAAGTGGACGACGCGCCAGTTCGAGGCGGCCCTGGTCAACCCGGCCAACCGCCGCAAGCTGAGCGTCATCATCGTCGGCACCGGCCTCGCCGGTGGGGCGGCCGCAGCGACCCTCGGCGAGGCGGGCTACAACGTCAAGTCCTTCTGCTACCAGGACAGCCCTCGGCGCGCCCACTCGATCGCGGCCCAGGGCGGGATCAACGCCGCCAAGAACTACAAGGAGGACGGCGACTCGGTCTACCGCCTCTTCTACGACACGGTGAAGGGCGGCGACTACCGGGCCCGGGAGACCAACGTCTACCGGCTCGCCGAGGTGAGCGCCAACATCATCGACCAGTGCGTCGCGCAGGGCGTCCCCTTCGCGCGGGAGTACGGCGGCCTGCTCGACAACCGGTCCTTCGGTGGCGTCCAGGTGTCGCGCACCTTCTATGCCCGCGGCCAGACGGGGCAGCAGCTGCTCATCGGGGCCTACCAGGCGATGGAGCGCCAGGTCGCGGCCGGGACCGTCGAGCAGTTCACCCGGCACGAGATGCTCGAGCTCGTCGTCGTCGACGGCCGGGCCCGGGGGATCATCGCCCGGGACCTCGTGACCGGCGAGATCGAGACGCACCTGGCCGACGCGGTCGTCCTGGCCAGCGGCGGGTACGGCAACGTCTTCTTCCTCTCGACGAACGCCATGGGCTCCAACGTCACCGCGACGTGGCGGGCGCACCGCAAGGGGGCCTACTTCGGCAACCCCTGCTACACGCAGATCCACCCCACCTGCATCCCGGTGTCGGGCGACCACCAGTCCAAGCTCACGCTCATGTCGGAGTCGCTGCGCAACGACGGCCGGATCTGGGTGCCGAAGCGCCGTGAGGACTGCGACAAGGACCCGCGCCAGATCCCCGAGGCGGACCGCGACTACTACCTGGAGCGGATCTACCCGAGCTTCGGCAACCTCGTCCCCCGCGACATCGCCTCCCGCCAGGCCAAGAACGTCTGCGACGAGGGCCGGGGCGTCGGCCCGATGGTCGGCGACTTCCGCCGTGGGGTCTACCTCGACTTCGCCGACGCGATCGCCCGCCTCGGCCGGGCCACGGTCGAGGAGCGCTACGGCAACCTCTTCGACATGTACGCCCGGATCACCGGTGAGAACCCGTACGAGGTCCCGATGCGGATCTACCCGGCCGTGCACTACACGATGGGCGGCCTGTGGGTCGACTACGACCTCCAGTCGACGATCCCGGGCCTGTTCGTGACCGGCGAGGCGAACTTCTCCGACCACGGCGCCAACCGGCTCGGGGCGAGCGCGCTCATGCAGGGCCTCGCGGACGGCTACTTCGTCCTGCCGAACACGATCCGCGACTACCTGGCCAAGGGACCCTTCCCGGCCCTCGACGACGCCCACCCCGACGTTGCGGCGGCCCGCGGGCTCGTCGCCGACCGGACCGAGCGGCTCCTGGCCATCCAGGGCGAGCGCAGCGTCGACTCCTTCCACAAGGAGCTCGGCCACATCATGTGGGAGTACGTCGGGATGGAGCGGTCCGAGGAGGGGCTGCGCAAGGCGATCGACCTCATCCGGGGTCTGCGCGAGGAGTTCTGGCGCAACGTCCGGGTGCTCGGGTCCGCCGACACGCTCAACCAGAGCCTCGAGAAGGCCGGGCGGGTGGCCGACTTCCTCGAGCTCGGTGAGCTCATGGCGATCGACGCCCTCCACCGACGCGAGTCGTGCGGTGGGCACTTCCGGGCGGAGTCCCAGACCGAGGACGGCGAGGCGTTGCGTCACGACGACGAGTTCGCCTACGTCGCAGCGTGGGAGTTCGTCGGTGCCGACGACTCCATGGGGGCCCCGGTGCTCCACAAGGAAGACCTGGTCTACGAGTTCATCGAGCTGAAGCAGCGGAGCTACAAGTGAGACTCAACCTCAAGATCTGGCGTCAGGCCGGACCCACGGACAAGGGCGGTCTCGTCGAGTACGCCGTCGACGACATCAGCCCGGACATGTCCTTCCTCGAGATGCTCGACGTCCTCAACGAGCGGCTCAACTCCACGGGCGAGGAGCCGGTGGCCTTCGACAGCGACTGTCGCGAGGGCATCTGCGGCATGTGCGGGCTGATGATCTCGGGCAACGCCCACGGCCCCGAGAAGACCACGACGTGCCAGCTGCACATGCGCAGCTTCTCCGACGGCGAGACGGTGACGATCGAGCCGTGGCGTGCCGATGCCTTCCCGGTCATCCGCGACCTCGTCGTCGACCGGAGCGCCTTCGACCGGATCATCCAGGCCGGCGGGTTCATCTCGGTCAACACCGGTGCGGCCCCCGAGGCCCACGCGGTGCCGGTGCCGAAGCCGCACGCCGACCGCGCCTTCGAGGCCGCCGAGTGCATCGGCTGTGGGGCGTGCGTGGCCGCCTGTCCCAACGCGAGCGCGATGCTCTTCATGGGCGCCAAGGTCACCCACCTCGGTGAGCTGCCGCAGGGACAGCCCGAGCGCAGTGCCCGGGTCGTCTCGATGGTCAACCAGCACGACGCCGAGGGCTTCGGCGGCTGCACCAACGTCGGCGAGTGCTCCAAGGCCTGTCCCAAGGGGATCCCGCAGGACGTCATCTCGACCCTCAACAAGGACCTCCGGCACGCGATGGCACGCGGGCTCTAGCCCGCCTCCACCGTCGGAGGTATGCCGCGGGGCGTCGCCGTGAGGCGGCGCCCCGCGGCATACCTCCTGCCCGGCCCCGTCGTGACCAAGGCGACATCCCCCGTCCGGTCACGATTCGGCCGCCCGGCGGGCGGGCGTCTGTCGCACCGGGTACGGTCGCCAGCGACCGATACCAGGAGGGACAACCCATGATCTCGATCCGTTCGCGCGCCGTGGCGCTCGTCGCCGTCGTCGCCCTCTCGGCGGGGGTGGCCGGCTGCGGCTCCTCGTCGGGTGGCACGCCCGGCACGTCCTCGACCAAGACCGGCGGCGGTTCGGACACCAAGGCCCCCTCGGCCAAGGAGCTCTATGCCAGGGCCCGCACGACCGCGCTCGGGGCCAAGAGCGCCCATGTCAAGGGAACGGTGACCGACTCGGGCCAGACCATCTCGATCGACCTCGCCGGTGCGGTCGACGGCTCCAACCAGGAGATGGCCGTCGACCTCGGCGCGGCCGGCACCATGACCATCCTCACCGTGGCCAAGAAGACGTACATGAAGGGCGACACGACGTTCTGGACGCAGTCCGCGGGCGCCGCCGCCGCCACGATGTTCAAGGGCAAGTGGGTGCTGGCGAGCGCGACACAGGCGGCAAGCCTCGGTGACACGAACCTGAAGTCGCTGCTCTCCGGGATGTTCGCCGACGAGTCGATCTCGACCCTGGACTCTCTGACGACGGGGGTCGACACGGGGTCCGTGGGCGGAGTCGACGCCTATCTGCTGTCCGACAAGCTGGACAAGGGCAACGAGATCGCGGTCTCGGCCGACGGAAAGGCCCATCTGCTGCGGCTGCGCTCGACCGGGAGCTCGAAGGGCGAGCTCGTCTTCACCGAGTGGGACTCGGTGAAGACCTTCGCCGCGCCCAAGGCCTCCGAGATCGTCACGATGTGACCGGCGCGCTCCCTGCTGGGTGGCCGCCTCAGAGCCAGCTGACGTGGCCGTGCAGCAGGGAGTAGCCGACGAAGGCGACGACGTCGAGCAGGGTGTGGGCCACGATGAGCGGCCCGACGCGTCGGGTCCGGGTGTAGACCCAGCCGAAGAGGGCGCCCATGACGAGGTTCCCGACGAAGCCGCCGAACCCCTGGTAGAGGTGGTACGAGCCGCGGATCGTCGCGCTCACGAGGATCGGGCCCCACGTCCCCCAGCCGGCCTGCCGCCAGCGGGTGAGGAGGTAGCCGATCATGACGACCTCCTCCAGGACGGCGTTCTCGGCCGCCGCCAGGACGAGGACCGGGATCGTCCACCACTGGTCGGTGAGGTTCGCTGCGGCGACCGTCGTGTTGACCCCGAAAGCGCGGGCCGCGGCATACAGCCCCAGGCCCGGGATCCCGACGACGGCCGCCAGTGCCGCCCCGCGCCACAGGTCGGACCAGGGGCGTCGCAGGTCGACGCCGATCCGGTGGACCGCGCCCGGTGCGTCGCGGTCGAGCAGGTGCACCGCCAGGGCGACAGGAACGAGGGCGATGAGGATCTGGACGAGCTTGTAGGTGAGGTCGAGCCACGGTCGGTCCGGGGTGACCGAGGAGTTCATCGCCGTCGTCTGCTTCGACAGCGCGACCGGCAGGGTCAGCTTGTCGATGAGGCTGAGGACCGAGTAGACCGCCGACGCCCCCAGGGAGACCCCGAGGACGAGGACGGTCTCGGTCACCAGGGCGCGGCGGGGGCGGTCCGAGGGCCCGGGTCCGGGAGGACCCACCTGCCCCGACGAGGGGAGCGACGCCGCGGCGGTCGACGTGCCGAGCGACCCGGTGGGGGCTGCGCGTACGGGCCGGCCCGCCGGGTCGCTCATGCCGTCAGCGTACGGCGCTCATCCTGGACGGATGCTGGACGGATGTCGTGAGTCGCCCGAACGTCCTCGGACGGGAGGCTGCCGCTTCCGAGGGGTGCGTCAGTGGGCGAACGCGTGGTGGAGGTAGTACGTGCCGACCGACTCGTGGCGGGCCAGCCGGGTGCGCCGTCCCGCCCGGAAGAACATCACGAGGCCGAAGCCGGCCCCGAGGACGACGAACGCGCCGGCGACGGCGACGAGGACGGAGAGCCAGGTGGCGACGAAGGCGGCGGCGGACAGGGTTCCCATGATCCGCTCCTTTCGGGTCGGCGTGCTCACGGGGGTTCTACAGATGTAGTAACCCTATCCGACACAACTACAGATGTAGAACCGTTCATTCCGCCCCGTCGCCGGTGTGACCCGCGTCACGATCCTCGCGGGTCCTCGCGCGAGCGGCACAATGGGGGCCGATGCCTCTCGACCAGCCCCAGACCGGCCGGCGGCTCGTCCTCGTCGAGGCGGCCGTCGCCGTCGTGGCGAGGTCGGGGCTGCGGGGTCTGACCCACCGGGCGGTCGACGCCGAGGCGGGGCTGCCCGAGGGCACCTGCTCGGGGTACCTGCGCACCCGGCTCGCCCTGCTCACCGCCCTCATGCAGCATGTCGGCTACACCCTGGCGAGCGACCTCGACGCGCTGTCCGCCCGGCTCGCCGAGCGGCCCGGTGACACGGCGTATGCCGCGGCCGAGACCACCGAGCTCTTCGTCCGCTGGCTCGACCGGCCCGACCTCATGGTTGTCCGCACCGAGCTCAGCCTCGAGGCGATGCGCCAGCCCGAGCTCATCGAGGCCTTCCGACCGTGGCGCGAGGCGCTGCTCGAGGTCGTCGCCGGGATCGTCGCCCCCTATGGGCATGCCGACCCCCAGCGCCGGGCCGAGGCCGTCCTGGCCTCACTCGAGGGGGTTCTCACCCACGCCCTGCTGCGTGACCCGGCCGAGCGGGTCGCCTATGTCGGCGAGACGGTCCGCTTCATCGTCTCCGCCCTGTCGGAGTATGCCGCCGCCGCTCAGGCGTAGGCGGGCCCGCCGCCCGCGCGGTCCCGGCGTCGGCGGCGCAGCCGGAGGACGACCCAGACCCCCAACCACAGGAGCAGGGCCAGCGCGACGATGACCAGCACCGGGACGAAGATCGCGACGAGGCTCAGCCCGAGCGAGGCCCCGTCCTCGGCCGTGGAGACGATCGGTGCCCCCGTGCCGACGGTGCCGAGGTTGATGACGGGGCGGGCCGCCATCTTGCCGGAGTGGACCAGCCCGGAGACGACGACGCCGAGGGCGACCCCGACCCACGCGTGCTCCTGCATCCACGTCGAGGAGTCCAGGGCGCTCGCGGCCGTCGTGGCGGCGAAGATCAGCCCGCCCATGGCGGGGCGGATGACGGTCTGGACCACGTCGTTGACCGTGTCGACCACCGGGATCTTGTCGAGGAAGACCTCGGTGAGCAGCAGGACGACGCCGATCCCGATCGCCCACCCGCTCTCGATCCACTGGTAGCCCGCGGGCAGCGTGAGGACGTCGGTGAACCGCGCGACGAGCGCGACGATGAGGAAGGGGATGTAGGCGTTGAGGCCCGCGGCGGCGGACAGGCCCATCCCGGTGAGGGCGGCGATCACGGCATACCTGCCTCGATGGTCGTGGCCGCCCGCTGGCGGGATGCGGCCCCTGCGCCGGGTCAACGCCCGGTCGGGCCGAGCGTAGTCCCCGGCCCGGCGGCCGCGGCGAAAACGCGTTGTCGGCTCACCCTAGGATTGCCGGGTGAGCAAAGTCCTCTCCGCCGTCGCCTGGCCCTATGCCAACGGGCCGCGCCACATCGGCCATGTCGCCGGCTTCGGCGTGCCCTCCGACGTGTTCAGCCGCTACATGAGGATGGCCGGCCACGACGTCCTCATGGTGAGCGGCACGGACGAGCACGGGACGCCGATCCTCGTCCAGGCGGAGAAGGAGGGCGTGACCCCTCGCGAGATCGCCGACCGCTTCAACCGGGTCATCGCCGAGGACCTCACCGGCCTCGGTCTGGCCTACGACCTCTTCACCCGCACGACGACGCCGAACCACTACGCGGTCGCCCAGGAGCTGTTCACCGGCGACTGGCGCAACGGCTACATGATCGAGCAGACGACGCGAGGGGCGATCAGCCCGTCGACGGGCCGGACCCTGCCGGACCGCTACATCGAGGGGACCTGTCCCATCTGCGGCTACGCCGAGGCCCGCGGCGACCAGTGCGACAACTGCGGCAACCAGCTCGACGCCACCGAGCTCATCGACCCGCGGAGCAAGATCAACGGCGAGGTCCCGGCATTCGTCGAGACCCAGCACTTCTTCCTCGACCTGCCGGCCCTCGCCGACGCCATCGGTGAGTGGCTCGACGGTCGCGAGGCGTCGGGCACCTGGCGCCCCAACGTCATCAAGTTCAGCCGCAACCTGCTCGACGACGTCCGGCCCCGCGCCATGACCCGTGACCTCGACTGGGGCATCCCGGTGCCGATCGACGGGTGGCTCGAGCAGCCGACGAAGCGGTTCTACGTGTGGTTCGACGCCGTGATCGGCTATCTCTCGGCCTCGATCGAGTGGGCCCGCCGGGTCGGGGACCCCGAGCGCTGGCGCGAGTGGTGGAACGACCCGCAGGCCCGGTCCTACTACTTCCAGGGCAAGGACAACATCACCTTCCACGCCCAGATCTGGCCCGCCGAGCTCCTCGCGTATGCCGGCAAGGGTGCCCGCGGCGGGGAGCCCGGCCCCTTCGGCGAGCTGAACCTGCCCACCGAGGTCGTCGCGAGCGAGTTCATGACGATGGAGGGCAGGCAGCTGTCGACGTCGCGCGGTCACGTCATCTACGTCCGCGACGTCCTCGAGCGCTACGGGCCCGACGCCCTGCGCTACTTCATCTGCGCCGCGGGCCCGGAGAGCCAGGACGCCAACTTCACCTGGGCGGAGTTCGTGCAGCGCAACAACTCCGAGCTCGTCGCGGGCTGGGGCAACCTCGTGAACCGCACCGCCACGATGATCCACAAGAGCTTCGGCGAGATCCCGCCCGCCGGCCCGTTGCAGGACCTCGACACCGCCCTGCTCGACCAGGTGCGGGCCGCGTTCGAGACCGTCGGCGGTCACATCGAGCGCCAGCGCTTCAAGGCGGGGATCGGCGAGGTCATGAGGGTCGTCGGCGAGGCCAACGCCTATGTCTCGCGCACCGAGCCCTTCAAGCTCAAGGGCGAGGACGAGCGCGAGCGGCTCGGCACGGTCCTCCACGTGCTGGCCCAGGCGGTGTCGGACCTCAACCTGCTCATGGCGCCGTTCCTCCCGCACGGCTCGAACCGCGTCCACGCGGTCCTCGGCGGCCAGGGGGAGCTCGTCCCCATGCCCGAGCTGCGCGAGGTCGAGGACCTCGACGGCGGGCCCGCCTACCCGGTCATCATGGGCGAGTACTCGGCGACGCCGCGCTGGGAGAGCCGCCCGGTGGTCTCCGGTACGCCCGTCCCCCGGCCCGCGCCGGTCTTCACGAAGTTCGACGACGCCGTCATCGAGGCCGAGCTCGAGCGGCTCCGGTCCTCGTGAGCGGCCGACGCCGACCGGAGGCTCCCGACCCGCTGCCGATCGCCGTGGCGGACAACCACACCCACCTCGACCTCGGCTGGGAGGACGAGGAGCCGGCCGAGATCGGTGAGGTCCTCGCGGCGGCCGCCGCGGTGGGTGTCGACCGGGTGGTCCAGATCGGCTGCGACCTGCCCTCGGCACGCCGCACCGTCGAGCTCGTCGACCGGTATGCCGCGGTGCTCGGCGGCGTCGCGCTGCATCCCAACGAGGCGCCCCGGCTCGCCGCGGCCGGCGGGCTGGAGGCGGCATACGAGGAGATCGAGGCGCTCGCCGCACACCCCCGGGTTCGCGTCGTCGGCGAGACCGGTCTCGACTTCTACCGGACCGGCCCCGAGGGCCGACCCGTCCAGGAGGAGTCCTTCCGGTGGCACATCGACCTGGCGAAGCGGCTGGACCGGACCCTGCAGATCCACGACCGGGACGCCCACGACGACGTCCTGCGGGTGCTCGACGACGAAGGGGCGCCGGAGCGGGTCGTCATGCACTGCTTCTCCGGTGACGGCGAGTTCGCCCGGGCCTGCGTGGAGCGCGGCTACCACCTCTCCTTCGCCGGGAACATCACCTTCAAGAACGCCCACGCGCTGCGAGATGCGTTGGCGGTCACCCCGATCGACCGCGTCCTCGTCGAGACCGACGCCCCCTACCTCACCCCGCATCCGTGGCGTGGGGCCCCGAACTCACCGGCCCTCGTCCCGCTCACCGTGCGGGCGATGGCCGCCGTCCTCGGGGTCGCGGTGCCCGTCCTGTGCGAGGCGATCGGGTCGACCACCGCCCGGCTCTACGGGTCCTGGTGAGCTCGGCCGGGGGTCGCCGACCGCCCCGGTGGCGGCCCGCCGACCGGGGCCGTCGGGGCCGCGATGTGATCTGGGCCACCGTTACCAAAATTTGACCTGACCCCCAGCCTCCGTCACGCTGGATGAGTTGGCCGGGGCCAGAGACCCCGGACGGCCCGGGTCCGCACGGGGCGGCCGCCAGTGTCGACAGCCGCCCTGGACCCGCGTGGAGGCGCCACCCCTGGGCTCCTCCCGAGTCGCTTCCCCTGGCGACCCGCGTCCGGACCTGGTGCCCGGGGAGCTCGACCATCGGAGCACAGTGACCTTCTCCCCCCTGCGACGCATCGCCCAAGGTGCGGCCCTGCTCACCATCGTCGGCGGATCCGTCGGCGCCGCCGTGATGACCACCTCGGTCGACCTCTCGGTCGACGGCAAGGTCTCGTCGGTCCGGGTGCTCGGCTCGACCGTCGACGACGTCCTGTCCGCCCGGCACATCGCGCTCGGCCCGCACGACGTCGTCCTGCCGGGCCCCTCGAGCAGCGTCCACGACGGTGAGCTGGTGACCGTCCGCTACGGCCGCAAGCTGACGCTGACCGTCGACGGGTCGACGAGCACCTACTGGACGACCGCGACGTCGGTCGGCCAGGCGCTCGACCAGCTCGGCTACCGCGACCCCGCGATCGAGGTCACCGCGTCACGCTCGGAGCCGCTCGGCCGGCGCGGGCTCAGCCTGGCCCTGAGCACGCCCAAGACCGTGACCGTCGTCGCCGACGGGAAGACCCGCAGCGTCACCTCGGCAGCCCTCGACGTGCAGGGGCTCCTCCAGGAGTCCGGCTACACCCTCGGCACCCTCGACCGGGTCACCCCCGGACTACTCGCCGAGGTCACCGACGGCGCGCGGATCGTCATCAACCGCGTCGCGCAGCGCACGGTCACCGCGAAGGTCGCCGTCGCCTACCCGACAACCCGCAAGACCGACTCCACGATGTACACCGACCAGTCACGCACCGAGCGGGCGGGGACGGCGGGGCTGTCGTCGGTGACGAGCCTGCGCACCTACGTCGACGGCAAGCTCTCCTCGAGCCGGGTCCTCACGAGCACTGTCCTGCGCGCCCCCGTCGCCCGCATCCTCGTCGTCGGCACCAAGACGCGGCCGACCCCGAGCGCCGGCAACGTCTCGGGCCCGGGCCTCAACCTCGCCAACGCCGCCATGTGGGACCGGATCGCCCAGTGCGAGTCCGGGGGCAACTGGCACATCAACACCGGCAACGGCTACTACGGCGGTCTCCAGTTCGCGTACTCGACCTGGCTGTCGAACGGCGGTGCCGACTTCGCGCCGCGGGCCGACCTGGCCTCTCGCGACGAGCAGATCACCGTCGCGAACCGGCTCTATGCCAAGGCCGGCCTCTCTCCGTGGGGCTGCGCCGGCGCGGCCTGACGCCGTCACCTCGGACCCCCGGTGCCCCCGGCGCACCGGGGGTCCGGTATGCCGCGGCACCGGCACGGCATACCGCGGCCCGTAGGGTGGGCCCATGACCCCGCCGCCCACCGCCTCAGCGGACGAGGCCGGTCCCGACGGGCTGCTCGGTGCCGGCGCGGTCCGCGAGCTCGCCGCCCGGCTCGGGGTGCGACCGACCAAGACGTGGGGTCAGAACTTCGTCGTCGACGCCAACACGGTGCGCCGCATCGTCAGGGTCGCGGCCGTGACGACGGACGACGTCGTCGTCGAGGTGGGCCCCGGCCTCGGCTCGCTCACCCTCGCGCTGCTTCCCGCGTCGGCGCGGGTCGTCGCCGTCGAGGTCGACCCGGTCCTCGCCGCGGCCCTGCCGGAGACGGTGCGGGCCCACGCACCGGCCCTCGCCGACCGGCTCGAGGTCGTCACCGCCGACGCGCTCGCGGTCACCGACCTGCCAGGTGCCCCGCCGACCGCCCTGGTGGCGAACCTGCCCTACAACGTCTCCGTCCCGGTGGTGCTCCGCTTCCTCGAGCGCTTCACCTCGATCCGGCGGATCCTCGTCATGGTCCAGCTCGAGGTCGCCGAGCGGCTCGCCGCCGGACCCGGCTCGAAGGTCTACGGCGTCCCCAGCGTCAAGGCGGCGTGGTTCGCGCAGGTCCGGCTGGCCGGCCAGGTGTCGCGCTCGGTGTTCTGGCCGGTCCCCAACGTCGACTCCGGGCTGGTGGCCCTCGAGCGCCGGGACCCGCCGGTGACCGAGGCCTCGCGTGAGGAGGTGTTCGCCTGCATCGACGCGGCATTCGCCCAGCGCCGCAAGACGCTGCGCGCCGCCCTCGCCGGCTGGGCCGGGTCCGCGGACGAGGCCGAGCGCGCGCTGCGGGCCGTGGGGATCGACCCGCGCACCCGCGGCGAGCAGCTCGATGTCGCGGCCTTCGCGGCCCTCGCCCAGGCCCGGCGGGCGTTGCCGGGCGCGGCGGCCGCTCGTGACTAGGGTGGGCGCATGACCTCGGCCCACAGCGACCTGCCGCCGGTGACGGTGCGCGTTCCGGGCAAGCTCAACCTCGAGCTGCTCGTCGGACCGCTGCGCGCCGACGGCTTCCACGCGCTGTCGACCGTCTACCAGGCGGTGAGCGTGCACGACGACGTCACGGTGGCCCCGGCCGACGAGTGGGGGGTCTCGGTCTACGGCGACCACGCCGAGGGCGTGCCCCTCGACGAGGACAACCTCGCGCTGCGGGCGGCCCGGCTCGTCGCGGGCCTGGCCGGGGACCCCGGGCCGGTCCACATCTCCATCCGCAAGGGCATCCCGGTCGCCGGCGGCATGGCCGGGGGCTCGGCCGATGCGGCCGCGACGCTCGTCGCCTGCGACCACCTCTGGGACCTCGGCATGTCCCGCGAGGGGCTGGAGCGGGTCGGGGCCGAGCTCGGCAGCGACGTCCCCTTCCTCATCTCCGGCGGCACCGCGATGGGCAGCGGCCGCGGCGAGCTGCTCGCCCCGGTGCTGGCCCGTGGGAGTTACCACTGGGTCTTCGCCCTCGGCCCGGGCGGCCTGTCGACCCCGTCGGTGTATGCCGAGTGCGACCGGCTCCGGGGCTCGTCCCCGGTCCCCGACCCGGTCCCCAACGCCGAGCTCATGTCCGCGCTGCGCAGCGGCGACCCGCACATCCTCGCCCCGCACCTCGTCAACGACCTCCAGGACGCGGCCGTCTCGCTCATGCCCCGGCTCGGTGACGTCCTCGAGGCCGGGATGGAGTACGGCGCGCTCGCCGGGCTCGTCTCGGGTTCGGGACCGACCGTGGCCTTCCTCGTCGAGGAGGTCGAGGCCGGGATCGACCTGGCCGTCGCCCTGACCGCGAGCGGCGTCGTCACGGACGTCCGCCGGGCGACCGGCCCGGTCCACGGGGCCCACCTCATCCCGGCCCCGGTCGACTGAGGGGCCGTGGCCAACCTCATCTCCGTCGAGCGGGCGTCGCTGGCGCTCGGCACGACCCGAATCCTCGACGCCGTCTCGCTCGGGATCGGCGGCGGTGACCGGGTCGGCGTCGTCGGACGCAACGGCGGCGGCAAGACGACGCTCCTGCGCGTCCTGGCCGGACTGAGCGACGTCGACGACGGCCGGGTCGCCCGTGCCGGCGGGACGACGGTCGCCCTCCTCGGCCAGCACGACCTCCTCGACCCCGACGCGACGGTGGCGCAGGTGGTCCTCGGTGACCTCGCCGAGCACGAGTGGGCCGGCGACCCGCGGATCCGTGACGTCCTCGGCGGGCTCCTCGGCGGGCTCGACGCGCCCCTCGTCGGAGGCCTGCGCGCCACCGTCGGGCCACTGTCCGGCGGCGAGCGGCGGCGGCTCGCCCTCGCCGCCCTGCTCATCGACGACCCCGATGTGCTCCTCCTCGACGAGCCGACGAACCACCTCGACGTCGAGGGGGTGTCCTGGCTCGCGGAGCATCTGCTCGCCCGCCGGTCGGACCCGGGGCGAGCGCTCGTCGTCGTCACCCATGACCGCTGGTTCCTCGATGCCGTCGCCACCCTCACGTGGGAGGTCGTCGACGGGTCGGTGCTCTCCTACGAGGGTGGGTACGCGGCATACGTCCTGGCCAAGGCCGAGCGCGAGCGGATGGCCCGGGTCGTGGCGGAGAAGCGGGACAACCTGCTCCGCAAGGAGCTGGCCTGGCTGCGCCGGGGTGCCCCGGCGCGCACCTCGAAGCCGAGGTTCCGGATCGACGCGGCGAACGCCCTCATCGCCGACGTCCCGCCGCTGCGCGACGACGCCGAGCTCGTCCGGTTCGCGACGACCCGGCTGGGCAAGGATGTCATCGACCTGCACGACGTGAGCGTCGCCCTGGGCGACCGGGTCCTGCTCGACCGGGTCACCTGGCAGCTCGCACCCGGGCAGCGGACGGGCATCGTCGGGATCAACGGGGCCGGCAAGTCCACCCTCCTCGACGTCATCGCGGGCGAGCGTCCGCCGACCGCGGGCCGGCGCCGTGAGGGGGTCACCGTGCGCCTCGGGCACCTGACCCAGGAGGTCCGCGAGCTCGACCGGCTCCGGGACGCCCGGGTCATCGACGCGGTCGAGGAGGTGCGGGCGGCGACCACCCTCGGCGGTCGGGAGATCACCGCCTCACAGCTCGCGACCCGGCTCGGCTTCCCCGGACCGCGCCAGCAGACCCGGGTGGGCGACCTCTCCGGCGGCGAGCGCCGTCGGCTCCAGCTGTTGCGGATCCTCATGGACGAGCCGAACGTCCTCCTCCTCGACGAGCCGACGAACGACCTCGACATCGAGACGCTCACATCCCTCGAGGACGTCCTCGACGGGTGGGCGGGAACGCTGCTCGTCGTCTCGCATGACCGCTACCTCCTCGAGCGGGTGTGCGACACCCAGGTCGCCCTGCTCGGTGACGGCGCGGTGCGCGACCTGCCCGGCGGCGTCGAGGAGTACCTGCGGCTGCGGGCGGCGGCGGCGGAGGCCGCAGGGCAGGCCGCAGAGCGGGCCGCGTCGGCGACGGCGGGCCGCGCCGCCGGGTCCGGCCGCTCCGACGGGGCGGACCCCGGCGCACAGACCGCCGGGGGACAGGCCGGTCCCGGGGCCAGCCCGGCGGAGCAGCGTGAGGCGCGCAAGACGATGGCCCGGGTCGAGCGGCAGCTCTCGCGGCTGGCCGAGCGCGAGGAGCGGTTGCACACCGCGATGGCCGAGAAGGCCGCCGACCACGCGGCCGTCCTCGAGCTCAACCGCGAGCTCAGGGCGGTGCTCGAGGAGCGCGAGGCCCTCGAGCTCGAGTGGCTCGAGGCCGCCACCGCGCTGGAGTGAGGCCGCGGGCCGCCCCTCGGCCGAACGGATGAGGGACTTTCACCAAACGTCGGACACGGGCATCGGCCGCATGCCAGGATGACGGCATGGCTCGGGGGGTCGAGCGGGGGGGAACCGCTCATGCCGGTGTGGCACATGTCCACGCCCTGGATGGGCTGCGGGGGGTCGCAGTCCTTCTGGTGGTGCTGTTCCACATCTGGCCGGCGGTGGCACCGAGTGGGTACATCGGTGTCTCCGTCTTCTTCGTGCTCAGCGGCTACCTCATCACGTCGCTGCTGATCTCGGAGCACGCCCGCACCGGGCGTATCTCGGTCGTCGCGTTCTATGGTCGCCGGGCCGTCAGGCTCCTTCCGGCGCTCCTCGTCGTGTCGGCCGCCGTTGTTGCACTGGCGGTGGCGCTGCCCGGTCTCCCGGGCAGCGCCGCCAGCCTCACCGGTGTCCTCACCGCGCTGACCTACACGTCGTCGATCGCCGCGGCGCACGGGACGGACCTCGGCTGGATGACCCCGACGTGGTCACTGTCGGTCGAGGAGTACTTCTACCTCGTCTGGCCGCTGGCGCTGCTGCTCGCGATGCGGTCCGGCCGACGCTGGCCGGTCTGGGTGCTCGGGGTCACGGGCGTCGCGATCGGCTACCGCCAGGTCGCCGGCCTCGCCGGCTGGAGCCTCGAGCGCGTCTACTTCGCCCCGGACACCGGAGCCGAGAGCCTGCTCATCGGCTGCTCGCTCGCCGTGCTCCTCGCCCTGCGCGCGTGGCGTCCGAGCGCCCGGGTGGGCGGGGCCGCCGCCGTGGCACTGGGCGTCGTCGTCCTCGTGCCGACCACGGCGACGATGACGGCATACCGAGCGGGTGCGTCGACGCTCGTCGCCCTGCTCGCCGCGGTCGTCGTGGCCCACGTCGCCACCAGCCCGTCGGGCCTGCTCGCGCGGCTGCTCTCCCTGCCTCGGATGACGTGGGTGGGCCGCCGGTCCTACGGGATCTATCTGTGGAACCTGCCGGTGCTCGCCGTCGTCGACGCGCTCGGGCTGCCGGGTGTCGCCAGGGTCCCCGCCGTTCTCGTCATCGGGCTCGTCGTCCCGGCACTGTCCTACCGGTTCGTCGAGATACCCATGCTCCGCCGGAAGGCCACGTTCGCCCCGGCGCCGGTCGTGGCGGCCCCGGTTGTGGCAGTGCCGGTTGTGGCGGCCCCGGTTGTGGCAGTGCCGGTTGTGGCGGCCCCGGTCGCTCCGGCGGCCGTCGTCGCGCGTCGCGTCGTCGACGGCCGAGGCCCCTTGGTCCCGGTTCCGGCCGTCACCGCTCGCCGCCTGGTGGGTATGCCGCCGCGCCGTCCGGGCGGACCTGTTCAGGCCTCGAACGGGGCGAGCAGCCTGCGGAGCTGCCCGGCCAACGCCGAGCGCTGGGTCTCGGGCAGCTCGCTGAGCAGGGACCGTTCGTGCTCGAGGAGGTCCTCCAGGGCCGCATCCACGGTGCGCATGCCCTCCGGCGTGAGCCGGACGATCACGCCCCGGCGGTCGCTCGGTGCCGGGTGCCGCTCGACGAACCCCCGCGCTGCGAGCCGGTCGACCCGGTTCGTCATGGTGCCGCTCGTCACCAGGGTCTCGGCGACGAGCTGCCCCGGAGACAGCTCATAGGGCGCACCCGCGCGGCGGAGTGCTGACAGGACGTCGAACTCCCAGCCGTCGAGGCCGTGGACCGTGAAGGCCTCGCCGCGCGCGAGGTCGAGACGGCGGGCCAGCCGGGAGACCCGGGAGAGGACCTCGAGCGGTGTGACGTCGAGGTCGGGACGTTCCCGGCGCCAAGCCGACACGATACGGTCGACGTCATCGACGGACATGCGCCGACTCTACTCCACATCAAGTATCTTGATATCAAGATAAAAAGGTGGGACGGTGGAGGGACCGACGACAGGAGGACTGCCATGAGGCGTCAACCGACGTGGGACCCCGAGGTGTACTCCCGGTTCGGGGACTTCCGGAGCCGCCCGCTCGGCGACCTGCTGGCCCAGGTTCGTGCGGCGGCTCCGGGCCTGGTCGTCGACCTCGGCTGCGGCAACGGCCCGGCGACCCTCGCCGTGGCCGCCCTCTGGCCGCAGGCCCGGGTCGTCGGGGTCGACGCCTCCGAGGCGATGCTCGAGGCGGCCCAGGCGCTCGACCGCGAGGGCCGGGTCGAATGGGTCCAGGCCGACCTGCGCGACTGGGACCCCACCTCGCTCGGCGAGGCTCCCCATGTCATCGTCACCAACGCCACCCTGCAGTGGGTTCCCGGCCATCTCGACCTCCTCCCCACGTGGGTCGAGGCCTTGACCGACGGCGGCTGGTTCGCATTGCAGGTGCCGGGCAACTTCGACGCGCCCAGCCACGCGCTCATGAGGGAGCAGGCGGCGCGGCATACCCGCTCGGCGGAGCTGACGGCCGCGCTGGGCATGCCGACCGTCGGCGAGCCGGCGACCTACCTGCGCCTGCTGGCGCGGCTGGGCTGCGTGACCGACGTGTGGGAGACGACCTACGTCCACGTCCTCGACCCCGCCGGGGCGATGACCGACCCGGTCCTGGAGTGGGTGTCGGGGACGGGGCTGCGGCCGGTCCTCGACCTGCTGACCGACGAGGGCGAGCGGGCCGAGTTCGTCGAGCCGTATGCCGCTGCGCTGCGCGAGGCCTACCCCCGCACGCCCGCGGGGGTGATCTTCCCCTTCCGGCGGGTGTTCGCCGTGGCCCACAAGGTGGGAGCCCCGGCGGGGGAGTGACGCGCGGGAGTGACGGGGGCCCGGGAGGGTTTGCGAGGCCGGTGCGCGGCCGCGGGTGGCGCAGTGCGTGCTGGACGCCGCGCGTCGTGCCCGCCGCCGGGTGGATGCCGTCTCCTGCCGGGATCACGGACGGACAGGTTGCTGCCGCGCGGCTATGTTGCACCACCCCCGTCCGGCACGAACCTCTGCTAGCAGAAGTTCGTGCACCCCAGCCGGCGTCGTGCCGGGTCGGTCAGGAGTTGTTGAGGGTCGGCCTGGCCTCGAGACCGGTCAGGCCGTTCCAGGCGAGGTTGACCAGGTGGGCGGCGACGTCGGCCTTCTTGATCTTGCGCGAGTCCAGCCACCACTGCCCGGTGAGGGCGACCATGCCGACGAGCATCTGGGCGTACATCGGCGCGGCCTTGGTGTCCAGGCGGCGTCGCTTGAACTGCGCCTCGAGGATGTACTCGACCTGCGAGGCGACGTCGGACATCAGGCTGGCGAAGGTGCCGGTCTGCTGGCCCGGAGGGGAGTCCCGCACGAGGATCCGGAAGCCGTCGGTCGAGGTCTCGATGTAGTCGAGCAGGGCGAGGGCGGCCCGTTCGATGAGCTGGCGGCTCGTCCCGGCCGAGTCGAGGGCGCCGGTGATGGACTCGAGAAGGGACTGCAGCTCGCGGTCGACGACGACGGCATACAGGCCCTCCTTGCCGCCGAAGTGCTCGTAGACCACCGGCTTGGACACCCCGGCCTGAGCGGCGATCTCCTCGACCGTCGTGGCCTCGAAGCCCTTGTCGGCGAAGAGCTTGCGCCCGATGCCGATGAGCTGCTCGCGGCGCTCGCGGCCGGTCATGCGGGACCGCGCCTTCGCCTTCTTGACGGGGGCCGGCGCCGGGGCGGGGGTTTCGGTCACGGTCGTCATTGTGCCGCTCGGCGAGCCGGTCGCCGACTCGGGGCGTCCGCTCAGGCCCGGACCCGGCGGGCGTCGAGGCGGGTCGCCGTGGGCCAGCGCACGTCCGTCGCCCAGCCCGCCTTCTCGAAGAGCCGGATCGTGCGGGCCGAGATGTCGACCTGGCCCTTCTCGACGCCGTGCCGGGCGCAGGTGGGGTCGGCGTGGTGCAGGTTGTGCCAGGACTCGCCGAACGACAGGACCGCGAGCCACCACACGTTGCCGGACCGGTCGCGCGACCTGAACGGGCGCTCGCCCAGGGTGTGGCAGATCGAGTTGATCGACCAGGTCACGTGGTGGAGGAGCCCGACCCGCAGGACCGAGGCCCAGAAGAATGCCGTGAGCGCACCCTGCCAGCTCCACGACCACACCCCGCCGATGACGGCCGGCAGCAGGAGGGAGGCCGCGACGAGCGGGATGAAGAGCCGGTCGACCGCCCGGATGTCGGGGTCGGCGACGAGATCGGGTGCGTACTTGCTGCGCGGCGTCTGCTCGACGTCGAACATCCAGCCCATGTGGGCCCACCACAGGCCCTTCGCCAGGGCGGGCAGGGTCTCGCCGTAGCGCCAGGGGGAGTGCGGGTCGCCCTGGCGGTCGCTGAAGGCGTGGTGGCGCCGGTGGTCGGCGACCCAGCGGACGACCGGCCCCTCGATCGCCATCGACCCCATGACGGCGAGGGCGACTTTGAGCGCCCGGTTCGCCTTGAACGACCCGTGCGTGAAGAAGCGGTGGAAGCCGACGGTGATGCCGAGCCCGGACAGGACGTAGAACACCAGGCCGATGATGACGTCGCGCCAGCTCAGGCCCCAGCCCCACGCGACCGGGATCGCCGCGAGCAGGGCGAGGAACGGCACGGCGATGAAGAGGGTGAGGGCGGTCTGCTCGCCTCGCATCTTGCGCTCGACAGGGTGGGCAGGAGCGGAGACGGGTGCCAACGCGGCCACGTGCAGGGTTCCTTCCGTCGGGTGAACCTACGAAACCGTAACCTACGGTGGCGTAGGTCGTCCAGCCTCGGCCGCGCGATGGGCCGGACCCGCCTCGGGCCGAGGTGGGATGCCGGCCGGGTGCGTCCGCCGGCAGACGTCCCGAGCCGTCGCGGTCGACTAGCCTTGCTCCGCGGATGCCGTTCCCCGGTTGGTCTGCTGGCAGGGCCCGCCTGACTTTGAATCAGGATTAGCGACGGTGGTTCGATTCCACCCCGGGGAGCCCCTTCTCCCTCCGCCGGGGGAGGGTGGACCGGGGGCCGGCGGTGAGGGCCTGCGTGACAGGATGGGCCGGGTGAGGTCGGCGGTGATCGGCGAAGCCACGGGCCAGGGGTGGCCCCAGCTGCTCGAGCTGCTCGCCGCCCTCGTCCTGTGCTCCGTCATCGGCCTGGAGCGCGAGCTGCGGCGCAAGAGCGCCGGCATGCGCACGCATGCCCTCGTCGGTGTCGGCGCGGCCCTGTTCGTCCTCGTGAGCAAGTACGGTTTCGGCGACGTGCTCGTGCCCGGACGGGTCGAGGTCGACCCCTCACGGGTGGCCGCGAGCATCGTCTCGGGGGTCGGGTTCCTCGGTGCCGGCCTCATCTTCGTCCAGCGCGTGCACGTCCGCGGCCTGACGACGGCGGCGGCGATCTGGATCAGCGCCGCCGTCGGGATGGCCTGCGGAGCCGGGCTGCCGGTTCCGGCGACCGCCGTGACCGTCTTCTACTTCGTCATCGTCTACGGCTACCCGCCGCTGCTGCGGCGGACCTTCACCGGCCGCCTCCGCGACGGCTCGGTCACCGTCCACTACGCCGATGGGCACGGCCTGCTCCGGACGATCCTGGCCAGCGCGACCGAGGCGGGGTTCGCCGTGACCCACGTGCGGACCGACCGGGACGCCGTCGACGGGACGATCGTCCGGCTGGCCCTGCGCCTGCGAGGGCGGACCGAGATCGGCTCGCTCATCCCACGGCTGAGCCAGATCGACGGCGTGCAGGAGGCCACCCTCGGCGACGCGTTCGAGGACGACGAGACGGACTAGCCCCACGTTTCGGCGGGCGCCCGCCGGGTCCGCCCGGGTGCCGGCCGGGCACGCGCCGGCTGGGCCTCCGGGGCGCCCGAATCCTCGCCCGGTTGCGTCCAGACTCGCCCACTTCGGAGCGAAAGTCGCATAAAACCACAAAAACGGGTGCCCGAATGTGTTGACACCGGGCTAGTCATCGCGTCACCATGGGTCATCGGCGGTGACGGAGCCGCCCGGACGGACGAGGGAGTCCGATGTACGCCCCAGAGCGACAGCAGCGAATCATGGACGAGGCCCGGCGCGCCGGGCGCGTCGAGGTCGGCGCGCTGGCCGAGCTGCTCGGGGTCGCGGCCGAGACCGTCCGCCGCGACCTGACCGCGTTGGAGCGCCGGGGCACGCTGCGCCGGGTCCACGGAGGCGCCATCCCCGTCGAGCGCCTCGAGCTCGAGCCGACCCTGGCCGCCCGGAGCACCCGCCTGACCACCCAGAAGCGCGCCATCGCCGCCCGGGCCCTCGAGGAGCTGCCGGCCGAGGGGACGATCCTTCTCGACTCCGGCTCCACGACCCAGGCCATCGCCGAGCTGCTCCCCCCCGACGTCGACCTCACCGTGCTCACGAACTCCTTCACCGCCGCCGCGGTCCTCGCCAGTCACCCCGGCGTGCGCCTCTACCTCATCGGCGGCCGGGTCCGGGGCCGCACCGGCGCCGCCGTCGGCGACTGGGCGACCGCCGCGCTCGAGGGCGTCTACGTCGACGTCGCCTTCCTCGGCACCAACGGGCTGTCCCTCACCCACGGCCTGACGACCCCCGACCAGGCCGAGGCGGCCGTCAAGCACGCCATGGCGGTAGCGGCCCGGCGCGCGGTCGTCGTCACCGACTCGACGAAGGTCGGACAGACCCATCTGCACCGCTTCGCGGCGCTCGCCGACCTCGACCTCGTCATCACCGACGCCGGGCTCGACGAGGAGACCGCCGCGGAGATCGAGCAGGCCGGACCGGAGGTGTACCGCGCATGATCGTCACGCTGACCCCGAACCCGAGCGTCGACCGCACCATCGCCATCGACGACCTGCTCCGCGGGGAGGTGCACCGGGCCACCTCGAGCCGGATCGACCCCGGCGGCAAGGGGATCAACGTCTCCCGCGCCCTGACCGCCCAGCACGTGCCCACCCTGGCCGTGCTCCCGGTCGGCGGCCCGGAGGGACACCTCATGGAGGAGCTCCTCGACGCGGCCGGCGTCCCGCGGCGCAGCGTCCCGGTGACCGGCACCCTGCGGATGAACGTCGCGGTCGTCGAGCCGGACGGCACGACGACGAAGCTCAACGAGCCCGGCCCGACCCTCAGCCCGGCCGAGGTCGCCGCCCTCCTCTCGGCGACGACGGAGGCCGCGCGCGACGCCGACTGGGTCGTCGGCTGCGGCAGCCTGCCCCCGGGTGCGCCGACCGACCTGTATGCCGTGCTCGTCGCCGAGGTGCGCGCCCTCGGGGTGCGCGTCGCGATCGACAGCTCCGGTGTCCCGATGTCCCTGGCCGTCGCCGCCCGGCCCAGCCTGGTGAAGCCGAACCACGAGGAGCTGGCCGAGCTCGTGGGCGCCGAGCTCGCCACCCTGGCCGATGTGCGGGACGCGGCGGTCGACCTCGTCTCCGACGGCATCGAGACGGTCGCCGTCAGCCTCGGGCCGCACGGCGCGCTCCTCGTCACGGACGGGTTCGTGGCGCACGCCCGGACGACGATCACCCGGCCTCTGTCGACCGTCGGCGCTGGGGACTGCATGCTCGCCGGCCTGCTGGCCGCGCTCGCCGCCGGTGACCGCCCCGAGGACGCCCTCGCGACCGGGTCGCTCTGGGGCTCGGCCGCGGTGACCCTGCCGGGCAGCCGGGTCCCGGCGCCCGCCGACCTGGCCGGCATACCCCTCGAGCTGAGCCTCGACCCCGACTTCTCCCTCGTCCTCGCCTAGTCCGCGACACCACCGAAAGGAACCGCATGTCCCTCATCACCGAGCCACAGGTCGTGCTCGACCTCGCCGCGCCGGATCGGCACGCGGCGACCCGCATCCTCGCCGAGACCCTTGTCGGCACCGGACGGTGCACCGACCTCGAGACCTTCCTCGCCGACGTCCGCGCCCGCGAGGAGCAGATGGCGACCGGGCTTCCCGGCGGCATCGGCATCCCGCACGCCCGCAGCGCCGCCATCACCGAGCCGTCGCTCGTCTTCGGCCGGCCCGCCACGGGCATCGACTGGGGGGCCGAGGACGGCCCCGCCACCCTCATTTTCCTCATCGCCGCTCCCGACGGCGGCGGAGAGGAACACCTGAAGATCCTTGCCGCCCTGGCCAGGAAGCTCATGCGCGCCGAGTTCAGGACCTCGCTGATGGAGGCACCGGACGCGGCGGCAGTCGTCGACATCGTCGAGAAAGAGGTGGTCAACCCATGAAGTTCGTCGGCGTGACGTCATGCCCCACGGGCATCGCGCACACATATATGGCGGCCGAGTCGCTCGAGCAGGCAGCCAAGGCGGCCGGGCACGAGATGGTCGTCGAGACCCAGGGGGCCGCCGGCTCCCAGCCGATCGACCCGGCGGTCATCGCCGCGGCCGACGGCGTCGTCTTCGCCCACGACCTGCCGGTCCAGAACGCCGCCCGGTTCGCAGGCAAGCCGACCATCGACGTCAGCGTGAAGAAGGCCATCTCCGACGGGCCCGGCCTCATCGCCCAGGCGGTCGCCGCGGTCGAGGAGTGGAAGGCCAACCCGTCGGCCGCGGTCGGCGCAGCCCACCCGGCAGCGGCCGGCGGCGGGCTGACGACCAAGGTCACCGAGGGCGTCGGCACCGGGACCAAGATCCGCCAGTGGCTGATGACCGGTGTCTCCTACATGATCCCGTTCGTCGCCGCGGGCGGCATCCTCATCGCCATCGGCTTCATGCTGGCGACCGCGGCGATGGGCGGCAACGGCCCGATCGAGATCGTCAAGTACGGCCTGACCGCCGAGGGCAACTACAACATCGCCCAGCACTTCAACCCGGTCAGCCTGACCTCGTGGGCGGCTCTCGCCTTCGTCATGGGCGGGGCGGCCTTCGGCTTCCTCGTCCCGATCCTGTCCGGCTTCATCGCCTTCGCGATCGCCGACCGTCCCGGTCTCGTCCCGGGCATCGTCGGCGGCTCGATCGCGGCCACGATGGGCGCCGGCTACCTCGGCGGCCTGGCCACCGGCTTCATCGGCGGCTTCGCGGCCCTGTGGGTCAGCAGGTGGAAGGTCCACAAGTACGTCCGTGGCGTCATGCCGGTCGTCGTCATCCCGCTCGTGTCCTCGATCATCACCCTCGGCGTGTTCATCGTCGTCCTCGGCCGTCCCATCAAGTGGCTGAGCGACGAGCTGACCAAGGGTCTGAACGGCATGACCGGCGCCAGCGTCGCGCTCCTCGGGCTCGTCCTCGGCGCGATGATGGGCTTCGACCTCGGCGGCCCGGTCAACAAGGTGGCGTACTTCTTCGGCACCGCGGGCCTGGCCACCGCCGGCACCGCCGCCGACTCGACCCCGCTGAAGATCATGGCTGCCGTCATGGCCGCCGGCATGGTCGCTCCGCTCGCCATGGCGCTGACGACGGTCGTCCGCCCGAACCTCTACACCGAGGCCGAGCGGGAGAACGGCAAGGCGGCCTGGCTCCTCGGCCTGTCGTTCATCTCCGAGGGCGCGATCCCGTTCGCGGCGGCCGACCCCTGGCGCATCATCACCGCCTCGGTCATCGGCTCCGGCGTCACGGGGGCGCTGTCGATGGTCTTCGGCGCGACGTCCCGCGCCCCGCACGGCGGCATCTGGGTGCTCCCGCTGCTGGGCAGCTGGTGGTGGTGGCTCGTGTCCGTCGCCGTCGGCATGGTCGTCATGGCCGTGATCGTCATCGCCCTCAAGACGGTCGACCAGGCCAAGCACGGTTCGGTCGAGCGTGCCGTCGAATCGGCGACCGTCTGACGACATACTGCTGATATCCACGAGAGGAGAGCCATCATGGCCACCCGAACCGTCACGATCGCCTCGGCCGTGGGGCTGCACGCCCGCCCCGCCTCGCTGTTCGTCCAGGCCGCCACGGCCACCGGTCTCGACATCGAGATCGGTCGGCCGGGCCAGGACGACGCCGTCGATGCGACGAGCATCCTCGGAGTCATGGCCCTCGGGGCCAGACACGGCGAAGAGGTCGAGCTCACGGCGGACGGCGAAGGGGCCGACGAGGCGCTGGACTCCCTCGTCGAGCTGCTGAGCCAGGACCTCGACGCCTCCTAGGAGGGACGGGCCATGGCCGAGGCAGAGACCAGACACGGCATCGGCGTCAGCCCGGGTGCGGCGTCCGGACCGGTGGTGCAGGTACGACCACCGGTCCGGCCGCCGGCCGGTGAGCCGGCCCCGGCCGACCCCGAGGCCGCGCTCACCGAGGTCAAGGCCGCCTTCGAGGCGGTGGCCCAGGACCTGGAGGCCAGGGCGGCGACCGCCGACGACACGGCCCAGCAGATCCTCACCGCCACCGCCCTCATCGCGCGCGACAAGGGCCTGGCCAAGGCGGCCGGCCGGCTCCTCGCCGCAGGCTCCGGACCGACCAGCGCGGTCGACGGGGCCGTCGAGGAGTATGCCGCGCAGTTCACCGCCCTCGGTGGCTACTTCGCCGAGCGGGTCACGGACCTGAGGGACGTCGGCAACCGCACCATCGCGCACCTGCTCGGGGTGCCCCCGCCCGGCATACCGGAGTTCCACGAGCCGAGCGTCGTCGTGGCCGAGGACCTGGCCCCCGCCGAGACGGCCACCCTCGACCGCGCCCTCGTCGTCGGCATCGTCACCGAGAGCGGCGGCCGGACGAGCCACACCGCCATCCTCGCCGCCCAGATGGGCATCCCCGCGGTGGTCCAGGTCCACGGAGCGACCGAGATCCCCGTCGGGACCCCCGTCGCGGTCGATGGTGACGCCGGGTCGGTGACCATCGACCCGACCGAGGCCTTCGTCGCCGAGCTCGTCACCAAGCGGGAGCGGCGCGAGCGGGCGCTCGCCTCCACCTCCGGCCCCGGCACGACGCGCGACGGTCACGCCGTGGCGCTGCTCGCCAACATCGGCGGCGTCGAGGACGCCGTGGCCGCCGGCCCCCAGGACGTCGAGGGCGTCGGGCTCTTCCGCACCGAGTTCGTCTTCCTCTCGGCCGACACGGCGCCCACGGTCGCGGAGCAGACCGAGATCTACCGCCAGGTCTTCGAGCCCTTCGCGGGCCGCCGGGTCGTCGTGCGCACCCTCGACGCCGGCGCCGACAAGCCGCTCGCCTTCGCCGACCTCGGGCCCGAGGAGAACCCCGCGCTCGGCCGGCGCGGCCTGCGCCTGTCGGCGGAGCGACCCGAGCTGCTCGACGCCCAGCTCGAGGCCCTGGCCCGGGCAGCCAAGGAGACCGGCGCGGACGTCCGCGTCATGGCCCCGATGGTCGCCACTGCCGAGGAGGCCGCCTGGTTCGCCCGGCGGGTCCGCGAGAACGGCCTGCCCAAGGCCGGGGTCATGATCGAGGTCCCCGGGGCGGCCCTGCGGTCCGAGCACGTTCTCGCCGAGGTCGACTTCGGCAGCCTCGGCACCAACGACCTCGCGCAGTACACGATGGCCGCCGACCGTCTCCAGGGCGAGCTGTCCGACCTGCTCGACCCCTGGCAGCCCGCGGTCCTCGACCTCATCGCCGCGGCGTGTGCCGGCGCGGCGACGACGGGAAGGCCGATGGGCGTGTGCGGCGAGTCCGGCGGCGACCCGCTCCTCGCGCTCGTCCTCACCGGCCTCGGGGTCTCCAGCCTGTCCATGGCCCCGAGCAAGGTCGCCATGGTGCGCTTCGCCCTGTCCCTGCACACCTTCCCGCAGTGCCAGCGGCTCGCGGCGATCGCCCGGTCCGCGCGGACCGCTGCCGACGCCCTTGCGGCCGTCCACGCCGCCGTCGCGCCCGATCTCGCCTCGCTCGTCTGACCGCCCCTGCCCGCTCGCGGGCCGGCCGTCCCGCCCGCGGGCCGGCCCGCGAGCCCGGGCGAGGCAGGCGCTGGGGCGGCCGGGCCGGGCACCGAGGACCGGGACCACAACCGGGGCTGGGTACCATGGCGGCGTTCGCCCGTCCTGTGTTGCCGAACCTGGAGCAGCCCGCGTGACCACTCGACCGGCCGCCGTCATCATCCTCGCCGCCGGCGAGGGGACGCGGATGAAGTCCGAGACCCCCAAGGTCCTCCATCGCATCGGGGGCCGCGCGCTCCTCGGGCACGCGATCCGGGCCGGCCGGCATACCGGCGCCGCGCACGTCGCCGTCGTCGTCCGGCACGGGCGCGACGCGGTCGTCGACTACTGCGCCGAGGTCGACCCGGACGTCGTCATCGCCGACCAGGACGAGATCAAGGGCACCGGGCGGGCCACCGAGTGCGGCCTCGACGCCCTACCCGGCGACCTCACCGGGACCGTCCTCGTGACCTACGGCGACGTCCCGCTGCTCACCGGCCAGACCCTCCTCGACCTCGCCGACGCCCACGAGGGCTCCGGGAGCGCCGTCACCGTCGTCACCGCCCGCCTCGAGGACCCGACCGGCTACGGTCGCATCGTCCGCGACGACGACGGTGCGGTCCGCGCCATCGTCGAGCAGAAGGACGCCACCGCCGACCAGCGGGCCATCACGGAGATCAACGCGGGCATCTATGCCTTCGACGTCACCGTCCTGCGGGCAGCCCTCGCCCGGGTCGACACCGACAACGCCCAGGGGGAGCGCTACCTGACCGACGTCGTCGCGATAGCGCGCGAGGGCGGGCACCGGGTCGGGGCGCACCTCCTCGAGGACCGCTGGCAGACCGAGGGCGTCAACGACCGGGTCCAGCTGGCCCGGCTCGGCGCGGAGCTCAACCGCCGGATCTGCGAGCGGTGGATGCGCGACGGCGTGACCATCGTCGACCCCGCGACGACCTGGCTCGACGACGACGTGACGATCGCGCCGGACGTCGTCGTCCTCCCCGGCACCCAGCTGCTGGGCGCCACGACCGTCGGTGCCGGTGCGGTGATCGGCCCGGAGGTGACCCTGACCGACTGCGAGGTCGGGGAGCGGGCGACGATCCGCCGGGCCGAAGCCCATCTCGCTGTCGTGGGCCCCGGAGCCACCGTGGGCCCCTACTCCTACCTGCGCCCGGGCACCCGGCTCGGCACCGACGGCAAGATCGGCGGCTTCGTCGAGACCAAGAACGCCACGATCGGCGACGGCGCCAAGGTCCCGCATCTGACGTATGCCGGTGACGTCACCATCGGTGAGGGCGCCAACATCGGTGCGGGCACGATCTTCGCCAACTACGACGGGGTGGCCAAGCACCACAGCCGGGTCGGGGCGCACACCTTCGTCGGGTCCAACAGCGTCATCGTCTCCCCGGTCGACATCGCGGACGGCGCCTACGTCGCCGCGGGCTCGGCCCTGGTGAGCGACGTCGAGCCGGGCCAGATCGCGGTGGCCCGCGGCCGGCAGCGCAACGTCCACGGCTGGGTGGCCCGGGCCCGGGCCGGCACGGCGACCGCCGCGGCGGCCGAGGCCGCCGAGGCGGCGCAGCGGCGGCATACCTCCGAACCCGACGACGAAGGGCACGGCGCATGACGGCCACGGACCAGCACCACCACACGGGGATCACCACGTCCCCGAAGAAGGAGCTCATGGTCTTCTCCGGGCGCGCCAACCCCGGGCTGGCCCAGGAGGTGGCCGCCCTCCTCGGCACCGACCTCGTGCCGACGAGCGCCTACGACTTCGCCAACGGCGAGATCTACGTCCGCTACGAGGAGTCGGTCCGCGGCTGCGACGCGTTCGTCATCCAGAGCCACGCGCGGCCGATCAACGAGTCGATCATGGAGCAGCTCATCATGATCGACGCCCTCAAGCGTGCCTCGGCCAAGCGGATCACCGTCGTCCTGCCGTTCTACGGGTACGCCCGTCAGGACAAGAAGCACCGCGGCCGCGAGCCGATCTCGGCGCGGCTCATGGCCGACCTCTTCAAGACCGCAGGGGCCAACCGGCTCATGGCCGTCGACCTGCACACGGCCCAATCCAGGGCTTCTTCGACGGCCCGGTCGACCACCTCATGGCGGTGCCGATCCTCAGCGAGTACGTCGCCGCCAGGTACGGTCACGAGCCGCTCGCCGTCGTGTCGCCCGACGCGGGCCGGATCAAGGTCGCCGAGGACTGGGCGTCGCGGCTCGGCGGGGCGCCGCTGGCCTTCATCCACAAGACCCGCGACATCAACCGGCCCAACGAGACGGTCGCCAACCGCGTCGTCGGCGAGGTGGCCGGCCGGATGTGCGTCCTCGTCGACGACATGATCGACACCGGCGGCACCATCACCAAGGCGGCCGACGCCCTCATGGCCGAAGGGGCCAAGGGGGTCATCATCGCGGCGACCCACGCGATCCTCTCGGGGCCGGCCGTCGAGCGGCTCCAGCGGTGCTCGGCCCGCGAGGTCATCGTCACCAACACGCTGCCCATCTCGCCGGACGCCGAGTTCGACGGGCTGACCGTGCTGTCGATCGCGCCGCTCATCAGTGCCGCGGTCAAGGAGGTCTTCGAGGACGGCTCGGTGACCTCGCTCTTCGGGGGACGGGCCTGACCCGGCGAGAGCAGCTCGGCCTGCTCACCGCTGTCGTCTCGGCCGCCGCCTTCGCCACCTCCGGACCCTTCGCCAAGAGCCTGCTGGCCATCGGGTGGACCCCCGGGGCGCTCGTCCTGCTCCGGGTCGGGGGTGCCGCGCTGCTCCTCCTGCCGTTCAGCGTCTCCGCGCTGCGCACCTCCCGCGACGCGGTGCGCGCGGCGCTGCCCGCGGTCGCGGCATACGGCGCCCTGGCGGTCGCGGGTGCGCAGCTGTGCTACTTCCAGGCGATCGAGCGGCTGCCCGTCGGCGTCGCCCTCCTGCTCGAGTACCTCGGCATCATCCTCGTGGTCCTCTGGGTCTGGGCGAGCACCCGTCGACCACCCGGCCGGGTCACCGTGGTCGGGATCGCGGCCGCGGCACTCGGCCTCGTCCTCGTCCTCGACGTCGCCGGCGGTGCCGCGATCGACCTCGGCGGGGTGGCCTGGGGGCTCGGCGCCGCGGTCGGTCTTGCCGCGTACTACGTCCTCGCGGCCCAGGAGTCGGCCCTGTCGCCGGTCGCCCTCGCCGGCCTCGGGCTGGCCGTCGGGGCCGTCGTCCTCGCCGCCCTCGGTCTCGTCGGGGTCCTGCCCCTGTCGTTCGCGGCCGGCTCGGTGACCCTCGGCGGCGCCTCCGTCCCGGCCTGGGCGGCGGTCGCCGAGCTGGCCGTCGTCGCGGCCGCGGCGGCCTATCTCCTCGGCATCGTCGGAGCGCGCGCCCTCGGCTCGACGGTCGCGTCGTTCGTCGGCCTGACCGAGGTGCTCTTCGCCATCGTCTTCGCGTGGCTGCTGCTCGGCGAGCTGCCACGCTGGATCCAGCTCGTCGGTGGGCTGCTCATCCTCGCGGGGGTCGTCGCCGTGCGTCTCGACGAGGCGCGGCGGCACCGGCTGCGGCACGCGACCGAGGTCGAGCCGCTGCCCGGGGCCGATTTCCCGGGGCACCACCCCATCGCCTAGGATTCGGGGGTTGCCTCGGCGAGGGACGTCGCACCGGCCAGAGCTGCCCGGTCCACGCGAGTCCGTGATCGACGCGGTGGTCACCGCAGGGCCCCCGGCCTCCGCGGGGCCCACGCCCGGTCACCGGCGAAGCCGGATCGCTGTCCGTGCCGCGTCCCGCGTCGAGGCCCACCGCCCACCGGCACCCGCCGTGGCGCAGCCGCCCGACTCGTCCCCGAGGAGCACCACCGTGTCCGTCACCACGCTCGTCGCGGAGCATCGCACCCAGTTCGGCAAGGGTGCGGCCCGCAAGATCCGTCGCGACCACAAGATCCCGGCCGTCATGTACGGCCACGGGACCGCCCCGATCCACATCACCCTTCCCGGCCACGCCGCGATGCTGGCCCTGAAGAACCCCAACGCCCTGCTCACCATCGTCATCGACGGCACCGAGCAGCTGGCCCTGGCCAAGGACGTGCAGCGCGACCCGATCAAGCCGGTCATCGAGCACGTCGACCTCGTCGTCGTGCGCCGCGGCGAGAAGGTCACGGTTGACGTCGCCGTCCACCTCGAGGGCGAGGCCGGGCCGGAGACCGTCGTCAGCCTCGACCACGCGACCCTGAGCGTCCAGGCGGAGGCCACCAACCTGCCCGAGCACATCACCGTCTCCATCGACGGGCTGCCCGCGGGCACGCAGATCCACGCCGGCGCCGTCACCCTTCCCGAGGGTGTCGAGCTCGCCACCGACGCCGACGCTCTCGTCGTCAACATCACCGCCCAGATCTCCGCGGCCGCCCTCGAGGCCGAGCTCGGCGAGGGCGAGGAGGGCGCCGCCCAGGCGCCCGCCGCCGGTGCGGCGGCCGCCGAGGCGGCGTCCGCCGCCGACGAGGCCTGAGCCCGCGACGGCACCGGCGACGGCCCGGCTCCCACGGTGGGGCCGGGCCGTCGCCGTGCCGGGGCGGGACGAACGGCATACTTCTGCGCTGTGAGCGAGAGCGGAACCTGGCTGGTCGTGGGTCTGGGCAACCCCGGACCCCGGTATGCCGGGAACCGGCACAACGTCGGGGCGATGGTGGTCGACGAGCTCGCCCGGCGCTCGGGGAGCACCCTGCGCAGCCACAAGGCCCGGGCCGTCGTCGCCCAGACGCGGCTCGGTGCGGCAGGTCCGGAGAACCGGTCGGTCGTCCTGGCGGTGCCCAGCGCGTTCATGAACGAGTCGGGCGGTCCGGTCGCCGCCCTCGTGCGCTTCTTCTCGGTTCCGGCCGAACGGCTTGTCGTCGTCCACGACGAGCTCGACATCCCATCCGGGGAGGTCCGGCTCAAGCTCGGCGGCGGTGAGGGCGGCCACAACGGCCTGAGGTCGATCAGCTCGGCGGTCGGCACCAAGGACTACCACCGGGTCCGGGTCGGGATCGGCCGGCCGCCGGGCCGGATGGACGCCGCCGACTACGTCCTGCGCGACTTCGGTCCGGTCGAGCGCAAGGAGCTGCCGTTCGTCCTCGGTGACGCGGCCGACGCCGTCGAGCTGCTCCTCGCCGAGGGACTTCTCGCCGCCCAGCAGAGGTATCACGCACCCCGCTGACCGGTTCCTTGTGGGTGTTCGGGCTCGCCCGGTCCATTTCTCCCGACCCGCTGCGGGTCAGTGACGTGCGGGTATACAGTAATGCGGTCGTGGACGGCGAGGGACGGCCCCCACGGCGCACCGGGGTGGGACCGGGGCGTCAGTGGTGTCTGTCCATCGTCACGGGGGGGGACCGTGAGGTCCGCCAGTGCAGAGGGGGAGGAGCGCCATGAGCATTGTCAGTGGCTCACGGCTTGTCACGAAGGACCGGCAGCGACCGGCTCCATGGGTCGACCTGGTTCAGGTGGGGCATGCCCGGGTCCAGCACGAGGCGGCGCCGTGGCAGCGCAGCTACCGGCGCCGGGCCCTCGGGATCGACCTCGGCCTTGCCGCGGTCGTGTCGCTGGTCGCGGCCGTCCTTCGGACGGTCATCATCGGCCAGGGGTCCCTCATCTGGACCCTCGGCGACGACAACATGAAGTTCGCCGCGCTCCTGCTGCCCGCCGCCTGGATCGTGGCGCTCGGCTGGTCGCGCGCGTATGCCGCCCGCTACATCGGCGCCGGACCGGAGGAGTACCGCTCCGTGACCCGGGCCCTCGGTGCGCTGCTCGCGGCGTCGGCCATCCTGTCCTACGCCTTCAAGCTCGAGGTCTCGCGGGGCTTCGTCGGCATCGCCCTGCCGCTGCTCCTCGCCGCGACCCTGCTGGGTCGCTACACCCTGCGGCTCGGCCTGCACCGCCGCCGGCTCGCCGGCGAGATGCTCCAGTCGACCGTCGTCGTCGGCCACCCGGACTCGGTCGCCGACATGATCCGTCAGATCCGCGAGCACCCCGAGGTCAACGGGCTCACCGTCGTCGGCGCCTGCCTCAACGGGATCGACGACTCGTGGGTCTCGCTCGGCACCATCGAGGACGTCCCGATCCTCTGCGCAGCCGGGGACGCCGTCCTCGCGCTCGACGCCGTGCAGCCCGACGTCGTCGCCGTGGCGAGCAGCCCCGACCTGTCGGGCCAGCAGCTTCGCCGCTTCGGCTGGCAGCTCGAGCAGCGCGGCATCGACCTGCTCGTCTCGCCGGGCATCATCGAGGTGGCCGGCCCCCGCCTGTCGCTGCGGCCCGCCCAGGGACTGTCGATGCTCCACGTGGAGCGGCCGCTGACCCAGGGCCTGATCTACTCGAGCAAGGCCGTCCTCGACCGGGTCATCGGGGCGGGGCTGGTCCTGCTCGCCTCGCCCGTGCTCCTCGCCCTGGCCGCGGCGATCAAGCTCGAGAGCCGCGGCCCGGCCCTGTTCAAGCAGGTCCGGATCGGCAGCGAGGGCAGGCCGTTCACGATGTTCAAGTTCCGCTCGATGGTCAACAACGCCGAGGCGCTGCTGCCCGAGCTGACCGAGAACAGCGACGGCAACGGCGTGCTCTTCAAGATGCGCGAGGACCCGCGGGTGACCCGGGTCGGCCGCTTCATCCGCAAGTTCTCCCTCGACGAGCTGCCTCAGCTGCTCAACGTCGTGCGGGGCGACATGTCCCTCGTCGGGCCCCGGCCGCCGCTGGGCTCCGAGGTCGACACCTACGAGTTCGACGCCCTTCGCCGGCTCCGGGTCCGTCCCGGAATGACCGGTCTGTGGCAGGTCTCGGGCCGAAGCGACCTATCCTGGGAGGACTCGCTGCGGCTTGACCTGTGGTACGTCGACAACTGGTCGTGGGCGCTCGACGGACAGATCCTGGTCCGCACGGCGCGCGCGGTCCTGAAAGGACGAGGGGCTTACTGATGGATTCCGACCTGGAGGCCGCCGACGATCATCGGCTGGCCCGCCTCCTCGCGACCCGTGCGGGTGAGCTGCTCCTGGCCCTGCGCGCGTCGTGGGAGGGCGAGGCCGTCGACCTGAAGAACGCCGGGGACGCCCGCTCGCACGAGTACCTCATGGCCGAGCTGGCCCGGCTGCGCCCGGCCGACGCGGTCCTGTCCGAGGAGGGTGCCGACGACCTCGCCCGGCTCGACGCCGAGCGGGTCTGGATCGTCGACCCCCTCGACGGGACCCGCGAGTTCGGCGAGCGTCCGCGCGACGACTGGGCCGTCCACGTGGCCCTGTGGGAGCGCGGCGAGCTCGTGGCCGGAGCCGTGGCCCGGCCCGCCCGCGGCGACGTCCTGTCCACCGAGGAGCCGCCGACGCGACCCACCGGTGTGCCCGACCCGATCCGCCTCGCCGTCAGCCGGACCCGGCCGCCGGCCTTCGTCACAGCCCTGGCCGAGCGGCTCGGCGCCGAGCTGGTGCCGATGGGCTCGGCCGGGATCAAGGCCACCGCCGTCCTCGACGGCACCGTCGACGCCTACGTCCACGCGGGCGGGCAGTACGAGTGGGACTCGGCCGCACCCGTCGCGGTCGTCACCGCCACCGGACTGCACGCCAGCCGCATCGACGGCTCACCGCTCCAGTACAACCGGAAGGACCCCTTGTTGCCGGACCTGCTCATCGCTCGCCCGGAGATCGCCGAGCGGCTGCTCGCGACGATCGCCGACCTCGCCCGAGCGGAGGCCGAGGCGTGACGCCCACCGAGAACCGTTACCAGCTGAGCCAGCTCGCCACCCTCGAGGCCGAGGCGATCTACATCTTCCGCGAGGTCGTCGCGGAGTTCGAGAAGCCGGTGCTCCTCTTCTCCGGCGGCAAGGACTCCATCGTCATGCTGCGTCTGGCGGAGAAGGCGTTCCACCCGGCCCGGATCCCGTTCCCGGTCATGCACATCGACACCGGCCAGAACTTCGCCGAGGTCCTGCAGTTCCGCGACCACCGGGTCGCCGAGCTCGGCGTCAACCTCGTCGTGGCCAGCGTCCAGGACGCCATCGACCGCGGGATGGTGACCGAGCCACCGGACGGCACCCGCAACCGAATCCAGACCCCGGTCCTGCTGGACGCGCTCGAGAAGGGCGGCTACCAGGCCATCTTCGGTGGCGCGCGCCGCGACGAGGACAAGGCCCGGGCCAAGGAGCGGATCTACTCCTTCCGCGACGAGTTCGGCCAGTGGGACCCCAAGAACCAGCGGCCCGAGCTCTGGAACGTCTACAACGCCAAGATCCACGCGGGCGAGAGCATCCGGGTGTTCCCGCTGTCGAACTGGACCGAGCTCGACATCTGGCACTACATCGAGCGCGAGGGGATCGAGATCCCCTCGATCTACTTCGCCCACCAGCGCGAGGTCGTCAACCGCGGCGGGATGCTGTATGCCGTCAACGAGTTCATCGTGCCGCGCGACGGTGAGGCCGTGGAGACGCGGACGGTGCGCTACCGCACGGTCGGTGACGCGACGCTGACGGCCGCGGTCGACTCGGACGCAGACACCCTGGAGAAGATCATCGAGGAGGTCTCGGTCACCCGCGTCACCGAGCGCGGCGCGACCCGCGGGGACGACAAGTTCAGCGAGGCCGCCATGGAGGACCGCAAGCGGGAGGGCTACTTCTGATGGACATCCTTCGATTCGCCACGGCGGGTTCGGTCGACGACGGCAAGAGCACCCTCATCGGGCGGCTGCTCTACGACACCAAGACGGTCTTCGAGGACCAGCTCGACGCGGTCGAGCGGGTCAGCCGGGACCGCGGCGAGGACTACACCAACCTCGCCCTGCTCACCGACGGGCTCCGCGCCGAGCGCGAGCAGGGGATCACGATCGACGTGGCCTACCGCTACTTCGCGACCCCCAAGCGGAAGTTCATCATCGCCGACACCCCCGGGCACATCCAGTACACCCGGAACATGGTGACCGGGGCCTCGACGGCGGACCTCGCGCTCGTGCTCGTCGACGCCCGCAAGGGGCTGGTCGAGCAGAGCCGGCGGCACGCCTTCCTCGCGACGCTGCTCCAGGTCCCGCACATCGTGCTCGTCGTCAACAAGATGGACCTCGTCGACTACAGCCAAGAGGTCTACGACCAGATCCACAACGAGTTCATCGGCTTCGCGACCAAGCTGCGGGTGCCCGACCTCGAGGTCATCCCGGTCTCGGCCCTCAAGGGCGACAACGTCGTCAACCGGTCCGACAACATGCCGTGGTACTCCGGCGCGAGCCTGTTGCACTACCTCGAGAACATCCACGTGGCGAGCGACCGCAATCTCATCGACGCCCGGTTCCCGGTCCAGTACGTCATCCGGCCCATGTCGGACGCCTACCACGACTACCGCGGGTATGCCGGTCAGGTCGTCGGCGGGGTGCTCAAGAAGGGCGACGACATCATGGTCCTGCCCTCGGGCTTCACCTCGCGGATCGCCGCCGTCGAGACGGCCGACGGTGAGGTCGACGAGGCGTTCCCGCCCATGTCGGTCACCATCCGTCTCGAGGACGAGATCGACATCTCCCGGGGTGACATGATCTGCCGCCCGCACAACATGCCGACGGTGTCCCAGGACATCGACGCCATGCTGTGCTGGATGGACGAGTCCGCCTCGCTGCAGGTCGGGCGCAAGTACGCCATCAAGCACACGACTCGGACGGCCCGGACGATCGTCAAGGACCTGCAGTACCGGCTCGACGTCAACACGCTGCACCGCGACGAGTCGGCCTCCGAGCTCGCGCTCAACGAGATCGGCCGGGTCCGGCTGCGGACCACCGTGCCGCTGCTGCACGACGAGTACAGCCGGAACCGCTCCACGGGCGGGTTCGTGCTGGTCGATGAGGGCACAAATCGCACAGTGGCTGCGGGAATGATCGCCGGTCGGCAATAATGTCCATGCCGGGTCGGCTCCTGGGGGGAGCCGACGGCCCGGCGCAGGGGTAGGTCAGGGGATCGGGGGGACACGATGATCGGGTTGACGAGGACCGCGCCGCGGCGCGAGCGCCTCGGCCTGCCCGCGCCCGGACGGTGGCAGCGCGAGCGCCGCCGGACCAGGCCGGTCAAGGTCGCAATGATCGGGCAGAAGGGGCTGCCGGCCACCTTCGGCGGCGTCGAGCGGCACGTCGAGGAGCTCGGCTCCCGGCTCGTCGCCGAGGGCGTCGAGGTGACGGTCTACTGCCGCGCCAACTACAGCATGTCCGGCGAGGGGATGCCGGAGTACTACAAGGGCATGCACCTGGTGACGACGCCCACGGTCGCCAGCAAGCACCTCGACGCCATCGTCCACAGCCTCACCTCGACGGTGCACGCGATCCGCTCGGGCCACGACGTCATCCACTACCACGCGCTCGGCCCGGGGCTGGTCGCTCCGGTCGCGCGGTACGCCTCGCGGGCCAAGGTCGTGCTCACCGTGCACGGCATGGACCACGAGCGGGCCAAGTGGAGCCGACCGGCCCGGACGATCCTCGGCCTCGCCCACTGGATGAGCGGGCATGTCCCGGACGCGGTCGTGACGGTCAGCCGTGCCCTCGCCGAGCACTACGAGTCGACCTTCGGGGTCGACGCGGCATACATCCCGAACGGCGTCGCGACGCCCACGCCGGGCCCGTTGCCGGAGCGCTTCGTGCGCGACTACGGGCTGCGACCGGGGGGCTACGTCCTCTTCGTCGGCCGGATCGTCCCCGAGAAGCGCCCGGACCTGCTCGTGGAGGCGCTCGCCGAGCTGCCCGCGGACGTCAAGGTCGCCATCGTCGGGGACTCCTCGTTCAGCGACGAGTACGTCGACCGGCTGCGCGAGGACGGGCTGCGCGACCCGCGCGTCGTCTTCCCGGGCTACGTCTACGGCCCCGAGCTCGGCGCGCTCTACAGCAACGCCGCCGTCTTCGTGCAGCCCTCGGACCTCGAGGGCCTACCGCTCACGCTGCTGGAGGCCGTGTCCTACGGCCTGCCCGTCGTCGCGAGCGACATCGCGCCGCACCGCGAGGTGCTCGACGCGTGTACCTGCGGAGCCCACCGGATGTTCCGGGCGGGCGACGCCTCTGACCTGGCCGCCGCGCTCTGCGGCGCCCTGGAGGACCTCGAGCAGAGCCGGCGCAGGGCCGCGCGCGAGTCCGAGGAGCTTCTCCTGCCGTACCGGTGGTCCACCGCCGTGTCCGAGCTGGCCGAGCTCTACCGCAAGATCACCGGGCGGCAGTAGCCCGACCACCCGTCAAGGTCCCGTGGGGGGAGCTTGAGGAGTGCTGACGTAGGGGAAAGGCATCATCCATGCGTGTCATGGGAGTGCGCGGGGGCAGTGCCGCCCGCCTGAGGAAGAGCGGTCCGGTCGCCCTGGCGGCCGCCGCGACGTCCGCGGTCGTCGCCATCGTGGGGGTCATGCCCGCGCAGGCGGCCGACCTCACGCCGCCCGCCCTGTCGCTGACGGCGGACAACACGATCTGGGGGACCAACAGCCGGGTCATGTCGATCCTCGACTTCGGCGACAAGGCCCTCATCGGCGGCGACTTCGACTACGTCGGTCCGTCGCTCGGCCACTCGACGGTCGTCGACCCGACGACGGGTGCGGTCGCCGAGGCGGCCAAGATGACCAACGGCAACGTCAACGCCGCCGTGGCCGACGGCTCGGGCGGCTACTACCTCGGCGGCGAGTTCGCCCAGGTCGACGGCGCGAGCAAGCGCGGTGTCGTCCACATCGGCGCCGACGGCAAGGTCGACCGCACCTTCAAGGCGCAGGTGACCGGGGCCGTCTACGCCCTCGCCCTGAGCCCGAGCGGGACGACGCTCTACATCGGCGGCAAGCTCACCGCGGTCAACGGCACGACGGTGTCCAACGTCGGGGCCGTCGACGCGGTGACCGGTGCGACGATCACCGCCTTCCACCCCTCGCCCAACTCGACCGTCTACGCGCTCGCCGCGACCGACACCTCGGTCTACCTCGGCGGCGCGTTCAGCGCGGTGGGCTTCACCCGGCGCGGCATCGCCCGGGTGTCGGCGAGCACCGGCTCGGTCGACTCCACCTTCACCGGCACGACCGGGGCGACCGTGCGCAGCCTCGCGCTGTCGCCCGACGGCACGGTCCTGTATGCCGGTGGCGACTTCACCTCGGCCACCTCCACCGCGACCGGCACGCTGACCCGCAACCGGCTCGCGGCATACGCCACGAGCAACGGGGCGGTCACGGCCTGGAACCCGGGCGCGAGCGCCTCGGTCTCCGTGGTCCTGCCCGACCCGAGCACCGGGGACGTCTACGTGGGCGGGCAGTTCGCCACCCTGGGTGGGGTCACCCGGACCTCGCTGGGGTCGGTCACCTCGGCCGGCGCCGCGACCGGCTGGGACCCGGGCATCGTCGGCTGTCGTGAGGCCCACCTGAAGAAGACCGTCGGCGGCCTCGCTCCGTGCACGCCGTGGACGAGCGCGCTCGCCCTCAGCAACGGGATGCTGTATGCCGGTGGCAACTTCTCGACCGCCGGCGGCGTCGTCCGCCACGGTGCGGCCGACTGGGAGACCTCGACCGGCAACCTCGGCGCCTGGAACCCGGTCGTCGGCAACAAGACCTTCGCCATCGTGCCGTCCGCCACGGGGATCGTCCTCGGCGGCGAGTTCACGAGCGTCGGCGGCATCGTCGAGCAGGGGCTGGCCCTCATCGACCTGACCACCGGGAAGGCCGACCCGGCCTTCACGGGCAGCCAGGACGGCATGGTCCTCGACATGGTCAAGACCGCCGACGGCCTCGGTGCCTACGTCGCCGGTGACTTCAACACCGTCGACGGCGCGAGCCACCCCAACATCGTCAAGATCGACGCGGCGACTGGTGCCGTCGATGGGGCCTTCAGCGCCAAGCCGAACAGCGACGTGTGGCAGATGTCCCTCGCGGGCAACGCCCTCTACATCGGTGGGAAGTTCAAGCGGGTCGGCAACATCGCCCGGGTCCACGCCGCCAAGCTCGACCCGCTCACCGGCGCCGTCGACCCGACCTGGGTCGCCAACACGACCGGCCCGGCGGGCAAGCTCCGCGCGAACGGCATGGTCATGGGCATCCAGGCCACCCCGGACGGCTCGAAGGTCTTCCTCGCGGGCCCGTTCCAGACGATCAACGGCACGACCGTCACCGGCGGCATCGCGGTCCTCAACGGGACCACGGGCGCCTTCCTGCCCAACCAGATCGGTGGGGTCATGGGATGCGGCGGCGGCGGGCCGTGGATCAACCGGCTCTACATCAGCGACGACGGGCTGCGGCTCTACGGCGGCGACGTCTGCCCCGACTACGTCTACCAGTGGGACACCGTCAACCTCGGGACCCCGTCGAACCCGACCGGCCTGCTCTGGCGGGACAAGTGCAACGGCGGCATGCAGGGCCGGCTCGAGGTCAACGGGCACTTCTACTACGGCACGCACGGCGGCAACAAGGGGTCCGGGGGGTCCTGCACGGCCTACCCGAACGGCCCGAACGTGACGACCCAGCAGCGGTTCTGGGTCTACGGCTCGACCGACGGCTACCTGCTGCCCTACGCACCGGAGTTCGACAGCCCGATGGGGGTCTGGTCCTTCGCGGCCAGCCCCGAGGGCCTGCTCGTCGGCGGCGACTTCAGCTTCGCCGGCGCGCGGGACGTCGTCCAGCAGGGCTTCGCCCTCTTCCGCGGCACGCCGTGACCTCACGGTGATGTCGACCACCGGCCGCCTCGGCGCCTCACGGCGTCGGGGCGGCCGGCCGCTGGTCGCCCGGTCGCGGCGCGTCGACCGGCTCGACCGCTGTCCTCATGACTGAGGACGCGACCGGAGGCCGCGCGCCGCGTACACTGACGCCACCTGCCCATGGGGGGCGCTTCGACGGCGACGGGGGTCGCTCCGGGGGAAGGACCGCACAACCATGACTCGTCGACCCGATCGGCGCGCTCGGACCAGGCTGCTGGCCCTGGCCGCGGCCGCCGCCACGGCGCTGGCCGTGCCCGTCGCGGCCACCACCAGCGCGACCGCCGCCCCCGGGACCGGGGCCTCTGCGACGATGGCTCGCACCTGGGGCGTGGACGGCCGCGTCCTGGCCATCGCGCCGGCGGGCGACACCACGATCGTGGCCGGCGCGTTCTCGACCGGGGTCGGGCCCGCGGGCGACCAGCAGCCGCTGGCCTCGGTCGGCAGGTTCCGACCCGCCACGGGGACCTTCGACACCTGGCCGGTGACGGTCGACGGGCCCGTCAACGCGGTGGCGGTCGACGGCGACACGGTCTTCCTCGGCGGCGACTTCCGCCACGTCAACGGACTGCTCCGGGTCTCGCTCGCGGCCGTCTCGCTGAGCACCGGGACGCTGCTGCCCTGGGCGCCGCAGGCGAACGTCGAGGTCGACGCCCTCGCGGTGGGCGGCGGCTATGTCTATGCCGGTGGCTCGTTCACGACGGTCACCGACGCCACCGGTGCGTACCCAGCCCCCTACCTGGCCCGTCTCGCCGAGAGCGACGGCACCCTCGACCAGACCTGGTCCGGGGCGATCATCCTCGATGCCACGGTGCGGTCCCTCCTGCTCAACGGTGACGGCACCGGCATCTACGTGGGCGGCGACTTCGGCCCGATCGGCGCGGCGGGGTACGCCTCCCACCTGACCCTGCTCTCGACCGGAGCCACCCCGGACATCGACCCCGTCTTCCGCTCGGCGACGACGAACGGCACGAATCGCTCACCGGCCTACGCCCTGGCCCTCGACGGCACGGCACTGCTCATCGGTGCGGGCGGGTCCGGCGGCGGCTGCACCCTGCAGGACGCCACGACCGGCGCGGACCGGTGGAGCTACCACACCAACGGCAACGTCGTCTCCGTCGCCTTCCTCGGGCCGAAGGCCTACTGCGGCGGTCACTTCAGCGGGTCGAACTCCTTCAACGGGCTGACCCGGACCAAGATCGCCGAGATGACCACCGCCACCGGGGCCATCTCCTCCTACGCCCCCTCCGTCAACAGCGCCCTGGGGATCTTCGCCCTGGCCTCGACCCCGACCGCCCTGTATGCCGGTGGCGACTTCACCAAGGTCGGCGCGACGAGCCAGCCCTACTTCGGGTACTTCGCCGACTCGGCCGCCCCGGCGCTGCCGACCGCTCCGACGTCGGCGACCACCATCCCCGGCGACGGACAGGTCGTCCTCACCTGGGGCGCCCCCAACAGCGACGGTGGCTCCAAGGTGACGACCTACAAGGTCTACCGGGCCATCGGCTCGGCGAAGTTCAAGCTGCTGACCAAGACGACGAACCTCAGCGTCCTCGACACCGCGGTCACCGACGGGACGGCCTACTCCTACTACGTCCAGGCCACGAGCGGCGTCGGCACCGGGCCCGCCTCGTCGACCGCCGTCGCCACCCCGCAGGCCGGCCTCGTCATCGCCCCACCGGCCCCGCAGGCCTTCAGTGCCGTCGGGACGCTCGGGGCCGCCGACCTGAGCTGGCAGCCACCGGTCACGGACGGCGGCAGCCCGGTGACGGCATACGAGGTCTACCGGGGGACGGACCCGGCCTCGCTCACGCTCCTGACGACCGTCGGACCGGAATCGCTCGGCTACACCGACAGCGACGTCGTCGTCGGCACGCGCTACTACTACGCCGTCGCCGCGGACAACGCCGCGGGCACGGGTGTCCTGTCCAAGCAGGCCTCGGCCATGCCGAACACCGGTGTCCCGGGCGCCCCGGACCTCACGGCGACCCCGTCGCCGACGAGCGTGCTGCTCGAGTGGGTGCCCTCACCGAACTCGGGCGCCTCGCCGGTGACGAAGTACATCCTGATCCGGGACGGGGTCCGCATCTACACCGCGAACTCGACGACGTTCGAGTACACCGACACCAAGGTGGTGGCCGGGCACACCTACGCCTACCAGGTCAAGGCGCAGAACTCGTACGGCTCGTCCAAGTACTCCGACGTCGCCTCGGTGACGGTCGGCTAGGACGGCGAACGGGCGTTGCCCCCTCCGCGCGACGGGGGCAACGCCCATCTCCAAGGTGCTTCCGGAGGCAGTTGCCGAAGGGTATCCTTACCGCGAAGGCCGAGGGGGCTCGGGCCGCGGGGTGACCCGCATCAGGGGGAAGGGGCAGGGGGATGTCCGCACGCCAGGGCAGGGGTCTGCGCCGGATCGCGTTCGGCGCGGCCGTGATGACCGCCGTCGGAGCGCTCACCGCGGGGGCGGCGCAGGCGGCTGATCCGGTCGGCGCGTCGGCGACGATGGCACGGACGTGGGGTGTCGACGGTCACGTGGCGGCGCTCGCCGTCGCCGGTGACACCGTCGTCGTCGCGGGCGACTTCGACATGACGATCGGACCCTCGGGTGACGAGCACGTCGTGACGAACCTCGCCCGGTACCGGCCGGCGACCGGGACGTTCGACCCCTGGCCCGTCGTCGTCGACGGCCCGGTCGGCGCGGTGGCCGTCGCCGGCGACACCGTCTATCTCGCCGGCGACTTCCGGCACGTCGACGGCGCCCTGCGGGTCTCGCTGGCCGCCGTCTCGCTGAGCACCGGTGCCGTCCTTCCGTGGGCGCCGCAGGCCAACATCTCAGCGGAGGCGATCGCGGCCGTCGGGAGCTATGTCTACATCGGCGGGGCGTTCACCACGGTCACCGACGGGACCGGCAGCGTCGATGCCGCCCACCTGGCTCGGATCGGGGTCGACGGCACGGTCGACCGGCCGTGGAGCACCGCCCTGACCCTCGATGACCGGGTCCGCACCATCGTGCCGAAGGCCGACGGGTCGGCGGTCTATGTCGGGGGCGACTTCGGCGCGATCGGCAGCGCGACGTATGCCGCCCGGCTCGCCCTCATCACGACCGGCCCGGTGGCGAGCGTCGACCCCACGTTCCGGATGGGCCCGAACAACAACGGCGGCCGGGCCCCCGTCTTCGGCGTGGCCCTGCAGGGCAATGCCCTGCTCATCGCGGCGGGCGGCGGCGGTGGCGGCTGCACCCTCCAGGACGCGACGACCGGGGCGACCCAGTGGAGCTACCACACCAACGGCAACGTCGCCGCGGCCGCTTTCCTCGGCCCGATGTCCTACTGCGGAGGGCACTTCAGCGGCTCGGGGTCCTTCAACCTGCTCACCCGCAAGAAGATCGCCGAGGTCGTGACCGCCACCGGCCAGATCACCGCGTGGGCGCCGAACGTCAACAGCAACCTCGGCATCTGGGCGCTCGTCAGCACGGGAAGCGCGCTCGTCACCGGCGGCGACTTCACCAAGGTCGGGCCGACGCCCCAGCAGCACGTGGGGATGTTCGCCGACCGGTCCCTCGTCGGGGCGCCGGCCGTCCCGCACAACCTCGCCGCCCGCGCCGGTGACCACCAGGTCGTCCTCTCCTGGGACTACCCCGACACCGACGGCGGCGCGAAGATCTCGAAGTTCGCGATCTACCGGTCGCGGGGCGGGGGGTCCTCCTCACTGCTCGCCAAGACGGCGAACCCCAGCTATGTCGACACCACGGTGCAGAACGGCATCCTGGGCGACCCGAACACGGCGTACGCCTACACGGTCCGCGCCCTCAACGCCGCGGGCACCGGGCCGGCGACCGGGCAGGTCCAGGCGCTGCCGCTCGCCGGTCAGCTCATCACCCCGTCGGCGCCCGAGAGCTTCGTCGCCACGGGTGACCTGGGCGTCGCCTCGCTGAGCTGGACCGTCCCGCTCAGCGACGGGGGGAGCCCGATCACCGGGTACACGATCCTGCGCGGCACGGCATCCGGCGTCCTCGCTCCCTATGACACCGTCCCGCCCCAGGCGACGTCCTACACCGACCACAACGCGATGCTGGGCACCCGGTACTTCTACGCCGTCGCGGCGACGAACCTCCTCGGCCCGGGCGTGCAGTCCAAGGAGGGCACCGCCACCCCGGACACCGGCGTGCCGGCAGCACCGGTCCTCATCGGCGTGAGCGCCGGCGGTGCGGCCCACCTGTCCTGGACGGCCCCGGACGACGGGGGCTCGCCGATCACGAAGTACGTCCTGACCCGGGACGGTGTCCGCGTCTTCACGGGTGACGCCTCCCAGCGGTCCTTCGTCGACTCGGGCGTCAAGACGGGCCAGACGTACGCCTACAAGGTCAAGGCGGTCAACGGGTACGGCGCCTCGCACTACTCGGACGTCGTGTCGATCACCATCTGAGCGGCCGGTCGGGCCTGCCGTCTGCGGGTCGGCAGACCCGACCGGTCTACAGCTCGTAGCCCCAGCGGGGGAGCGTCCCGGCCAGGACGCCCTCGACGGCGACGACCTGCTCCGGGGTGAGCTCGTCGACCCAGGGCGTGCGGCGGTGCTGCTCGATCGTGTGCCGTCCGAAGCCGTCCTCGAACTCGGGGGTCCAGTCCAGCCCGGCGAAGTCGAGCACCCGCCCGAAGGTCCCCCGCGGGTCGGCGAGGACGTCCTCGTGGCGGATGTCGAGCCAGGTGTCGGCGGGGGCCACCGAGCGGGCCTGCTCGTAGGCATCGACGAGCATCCGCCAGCCGAGCGCCGCGAGGACCGGGAACGAGCGCCCCG